>Ga0209702_10000502_pt1 | contig 81790 bp, 85 predicted proteins | sample FRY01_FD_187210 | JGI IMG/M metagenome (GOLD analysis project Ga0209702, IMG submission 187210) | Freshwater microbial communities from Lake Fryxell liftoff mats and glacier meltwater in Antarctica - FRY-01 (SPAdes) (version 2) | ecosystem: Environmental > Aquatic > Freshwater > Ice > Glacier...
GCTAACTTCCCTGGCATTCCGCGACCTTCAAGAAGCCCCTTACGATTTCGGCTCAAATCACGGGCTTTTCTCGCTGCTACCCGGGCTGCCGCTGCATCAATACTTTTTCTAACAATATCTTTACCCTCACTTGGGTTTGCTTCAAACCATTGTGAAAGAAATTCATTTACTGCTTTTTGAGTAAATGATTTTGATTCGGTATTACCAAGTTTGGTTTTGGTCTGGCCTTCAAACTGTGGCTCTGCGAGTTTGATCGAAACAATTGCAGTTAAACCTTCACGAACATCTTCGCCGGTAAGGCGGTCTTCCTTCTTTTTAATAAATCCTTGCTCTTCGCCGAATTTATTAATAATCGATGTTAGCGCGGTGCGGAAACCTTCTTCATGTGTTCCACCTTCGTGGGTGTGGATTGTGTTTGCGAAGGTATAGACAGATTCTGAGAATCCAGTGTTCCACTGCATTGCAACCTCTAGTGAGGATTTTAACTTCTTGTCTTCGGTCTCAAAATAAATAATTGATTTATGTTGCTCGCCACGAGTGGAGTTGAGGTGTCTTACAAAATCTGCGATTCCGCCTTGGTATTGGTATCGAACTGCTAGTGCGTCACCCTTTTCATCAACGTGACCTGCACGCAGATCTGTCAGTGTGAGAATTAATCCGCGGTTGAGAAATGCCATCTCTCGAAAGCGAGTGGAGAGAATTTCAAATGAGAAATCTGTCATTTCAAAAATGTCGGCATCTGGCCAGAATTGAACTGTGGTGCCGGTGCGAGTTGATGCTTCGCCTTTGGCAACCGATGCATTTGGTACACCGATCTTGTAACTTTGCCGCCAGATAAATCCGTCGCGGTGTACTTCAACTGAGAGATCAGAGCTCAGCGCGTTCACAACAGAGACACCAACGCCGTGCAACCCACCTGATACTGAATAACCACCGTCTCCAAATTTTCCGCCGGCGTGTAAAACGGTGAGTACAACTTCGAGTGCTGGCTTCTTTTCGATTGGGTGAATGTCGACTGGGATTCCGCGACCGTTATCAATTACTTGAACCGAGCCATCTGGCATGAGAGAAATATTTACTTCGGTGCAATATCCCGCCAGCGCTTCATCAACTGCGTTATCGACGATTTCGTAGACAAGGTGGTGGAGGCCTCGCTCGCCGGTGGAGCCGATATACATGCTAGGGCGTTTGCGGACAGCGGCCAGACCTTCAAGGACTGTGATTGAGCTAGCGTCGTACGAACCGGTCTGTTCGGACACGTGTGCTCCTAAAAAGTCGCTCTAATCGCCAGAGGAAAGGAATTTCACATTGGCAGGGCTTTATCCTATCGGTAAAAGCCGGTTGGTAAAGTGCAGATAGGGCCTTGGCTGGGGATATGCGCGACGATCTCGAACTCAATAGAGGTACCTAGTGGATCACCCGCTTTTTTCCCGTCTGAGCGGATTAACCGTAGGTATCTCGCGGGCCGCGGGCGCCACGAATTGTACGCAGCCCTTTCTTCCAAGATGGGGCGGTGGGGCCGACAAAACGCAGTGACTCAACCAGCGCCCCCGGGGCACTCGATCTAATTGTCGTGAGCAAATCTTGTCCAACCGCTTGAAGTTGTGTGGCCCATGCAGTTGATGAACATTGAATTAAGAGCACTCCATCTAATAATGAAAGTGGTGTTGTGTGGGTAGCAATATCGCCTCCAACCACATTAGCCCACTGTGCAAATAAATTTCCTTCAGCTAATCCAGATTCCCATTGTCGGTCTACCACTAAATGTGAGAGCACTTCACTAATTAAGGTTGGGTCTCCTGCAACCTTAGTGTGTTCGGGTGTTGGTGGTTTTGGTCTTTTAATAAACCCGGTTTTGTAACTCTTAAACAGTTCAATTGCTAAATCAATTCTTTTGGGATTCATGGTGAGGAATCCTTTTCGCGCGAGACCAAGCCGGGTGAGACATAAAACTTCTGGGTAAGAAATTCTGGCGGTAGATCACTCTCGACCGCGGCAGTGATAAAAGTTTGCTCCGCCAGTTGTGTCACAGACACTAGTTGTGCTCGTCGCGCAGCGTCGAGCTCTGCGAAAATATCATCAAGGATTAAAATTGGTTCAGCGCCTTCACTTTTCAATAAATCGAAAGATGCAATACGTAGCGATATCGCCATCGACCATGATTCGCCGTGGCTGGCATAACCTTTCGCTGGGAAATCTCCAAGTTGTAAATGAAGGTCATCGCGATGTGGGCCAACCAAACTCACACCCCGCTCGCTTTCGTTTCGCGCCACCTCTAGCTGCTTGGCGGTTAATAGCGCAGCATTATTCTCAATATTTGTGGTTAATCCGTTGGTTGAGGATTTATAAGAAATTGATGCCGGTTTAACCTCGTTTAGATTTGCATAATTTGCCGCCATAAAAGGGTTGAGTTTTCCAACTAAATTAATCCGCTCAGCCGATAATTGCGATCCCAGGTTTATTAGTTGTTCTGTCCATGGCGCTAGCGCGTTATCTGGGGCGCGAGTTTTTAATAGCGTGTTGCGTTGACGCACAACACGTTCGTAATCTGAAATAACTCCGGCAAGTCTAGGCGCGCGCAGAATTAATAATTTATCTAAAAAGTCGCGCCGGTGAGATGGGTCGCCACGCACTAAGTCCAGGTCTTCGGGTGAGAAGTAAATGATTTGCAGCGCCCCTAAAATATCGCGCTGTGATTTTGTTGGGTTTTGGTTCAAGCGCGCCCGGTTGGCTTTACTAGCGTTAATCTCTAAATCGATCGCCAAGGTTCGGTTGTCGCTCCAAATCTCGCTGCGGATAATCGCTTGGTCGCCATTGTTATAAATCAGCGGCGCGTTGGTAGATACCCGGTGTGAAGAGAGAAAGCCTAAATAAATCAGCGCCTCGGCAATATTGGTCTTGCCGCAACCATTGTCTCCAATAAAGGTGATTGGTCCGGGCTCGAAGGTGAGCTCGAGGTTTTTATACGAGCGGAAATTATTTAACGCTAATTTACTTACTCGCATGCGTGGAGGGTTTGGTTATGACGCGTAACGCATCGGCATTAATAGGTAACGATATGTTTCGATTGCCGCACCAGTGGCTTCGTTCTTACCCATTAAGATCGCCGGCTTATTGGATCCGGTGAATGAAATTTGTACAAACGGTGTACCGACTGCTTGTAAACCGTCCGCTAAAAATGTTGGGTTAAAAGCAATTGAGATTGCGTCGCCGTTAAGTAAAATATCTATCGTTTCGGTTGCTTGTGCTTCTTCACCCGCGCCAGCTTCGAGTGAAACGGAAGTGCCAGCAAATTCTAAGCGCAGCGGGACTGTTTTATCAGTCACTAACGCAACCCGACGCACCGAATCTAAGAATGGGGCGACTTCAATTACTGCGGTGGTGGTGATTGTTTGATCAAGTAGGTGACGATAAGGAGGGAAGGTGCCATCTAACATCCGTGACGTCATTGTTTTTCCAAAGCCGGCAAAACCTGCAAGGCGATCGTTATTTGCAGCAGGTGGTAGCGATAGCGAAACTTCGCGAGCACCGGCTAGTGATTTAGCTGCTTCGGCAATTGTACGGCTGCGCAACAGTGCAGTTGTTTCGACGCCTGGTTGTGATGGCTGCCAATTTAATTCACGAACAGCTAAACGGTATCGGTCTGTCGCGGCAAGTGTTACAACATCTTCTTTTATTTCGACATGAACACCTGTGAGTGTTGGTAGTGAATCGTCGCGGCCAGCAGCAATCGCAACTTGTGAGACAGCTTGCGCAAAGGTGTCACTTGATACAACTCCGGTTGCTTCAGGAAGTTCAGGAAGGTTTGGGTATTCGTCGATTGAAAGTGTCGGAAGAGTAAATTTTGCAGAACCTGAAGTTACTAATACGCGTGAGCCATCTAACGCGATTGTGATTGGCTTATTAGGAAGAGATCTACAAATTTCAGCGAGTAGTTTTCCAGGGACGAGAACTTTTCCTTTACTAAGAATGTCTGCGGCGAAATGTGCTTTGCTAGATGTTTCTAAATCAGAACCGGAGAGAAAAACTTCATCTCCGGTGGCGTCGATGACGATTCCTAAAAGCTCGGTTTTTATTGGTCGGGTAGAGAGGCTGCGGGAAACCCAATTCACGCCATCGGCAAGTCTTTGTTGATCTACTGTAAATTTCATCTGTGTACCGCTCTCTCCGTCTCCTGAAAGTCTTGCACATTCGTGCTAACTTCGAAAATACTTTTTAAAACCAACTTTAGAAATCAACCCTGTGGGTATCTGTGTGGTGCTCTTTTCTATATATAAAGGTAGTAGTAGTAACCAGAGCGCTTCTCTGTGGAGAAAAGTAGATAAGCCCTGCTCACGCCTTTTTTTAACCCGATAAAGCTGTGGGTAACACGTGGGTAAAACTGTTAATACTGTGGATAACCTTAAGGGAGAGAAGCAACAACTTTATTTTTAAGTAGGAAACCCCCTCAAACCACCAGAGTTGCCCACAACCCAACACTAAATCCCCTTAGTTATCCACAACTTCTCCACAGTTGGGGGTAAAGATATCTAATTAGGACATTTCTACCGAAACCAGCCGTTTTAACTTTTAGCCGACACCTTAATTCTATTCGTTAACTCAGTGACCTGGTTATAGATCGAACGCCGCTCAGCCATCAACTGGCGGATCTTCCGGTCGGCATGCATCACAGTGGTGTGATCACGCCCCCCGAAAGTCTGACCAATTTTTGGAAGTGAGAGCTCGGTGAGTTCGCGGCAGAGGTACATCGCAATCTGTCTAGCGTTTACCAACATGCGCGATCTTGATGTGCCACATAAATCATCAAGGGTCAGGCTGAAATAGGAAGCGGTGGCAGCCATGATGGTCGCCGCTGTGATCTCCGGGGTTGAATCGCTCGGGATGAGATCACGCAACACAATTTCAGCTAGACCCATATCCACCGGTTGGCGATTAAGGGAGGCAAACGCGGTTACCCGAATCAACGCGCCTTCGAGTTCACGAATGTTTGTAGAAATTTTACTAGCGATAAATTCCAAGACATCATCAGGTGCGTTTAATTTATCTTGCGCCGCTTTTTTGCGAAGAATTGCAATACGCGTTTCAAGTTCTGGCGGTTGGATATCAGTAATCAAGCCCCACTCAAACCGACTACGCAATCGATCTTCCAAAGTTGTTAATTGTTTAGGCGGGCGGTCAGATGAAATCACTATTTGTTTATTCGCGTTGTACAAAGTGTTAAAGGTATGAAAGAACTCTTCTTGGGTGCGTTCTTTATTTTCCAAGAACTGAATATCGTCGACCAGCAAAATATCTAGGTCGCGATAACGCCGTTGAAAAGCTGATGCTTTATCGTCTCGAATCGAGTTAATAAAGTCGTTTGTGAACTCTTCAGAAGATACATAACGCACACGGACATTGCCATATAACTCTTTTGCGTAAGCACCAATTGCGTGCAATAAGTGAGTTTTACCTAAACCCGAGTCACCATAAATAAATAGTGGGTTGTATGCTTTAGCGGGTGCTTCAGCGACAGCAACAGCGGCGGCGTGTGCAAACCGGTTAGATGCGCCAATAACAAAAGTTTCAAAAATATAACGGGGGTTAAGTTGGGAGGGCTCCTCACTTCTCGATGAAGGATTAGCGTCACGACCTAAAGTTTTTGTAGTCATCACCGCGGTTGAATTTTCTACAACTATTGTCGGCGCCGGTAAATCAGCAAGTTCGATATTTTCATCGATCATCACTGCGATATTTGTCTTCTCACCCAACTCACGGGTTAGCACTTCATTAACAATGATACGAAGTCTGGACTCAAGCACATCTTTTGCGAATGCATTTGGGGCGGCAACGAGTAAATTTGTCCCATCTTCGCTTTGGACTAAACCGAGAGCTTTGGTCATCATAAGAAAAGCGCGATGTTGCGGCTCTCCGATAGAGACGTGCTCGATGACGCGCTCCCAAAGGGCCCCTAAATCAACGTCTACAACTGCCATTCGGACCCCCAGGGTTATCCACAAAGTTATCCACAGGCTGTGGTCTAAAGTAGGGGTTGAGCCCTACAAAATCCCGAAATCGGCGGATAGCCTGTGGAGAAGTAGAAAAGTAGAGCTCTTTTGCGAAAAACGCAAGTAGTTATCCACAAGTACCATGGGCCGGGATCCCCCAAGCCCAGCGATAGCTTTGATGGAGCGGGTTTGACCCACCGCTATCCACACCTCTACCGTTACTTCCTTGCTTCCCCCGCACTTATGAATTGGTCCGTAAATGGATCTACCACAGACCGCACAAGAGATGAATTTAGATATAAAGGAGTCAGTCAATGACAAAGCGTACCTACCAACCAAATACACGTCGTCGCGCCAAGAAGCACGGTTTCCGTGCCCGCATGGCTACACGCGCCGGTCGTGCAATTCTCGGCGCCCGTCGTGCCAAGGGTCGCACACGCCTCTCAGCGTAAAAAGTTAATAGACACTAATTAACTCGTGCTTCCAAAAAGCGCACGTCTTACTGCTGGTGAAGATTTCGCAAAGGCTACAAAGAGCGGACTTCGCTTAACCACAACCAACCTTGTTGGGTATCTCCATCTCTCAAATACCGATGCGGCCGCTCCCGCAAAATGCGGCCTGATCGTAAATAAGTCCGTCGGAGGATCGGTTACGCGCCACCGAATTGCACGTCAGATCCGACATAGCGTTGCGCCACAAATGGGATCACTACCGAATGGATCACTTCTAGTAATTCGAGTGTTGAAAGAAGTGCCACTTTTTATAGATGAAGTGACCAACCTAGTGGGGTCACTTTTATCTCGAAGCAAGAAGAGTTCGAGCAGTTCATGAAAATTATTTTCTCTCCCATCACTTTCCTCATCTCGCTTTACCAAAAATTTATCTCTCCTGCCTTTGCTCCGCGTTGCAAGTACTACCCGTCTTGCTCAAGTTACGCACTGACTGCAATCCAGCACTTTGGGTTTAAAGGTGTTGCGATGGCGGCGTGGAGAGTATTGCGTTGTAATCCTTGGTCACACGGCGGAGTCGATTACGCGGTGTCAAAAGATGAAATAACCATTACCAAACAATCACTTCAGAGCATGAAAGCGGTGGAATAACAATGGGTGCAGTCCTAGATCCTCTCTACGGCCTAGTGTCGGGAATTATTGTTTTCATCCACAAACTGCTCACCCCAATTTTCGGATTCGATAGTGGTGTTACTTGGTCGCTTTCGATCATGGGCCTGGTTGTAATTATTCGTATTGTTTTGATTCCGCTATTTGTTAAGCAAATTAAGAGTCAACGTGCACTGACAGCGCTGCAACCACACATGAAAGAGATTCAGAAGAAATATAAAGACGATCGCCAAAAGCAATCAGAAGAGATGATGAAGCTCTACAAAGAGCATAAGACCAACCCGTTGGCGTCATGTTTTCCAATCATTGCGCAAGCCCCAATCTTCTTCGCGCTCTTCACAGTACTTAACGGAATCGCAGCAAAAACCGATGCGGGTGTCCCTGCTCCAATTGCTCGCGGTTTCCTAAAAGGTGAATATCTCACCAGCGCCGCACAAGCAAAATTCTTCGGCGCCCAAATTTCTGAAACTTTCCTTGGCAGCGACGATACGAAAGTTAAGCTTGTTACCGTACTTCTTATCTTTATAATGTCCGCAACAACATTTACAACCCAGCGTCAACTTATGACAAAGGGAATGCCAAAAATGGATTCAAGCAACAATATGATGTTGCAACAACAGAAAATCATGTTGTATTTATTTCCACTCATATTTGCAATCTCAGGAGTTAACTTCCCAGTCGGTGTGTTGATCTACTGGTCAACGACGAACTTCTGGACATGGGGACAGCAGTTCTATGTCATTAAACGAAACCCAACACCAGGGTCACCGGCCTACGAAGAGCTTTCTAAGAAAAAAGCGAAGAAGAGTGGAGTGGTCGAGCCACTCGATTCAGAGAAGGCTGCCGACGAAGTTCCACCTGAGGTTCAAGGCCAACGCAGCCAACCAAAGAAGAAGAAAAAGAAGAAGAAGAAGTAATTCGGACAATTAATATTAAATCCCAGCAAAAGGGACTAATCAACCAAGGAGTAGAGATGTCAGAAGAGAATACAGTTGTAGAAGAGGTAGTTGTTGAGTCAGTTGAGGGTGAAACAACCCCAGCGCCAGCAAAGGGGCCAAAGACGCTAGCCAAGTTGGAGGAAGAGGGCGATATTGCCGCCGATTACCTCGAAGGGTTGCTCGATATTGCAGACCTTGATGGTGATATCGATATCGATGTAGAGAATGACCGCGCAGCGCTGGCCATTGTCGGGGGCAAACTCGGCCACCTGGTTGGCAAAGAGGGCGAGGTCCTAGATTCAATCCAGGAGCTCACACGTCTTGCAGTTCAGACCGCCACCGGAGACCGCAGCCGCCTCATGCTCGATATCGAGAATTTCCGCACCAACCGCCGCACCGAACTCACCGCTCTTGCAAAAGAGAAGGCGGAAGAGGCGAAAACGACTGGAAACTCAATCAAACTTGAGCCAATGAACGCCTTTGAGCGCAAGATTATCCACGACACCATTCAAAACCTTGGCCTCACCAGTGAATCTGATGGTGAAGACCCACGCCGTTTCGTCGTGATCTACCCAGCTTAAAAGGCACCCATGTCAGATGTTTCCCGTGAAACACTCATTGAGCGCTACTTTCCAGAGCGCTTAGATGAGATCCGCGCCTATGCTCAATTTCTGACAACGGCCGGGATTGAACGTGGCCTCATCGGACCCCGAGAAGGGGAGCGGATCTGGGAGCGCCATATCTTTAACTCACTCCCTGTCACCCAATTTTTGCCGCAAGGGGCCTCCCTCTTTGATATTGGTTCCGGGGCTGGCTTGCCCGGGATCGTGATCGCCTTGGCTCGCCCAGATCTCAAGGTGACCCTGATCGAACCCCTTGAGCGCAGAGTGGCATTTTTAATTGAGGCAGTTGAAGGCCTTGAGATCGAAGTTATCCGCGGTCGCGCTCAAGATGTAAAGAAGAGCGCCGACTTTGTAACGGCGCGAGCTGTTGCCCCACTTGAGAAGTTAAAGAAGATGAGTTGGCATATGGTTAAAACAGGTGGATCACTCCTTGCCATGAAGGGGGAGTCGGCTGCTACCGAGATGGAGGGGATGGCTAAGGCCACACAGCACGGAATTACCCTCCATGAAATTAGATTGGAGGGGATCGAGTTAGGGCGCATCATCGCCATTAAAAAGGGTGCTTAGATACGCTTATGAGCAACGAGGGTCACGATTCACGTGAAACATCGACCAAAGTTGTCGGGGTACGCCGCCTAAAAGAGGCGATGGCAAAACCAGCCTCAACCCGGATCTTTACCGTGGCCAACCAAAAGGGTGGCGTCGGCAAGACCACCACCACCGTCAATATTGCCGCCGCCCTATCCATGGGAGGCCTGCGGGTTCTTGTTATTGATTTAGATCCACAAGGCAACGCCAGTACCGCTTTGGGTGTGCCTCATCGTGATAACGCCGGCATCTATGAAGTCTTAATGGGTAGCGCAGAAATCCAAACCGTAATTGCAAAAGTAGCTGGATTCCCGGTTTTAGATTGCATTCCATCGAACACATCTCTAGCAAATGCCGAAATTAATTTAGTCTCCATGGTCGCTCGTGAGCTTCAACTTAAAGAAGCGCTGGAAACGATTAGCATGAACTACGACTACATTTTTATTGATTGCCCACCATCACTTGGTCTACTTACTGTGAATGCATTCGCAGCAGCAAAAGAGTTACTTATTCCAATTCAAACCGAGTATTACGCACTTGAAGGTCTCTCGCAATTATTAGAAACTTACAGCGTTGTGAAGAAGCGACTTAACCCAACGATTAACCTTTCCACGATTTTGCTAACAATGTTTGATGGACGAACCCGTTTAGCAAATGATGTTGCTGCAAACGTTCGTCAACATTTTCCAAACGAACTTATTGATATTCCAATTCCTCGCGCAGTACGAGTTTCGGAAGCGCCTTCATACAATCAAACTGTAATGACATATGACCCGCTTTCACCGGGTGCAATTGCATATATGCAAGTTGCGAGAGAAATTGCAGAACGCGGAAAAGCAAAAGAGGAAGTTATCTTTGATTCTAATGTTGTAAGCATTAATTATAAAAAAGATGGAGAGATTGCGTGAGTGCAAAAAAAGGTGGACTCGGTACAAATCTTGATTCATTAATTCCAACATCACTCACGGTGGGTGGAATGGAAGTAGCGGAGCAGAACCAAGTACCCATCTCTTCGATCTCACCCAACCCTCGTCAACCACGTACAGTCTTTGATGAAGATGCACTCAATGAATTAATTGCATCAATTAAAGAAATTGGAATTTTACAACCACCTGTTGTTCGCCAAGTTTCGCCAGGCCGTTATGAATTAATTATGGGAGAGCGCAGATTTCGCGCTGCTAAAGCTGCTGGTCTTACCAGCATTCCAGTAATTATTCGCCAGACTCCAGATAATGAATTGCTAAGAGAAGCGTTAATTGAAAATATTCATCGCAGCCAATTAAATCCACTTGAAGAAGCTGCGGCCTACGCTGGTTTATTAAATGATTTTGGTTATACCCATGATGAGTTAGCTACCAAACTTGGCCGATCGCGCCCACTCATTAGCAACATGTTGCGGTTGCTCAATCTTCCGGCGACAGTGCAACGCAAGGTCGCAGCGGGAGTTATCTCCGCTGGACATGCACGGGCACTTCTTGGCTTAAGTGACGAGAAAGAGATTGAAAAACTTGCTAACCGCATCGTGGCCGAAGGGTTAAGTGTTCGCGCCACCGAGGAAATTGTTGCTACAACCGGTCCAGCTAAAAAGAGCGCTAAAACTAAAGCCAAAGTAGGAATATCAGGAGCGGCGCTAGCAAGCGTTGAACTATTAAGTGATTACCTTGATACCCGAGTTTCGATCGAGCAAGGTAAAGGAAAAGGCAAGATCACAATCGAGTTTGCTGGAAGCGAAGATTTACAACGAATTGTGGATTTAATTGAGGGCTGAACCTCTACGGCCCATCTCTTGATGCACGACGTTACCTAAGGCTTTTACACCTTCGCGAATGCGATCAGGCGTTGGGTGGCAGTAAGAAAGACGCATCGACCAAGATCCAAAACCGTCGGCATAAAAGGCGGTTCCTGGTACATATGCAACCTTGGCAACAATTGCCTTTGGCATCATCGCCTTGGTATCAATTTCAGGTGGCAGATTTACCCAGACATAGAAACCACCACCAGGTTTTGTCCATGTCGCTTCTTTTGGAAAGTATTCATCGAGTGATTCAAGCATCGCATCACGGCGAACCTTGTAGACATCGCAGAAGCTAGCGATCTGATCGCGCCATGGTTGGTGGGTGAGGTAATTTGCAATTGTCAGTTGCGTGAAATTTGAAGGACATAAAATTGACGATTCGGAGGCAATAACTAACTTATCTTTCAGCGATTGCGGGACAAGCGCCCAGCCAATTCGCAGACCAGATGCAATTGTCTTAGAGAAAGACCCTAAATAGATAACATTTTCAGAATCTTCGGCACGCATTGCATTTGGTGATGGACGATCAAAGCCCAAGAGACCGTATGGGTTATCTTCGACGACAAAAATCTCTGCTTCACGACAGATTGCTAAAATTTCGGTACGGCGATCTGCTGGCAACAACACACCAGTTGGATTTTGGTAGTTAGGAATCAAATAAAGGAATTTAATTTTTTGGCCAGCGGCGCGAGTGACAGTAATTGCATCACGAAGTGATTGCGGAATTAGCCCATCGCTATCCATCTCCACATGAACTACTGACGCTTGATATTGGCGGAAGGTTCCAAGGGCTCCAACATAAGAAGGCGCCTCGACTAGAACTACATCACCTGGATCGATGAAAATACGTGAGATTAAATCTAGTGCTTGCTGGGAACCTGTAGTCACAACAATGTCATCGGCGTTGGCGCGAATTCCTTCGAGCGCCATTACATCGCAGATTAATTCGCGTAATTTGGGGTGGCCTTGTCCGCTGCCATATTGCAGCGCTTCTGCACCATTGGTAAGGATCAATTCGTTTACAACACTTGCCATCATATCCATCGGTAAGGCTGAGAGATTTGGCATTCCACCAGCGAGTGAAACAATCTCAGGTCGTGAGGCAACTGCAAAGAGTGAGCGAATTTCACTAGGCAACATTTCGGCGGCGCGGGCAGCAAAGCGATCTTCTAGGTGTTGTGGTGCACCAGTATGAAAACGCGTATTGAGCTCGGACATAAGATGAAGTCTCCCACAAAGATTGAATTACTCGCTATGCGATTTTGGAGCTAACGCCGAATTCCAGCGCTTTTGAGGTCTGAAATACGAAGAGTCCCGGTTTTGGCATCATCTTCGGCGGATAGATAAAGTCGCTGAATCGCAATAATAAAAGATTCCGCTAAAGCATCGCGAAATTCCGGCGCAGCCAATCTTTTGGCATCCCCAGGATTGCTGAGATAGCCACAATCCACGCGGACAGAGGGTGCCTTGGTTAAGCGCAATGAGTCCCACGTCTTTGCGTGTGTTCGGCAATTAAGCAGACTTGTACGTGCAGAAATTTCTCGTTGTACAAGCGATGCAAATCGCTCACCAACAACCGAGTGAACTCCGTGCGCATCGCTTCCATAGAAATATGTAGCAACACCATTTGCTTGCGGGTTGGCGCTGTGATCTAAATGAAGTGAAATAAATAGATCGGTGGCGTAGGTATTTGTAAAAGCAATCCGATCGCTCTCGCTTGGATTATTTTTCACACCTCGGGTAAGAAATACACTTGCACCGAGCGCCAATAAACGACCTTCAATTCGCACGGCGATGTCATAAACAATTTCAGCTTCATCTTTATCGCTACCTGGATCTAAAACAATTACCTTATTTGCCAGTGCTGGTCCACGTGTTCGGGCAGCAGCACTTTCTCTTAACTGTGATGGCACACCACCGGAGACAATTTTTGTTAGTCGCATCAATCCAATAATCGTGGCTGGCCCACATCGACCATCAACCTTTGCCCCAATTGATTTCTGAAACTCTTTTACTGCCGCTTCTGAGAGCGGACCAAAAATTCCATCCACTCGTCCGCAATCAAACCCCATTTCAGTGAGCCGGGATTGCAACGCGGCAACATCGTCACCGTGCATGAGAGAGGTAGATTGCAGATAGAGCGAACGATCGCCAAGTTTCCAGCGCGAGTCTCCAAGTGCTCGCTCAGTGGCGAGATCTAACTCGCCAGTGACCTTTAACCCTCGCCGCTGTTGAAAAGAACGAATCTCATCGACAGAAAGGTGCGAGTGCATCTTAGTTAGCCCTTAAAAGACTAAATAAACCCTTCAAGGTCTTTTAAGAGAGCCGGCTTTGGCTTTGCTCCGATAATTGTCTTAACAACTTCGCCATTTACGTAGACATTAAGCATTGGAATTGATGTAACTCCATATTTAATCGCAATGGCAGACTCTTCATCAGTGTTGAGTTTTACAATCTTAATTTTATCGCCATACTCATTTGAAATATCTTCCAAAATTGGCCCAATAGCACGGCACGGTCCACACCACTCAGCCCAGAAATCAACGAGCACTGGTGTGCTGCTTTTTAGCACAACTTCATCGAAGTTAGCTGCGGTTACTTTACTTGTGGCCATGGTTGCTCCTGTGTGTGATTGTGAGTTTAGATTACTAGTATGAAAGAAATTTTTCAGCATCGAGTGCGGCGGCGCATCCGGATCCAGCAGCAGTAATTGCTTGACGATAAGTGTGATCCACCAGATCGCCACAAGCAAAAACTCCGGAGAGATTTGTGCGGGTAGAGCCGCTTGCTACTTTTACATAACCCTCGTCATCGAGATCGATCTGGCCGATAAGAAGTTCACTTCGTGGAATGTGTCCGATAGCTACAAATAACCCAGTGAAATCACGTTGTGAAAGCTCGCCAGTGATTGTGTTCTTGAGCGCAAGACCTTCAACCTTACTTTCGCCAAGAATGTCAACGACTTCGGTATTCCATAACATTTCAATCTTTGGATTTGAGAGCGCGCGATCGGCCATAATTTTTGATGCACGCAAAGAATCTCGACGATGGATCAGCACAACTTTGCTAGCAAATTTTGTTAAGAAAGTCGCCTCTTCAACGGCAGAATCTCCTCCACCGACAACAGCAATCATTTGATCTCTAAAGAAGAAACCATCACAAGTGGCACACCATGAAACTCCACGACCAGATAAGCGATCTTCGTTTGCGAGACCAATTTTTCTATACGCAGATCCAGTCGCCAAAATTACGGCGCGAGCTTGGACCACGTTTCCACTTCCATCTTTAAGTGTTTTTATCTCACTCTTTAAATCCATTTCAACCACGTCATCTGTGATCAGTTCGGTTCCAAATCGAGCAGATTGCTTTCGCATGCTCTCCATTAATTCAGGACCCATCACACCATCAACAAAACCCGGGAAGTTCTCCACCTCAGTGGTAGTCATGAGCGCGCCACCTGCTGTTACTGAACCCTCATAGAGAATCGGGTTTAACTGAGCGCGGGAAGCATAAATTGCTGCGGTGTAACCAGCTGGACCTGATCCTACAATAACTAGATCACGAATCATAAGACCACTCTATCGCGTTCCTATCCACGTCTCTTCTCAAGCAAGCCGCGCCCAAACTCCGCCAAACTAGCGATTTCAGCGATTTTAAATAGCTTTGCAAAGAGTAGATAGAGACTGCCACTTAAGGCCAAGACAAGACCTAAACGTAGAACCCGCAAAATGAGAGAGACATCTCCACCCTCCCACTTCAGAAGATAGGAGAGTAAAAATAGCGGCGCCATTGCAAGAAGTGATGCCAAGAAGAGTTTTGTGTGATGGCCAAGAAAACTAGTAACAGAGAGGCGACCGATATGTTTCTTGATAAGAAAGAGCGTAATAAATAGACCAACAATGTAACTGACAGAGAAGGCAAGACCAAGACCAATTGTCACCTGTTGGCTATCTAGCAGAGCCAAGAAGAGATAAGACATCGCAACTGAAATCACGTTGATAATAAAGATGGAGACCACTTGGGTTCGGGTATCTTCGAAAGCATTGAAGCCACGAATCAAAATTAAGTTGATAGAGAAGGCCACCAAACCAATACTGAGTGCTGAGAGCACATGACCGATATATCTTGAATCATCAATTGAGATTCCAAAATATAGAGCCTCGGTCATCATCGGCCCAAAGAAGAAGAGCGCAACACCACTTGGGACGGTGACAAAACCAACCATTTTGATCGTGCGAATTAATTGCTTTCGGACCTCGTCCACATTCTTCTCAATCGCAAGTTTTGATAAATGTGGAAGCAGCGCTGTCACGATTGAGATCGTGACAATTGAGTACGGCAACAACATGATGTAGTAGGCAGCGGTAAATGGTGTGAAACCAACGCCGGTTGCAATGCCATCTTGAGCGCTACGTACCGCTGCACTTGTAGCAACATTTACCGTCACTAGATATCCAAGTTGCGAAATCAGAACATAGACAAGTGTCCAACCAGCCAGCGAGAATGATTTACCTAATCCGTGTAGCCCAAATCTAATTCGCAGATGAATTCCGGAGCGCTTTACAACTGGAATGAGAATAAGGGCTTGCACAATAATTCCAAGAGTTGTTCCCCACCCAAGTAATTGGATCTGGAAGTCGGTAATTGTCTCGACCGTAATTGAATTCTGAAGGATGAGCACGCCAGAGAAGACGGCAATAACAACTAAATTGTTAGCAATTGGCGCCCACATCAGAGGTGCAAAGGAGCCACGAGAATTGGCGACTTGGCCGAGCATTGTAAATAACCCTAAGAAGAATATCTGCGGCAGGCAATATCTGGTAAATGCGATTGCAATTTGATTCTCGGTTTCAAAACCTGGCGTTGAAAACTCAGGTGCGTAGAGGCGAACCAAAGCAGGTGCAAAAATTACACCAACAAGAACTAACAACAAGAGAATTCCGGAGATGGTTGTTACTAAACGAGATGCGAAACCATCGCCACCATCTTCATCTTTAAATGAACGCACAAGCTGTGGCACAAATATTGCAGTGAGTGCGCCACCTACAAGGAGGTTATAAAGAATATTTGGCATCGTGTTAGCGACGTTGTAAGTATCGGCAAGGAGTGCGGTTCCAAGAACAGCAACGCCTAAAATCGCACGGAAGAAACCGGTAATACGAGAAAGTATCGTACCGACCGCCATGATTCCGGAGGCGCGGAATAATTCGTTATTTTTCACTTTCGCCTCCTTCTAATTCTTCGATAAGTCTGGCCAAGCGCACCTGCAAAGAGTAGAACGGCGGCGCCAGTGGTGAACCACGCCACCCTTGGATCGATGATTGTCATTCTCAACGAGAGCCGCGAGGAAGGCCCCAGCCAGCGCCCCTTCTCATTTTTAAGAATTGCGCTGACATTTGTTGTACCTGAAGCGATGACAGTGAATGGAACCGAGAGTTGAGTTCGAGAATTAGGTGCGAGTGTAATTTCTCCGATGTCATCAACAAGCACACGTACATTAGAAGTCCTAAAAATTAAATTGACTTTAACCTCTGTGCTGAATTCATTGACCAGCGTGAGCGGTACATCCACTTTCTCTGAAGTCAGCGAATATCTACCCGGGTTCACACGCAACTTGTTATTTTGGGCAGCAACGCCATCTACTGCACTGTCGGCAAATCTCTTTCTTAATTCACCTTTTAGTGATGGTGAGAGAAGAGTCGCTAGCCGTGCCCGAAAGAGTTGAAGTTCATCAGCAGCGACAACGGTGACTAGCTTTGCAACAGCCTGCCGATTTTTTGTGTAGTTCTTTCTTAGCAGGCTAGCCAAATTAGCACTCTTTGACTTCCACATAATATTTTCCGGAGAAATTTCGCGGCCTAAATGGAAGGCGACTCTGGCTTGCCCAAATTGGTAATAGAAAGTTAACTCACTTGGCGCCAGCGTTGTGGCCAGAGATAAATCAGGGTTTCCATATGCAAGGGGAACGATTTTTGCGCCAGCTGTTGCAATCCGAAGTTGTTCCAACCAGAGCCTAGCCACATCTACCCCAACGCCGTCTTCGCCATTTGCCAACTCATACCCATTAGCCATCGCAGCAACTTCATCGAGAAATGCACCATCGATATACCAAGTTGCACCGGAAACAATTGGCGAAAAAACTAGTGAACCGAGGCGACCCGCTGGTGCAAGCGCGGTAGCGAGTTCGTCATCAAAGAATTCTTCTGTCAAAAGTTGATGTGGGCGCTCGACTAGCTCTACCGATATAACTTGCGCATGTGCCGGCGCCTGCAATGAAGCGAAGAGAAAAAGTGCAGAGATAACTCCAAATAATATTTTTCTCACGGGGTTAACTCCGCAGCTTTAGTTCGAGCAATCAATTTTTTCTCATCAGGGTAGGCAAGGCGACCAACAATTTCTGAGAGCGCAAACCAGCCAACCTCATCAACTTCTGATTCTTGCGCGGCGAGTAACCCACCCGTTTCTTTAAATTGAAAATGATGAACGGTTTTATGGATTCGACTACCACCGGCCATAAACCAAAAATCAATCACTCCTAATGAGCGTTCGATCTCTGAAGTAATCCCCGTTTCTTCGCAAACCTCTCGGATGGCGGCTTGTTCTGGAGTCTCTCCTTCTTCAATATGACCTTTAGGTAGCGACCAGAGAATGCGTTGTCCGGATGAATCTTTCTGATCACGACGACCAATAAGAAGGCCGAGTGTGCGGGTGGAATCAATAACTAAACCACCGGCACTGACTTCATCAACTCGCTTTGCATAAGGCGGACGACTAGAACCATTTCGCTTTTTGGCACCTTTATTTTCTTCAGGCGCTCCTGTTTGTGCGGCCGTATCTTGCGCCGAAGTTGCTGAATGTGGGGCGCGATGTGCAGGTCGCTTGCGCCTACGCTTCTTCTTAATACCTTCGCTGCCCGCACCAGGTGCCGGGTTCATGACGTAAGGGTATTGCTTAGGACTAACCTTGACCATTATGACTTCGACTCCACGCACATCACCGTCTACAAACGGGCTTGGCGCTGCTGGAGAGTTAGCAATCGCCTCACTTGTTGAGCGGGCACCACTTGCCAGTTCACTTGCAGTTGCCTTTAAAGAGAGAGACTTCCGGTTGGCCTTGGTGGGCGGCCCAGTACGCGATGCAATTTTAGGAAGACTTGGAAATGATCTCGACTTCACAACTAATGCGCCGCCTCTTGAAAGTAAGAAAATATTACAAAAGTGGGGCGAGAGTGTCTGGGATACCGGAATTGAATTTGGAACTGTTGCTGCTAAACGCGGTGACACAACGGTAGAAGTCACCACATATCGTAGCGAGAGTTATCAAGATGGCTCTCGTAAACCAGAGGTTGTATTTGGTGACTCAATTGAGGGTGATTTGTCCCGACGTGATTTCACAGTTAACTCCATGGCACTTGAATTAACTGAGGCCAAACCACAATTTATTGATCCTTATAACGGGCTAGCCGACCTAGCTAAAAAAATATTGCGCACACCAGGCAAAGCCGAAGATTCATTTAACGATGATCCACTTCGAATGTTGCGGGCGGCCCGATTTGCGAGCCAACTTAATTTCGAAATTGCGCCAGAAGTTTTGGTTGCGATGAAAAAGATGGCGAAAAGGTTAGAGATCATTTCAGCCGAACGTATCCGTGATGAGATCACTAAAATGTTAATGTCGGTAAACCCTCGCACCGCAATCACAATTATGGTCGAGACTGGTCTGGCAGATATTGCGCTGCCAGAGATTCCAAAACTTCGACTAGAAATTGATGAGCACCATCATCACAAGGATGTCTACGAACACTCAATTACCGTGCTCGAGCAAGCTATTGCACTGGAAGACCGTCTCGGTGGACCGAATTTAATTATCCGATTAGCAGCACTATTACACGACATCGGAAAACCAAAAACTCGGGCACTGATCGAAGGTGGTGGGGTTTCATTTCATCACCATGAAGTTGTTGGCGCTCGACTTGCCAAGTCACGTATGAAAGTGCTCCGCTTTAGTTCAGAGATCATCGACGACGTTGAAACGCTCATTGCACTTCACCTTCGCTTTCATGGTTATCGAGATGGTGAATGGACTGACTCAGCGGTACGCAGATATGTCCGCGATGCGGGTCCACTTCTTACACACCTGCACGTTCTAACTCGCGCTGATTGCACAACAAGGAATGCACGTAAAGCTGCCCGCTTAGCGTCGACCTACGACGGACTAGAAGATCGAATCGCAGTGCTGATGGAGCAGGAAGAACTCTCAAAGATTCGCCCTGATTTAGATGGTGGCCAAGTGATGACGCTACTTGGAATTAAACCTGGCGCAGATGTTGGTCGTGCACTTGATTTTCTACTTGAGCTGCGGCTAGAAGAAGGACCGTTAGGGCAAGAGATGGCGGCCGAGTTGTTGATGTCATGGTGGGCTAAGCGCAATGAGAGCGAATAAAAAACTTACTTGGTCGCAGCAGAATTAGCCCAGTAAGCGCATATCCAATTCCAACGGTTGCCGGAAGCGTCCAGGTATCGCCGTTAGTAGGTAGTAAGAGTGCGGCCAATAGCGCACCAAAAACAATCGCAAAATTCACAACTACGTCATAGACGGCAAATACCCGGCCACGATAAATATCATCAATCTTCGATTGAACTAGTGCGTCATTTGTCACCTTCACGCTTTGACCACATAGGGCGGTGAAGAAAGCGGTGAGCGCTAATGAAAGTGAGGTACGAGTAATAACAAGTGCAATCACGCTAGTCGATGATGCCAACATAGCCAGACGCATCCATCGGTGACGCCCAACCTTGGAGACACCATATGGGGCAATGATTGCGCCGAATACAAATCCAACAGCGGCGGTAACAATCATAAATGTCACGCCAGCTAATCCAGCTTCGGTATCGAGTGGATCGTTAAATAGATTACGTTCTAAAACTAGCGTCATCAGGGTTAGCGCAGTCAAACCACCGCGCTGTATCGCAATCGCCGCAATCCCACGAGCAGCATCAGCGTGATTTTCTAAGAATCGAATTCCTTCTCGCATCTCTTTTAGCCCCTGGGTAAAGGAACCTTTAACTATTTCATGTGGCAGCGGACCAATTTCTTTATGTCCTAGGCGACTAGCAAAGAAGGCGGCACAGAGATAACCAATTGCAGCACAAGAAATTATTATTCCATCTGCGTTATCGGCAGTAGCCATGGAGTCCAGAATTTTGCGAACACCTAAACCGATTCCTCCACCTAATACGACCAAGACTGACCCACCAGTTACTGCAAATGCATTTGCGGTAATGAGTTTTTCGCGAGAGACAACAAGTGGCAGTCCAGCAGATACACCTGCAAGAATTAATCGATTAACTCCGAATGCGATCAGCACAAATAAAGTCATCTCAATTCCGGTGTAACCCTGGAAAATTAAGAGCGCGATAATACTGAGTGTCGTTGCACGAGTGAGATTTGCAAAGAGAAGTGCGCGCTGTCGGGAGAATCGATCAAGAATTGTTCCAACGAAAGGTCCAACAATTGAATATGGAACAAGGACAAGTGCGAATGCAAGCGCCGCACCCAGTGCATCAGCTTGGCGTTCTGGTGAAAAGAGAATAAATGAGGCCAGTGCGCTTTGAAAAACTCCATCAGTTAGTTGGCCAGTCCAACGCACTCGAAGTAAGCGGGCCAGCTTTCGATCGAGCAGAATTTCCTTAATACTCACTGGGCAAGCGTAGTAACTCATAAGCGATTATTCTTAGATAGTGATGGCAACGTTAAAGTTAAATTCGCTGCGCGCCTATATCGATTACTCACTCGACAAGCGCGCCACCTTGATGTCACTTTTTAAAGGTGTAGTCGATGCCTGCGATGCCGATCCTTACTTGATGCGAGCAGCCAAATATCATGGCGAGAAAGTCGAGCGAAATTGCCCGGTCTGTAAAAAGAGTGAATTAGTGGAGCTTAGATACACATTTGGTGATCAACTAGGTCAATTCTCAGGGCGCATTAAGTCACCAGCAGAATTATTTTCAATGGAGCGCGAATTCGGAGAATTTTCTGTATATGTCGTTGAAGTCTGTCGTGGATGTTCATGGAATCACCTGTGTACCACCTTCATTTTGGGTGATGGACGTGCACGTAAGCCGCCACGTAAAGTTCGAACGCTCGAGGATGAGTAGAAGAAAGGTAACCTTCCATAATGGATAAAGTCGTGCTGCGCCGAAGACTCTTTCGCACCGGCATCTTTCTCGGTGGCTTCGGATTTATCGCTGGCTCCACTCTCTTTGCACTGGCGTGGTTTACCGTCTCGATTCCAGACCCAAATGAATATGTAAATAGTCAATCCACAATTATTCAATATTCAAACGGGGCAGAGATCGGTCGCGTCGGAACCCAGAATCGACAGATTCTTCCAATCGCGAAAATTCCGTTGAATTTACGGAACGCTGTTTTAGCGGCAGAGGATAGAAATTTCTATTCCAACCAAGCATTTAGCGTCACCGGAATCGGCCGTGCGCTGATCAATAATTTGCGATCTGGAAATCTCACTGGTGAAGGTGGATCAACAATCACTCAGCAGTATGCAAAGACTGCCTTTCTTACATCAAGTCGCACTATTGAGCGAAAAGTAAGAGAACTCGTGATTGCGATGAAGCTTGAGAACGCCTTAACGAAAGATCAGATCTTTGAAAACTATCTCAACACGATTTACTTCGGCCGAGGGTCATATGGCGTTCAGACCGCGTCGCAGATGTACTTCAATAGAAATGTAGATCAACTCTCTCTTTCACAGAGCGCTGTAATAGCTAGTATTTTACGAGCACCTGGGTATTACGACCCATCGCTCTCTGAATCAAATACGGTACGCCTTGAAAATCGCTTCCAATATGTAATTAACGGAATGCTCAATGAAGGTTGGATTACCCAAGAGCAGGCCGATAAAGCGAAATTCCCAGTCATTACTGAGCGCGTGACATCAGGTTCACTCAGTGGGCCTAAAGGACATGTCATCTCACAAGTACAACGTGATTTATACAAACTTGGATTTACCGAAGAGCAGCTACTTGTTGGTGGATTAGTAATTCGTACAACCTTGGATGAAAGAGCACAGCAATCTGCAGTCGATGCAGTAACTAAGTTCTATCCAAAGAGCGCACCGGAAAATTTACGAATCGGACTCGTGGCCATTCGTCCAGGTACTGGTGAAATCATTGCACTCTATGGTGGTCGTGATTATTTAGAGCGACAACTCAATGATGCAACGCAGTCAATTGCACTTGCCGGTTCTACCTTTAAACCATTTGCGATCATTGCAGCCCTTGAAGCAGGCATTCCATTAACTTCGATGTGGAATGGTGATTCACCACAAACCTTTGATGATCTTGGAAAACCCTATGTCGTAAGTAATTACGGCAATAAAGGTTGGGGTCAAACCGATCTGCTCAATGCAACCAAACATTCAATTAATACTGTTTTCGTTCCACTTGGGATGAAAGCTGGAATGGATAATGTCGTTGATGCAGCCCGCAGAGCAGGAATCCCAGAGAGTGTGGCAATGATTGCAACACCATCAGTTGTACTCGGTGTCGCTTCTCCCCATGTAATCGATGTTGCAAATGCATATGCAACTTTCGCCGCACAAGGTGTCTACTCCAAGCCATTCCTAGTTGCATCTGTGACTGGACCAAATAAAGGCATTCTCTACGAAGCAACACCGCAGACCCAAGAAGTATTCTCAAAAGATGTAATGGCAGATTTAACGTATGCACTGAAGAGTGTTGTCACTGGCGGTACTGGTGCGGCAGCGCTTTCACTTGGTCGCCCTGCTGCCGGAAAGACCGGAACATCGCAATCAAATGCATCAGCTTGGTTTGCGGCATACACCCCACAACTTGCAGCCTCGGTTGCACTCTTTAGAGATTCAGCATCCGAATCACTCAATGGAATTGGCGGCTTAACGTCGGTTACTGGTGGAACTTTCCCAGCCCGAATCTGGACCCAGTTTATGAAGGGTGCACTTAAAGGCCAGCCAGTAATGACTTTCCCAGCACCTTCCAATGTTGGTGGCTTGGAACCGATTGAGATGACAACCGGCGGCGTTCAAATCCCTAAGGGCTAAATAGAGTTCTCGCTATGAATGCGCGCTTTGCAAAACCAGTTGTTGTCATTCTCTTTCTAGCACTCGTTGGAACACTTGTTGGAGTTTTAAAATTTTCTCCCTGTGAAAGTTCGCTCTGGTCAACACCAGATCAATATGTGCATGCATGCTACTCAGATATCGCCACTTTGTATGGAGATCGCGGTTTAGATAAAGATCAATGGTCTTACTCATCTACGACAAATGCGGTGGAGTACCCAGTAATTACCGGAACCATCATGTGGGTAATAGCAAAGGTGCTACCAGCATCAGATAATGAAATTCTAAATTATTACCGAACCAACATCTTCTTCCTGGCACTCTTATTTATCTTTATTGCATACATCGTTTATCGAATCACTCCCGAGTTTGCTTATTTAGCTGCAATTGCACCCGCTGCAATCGCAGCTATCTACATCAACTGGGATCTGTGGGCAATCAGCTCGATGCTTTTGGCAATCTATTGGTTTGATAGAAAGAAGTATTTACCTTCAGCGCTAGCAATAGGAATCTCAATCTCGACAAAGTTTTTACCAATCTTCTTACTCTTGCCGATCGTTTTGATTTTATGGCGTCGCAACGAAGTTCGAAAAATCTTTATATACCTAGTGGTCACAATCTCAACGTTTACTCTTATTAATCTGCCGGTTTTCCTCACCACCCCAGATGGTTGGTTGCGTTTCTATCAACTTAACTTTGATCGCGATTCGGATTGGGGCTCACTCTGGTATGCCACATCGTCGTTAGGGATAAATCTTCCAGATACAAACTTCTTAGCAATCATTGCACTTTTAACTTCACTGGTGGCAATTACACTTTTCATTTTTTCAACAAGAGTGACTGTGCAGTTAGCTGATGTGAGTTTTATATTTTTGGCTCTCGTCATGGCTGCTAGCAAGGTGTATTCACCGCAATACGTGTTGTGGTTGGTCCCACTTGCAGTCATAGCGTTGCGATCTCGGCGAGACTTGCATGCCTTTTGGATCTGGCAGATTGCCGAAGTTATCTATCACGTCGCAATTTGGCAGCATCTAGCCACTGTTACCGGTGCAAAATTTGGGCTGCCGCTCTTTGGGTATGCGCTCATCAGCCTGCTTCGGATCGCAGCCTGCCTCTATCTCATTAGCGTTTTAGCCAGGCGGGCCCTCAAAGGCGGCCAATTCCCGCATGAATTTCTCTTTAAATCAGCAGAGAGTTACCCTTAGCCCTCCTCTTCCCTCGGGTTGAGGAGAATTTAACCCTCCTGTCACGGAAATGCCGTGGCCGTCTTAGTCCAAAGGAGGTCGGGTTAACGCATGCGTCACTATGAATTAATGGTCATTCTCGATCCAGAACTCGAAGAACGTACAGTCACACCGTCACTTGAGACATATCTCAAGATCATCAAAGACAGCGGAGGCCGCGTCGACAAGCTCGATGTATGGGGCCGTCGTCGTATGACATTCGAAATCAATAAAAAAGGCGAAGGCATCTACGCAGTTGTAGATATGCACTGTGAGCCGGCTGCGATCAAAGAATTGGATCGTCAACTTAACTTGAACGAGTCCGTTCTTCGCACAAAGGTTATTCGTCCCGAATAATCTCCACAGACTCGTTGGTGGCATCTAGTAAATGTCGTCGGCGGGATGTAATTTAAAAGTATGGACTCCACCAGTAGAGACCACCCAGAGTAGGCCTTAGCGGCGAACAGAGAGATAGAGGCAAGGAAAATGGCAGCAGGAGATACAACAATCACAATGATCGGCAACCTCGTTGACGATCCAGAGCTACGTTTCACACCATCAGGTGCGGCGGTAGCGAAATTCCGTGTTGCTTCAACCCCCCGTTATCTTGATAAAGCTACTAACGAATGGAAAGATGGCGAGAGCCTCTTCCTGCAATGCCAAATCTGGCGTCAAGCTGCAGAGAATGTTGCAGAGTCGTTAACAAAGGGAATGCGCGTCATTCTCTCTGGTCGTCTCAAGCAACGTTCATACGAAACAAAAGAAGGCGAAAAGCGCACAGTCTTTGAAGTCGAAGTTGACGAAGTAGGTCCATCACTTCGTAACGCAACCGCTAAGGTCACACGCGCACAGCGTGCCGGCGCTAGCGCAGGCGGTGGATTTGGAGCAGCTCCTGCTGCCGCAGATTCATTTAACGACGATCCTTGGGCAGCAGCATCAACTTCACCAGCCGGCGGTGGATGGGCAACCACTACCTCCGACGAACCTCCATTTTAAAAAGTTTAATCGAACCCAACAATCCATTCCTCACGGATAATCGAAAATCGATTGTCGTGAGGGCCCGAAAAGGAGCACCACAATGGGAGCACGTAATAACCGGAACCTCAAGGAACCGAAGAATAAGGGCGCGAAAGCTGCTGCCCTCAATAAGAAGTTCAAGAAGAAGCCTTGCAGCTTCTGTCGCGACAAGGTTTCATATATCGATTACAAAGATATTGCGACCCTTCGCAAGTACATCTCAGATCGCGGAAAAATTCGCGCTCGCCGCGTTACTGGCGCATGTACCCAACACCAACGCTCGATTGCAACGGCTGTAAAGAACAGTCGCGAAGTTGCACTCCTGCCTTACACATCGACAGCTCGCTAAGGGGGTATCCAATAATGAAACTTATTCTTACTCGCGAAGTAGCAAAGCTCGGTAACGCAGGTGACGTTGTCACTGTAAAAGATGGTTATGCCCGCAACTTCTTGTTGCCACGTGGCGTAGCAATCGCATGGTCACTTGGTGGCGAGAAGCAGATTGACGGAATCCGCCGCGCACGTGCTGCACGCGAAGTTCGCGATATCGATCACGCTAAAGAGATCAAGGCTGCCCTTGAAAAGGCCTCCATTGTTATCACTGTAAAGGTCGGAGCAAACGGTCGTTTATTCGGTTCAGTTACAGATAAAGATATTGCTGCTGCAATCAAAGCTGCTGCAGGTACCGATATTGATCGTCACAGCATCAAGACTGCTGGACACGTCAAGAAGACCGGTAACCACTCAGTAAAGGTTTCACTAGCCCACGGCGTCATCGCAACAGTAACTGTGAGCGTTGTAGCTGCTTAAGTAATGGTCAATGAGAAAGGCCCGTCGCATCTTGCGGCGGGCCTTTCTCATTATGCAAGACGAACCAATAAATTTTCTGGCTGCGCCTGTGGAGGGGGGAATCGCCCCTGAACTGGGCTTTTATCAAAATATTTGCTAGTCGGTGAAAGTTACCCACACCTTATACACAGCCATCCACAGGAAAAAGGGGGTTTATCCACCGCCCTATACACAGTTTCTCCACAACAACGGCTCGAGTTTTTCGCTTCTGAGCGTATGAAAGCCTAACTTTACCTCCGTAGTCGCTCGGATTCGTAGCGATAAAGGTGTCGGTGGCTGGTGAGAGGGTGTGGATGTGAGCATCGCAGAACTTCCAAATAACTCTTCCCGTAATTTTTCCACCGTTGGCGCAGAGTTTGAACGCACACCGCCACAAGATCTGATCGCAGAACAATCTGTTCTTGGCGCGATGATGTTGTCAAAGGATGCGATCGCAGATGTTGTTGAAATTATTCGTGAACGCGATTTCTATCGCCCAGCACACGAACTTATCTACGATGCAATCCTTGATCTCTACAGCCACGGTGAACCAGCAGATGCAATTACCGTATCGGCCGAACTTACAAAACGTGGCGACATTGCACGCGCAGGTGGCGCACCATATCTACACACTCTTATCTCATCGGTACCAACTGCAGCGAATGCTGGTTACTACGCAAAGATAATTCTTGAACATGCAATTATGCGCCGCCTTGTCGAAGCCGGTACCAAGATTGTTCAACTTGGATATAACGCAGAGGGTGAAGTCGATGACGCAGTCGATCAAGCACAAGCTGAGGTCTATGCAGTTACTGAACGTCGTACATCCGAAGACTATGTAAAGCTCGCCACAATTCTTCCGCAAGCCTTTGATGAGATTGAAGCAATCTCAAAAGGTGGTGGAGTCGAAGGCGTGAAGACTGGTTTCCGCGATCTCGATCTATTGATGCACGGACTACACCCCGGAAACATGATTGTGCTTGCGGCGCGACCTGCAGTCGGTAAGTCAACGCTCGGTCTTGATATTGCGCGCCATGCTGCGATTCATGAGAATAAAACTGCAGTGATCTTCTCGCTCGAAATGTCGAGATCTGAAATTACGATGCGTATGTTATCCGCCGAAGCGCGAGTGGGGTTAAATAGCATTCGATCAGGCCAACTCAGCGATGATGATTGGGCGCGACTTGCCAGGCGTATGGGCGAAATTTCAGATGCACCTTTATTTATTGATGATTCACCAAATCTTTCCATGATGGAGATTCGGGCAAAGGCGCGTCGCCTCAAGCAGCGCCACAATCTGCAACTCGTCGTGATCGATTACTTACAGTTGATGACATCGGGTAAGCGCGTTGAGAACCGTCAACAAGAAGTATCTGAATTTTCACGCCAACTTAAATTGATGGCAAAAGAGTTAGATGTACCTGTTATTGCTATCTCTCAGCTCAACCGTGGTCCAGAACAACGTACTGATAAGAAGCCGATGCTCTCTGACTTGCGTGAATCTGGATCGATTGAACAAGATGCAGACGTTGTAATTTTGCTGCACCGTGAAGATTTGTACGATTCACAGAACCGATCGGGTGAAGCAGATTTAATTGTTGCTAAGCACCGTAACGGACCAACTCGTACAATTACCGTATCGGCCCAACTTCACTTTGCCCGCTTTACCGATATTGCACTCAATCCAGGATCAGGCCGCGACTTCACTGCATCTGAGCCACAAGATTTTGGTCAACCATCGGCACCTGGTGATGGCGGTTGGAACGAGTAATTTACTTACTCGAGGTCGCAGCAATCTTTGCGCGATCAGCAATATAAATTCCAACGAGCACGATTGCAGCGCCGCCTAATTGAATTGGTGCCCAACTCTGTGCCAACCAGATCCAGGCAAATGCACCAGCAAGTACTGGCTCCAACATTCCCATCACGCTACTTGTTGATGGCGATAAACGTCGTAGCCCACCGACCACAAAGAGATACGGCACGATCGTGCCAATTAAAATTACCCAGGCGATCAGAATCCAGCCCGGTACAAATGTGCCAGCGAATACTCCTTGTAGATCCATCTGTTTTGTAAATACCTCAACCGGAAATTGCCAGACTGGCATTACCAGAATCCAAGTAAGGCCAGCCATGCCAAGTCCCCAAACCGTCATGGATTGGGCAGATCTTTTGCTGCCAACTTTTGCGCCAATCAGAAAATAAACAGCGAGTGCAAATGCTGACCCAAGGGATGCAAGTACTCCAGCGAGATCGAAGATAAGTCCATCCCAGACCTTTGCGATAAAAATCAACCCAATAAAGGAGAGCGCGATACCGCTCCACATTCCACCCGGAACAGCTTTCTTCTGCACATATTTAATCCAGAGCACAATCCAAATCGGTGCAGTGAATTCAATAATCAAGACCAGGCTGAGCGGAAGTCCACGTTGAATACCGATGAAATAACCAGCCTGCACCGCTGCAAATCCAACAATGCCAAAGAGAATCAAGGTTGGAATTTCCTTGCGGGTTGCAGTTAATGATTTGAGATCACGACTTGCAACGATCAGAAAGAGAATGAGAAATGCACCAACACAGCGCACTTGGGTTAGTCGAAATGGGGAGAGGTGATCAAGAAGTATGGTCGAAATTATGCCATTAAAGGAGAAGAAGATTGCCCCAAGAATGAGGTAGATCTCGCCTCTAAATCGATTTAACACTCGCGAAGAGTATCTGATTAGAACGCGTTTTCTGAGATCTCCATAATCGCACTATCAGTAGCCTCTACGATCTTACGATCTGCTGTGATGTGTGGAAGATAGTTGGTAACAAAGAAGTGAGCCGATGCAATCTTGCCTTCAAAGAAAGCAGCATCTTTACCGGCGCCGGCTTCGATCTTGGCTGATGCGATATCAGCCTGACGTAGCAATAGCCAGGCAGTGATGATGTCACCGACTGCCATTAATACACGTGATGTATTGAGGCCAACTTTGTAGATCTCGGCAGATTCTTCTTGAGATGCCATCGCGTGTCCAACAAGTACACCGATCATGCCTTGTAGATCACCGAGTGCTTTATTGAGCGCCTGCTTCTGCGCATCGTGTGGACCACCAGTTTGGGTGAACTCTTGAATTTCCTTTGAAAGAATCCCAATTGTTTTTCCACCATCTTTAACAATCTTGCGGAAGAAGAAATCAAGACCTTGAATTGCAGTTGTACCTTCATACAAGGTGTCGATCTTGGCATCGCGAACATATTGTTCTAGTGGCCAATCTTGGGTAAATCCGGCGCCACCAAATGTCTGAAGTGATTCAGTACCAAGGAGCGTCCAAGACTTTTCAGATCCAAAGCCCTTAACAATTGGTAGGAGTAGATCGTTGAGCTTCTCCATTGCTTCGGCACGTTCGGTATCGCCAGCGGTTATCGCCAGCTCAATCTCATCTTGAATAGAAGCGGTGTAGAGAACAAGGGCTCTCATGCCTTCGCTATAGGACTTTTGCACCATCAGTGAGCGGCGCACATCTGGGTGATGAATGATGCTTACGCGAGGTGAAGCCTTGTCATTCATAACCTTCATATCGCCACCCTGGATACGCTGCTTTGCGTAGAGAAGTGCTTGTTGGTATCCAGCAGAAAGTGTTGCAATCGCTTTACTGCCGACCATCATGCGAGCGAACTCAATAATCTTAAACATCTGGGCAATACCTTCGTGCACATCACCGAGTAGGTATCCAACGGCTGGTTCTTTCTCGCCGAGGTTTACTTCACAGGTAGCTGAAACATTAAGTCCCATCTTGTGTTCAACGCTTGTGACGTAGACACCGTTGCGCTTGCCGAGTTCGCCGGTCTCTTCATCAAACATAAATTTAGGAATAAGGAATAGTGATAGCCCCTTTGTTCCTGGTCCGCCACCTTCGCGACGCGCTAGTACAAAGTGAACGATGTTGTCATAGAAATCAGCATCACCTGATGTGATGTAACGCTTAGTACCAGTGATGTGCCAAGTTCCATCGCCCTGATCAACAGCCTTAGTGCGACCAGCACCAACATCTGAACCTGCATCAGGTTCAGTTAACTGCATTGTTGCGCCCCAATGCTTTTCAACCATATGTTTTGCAATCTTCTTCTGTGCTGGCGTTCCGAGCACGTGTGCAACGTGAGCAAATGCATAACCAGATGCGTAGATGTGGATTGCTGGGTTAGAACCTAAAACCATTTCAGCAATTGCCCAACGTAGTGATGGTGGAACTTTCATTCCGCCAAGATCTACCGGTGCATCTAAACGCCACCACTCGCCATCGATATATGCCTTGTAAGATTTTTTAAAACTCTCGGGAAGCTTTACATCACCAGTTGCTTTGTTGAAATCTGTGCCAATGCGATCGCCATCAACAAATGAATCGGCGAGTTCGTTTTCGCACATGCGCTTAACCTCTTCGAGCATTCCCATTGCAGTGTCACGATCGACATCTGAATACAACGAGGTGCCGATGACTTTGTCACGACCGAGTAGGTCGAAGAGGCAGAATTCAATGTCGCGGAGGTTAGATATGTAATGTCCCATGGCGATATGGTGCTACCCGCTAGTAACTTATGCAAGTTGTGGCTTGTACTTATTTTTGCGTGGCGGGAGATAGGCTCACGCCGTGTTACTAAGTGATCGCGATATCCGGGCAGAGATAGCAGCTGGCCGAGTCGGTTGCGAGCCATTCCACGAAGCGATGATCCAGCCATCTTCGGTTGATGTCCGCCTCGATAAGTATTTTCGAGTCTTCGAAAACCACAAATATTCTGTGATTGACCCTTCACTTGAGCAGCCTGAATTGACTCGCGAAATTATCTCCGAAGGTGATGAACCATTTATCTTGCATCCAGGTGAGTTTGTCTTGGCCAGCACCTATGAAGTTATTACTTTGCCAGATGACATTGCTGGGCGGCTGGAAGGTAAATCCTCACTTGGTCGCCTTGGCTTGCTCACTCACTCAACTGCTGGTTTTATCGATCCTGGATTTTCAGGCCACATCACCCTAGAACTTTCCAACGTTGCAAACTTGCCGGTGAAATTATTTGCCGGAATGAAGATTGGCCAACTCTGCTTGATCAGACTTTCATCTCCGGCCGAGCATCCTTACGGCAGCGAAAAGTACGGTTCACGCTACCAAGGTCAGCGTGGCCCAACTGCAAGCCGCTCATTCCTTAATTTTCACAGGAGTAAGATCGACTAATCGCAAGGGAATACTTCCCTTCGTTAAGGAGTTGAAGTAGGTATGGAACTTTTTATAATTCTCGGTGTAGTTGTACTTCTAGGGCTCTTTATTGTTGCTCAATACAACCGTTTAATCCGCCTTAATATCAGCGTTGATGAAGCCTTCGCCCAGATCGAAGTTCAACTCCAACGTCGCTCCGATTTAATTCCAAATTTAGTTGAAACCGTTAAAGGATATGCATCGCACGAACAATCAACCTTTGATGCAGTTGTGCAGGCACGCGCCAAGGCGACTTCAGCCACCGGTGTTGCAGATGTATCGGCTGCTGACGGGATGCTCACCCAAGCACTTCGCGGATTACTCGCAGTTGCTGAGGCATATCCAGATCTGAAAGCATCAGCAAACTTCTTAGCACTGCAAGAAGAGCTATCAACTACCGAAAACAAAGTTGCATTCGCACGTCAGTTCTACAATGACAATGTGCGCTTGCTTAACGAAGCTGTTGCAACCATCCCAACAAGTTTCTTCGCAGGTCTTGCCAAAGTTTCCGCACGTGAGTTTTACGAAGTACAAGATCCACAATCACGTGAAGTTCCCAAGGTGACTTTCTAAATTTATGGATTCAAACTTTCGCGCTGCAGAGGGATCAAATAAGAGAAAGACCTACTTTCTGCTTTCAGCAATGGCTGGCCTTACCTGGCTTGTCGCTTATGCAGCACTGACTTACTTTGGCGCCGGCACCACATCTTTTATCGTTCCACTTGCCGTTGGTATTGCACTAGTAGGTGTCTGGGGCTCGTATTACGGATCAGATAAATTGGTGCTCACGATGACGGGTGCAAAAGTCATTACACGTGAAGATAATCCTGAACTCTTTAATCTGATCGAAGAAGTAGTAATCGCAAGTGGCCTGCCCATGCCTAAGGTCGCAATCGTTGAAGATAGCGCTCCAAATGCCTTTGCCACAGGTCGAAATCCAGAACATGCGCTGATTGCATTTACAACCCGGATTCTCGAAGTAATGGACCGAGACGAACTGCAAGGTGTGATCGCCCACGAAATGTCACACGTTGCAAACCGCGACACTTTGGTGTCAGCCGTTGCTGCGACCACCGCCGGCGCAATTGCAATCCTGAGTGATTTTCTTACCCGCATGATGTTCTTTGGTGGCGGTCGCGATCGCAGAGATAGTAATCAGAACCCATTACTACTGGTGGTCTCGCTAGTTGTGATGCTCTTGGCTCCAATTGCTGCGATGCTATTGCGTAGCGCTATCTCACGCCGCCGTGAATCTTTAGCTGATGCCACTGCGGTTTCATTTACTCGAAACCCAGCTGGACTTCGCCGTGCGCTTGAAACTCTCGCCGCAGATTCCACGGTTGTTCGTCAGAAATCAAATGCAGTGGCACATATTTGGATTGAATCACCACTTGATGGCAAGAGCATCTCAAAGTTATTTTCAACTCACCCGCCAATTAGTGAGCGAATTGAAACCTTGCGCGCAATGGAATCGCTAGGCCCACAACAGTAAAAGTTATTCGTTTGGGTGTGGGAAGAAGAGTGTGAAAGTCGCACCGACTCCGAGTTCTGAATCTACAGTGATAGTTCCACCGTGTGCCTTCATTACTGCATCAACGATCGATAGACCGAGGCCACTTCCTTCACCATCGGCGCGTGTTCGTGAAACATCGGCGCGGTAGAAGCGTTCAAATATTTTCGATTGATCCTGTTCACTTAAGCCAGGTCCGCGATCTGCAACAGTAATTCGGGTGCCATCGCTACTATCTAAAATCGAAACCGTGATGTCGGTGCCATCAGGTGTATGTGTACGGGCATTGGCAAGCAAGTTTGCAACAACCTGATGAATTCGCAGTTCATCTCCAAGAGTATAAATTTCATTCTCATTTTGAGTAAAAGTAATTGGGTGTTGTGGCCCGGCTACGCGAGCAGAGATCACGGCATCTTCAACTACTCGCGATAGATCAAATGGCTTTGATTCCATCTCACGTGATTGATCGACTCGGGCAAGAAGAAGTAAATCTTCGACCAAGCTTCCCATTCGCATCGATTCACCTTCAATGCGAGATAGCAAGATCTTTGTATCTTCACCATCAGCGACAGCGCCTTGGCGGTGCAGTTCAGCAAAGCCACGAATTGCCGTCAGCGGAGTGCGCAATTCGTGTGAGGCATCTGCCACAAATCGGCGCAATTTATCTTCGCTATTTTTTTGCTGGCTAAACGAATTTTCTATACGGGCAAGCATCGAGTTAAGCGAGGTAACCAAGCGTCCCACTTCCGTAGTTGGCTTGGCATCAGGTAATCGAGCAGAGAGATCTCCGCTAGCAATCTTTTCGGCAGTGTTTTCAACATCAGTCAGAGGTGCGAGCCCGACTTTGATCACTGCCCGGGAAGCTAATGCGATGAGAGAAATAGCAATTAAGCCGATAAGGAGAAGGAGCCACCCAACCTGATTGAGTGTTTTATTTACTTCATTTAATGATTGTGCAATCAAGATTGAACCAGCACTGGATGGAAGTTCCTGTGCAAGAATTCGAAAATTCTCATCGTCGTTCTGCAGCGTAAATGGCTTACCATTGATTTGTGAAACCGTCTTAGGTGTATAGCCCTCGACCAAACTAGCGATTGGCACTGTATTAAGGTCTCCACCGACAACCCCGAGAATTTTTCCAGTAGGCCCAAGTAGTGTGATTGAAACTGACGTCGGAATTCGGTCAAGCGGAGTTGACGGAACTTTATAGTCATCAGAATCAGATAGCGCCTGGAGTCGTTGTTGGTGTCGTTCACGATTATCGACGATACCCGCTCGGTCGATTCGCGGGAGAGAACCTGAGGCGATAGAAATCAGTTGATCATCTACTTGCTGGATTAGAAAATTTTTCAGAGCATTTTCTACAGCGATTCCTGATGCAAGAAAACCAAGAGTAGACAAGATGACAACGCCGAGAACGAGGCGGCTACGTAGGCTCCAACGAGCCAGCGACCTAAACATTATTTGCTGCTAGGGATCCGGAGTCGGTATCCAACGCCACGAACAGTGTGGATTAACGGTGGTTCAAAGATATCGATCTTTTTACGCAAGTATGAAATATATGTTTCAACAATTCCAGCATCACCACGGAAGTCGTACTCCCAGACATGATCGAGAATCTGAGATTTAGAGACAACTCGATCAGCGTTAATTAATAAATACCTAGTGAGTAAAAACTCTGTTGGGGAGAGATCAATAAGTCGCCCTGCGCGACGAACTTCATGTGTTGCTTCATCAAGCTCTAAATCAGCAAAACGAATTTTCTCTTCATCTTGATCGCGATCAATCACGCCAATTCGACGAAGTAGTGCGCGCAAGCGTGCCACCAACTCCTCTAAGCTAAATGGTTTAGTCATATAATCATCGCCGCCAATTGTTAAGCCTGCGACCTTATCTTCCATGCCATCTTTTGCAGTAAGAAAAAGAACGCCCACGTTGATTCCTTCATTGCGAATCTGACGACAGACTTCAAAACCATCTAGATCTGGCAACATCACATCAAGGATGATTGCGTGCGGTTTAAATTCTTCAGCGATGGTGAGTGCTTGTGATCCAGTAGCGGCGGTGCGAACATCAAAGCCTACGAATCGAAGACTGGTAGAGATAAGTTCGCTGATATTTGCTTCATCATCAACGACGAGAATGCGGTGCCCGGAATCATCTTTAGCCATGAGAGTAGAGTCCTCTTTTAGGCTGGGAGAATACTGAGAATTGCCGTTAAATTAGGGGAGTTAGCGCCACTTGGTCGCCAGCGAGAAGCCGACGCCGATGAAGGTAAAGCCAATAATCATGTTCCATGCGCCGATTCCAGGGACTGGATATTGGGTCTGAGAGACGTAAAAGGTAACAATCCAGAAGAGACCAATCAGGAAGTTGGCGACCATTACCGGAGCAAGCCATGAGGGACTCTCGGTCGGGATTGCTGGTTCTTCCGTGTGGATCTGCTCTTCGTGAGCGCGTGACTCTTGGACCTTTTTACGAAGCTTCGACTTTGGCATAGGGCAAGGTTACACGCATAAATTACAAAACCGCCACACCTAAAAAGGCTGCGATAGGCAAGAATTGCCCCATGAGTCGCATCCTTGTCGTTGATAACTACGACTCCTTCGTCTTTAACTTGGTGCAATACCTGGCGCAATTAGGGGCCACCTGCACCGTTGTGCGAAACGATGAAGTTGAAGCCAGCGCCGCTAAAGATTACGACGGAGTTTTAATCTCACCAGGACCAGGCACTCCAGAAGAGGCTGGTGTCAGCATTGCGATGATTGAGTACTGCGCACAAAACTCAATTCCACTCTTTGGTGTCTGCCTTGGCCATCAAGCAATCGGAGTTGCTTTCGGCGCCACGGTTTCTCGGGCACCGGAACTTTTACACGGCAAGACTTCCCTTGTGCATCACAAACAAGTTGGCGTACTAAAAGATTTACCATCACCATTTATTGCAACTCGATATCACTCACTTGCCGTGCAACCAGAGACAGTCAGCGATGAATTAGAAGTAACAAGTACAACTGAATCTGGAATTGTAATGTCGATGCGACATAAGAAATATGCCATCGAGGGCGTGCAATTTCATCCAGAGTCAGTATTGACAGAACACGGACATCTCATGCTGGCAAACTGGCTCACTGAATGTGGCGATACTGAAGCGCTCGCAAAGTCGGTAGGGCTTACACCAGTACTTGGAAAGAAGTCGTAACTTTTAAATTTAAGGTACGCTGTTAATTGTGATCGTAACCGAGCCACCAATAGTCTGAGTACTACCAGCTTCTGGCGCTTGACGGATTACAATTCCAACAGGTTGTTCAGGATCGTAATCGTAAAATTCCTTAATTAAGAAATCTGAATTAAAGAGCAGCGTCTTCGCTTGAATTGCTTCGATTCCAACTAGGTCTGGTACTTCTACATCCCCACTTGCAATTGTGAGAATCACGCCAGAGCCCGCGGTAATTGTTGATCCTGCGCCCGGTGTTACTGCTAGTACCGTTCCTTGTGGCTCTTTTGATGGCGAAGCAATGGTTTGCGAGACCAATAGACCAACAGCAGAAAGTGCAGCACGAGCATCAGTCAGCGCCATTCCAACGAGATTATCAGGAACAATTGCATCTCCTGGCCCGTCAGAGATTGTGAGAATTACTCCGGAACCTGGTCGGGCATCACTTGCAGCAAGTGGAATTTGGCTAGCAACTCTGCCGGATGGAATACGTGGATCATGCGCGCGAGTAATCGTAACGACGTAGTCAGCCAGCATTGCCCGAGCTTCTTCTTCGGTAAGACCGACAACATTTGCCAATTCGAATCTAACACTTGATTGAGTATTGTTATTAACCGAAAGCCCAACGACTGCAAGTATCGATGCAATTACAACTGAGGCACCTGCGATCACAAAACTGCGGCGATTAAACCGCCCCACTCCAGCAATCTTGGTAGTCACATGAGCGCCGCTGCGTAGACGTTTAATATCAGCCAGCATTGAAAGAGCATCTTGGTAGCGCGCATCTGGGCTCTTACTGAGCGCAACAGCTAAGACTGTTTCGAGATCTTGTGGCAAATCTGGCTGCAGCGTGCGTGCAGGCGTGAATTGTCCAGAGACGTGTTGTAGCGCAATTGAGACAGGTGTTTCACCAGTAAATGGCGGACAGCCAGTGAGTAATTCATAGAGTAAGCAACCAGTTGAGTAGAGATCACTTCGTGAATCTGCTGCTGTACCTTGCGCTTGCTCAGGTGATAAATATTGCGCAGTTCCAACAACATTCCATGTACTTGTCAGAGTCGCACCAAGATCATCGATCGCACGTGCGATGCCAAAGTCCATCACCTTCACATCGCCACTTGCTGTGATCATAATGTTGGCAGGTTTGATATCGCGATGAACAATGCCGCGCATGTGTGAGTAATCGAGTGCATCAAGCACGCCACTAATAATCTCGAGTGCACGATCTAATCCAATCCGTTCGCCTTTATGAATAAGGTCTCGCAGTGTGTGGCCAGTGACAAGCTCCATCACTATGTATGGCGCAGGTTCTTCACCGGAGTCATAGACAGCAACAATTCCTGGGTGGTTTAGCCTTGCCGCAGCTTTTGCTTCTTTTCTAAATCGTGAAACGAATGATGGATCTTTTGCGAGATCGCTGCGGAGAATTTTCACCGCAACTTCGCGTGAAAGTCGCTGGTCTTGCGCAATATAAACATCGGCCATTCCACCGGTACCGATCATCTCGCCAAGTAGGTAGCGATCACCGAGCAGAGTTTGCATCATTGCTTAGCCGTTCCAAAGAAAGTTATCGCATAATCGTTGCCGGCTCCACTTTTTACATCTGCAACAACTACCGTGACATTATCTGGCGCACCATTAAGGTAACTTGCGTCGACTAGCGCTTCCACAGAATCTTCTGCTGATTTTGAAATTATTAAAGAATGAATTTCACCGTCAGTCAGGACACCTGAGAGGCCATCGCTGCAGAGTAAAAATCGGTCGCCTTCATTAACATTAAAAATCTGCAGTGGAATTGAGAGAGTGCCTGACCCCATTAGCGCTTGGGTGAGCATTGAGCGCTGCGGATGTTCGGCGACATCTGACTCGGAAATTGCACCGCTGGCTAAGAGCTCCTGCATCACAGTGTGGTCGAGGCTAATTTGTTCAATCACCAAACCACGAATTCGGTAAGCGCGGGAATCTCCAATATGTAATAGCGCGACTTGATTGGCTCGTAAAAATAGCGCGGTAAGTGTTGTGCCAAGACCAGATAGGGATGGCTCATCATCACTGGCTCGCTTTAACTCCAGATCAATTTCGTCTACAGATTGCGTGAAATAGTCATCAGCTGAGGCTTGATCGATTTCACCCGAGCGGAAAACGCTACTTCGATCAGCGAGTGTTTTTAAAGCCAATAACGATGCGACTTCGCCACCAGCATGGCCACCCATTCCATCGGCGACTGCAAGTAGAAGCGGATGAGTCAGCGCACCATCTTCATTTCCATTTCGAACCAACCCCACAGCAGAACGCGCAGCGCTTGCGAAATAGAGTTGGTTCATATCGCTAAGCCTAATGGAAGTATCTCTTCGCAATAGTGCGCAATTCTTACTCGGCACAGCCAGAGAAGCACCTCGGCTATCCTTGCGCGGTGAGTACATATGCCTACCTTGGCCCTATTGGGACATTTACCGAGGCGGCGCTGAAAAAGATTACATCTCAATCTGATACCCGGACCCCGTTCGCCAATGTCACAGCAGCCCTAGATGCAGTTCGAAATGACTTGGCGGAGTTTGCGTTAGTGCCGATTGAGAATTCAGTTGAGGGCGTAGTGGCGCGAACTCTCGATGAACTCGCAACCGGCCAACCACTTGTCATTGCCGGCGAAGTTACCTTGCCCGTAACTTTTGCGCTGATGACTAAAAATGGTCAAAGTGAGATTAAGACCATTGCTACACATCCTCACGCAGAGTCACAGTGTCGAACATATATTACTAAAAATTATCCTCACGCAGAACTTGTACCTACTGCATCCACCGCAGCCGCAGCCGCCGCTTTAACAACTGGTGACTTCGATGCGGCAATCGCATCCAGTGCTGCTGCCGAACATTTTGGCTTAACGATCATCGCCGAAAATATTGGCGACAACGATGGAGCAGTAACCCGATTTGTATTGGTGAGTAAGCCCGGAGTCATCCCTGCAGCAACAGGCCACGACCGAACAACAGTTGCCTTATTTATTGATATTGATCACGCGGGTGCGCTGTTGGAAATCCTGACCGTTTTTGCCGATCATGGAGTTAACCTGACATTTATTCAGAGTCGTCCAACCGGACGCGAACTAGGTCACTACCATTTCATTATTGATGTTGAAGGCCACTGCCAAGATGAACCAGTGGCGCAATCCCTCAAGGAGCTCGGAGAGATTTGTGATGATATTAGATTCTTGGGTTCATATCCACGAGAGGTGCGCACATGATTGACATTAAGTTTCTGCGTGAAAACCCAGATGTCGTTCGTGCATCCCAAAAAGGTCGCGGCGAAGATGTCAGTGTTGTTGACCAGGTAATCGAAAGTGATAAACGCTGGCGAGATGCCATTACCGAGTTTGAGCAATTACGCGCGCAGCAAAATGCGCTCTCAAAATTAGTGGGCAGCGCTAAAGGCGACGAAAAAGCAGCGCTACTAGCGAACGCCAAAGAGTTAGCCGACAATGTAAAAGCTGCCGATGCAAAGCGCGGTGAACTTGAAGCGGTAGCCCAGAAGTTCGCGATGGTAATTTCAAATATTCTTGACCCAGCAGCACCAATCGGTGGCGAAGAAGATTTCGCAATCATTGAGCATGTTGGTACTCCACGTGATTTTGCGGCAGAAAAATTTGAGGCTAAAGATCACATCGAACTTGGTAAGTTACTTGGTGCAATTGATACAGAACGTGGTGCAAAAGTTGCTGGTTCACGTTCATATTATTTAACTGGCGTTGGCGCACTTCTGGAATTTGCGCTTGTGAATTACGCAATTTCATCAGCCGTCAAAGCTGGGTTTACGCCAGTGATTCCACCGGTTTTAGTAAAGCCAACCGCGATGGAGGGAACCGGCTTTCTTGGACAAGCCGCTGAAAATGTTTATCACTTAGAGAAAGATGATCTCTACCTTGTCGGTACGAGTGAAGTACCACTAGCTGCTTTCCATATGGATGAAGTTCTAGATGGAGCAAAATTACCAATGAGATATGCCGGATACTCCTCTTGTTTCCGGCGCGAGGCAGGAAGTTATGGAAAAGATACCCGAGGCATTATTCGGGTTCATCAATTTGATAAAGTTGAAATGTTCTCCTTCTGTAAGCCAGAAGAAGCAAAGGAAGAACATAAGCGACTGCTGCAATGGGAGAAGGATTTCCTTAACGCCATGGAGATCCCTTACCGCGTAATTGATGTCGCTTCCGGTGATTTGGGATCAAGTGCAAATCGCAAATTTGATATTGAAGCGTGGATACCAACCCAGAGCGCTTACCGTGAAGTGACCAGTACTTCGAATTGCACTGAGTTTCAAGCGCGCCGACTAAATATTCGTTACAAAGATGGCGATGGCACACAAGCTGTTGCAACACTTAATGGAACATTGGTCGCTATTCCTCGCATGATCGTTGCGATTCTTGAGAATCACCAGACTGCTGACGGTAGTGTTAATGTTCCCGCCGCCTTACAGCCATTCCTGGGTATGATGCGATTTGAGCTTGTGTGAGTTTGCAAGCGAGACGCCCAAAGTTAATTGCAACTGATCTAGATGGAACGATCGTTCATCACGACGGAACAATTACCGCCAGAACGCAGGCTGCATTTGCCCGTGCACGTGATCTCGGCGTTGAAATTTGGTTTGTGACAGGGCGCCCACCTCGATGGATGAACGAGATCCGTGACACCTTTGGGTATGGAAGTGCAATCTGTTGTAACGGCGCGATGCATTATGACCTTCAGTCAGGCAAAGTTATCGAAGAGTGGTCGATTCCAAATGATCTTTTACTAGAAACGATTAAGAAGTTGCGAATAGCCATTCCAGGTGTTTCTTTTGCAGTGGAATCAGATAACTTTTTTAAGCGCGAAAAATCATATGTTGCGATGTGGGATGCAGGAATTGATCATGATGGATGTAATCAGATTGAAGAAGTCTTTACACAACCAATTCTTAAATGTTTAGTCCGTTGTTCGGGACATGAATTCACATCGGATCAAATGCTTGAGATTGCGGTCGCAGAAATTGGAGATTTGGTGACGGTCACACATTCAAGTCCGACCGCCTCTTTACTTGAAATTTCAGCGAAAGGAATTTCTAAAGGCGAAACTCTGGCGCTAATGGCTGGGCGCCTTGGAATCGGTGCGCAAGATTGCGTCTCTTTTGGCGATAACCCAAATGATTTTTCAATGCTCGAGTGGTGTGGCCGTTCTTATGCGATTGGCGACGGCCATCCTGATGGTCAACTCTTTGCAAAAGATTTCACCGCTCCACATATGGAAGATGGCGTCGCACAGATCATCGAAGAGTTGCTCGATCTGCCTGCCTGACCCTCACGGTTTTTTAGATATCGCTTTATTCATGTAATCTCTCCCACGGAGGGCTCGCATAGTGGCCGAGTGCACCGGTCTTGAAAACCGGCAGGTGAAAGCCTCGTGGGTTCAAATCCCACGCCCTCCGCCAAATTTCTTAATCTGTGGCTGACTTCATAGCCGGTACCCCGTGCTACGCCTAGCGCCTTTGCCACATTCGGCGCACACTTACCCCATTAACGTCAGTTAGGCACAGACTAGCTACTGGCAAAAGGGGTAATAAAGATGTCCGGTGTTTTCTCGCCATCACGCGCGAAGATCGAAGAGCGCACGCTGCGAACAGATAAGTGGTGGTTACAACCACTAGCAATCTTTAGCGTTCTCTTCAGTTTTGTTATCTATGCAACATTTCGCGCCTTTGAGAATGCCAATTACTTTGTAAAAGAATCGCATTTGATTTCACCATTCTATTCACCATGTTTGTCAGAGAGTTGTGATCCTGGAGCGACCCTCTTTGGCTTCACTCCAGTGAGTTCGAGTATTTTCAACTTCGCACTCTCGCCAGCGCTAATCATTTTGATTTTCCCACTTGGCTTCCGAATGACTTGTTACTACTACCGTAAGTCTTACTACCGCTCATTCTGGATGTCACCGCCGGCATGTGCAGTTGCAGAACCACATAAGACATATACCGGTGAAACTCGCGCACCTCTTATCTTGCAGAATGCGCACCGCTGGTTCTTCTATGCAGGACTTATCTTCAACATTATCTTGACTTACGACGCTGCGATTTCATTTAGAAATGAAGCAGGAGAGTGGGGTCACATGAGCCTTGGATCACTCGTGCTTACCTTTAGCGCGGTGATGCTGTGGATGTATTCACTTTCATGTCACACATGTCGCCACACAATCGGTGGACGCTTAAAGCATTTCTCTAAGCACCCGATCCGATATAAGTCATGGACGATAATTTCAAAACTTAATCACTCGCATCCACTCTATGCATGGATTTCATTACTCGGTGTTGCATTTGCAGATATTTTTGTCCGCCAGGTCGCTGCCGGCCACTGGTCGAACCCGTACTTTTTCTAAGGAGATCTGACTATGACAAATCTAGAACGCCATAAGTACGACATCCTTGTAATCGGTGCCGGAGGTGCTGGTCTGCGCGCAGCTGTGGAAGCACGTGAAGCAGGTTTGCGCGTAGCAATCATCTGTAAATCACTATTCGGTAAGGCTCACACTGTCATGGCAGAAGGTGGCGCCGCTGCATCAATGGGAAATGTGAACGAGAAAGATAATTGGCAGGTTCACTTCCGCGACACAATGCGCGGCGGAAAATTTTTAAACCACTTTAAAATGGCAGAGATTCACGCTAAAGAATCACCTGATCGTATTTATGAACTCGAAATGTGGGGCGCTCTCTTTGATCGCACAAAAGAGGGAAAGATCAGCCAGCGTAACTTTGGTGGACACGAATTCCCTCGGCTAGCTCACGTTGGAGACCGAACTGGACTCGAACTCATTCGCACCATGCAGCAGAAGATTGTGCAGTTGCAGCAAAAAGATGCAATTGAATATGGTGATGCTGAGGCAAACATTCGCGTCTACGCCGAACTCACGATCACTGAAATTATTAAAGAGTCTGGCAAGATTGCAGGTGCGTATGGATACTGGCGCGAGAATGGTGAAGAAGTTCTCTTCGAAGCTCCAGCTGTCGTAATCGCAACCGGTGGAGTTGGAAAAACATTTAAGATCACTTCAAATTCATGGGAGGGTACTGGAGACGGTCACGCTCTCGCTCTAAAAGCTGGTGCTAATTTAGTCGACATGGAGTTCTTGCAATTCCACCCAACTGGAATGGTCTGGCCGCCATCTGTTCGCGGAATTCTTGTTACCGAATCTGTCCGTGGTGAAGGTGGAGTTCTCACTAATACGCTCGGTGAGCGCTTTATGTTTAAGTACATCCCAGATGTATTTAAAGATAAGTACGCCGACAATGAAGAAGAGGCCGATCGTTGGTATTTAGATCAAGATAATAATCGCCGTCCACCAGAACTTTTGCCACGCGATGAAGTTGCTCGCGCAATTAACACTGAGGTAAAAGCTGGTCGCGGAAGCGAACACGGTGGAGTATTTCTCGATGTCTCGAAACGCATTCCAGCTGAGGTAATTAAGAAGCGTCTGCCATCGATGTGGCATCAGTTCTACGAATTAGCTGGCGTAGATATCACCAAAGAAGCGATGGAAGTTGGCCCAACCTGTCACTACGTAATGGGTGGTGTTGAGGTAGAGCCAGATACAGCAGCCGCAGTTGGCGTTCCAGGTTTATATGCAGCCGGTGAAGTTGCTGGCGGAATGCACGGTTCAAATCGCCTTGGCGGAAATTCGCTCTCAGATCTATTGGTATTTGGACGCCGCGCAGGAATGTCTGCCGCTGCATACGCCAAGAGCACCACTCCGGTTGTCGTGAGTGAGGCAACAATTAAGGCAGCGGCAACGCGAATTCAGACACCATTTACCAATAGTGGCGGCGAAAATGCGTACTCACTTCACCAAGAACTGCAGGAGATTACCCATAACTTGGTCGGAATCATTCGTACGGGCTCTGAGCTCGAAGATGCGATCACAAAGATCGCTGATATTCGCACTCGCAGCAAGAACGTATCTGTTGCCGGGGATCGCACATTTAACCCTGGCTTCCACTTGGCCTTCGACCTCGACAATATGTTGTTGGTTGCCGAAAGTACAGCCAAATCAGCGTTGAGAAGAAAAGAATCACGTGGTGGACATACCCGTGATGATTACCCTGGTATGGATAATATGTGGCGACAGAAAAACCATATTGCCTCATTTGATGGAAATCAGGTGCAGGTACGTGAACAAGAACTACCTGCCCTACCAAAAGAGCTATTTGATCTCTTTGATGTACACGAACTTGAGAAATACATGACGAGTGAAGAAATTACGAAAGGCGGATCCAACTAATGGCACACACAGTAAAGCTTCGCATTTGGCGTGGTAACTCAAAAGATGGCGGACTTCAAAACGTTGAAGTAGAAGCCAATGAAGGTGAAGTAGTCCTCGATGTGATTCACCGCGTGCAAGCAACCCAGATGGGCGATCTAGCAGTTCGTTGGAACTGTAAAGCAGGTAAGTGCGGATCATGTTCGATGGAGATCAACGGCAAGCCACGTCTTGCATGTATGACACGTATGAGCTCATTTGCTGATGGCGAAGAGATCACAGTTACTCCACTTCGCGCTTTCCCAGTAATCAAAGATCTAGTCACCGATGTCTCTTTCAACTATAAGAAGGCACTTGAAGTTCCGGCATATTCACATCCAAGCGATGTCGGTCCGGGCGAAGCTCGCATGCAACAGATCGATGTTGAGCGAAGCCAAGAGTTCCGTAAATGTATTGAGTGCTTCCTTTGCCAAGATGCCTGCCACGTAATTCGCGACCATGAAGAGAATAAGAAGTCATTTGCTGGCCCACGATTCTTTATCCGTATCGCTGAGCTGGATATGCATCCACTCGACACCTTGAAAAATCGCAAGCGCACCGCTCAAGAAGAGCATGGCCTAGGCATGTGTAATATTACAAAGTGCTGTACTGAAGTATGTCCAGAGCACATTAAAATTACTGACAACGCAATTATTCCGATGAAGGAGCGCGTTGTTGATGAGAAATATGACCCAGTCCGATGGTTAGGATCCAAGATTGGTCGCCGCCAAGGTTAATACTTCGCTTGTGGAAATGAGAATCCGCTGAAGGCGGTCATTTTTGTAGCTATTGGTGGCGTCCTGGGTTCACTTTCTCGTTACGGGTTGACTCTAGTTACTCCAGATAGCGCTGTGGCTACTTTGAATGCCAATCTGATCGGCGTTGCACTTGCTGGATATTTCTTAGTCTTAATGGAACGTCGCGGCATCACCGCGCTTCGATGGTTCTTACTCCCTGGATTCTGTGGGGGAATGACAACATTTTCTGCTGTAACTGTCGAAGTTGTTGGTGAAGATGCGCTCGGATTTGGCTATCTCGCGCTAACTGTCATTGCCTCTGCGGTCACGATCGCGGTAGTTATTCCATTCGCAAGATCTATCGTGAAGGTCAAAGAATGAAGGCGCTCTACGTGGCTTTAGGCGCTGCAATCGGAGCACCAGCAAGATTTTTGATCGATCAATATTTACGAAAGTTCACCACTAAACCACTTGGAACTCTAGTAGTAAATGTGCTCGGGTCATTTCTCCTTGGATTTACCCTGGCAAATCAAACGTATTGGCATGAGTTGGTGGCAATTGGTTTTGCTGGAGCTTTTACAACATGGTCAACGTTTATGTTAGATCTATATTTAGGCTTTGAACTTAAGCGTTATCGCGAAGTCTTACTAAATCTTTACGGCTCACTAGCACTCGGATTACTCGCTGCATGGTGTGGAATTCTTTTAGCCAGTTAGCGCATAAAGAGTGCGTTGAGGCGCTTTGTTGTGAAAAATAGCCCGACGACGACCATCACAACGAAGTACATCGCATTACCTAGTAACGACCAGGTGATGTTTCCAAGACAAAGTCCGCGAACCAGATCGATTGCATGAGCAAGCGGGAAGATTCGAATAATTATCTGTAACCATTCAGGAAACACTGAGAGTGGGTAGAAAGAACCTGAAAATAGGAACATTGGTAGTAGAACAATGTTAATAATTTCAAGTTGTTGGAATGACTTCATGTAAGAAGTCACGGCCATTCCAAATGATGCAAAGCCGAAGGCGATTAAAACAGCTGCTGGGATAGCGAGAATTCCCCAGATACTTGGAACAAGTCCTAGCGGAACAACGATTGCCATAAAGCCAACGGCATATGAGAAACCGCGTAGAAGTGCCCAGCCGATCTCACCGAGTGCTACATCCATAGGCCCAAGTGAAGTTGCGAGCATGCCGTGATAAAGGCGATCATGATTGAGTTTGAAGAAAACGTTCATGGTCGAGTCATAGATTGCGCCATTCATCGCACTGGTTGCCAGCAGCGCCGGTGCAATGAAAATTACATACCCAACAGGTTGTCCAGCAACGGTGATATCTCCAACCAAATCTTTTAGCCCATATCCGAAGGAGAGCAAGAAGAGAACTGGTTCAACAAAGCCCGAAATCACAATCATCCAAGTTGATGATCTAAAGGCAATGTATGCACGTTCCATAATCGCGCGAGAGCGACCCGAGTAATACTTTTCACCAGGCTTACCCATGCGGGCTTGCGCGATTGCGACTGCAGCAGAGATAATCATTATTTACTTAACCTCCGTGTGAAAATTCGACGCGAAGCGACTACGCCAATGACCAGAAGTGATCCTAAGAAAGTAAAGTGAGTGAGAATCATAAATGGTGAAATTTCTTGGCCGTAGGTCAACCATCGACCAAGCTCTGTCGCATGCCATAGTGGTGAGATCCACCCAATCCACTGTAGATAGATTGGCATATTTGTTAGCGGGTAGAAGGTTCCTGAGAAGAGGAACAATGGCATGATGATAAAACGATTAAAGACTGTAAAAAATATATTTTCATTTTCAAGTAAGCCAGCAGCAGCTTGCATCAAGGCACCAAATGCCGCGCCAGCAAAGATGGCGGTAAAGATTGCTAGCCAAGCATGCGATGATTCCAAGACACCGAATGCCAGCATCACCAACCAATAAAGCACAACGGTAAAAATGACTCGGATCGTGCTATTAAAAAAGACACCCATTGCAATGTGATTTCCACTCAATGGGGTTGCATTCATGGAAAAGAATGTCTTATTCCATTTAAAGCCTTCCAGAGTCGGATAGACGCTCTCGTCTACCGCTCCTTGAATTGCAGCAGTGGCAAGAAGAGCCGGTGCTAGAAAAGTAAGGTATGGAACGCCATCAATACCCATGCCACCAGTGTTTTTATCAATATAGGTACCAACACCTAAACCAATTGAGACGAGATAGAGAATTGGGTTTGCAACTGCTAACGAAATAATTAGCCAAACCCACTTCAACATCGTGCGAAGCCGTGCCTCTGCCACAAAAAGTGAGCCGCGAGAAGCAACTTTCACTGCATCTACAATCTTGAGTGAACCTTGACGATTTTGGAAAGAACTCATTAATCGACCAGTGTTCGACCGGTGAGACGTAGGAAAACATCTTCAAGAGAACTTCTGCGGACAAGTGAAGTTTTAGGGTGCAGATTCATCTTGTACACACGCTCGAGTAACTCCTCACCATCTTCGGTATACATCAAGAAGCGATCAGGAAGTTCTTCCATGCGTTCACAGAGTGAACCAAGATCTGACGCGGTCTTCGCATCGCGCTCTGATCCAAAACGAACCTCGAGTACCTCTTTGGTCGCATAATCTTTGATTAATTGCGCTGGACTTCCCTCAGCCATAATCGAACCCTTATCCATAACAACCAATCGATCGCAGAGTTGTTCAGCCTCATCCATAAAGTGAGTTGTGATTAAGAGCGTGACACCATCTTCTTTTAGACGAAAGAGGCGGTCCCAAAGAATATGGCGAGCCTGTGGATCAAGACCAGTTGTTGGTTCATCCAGCATCAAAATCTCAGGTTCGCTTACAAGTGCTCGCGCAATTGTTAGGCGCCGCTTCATTCCGCCACTAAGTGATTCAACCTTCGCGTTGCGCTTCTCTTCAAGTTGGGCAAAGACTAGTAATTCTTCAATTTTATTTTTAACAAAGGAACGGGAAAGACCAAAGTATCGCCCATAGATAAATAAATTTTCGGTTACCGTGAGATGAGTATCTAAATTATCTTGCTGTGGAACCACACCTAAGTGGGCGCGAATCTGTGGCCCGAATTGTTCCGGATCTTTATTAAGAATTGTGAGATCACCTGAGGTGCGTTGTGAAGTTGCGCCAATCATGCGCATCGCTGTTGATTTTCCAGCACCGTTTGGACCAAGTAGACCGAATGATTCACCGCGCGTTACATCGAAATCGATTCCATTAACTGCAGTGAAGTCACCGAATTTTTTGGTGAGATTACGGGCGTGAATTAGTGATTGCGACATCCATCAATCTTATCTGCTCTGCTGCAGATTTTTTATCCATTCTTCAACCGCATCCGGATGACGTGGAATTCGCTCTGAGAGATTTCTATATCCATCGGCGGTTACGACCACATCATCTTCGATACGAATTCCGATCCCTCGGTATTCCGGGGTAAAGAGCTCATCATCGGGCTGAATATAAAGACCAGGCTCAACTGTTATCACCATGCCTTCGCGCAGGGGTGAGTCTGTGTAATTTTCTTTACGAGCCTTTGCGCAATCGTGCACATCTAGACCTAAGTGATGGCTTACTCCGTGCAGAGTCCAACGACGATGTAGACCAACCTCTGGACGCATCGATTCTTCTGCGCTGACCGTAAGAACACCCATATCTGCCAGGCCTTTAGCCAGAACGCTCTGACAGGCTTTATTAATTTCAGAGAAAATTACACCCGGCTTAATTGCAGCAAACCCCGCGAGTTGCGCTTCATAGACCAACATATAGAGCGCACGTTGTGCCGGTGAGAATTTTCCACTAATTGGAAGAGTGCGAGTGATATCTGCGGTGTAGAAAGAATCAACTTCAATACCTGCATCGAGGAGTACTAATTCACCTTGATTTACCGGTCCGTCATTTCGAGTCCAGTGCAGCACGCAAGCGTGTGATCCAGATGCGGCAATCGTGTTGTATCCAACTCCATGTCCTTCGAGTCGGGCACGTCCATAGAACGCACCTTCAATAATTCGTTCACCTCGTGGGTGTTCGGCAGCGGCCGGCAACATCACGATTACATCGTTAAATCCAAATCCAGTTGCATCTACTGCGCGCTGCATCTCGCTAATCTCATATTCATCTTTGCTAAGACGTTGCTCAGAGACAAAGATCGCTAATTCTTCATCACGTGCGTGTGGTCTGACAGTTGCGTCAACCATTATGTCAGTACCGCGAATTACGACAGCCGGACTCTTTTTTAAGAAGCCTTCAAGATCGTTGACTCTACGAGTTTCAATTTGATATCGCGATTGTGCTTCCGAAAGTGTGTATCGGCGCCCGACCCAGAGCTCGCCGTAGTGTGTATCGCGGTAGAAAGCATCTGTGTCACGAGTAGATCGGGGATGTATATAAAGATAGGTATCGTGCCCACCCTCAGTACGAGGCTCAAGGATAAGGACTGCATCTTCGGTCGCATCGCTGCCTTGCACTCCACTGTAATACGCAAAAGCAGAGTTTGGTCGGTACACATAATCAGTGTCATTACTGCGCACTGCGCTATTTCCAGACGGAATTACTATGCGAAGACCATCAAAGGCGGCAGATAGAACCTGACGTCGAGTAAATGCATAAGTGACAACTTCAAGTGGGGGCAGTTCGCTATATTCAGTATTTGCCCATCCTGATTTCATAAACTCGCCGTAGACCTCTGAGGGAGCTTGGTCGTGCACACGCTCTTTAGTCTCCGGCAACTCTGCATTCTCGTTATTCATATCGCTATTCTACCGACGGAGATGGATTTGCAACACCCGCTCGACATGAGACTTTCTGGCCGATGAGTGACTTATAAGCGGCAATCGGCTTATAAGATATGGACATGACTCGCAGAAATGAATCTGAACAAGTGGTGGGATGCCAGCTCGTTGACTCGGAACTTTCTGGAGAGTTAAAGATATTAGTTTTGGAAAACGAAAAAATAAAGATAAAAGTTCTGGCAGATCGCGGCGCTGACTTAATTAGCTTTATCGTTAAAGATAAAAATCTCGATATTGCTTGGCGCACCAGTACCGATCTTCCAACCAAGAAAGTTGCTAGTGATCATCCGGCTGATATTGAAACTTTTATGAACGGTTATCCAGGGGGGTGGCAGACAATATTTCCTAATGGTGGCTTACCGTCAACATATAACGGTGTTGCCTATGGTCAACACGATGAGGTTGCAGTACTTCCGTGGGATTACCAAATTCTGACTGAAAACTTAGAAGAAGTTTCGATTCTATTTAAAATACTTACACCGAAATCACCTTTTGAAGTAACCAAAACGTACACCTTAAAAAAAGGCGAGAGCATCTGCCACGTTAAAGAGCAGGTAAGAAATTTAAGTGATGATAATTGGCCAGTAATGTGGGGATTTCATTTCACATTTGGTGAACCATTTTTAGATGAGAATAGTTACATCGTTATAGCCGGCACCCCTGTGGCGATTCCCTATGAAGATGAAGAAATTAAAGCGCGACGAGTTGGAAGTACTGAAGAATTTCCTTGGCCAATTGGAAAAGATGAAAATGGGAACGAGATTGATTTTTCGAAACTTCCAAAGCGAAGAACAAATAGCGATATACTTTATCTAAACGGTTTAACAACAGGTCAGTATGAAGTGATCAGTCCTACTTTTAATACCAGTGTGAAAATCACATGGGATAAAAAAATCTTTCCGTATCTTTGGTTTTGGCAGGAGTTCGGAGCCAGCATGGATGCACCCTGGTTTGGTAAGCATTACAACATTGGGCTTGAGCCATTCTCAAGTTATCCATCCTCAGGAATTGCCGAAGCTGTTGAGAACGGTTCCGCTCTGCTTTTTAAAGGTGGAGATCTAATAGAAAATAATTATGTAATTGAGGTTACGGCAACGGATTAAAGCTTTGTGAGAAAACTACTTTAAGCATCTAAACCGTTGGCGTGGAATATATAGTTTTGCCTGCCACTGTAATTTCGACGTCGACTAAATATTTCTTTACCGCTGCCAAATTTATAGTTAATCCAGTGCCTGGACGATCAGGAATTGTGATCAGTCCATCGGGTTCAACTGGTATCGAGTCCGTTGTTAATTCTTGACAGAGCGACTTAGGTTCCATTGGGTATTCAGCCATCCAACTCTCTTTCATCCCGGCAAATGGTTGCAATGAAGCAGATAGGGCTGTTTGTGAAGTGAAGGTGTGGTTTACAAATTGAACACCCTTCTCTTGCGCGTATTGCGCAACTCTGTATGCAGCACCGATCCCACCTACATAACCGGTATCAATTTGAATAAATCCAATCCCACCCAAATCAATGAACTGTTCAGCCTGCTGTGGATTGTGTGCACCTTCACCCGCGGCTAACTTAACTACTGGCGTGATCGTAGATAATTTTTTATAGGCAGATAGCGATGATGATGAAAATGGTTCTTCATACCAAAAAACCTTCGCCTCAGATAGCGCTGGCAGTCGAGCAGCAGCAGCATTTACATCTTCAGCGAAGATAGTTCCAGCATCAATCATAAGATAGGCATCGCTACCGATACCTTCACGTGCGGCAAATATATGTTGATTATCTGTTTCCACAGATCCACGGCCAAAACTACCCCAACCAAATTTAATTGCCTTAAATCCCTTTTCTTGAATAGCGATCGCTTTCGAAAGGGTTTCGGCAGGAGTATCTCCAAAGAGTACGGATGCATAAGGAACCTTGCGTTCAGCCTTCTTATATCCCAATAGTTTAAAGATAGGCTCTTCCTTTACCCGTCCGAGTAAATCCCATAGCGCAATTTCAATTCCAGAGATAGTTAAATCACTTTGGATAATTCCATAAAAAGAGTTAGCTCGAACCTTTTCAGAGATCGCCTTTATGTCGGCCGGACTATTTATGGGTTCGCCCAGAACCGAATCGATCACTGGCCGACAGCCACTATGAGACATTGGAGCGATCCAACTTGAAATTCCAGTTAAAGGCGAAGAAACCGCTTCACCCCAGCCAACAATTCCATTTGAAACAACTCGGACAAGTAGTGAGTCTTGACTTCCATCTCCGATATTTAAAACTTCAGGCATCCGAAGATAAAAGAGATCAACCGAATCTATTTTCAAACCCACGTAAAGCCTTTCATTAAGCTTCAATAATATTATAAGAATTTAGATTATCAGTAGGAATTAAATTAGACAATCTTACGATAGGAACTTGATGAGAATAGTAACGGGAGATGCTCCATTCTCAAGTTATCCAAATTCTGGAATCGCAGCCGCTGTTGCAAACGGTTCCGCTCTACTTTTTCAAGCCAGAGAGATCAAAGAAAATACTTACACAATCGAGGTCACGGCAATAGATTGAAGCGTTTCGGTGAATACCTTGCTCAACTTTGGCCACGCAGCCTTCACTTCAGGGTTTGATTGGCTCCGAAAGGGCTGTAAACTCGGGTCACACTTGGAGACGTCGCATAGCCCGGTCGAGTGCGCCTCACTGCTAACGAGGTAAGGGGTTAAACCCTTCAGGAGTTCAAATCTCCTCGTCTCCGCTCTGCTCCAACAGGTTTTACTGAGGAGAAATATGACACTCGCAAAATTTGTCTTGATGGTCGATAGTGATTGGGAAATGCTCTGATGCCGATGCAAATTGCAGTTGTTACCGGTGCTGGCACTGGAATTGGGCGAGCGATTGCAATTTCCCTTGCTTTCGATGGTTATCACGTTGCACTAATCGGACGCAATGAGGATCGGATAGCGCAGACTCTAGAACTCATTCGAAAGAATAATGGAGTCGGAAGCATCTACGCTGGCGATGTAACGCAATCCGATGAAGTTACTAAAATTTTTCGAGAGATTGTAGAACTCAATTTACAGTTAGCAATCTTGGTAAATAATGCGGGTCATCTCTTGGTTAAACCGATTATGGAGACAAGCGAAGCCGAATGGAAGGCGCTGCTCGATGTTCACGTCATCGCGACATTTATATGTACCCAAGCTGCTGTGCCGTTAATGCAAAAAAATAAATATGGCCGTATTATTAATATCGTTTCGATGATGGGACAAGGAGCAAGTGAATTCACCTCTCATTACCAGGCAGCTAAAGCAGCTCAGCACTCTTTCACTAAAAGTTCTGCAATTTCATTCCGTAAAGACGGAATTACTGCCAACTCTGTCTCTCCCACAACAATTGATACAGAAATCTTTCATGCCAATGATGAAAATTATAGAAAATATTTAGGCCATGGATCTGCTGATGAGCTTGAAAAGCGGCTCATGTCAACACCTAAAGGACTAGTGAGTGCAGAAGATGTAGCTCGCGTCGTATCCTTCTTAGCTTCACCAGAATCAAATAACATTACGGGCGAAGTAATAAGCATCTAGTTTTCCCACTAATTGTTGAATTTAAGCCTTATGATTCGGCCTGGCAATCTTGGAGGTTCCATACCTTGGATGTGAGGATGGACCATGACCGGAAACCAATCAAAGAAGTGATACCCAGCTGAGCTAAAGGAACGGGCAGTGAAGATGACACTCGATCTGCAGCCAGGTGATCCGGGCGACCACGGTGTTATTAATCGAGTATCGCGCCAACTTGGCATCGGCAGTAGGTCACTGCGCAACTGGGTCAAGGGCACTGAAATAGATACTGGCGCCAGAGGCGCTCTCACCAGCGCCCAAGAGAGCTAATCAACTCTGGTTTACCGATATTACCGAGTATCCGACGAAAAACGGAAAGCTCTATCTATCCTCACTAGAAGATGCATTCTCAGGAAAGATTGTTGCTTACTCCATTGGCCCAGATGGAACTCTGTACATCACCTCCGCGAGACAAGGCTTAACTGAGGCAGAGATAGAGAGACAACTACTGGCCGGTTCGCTATTTGCAGTAGCAACTAAAACGCGCGGTGTTCTTGTTTCTAAATTTAAATTAGTGTGAGTCGCGTGGAATCGGAGACCCGCTTGAACCTCGTAAGAAATCAAAGTCACCACCTTGTGGCGCCTGAAGAACATGGTCAATATAAAGTTTTTCATAGCCACGAAGTGGACGGGCATAACCAGCTTCTTGCGGGGTGAGAGGCTTACGTTTAGCTAGTTCTTCATCTGATATATCAATAGCAATAAGGCGAGCCTGAACATCTAGAATAATGATGTCCCCATTTTGTACTAAACCTAACGGACCACCAGCTGCGGCTTCAGGCGAAACATGTAGCACGACAGTTCCGTAGGCAGTTCCACTCATCCGACCGTCGCAGACCCGAACCATGTCAGTGATGCCCTGATCTAAAATCTTTTTAGGCATCGGCATATTGGAAACTTCAGGCATCCCGGGATAACCCTTTGGCCCACAACCACGCAGGACCATGACCGAGTCCTTGGTTATATCTAGATCAGGATCATCTAAACGAGCATGCAGATCTTCTATATTTTCAAAAACTACAGCAGGGCCACGGTGTTTAAGAAGATGTGGGCTAGCCGCGGCAGGTTTAATAACCGCGCCCGTTGGAGCTAGGTTTCCAGTAAGAACTACAATTCCAGCTTCTTCCTGAAGTGGCATGGCTAACTTACGAATAATATTCGTATCCCAAATAACTGCCTCTTCTAATTTTGTTACAAGTGGCTGGCCCGTCACATCTATAGCGGTGGCATCCAATAGTGGTTTTAATTCATTTAGAACTGCACGTAAACCACCAGCTCTAAATAAATCCTCCATTAAAAATTCACCGGCGGGTTTTAAGTTAACAAGAAGTGGAACTTTACTACCAATGCGATCAAAATCTTCGAGTGTTAGATTAATGCTTAAGCGTCCTGCAATTGCTAGTAAGTGAATGACTGCGTTGGTAGAACCACCGATTCCAGCCAAAGTGACGATGGCATTATGAAAAGACGCCATATTGATAATTTTATCTGGCGATAATTCTTCAGCAACCATTTCAACAATTCGACGACCACTTAAATGTGAGTATTCAAGTAAGCGTGCATCAGGCGCTGGAGTTCCAGCAACACCAGGAAGTGTCATACCAAGTGCTTCAGCCATTGCAGCCATAGTCGATGCGGTCCCCATTGTGTTGCAGTGACCCTTACTGCGGACCATTGATTTATCTGCTGAATCAAATTCTTCTTGTGTCATTTTTCCAGCTCGAACTTCTTCGCTATATTTCCAAACATCAGTTCCGCATCCCATATTTTCACCGCGGAAAGTTCCATTTAGCATCGGTCCGCCGGGAACAATAATTGCAGGTAGGCCGGCTGAGATTGCTCCCATAAGTAGCGCTGGAATTGTTTTGTCGCAGCCACCTAAAAGCACAACTCCATCAATAGGGTTTGCTCGAATTAACTCTTCAGTTGCCATAGCAGCCATGTTGCGCCATAAACTGGCGGTCGGACGCATTAAAACTTCACCTAGTGAAATCATGGGCATCTCTAGCGGGACGCCACCAGATTCCCAAATACCGTTTTTTACGGCTTGGGCTAATTCACCTAAATGCATATTGCAAGGATTGAAATCAGAGGCAGTATTAATCACCGCTATCTGCGGTTTTTTACCAGTGAAAGCGGAATCTGGGTTTCCTCGCCTCATCCAAGATCTATGGATAAAACCATTCTTTGGGTCTCCGTGATACCAATGTGAACTGCGTAATCTTTTTTCAGCCATAAAGTGACTATATACGATTCAACTAAAGATATGAAGGAAAGTTGTGTTTGGGTCCTCCTTGAGTTGAGGTAATTCCCGCGAGCCATTAGATGGATCTGGGTTCCTTGTGTTGAAATGTCATTTGACAAAGCCACTTCAAACAAGGAGACCCAGACCTATGACGATAATAACCCCCAACTTCGCCACCGACACAATGACGGCCCAAAGCCGCCAAGTGGCCGACCCCTTGGCTTGGTTGAAACAGGCGACGTTATTGAACTTAATGTTCCCGAGCGCAAGTTAAACCTCTTAGTAAGTGAAGAAGTTCTTGCAGAACGGCGTACTAAGTGGAAGCCAGAAGAACCACATTCATAAAGAGGTTGGGTGAAGATTTATGTGGATCATGTTCAACAAGCAAATCTTGGCGCAGATTTAGATTTCCTTGTGGGCGGCAGTGGACACGGTATTCCACGCCACTCACACTAATTTTCTAATTCTTAACGAGAAGAAATATGCCTAAAAGGTTGAGCAAACTTTGTAATGAAGTTTGCTTCAATTTCAAGTAAGCGATTCCACTTAGCAGTTCGCTCTGAACCATGAGTAGAGCCAACTTTTATCTGGCCAGCGCTCCATCCGACCGCGATATCTGCAAGCCATGAATCTTCGGTTTCACCGCTTCGCGCTGAGACGATCGTACTAAATGCATGTTTCTGCGCATGTTTGAGGACTTCTGCCGTTGAACTTACGAGCCCATTTTGATTTGGTTTTATAAGTATTGAATTTGCGCTTCTATTTTCAATGCCTCGATTTAGGCGCTTCAAATTTGTTGTGAATAAATCATCACCAACGATTTGAAGGGTGCTGGGTGCGCCTTGAGAAAACTCCTGCCATGTGCTCCAATCATCTTCAGCAAATGGATCTTCGATTGAAATAATAGGGTGGTTATTTACGAGCAAGGTTAAGAACTTCGCAAATTCAGGAGAAGTAAAGCTTTTATTGATTGTAGGCAAGGAGTAGGTGCCGTCACTAAAAAATTGAGTAGCAGCAATATCTAAAGCGATTGAAATATCAGTTCCTGGCCGTAGTCCAACATGGCTGATGCAATCCGTGACAAATTCACACGCCTTGTCAATGGAGGCAAATGGAATTCCAAGGCCACCTTCATCTGCAACTAAATGCGTTAAGAGGCCCCTCTCTTTGCCAGCTCGCGCCGCTTCTTCACGTACGGCGACTACCCAAGAGAGCGCCTGCGTAAAGTTTTTCGCACCATGTGGAAGAACGAGAACATCTTGAATATCGAGAGCACGGTTGGCGTGCGCTCCACCAGAGAGAATATTTACCATAGGCATCGGCATGAGTAATTCTTTCTTGCCAGCCAAAAAGTGGGCCACGGAGGATGAGTTCGCATGTGATGCTGCTTTAAGCGTGGCAAGTGATACTGCTAGGGTCGCGTTTGCGCCCAGAGTTGAATGGTTATCTGAGGGATCAATTTCTACAAGTAATGAATCTGTATTCTGGACAGAAGGAATTTGACCTATGAGTTTGGATGCAACACGATTGTTAATATTATTCACGGCAGTGTAAACACTCTTACCACCGTAAAATTTTTCAGCTAGTGAAGTACCTGCGTCTCGTAGTTCATGGGCCTCGTGTAGCCCTGTCGATGCCCCGGCTGGAACACGAGCTGTATGAATTGAACCATCTGTCAGTTCTATGGTGCAAGCAACGGTTGGTCTCCCTCGAGAATCTAAAACTTGAAAACCACGAACTGATTTAATTTTCACGCTATCTTCCTAAAGAGTTCGTCATAAGTGGTGCCAGTGCGCAAGGCCTCTTTCGTTCTAAGAACTAATTGATTTCTAGATCTTTCATCTAAATAATTAACGGGAGATTTACCCTCAACTCTTGCTAGCGCAATCAGGGCGGTATGAGAACTTAATAATGGACTGATCAAGTTACTACTTACACGTCCATAATTTGAAATGAAGGATGTTGCACATTCTTTTAGTAATTCTCGCTCCTTAAGGTTCTCTGTTCTGAAAAATTTGCAGAGTAAATGGGCTGAGAGAAAAGCTAAATCAAAGACAGGATTTCCTGTGTGTGTAACCTCAAAATCTAAAATGAAGGGATGTGCACCTAGAACCATAATATTTTTTGGAGAGAAATCGCCGTGTACGAGTGTTGTTTTATTCTCTGTTAACTCATTTATCAAGGAGAAAATAATATTAGCCAGATCAGGATTTGCTGCTGCAACATATCTGTAAAAAGGATCAATCCTTAATTGATCAAAGAGTAAATCTTCTTGGAAATTTTCTCTAGCACTTGGATGCTCCACGCCATAGTTGTGCCATTTTGCAAGAACTTCCCCTAATACTGCAGCTATCTCAGGCTTGATTACACCTGCGAGAAGGTCTTCCTTCCAGACTGTTCCACCTTGAGCGACCCGGCTCAAAACTAAGGTGAAGCGTTTTGGATCCATATCAACCATCTCAGGAACAAATTGAGGTGTAATCGAATGAAAAAGCTTGAGTGCGTTTGCTTCAACGATTGCTCGGCGTTGGTCTGCTTTCCATAGAGTTGCTACTTTTAATTCTGCCAACGCCTGCTTTAAAACTAATTCTTGAGTTGCCGTTGTAACTGCCAATACAATATTTGAGACTCCACCCGTTAATACTTCACAGGAGGCAGAACCTTCGATAATGCCACGCTCACGAAGGTATGGAATAACCGACTCTTCGTTTAATAGTTCAACTACCATTTAAATAACTCTAGTAGTTGAGAAACTTAGGTCAACAAAGATGCTCTGTCCTGAGATTGCGGTGTTGTCAGGTGAAGCAAAAAGAAATGCAGCATTTGCAACATCTATAGGAGTGGCAAGTTTTCCACCAGGCGTCGCATTTTCTACGCCAACCATTTGTTCTGGGCTGAGAAATTGACGGGACATTAGTGTCTCAATAATTCCTGGCAAGATTGCATTAACAAGAATGTTCTTTGCTCGCCCTAAATCTGTTGCCATAGATCGAACGAGTCCACCAACTGCTGCCTTCGAAACGGTATATGCCAATTTATCCTGGCGGGTAAATTGCTCCCATAATGAGCTTAGAATGACTATCCGTCCCCCTGCCTTAATTGAATTATGATGCATAAGCGCAGCGGTAGTATCAGAGATAAAGAGAACATTGGCTTCAAATAATTCTAAAAGTTCTGTGCGGAGCGCAGTTAATACTGACCCATTCGCATTTAATCCCTGTGCAAATATAACTGCATCAAATTCTACGCCTTTTAGTTCATCAGGAAGTTTTTCTTGAGTGATTGGTAGAGGAAAGCAATTCGGTAATGTTGATGGGCTTCGAATACCTGTGAATACATTCCATTTCAAGTCAATAAACTTCTGATGGATGGCGCCTCCAAGTGCTCCAGTGGCACCAAAGATCAGTAAGTTTTGGGTCATTTATTTATCGAATCCATAACGAGTTAACATTGAGTGTCCAATCGCGGCGCGACGAACCCGCTCGCGTGCAGTAGATTCAACAAGGCCTTGAATATGCGCTCCTGACGGATAAAGACCAGGAGAGTTTCGTAGAGTGAACTTGAGATAAATAGGTGAAGCGACTCTGACCAAATCTGGAACTTCATAATGGCGAACTGCTGAACCGTAATCATCTGGACCTTCAACATAGACATCTACTGGGATATCAACTTGGGAGCGAATTGCCGCAATCTGTTGTAGTGATAAGTCTGTGGCTAGATTCAAAGTTGATGCACCTAAATCTTCTAAGAGAGCAGCTGTTGCAGGGTTATTGCAGACCATCGCAACCGATGTTTTCAAAATTAGATCAGCTGGCAAATCCCCAGATTTCTTGGCTCTACCAAGAACATTAAGTAAACCGATGTCACCGACTAGGACAGAACGTAATCCAAGATTTGCACCGTGAATCACATCTTCGACCGCATAGCGAAGTTGATCTCCGCCACGAAGAGTAGGACCGGCAACAAGGCCGGCACTGGCAGCGACCTGTTTTCCAATATCCCACGAAGCACGAGGCCCAACAAATAAACAAACTTCAATATTTTCACGCTTACCAATTGCAACCATCTCCGAAATTTCGGCATCAGTCTGCATCATGATTCCGGAGCCCTGTGAAATTCGATGAATAACTAACTGATGTTTCGTTGACTCATCTAAAACCACTTTAAGTGCAGCCGGCCCTTCAACTGAAGGAATCTCAATTTTCCAGCGCGCACCATCTAAAAACCGTTTCGATGATTCAGGAAGTCCTTCAGCATCTTGGCTCTGGATGTTCTGTTTTCCAAGCAAGTCAATAGATTTTTTCATTGGACCTTGAGGATCGCGAGTCGATGGCCATTGCGTCATTTGAATCTCCAATAATGGTTACCTCGTGGGGCAGCTTGGCAAAAGAATATCAATTTACTCTTTACGATGGAAACAACGTTGACTTTGTACCTGTTACGCCTGGGGTCGCCATGAAGGTCATCCCAGCCTCTGGGAATGTATTTGTATCTCCATTGTGGGCAGATGTAATGATTAATGTCTTTAAATCCGGTCCTACAAATGCACAACTCGTGACATGAGGTGCTGGAATCTCAATCAACTCAGTTATTTTGAAGTTTGAATCGAAGCGGCGAACGCAGCTTCCGCCCCAGAAAGCTACCCATAGCCCATCATCGGTATCGATGCACATTCCATCTGGTGCTCCAAACTCTGCATCGTTACCCTGCCACACTCGACGCCGATTTGAGATCCCACTCTCTTGGAAATCAAATGCATCAATTCCAAATGTCATCGTGTCTATGTAAAACATGGTCTTTTTGTCGGCACTCCAGGCAAGACCATTGGAGATTGTAATTCCCGTGACTTCTTTACTCAGAGTGGACGAGTCCTTATTTAATTTATAAAGTGCGCCTTGATTTGGAATTGCGCCGTAAGCCATGGTACCCAGCCATAGATCACCATAAGGAGAAACTTTCGCATCATTCCAACGTGTGGGATTTGTACTTGTCTCTTCACGTATTGGCAGTGCATGTGTTTTCCCATCTACATCTCGCGCCAGCGGTCCGTTAACTGTACCAAGTATAAATCCTCCCTGCGTACGGGGAATTACAAATGAGATGTCCTCTTCCATTGTAAAAGAGTTTCGACTCCCAGATGCGAAGTTTTTTTCGTGAACAGTCTTTCCTAAAATATCAACCCATGCGACTTGATTATTTCCTGGTCCGTAGGCCACTGGACCTTCACCTAGGAAATTTTGATGTGAATCCCAGATAGATGCTTTCATAGCCCGACTATAAAGGTTTTAAAAAAAAGTGGTATGTTTTGGTCAAAATTTCTTAGGAGGCAAAGCTGACTTCGATAGGTGAAGCTACAGATTTTAATAATCAAGTCGTATTAGTAACTGGAGGAGCAACTGGAATTGGCCGTTCTTCTGCCATGGTCATTGCCCAACGTCACGGGACTGTAATTATCGCCGACCGAAATATAGAGGCGGCCGAAGTAACTGCAGCAGACATTGTAAAATCTGGTGGAATTGCAACAGCGCAAGCCTTAGATATTTCCTCTGTCGAGGCGGTGCGTGATTTTGTAAATCAAACTATAAAGAAAAACGGAAGAATAGATGCCCTTGTTAATTCTGCAGGAATCACAGGTCCGACCGGTATAAACCTTGAAGAAATTGATCCAAAGTCATTCCAGCAAGTGATCGAGATAAATCTTTTTGGAGCAATTTGGTTAACTCAGGCTCTGCTTCCATCGATGAAGGCTCAGAAGTATGGTCGAATGATTCACGTTGCATCGATCGCAGGCAAAGAGGGAAACCCAGGAATGTCGCCATATAACAGTGCAAAGGCGGGAATGATTGGATTTGTAAAAGGTGTAGCGAAAGAGGCGGCGCCATTTGGAGTAACGATTAACTCAATAGCCCCAGCGGTAATTCGTACCCCAATGAATGCAACAACGGCTGATGAAACTTTGAAGTATATGATTGCAAGAATCCCAGTGGGTCGAGTCGGTGAACCAGAGGAAGTCGCAGAGACCATTGCATTTGCCGTTTCCCGCGCTTGCTCATTTACGACAGGATTTACCTTTGACGCCTCTGGCGGGCGGGCAACCTATTAACCCAGTGTCATAAACTTGGGAGGTAGTTAACTGGACATCCTAGGGAGGAATCTATTAGTTACTGTTTTAAATGTAATTTTTAGAACAATAGCCAGCAAGGATATGGTCACGGCCCTATAACGATTCAGAAAGCTAGTGATTTTCCCTTGAATAAGCATTAGATATGAACTATAAATAAGGAAGGTCGATTCTCGATCTGATCTAAGGAGGAACATATGAAAGCACGTCGTTTTAAAGTCGGCATCGTTGCAGTCGTATTTGCTGCTTCGACGATGGTCGCAATTAGTTCAAACCAAGCTGCTAACGCAGCAACCACTCCTAAAGCAGGATGGTGTAAGGGAGTAAAGATCATCGCATTCCCTGGTGGACCACAAGGTGGCGTATTCGCTAACAACCTATACAACGGTTTCCGCCAAGCTGCTAAAGATACTGGCGCAGAAGTGAAGTATTACTTCTCTGACTGGAGCCCAGAAAAAATGCTTACACAACTTAAGGAAGCAATTGCACTTAAGCCAGATGGCATTGCAACAATCGGCTTTACCAGCCCAGAGGCAACAAAGCCACTTGTTGATAAGGCATTCAAGCAAGGAACAATCTTCACCACTCTAAATACATCACTAGTTGACCTTCAGGCAACATACGGCGCTAAGGGTATGGGATTTGTTGGAGCTACAAACCTTAAGGCTGGAATGGCACTCGCTAAGGAAATGATTAAGCGCGCGAAGCTTGTAAAGGGCGACAGCGTGTTTCTTTGGGGACTAGAACAACAGGGCGGCGACCGCGGTCAGCGCACAGTTGGTGTACGTGTTGGATTTGAAGATGCAGGAATCAAGGTTGTGTATCAAGAAATTGATGCAGCAACAAATGCTGCTCCTGCAGCTGGATCACCAACATTCGCAGGAATTATGGCGAAGAATCCAAACGTTAAGGCAGTTGTAACAGATCACGGTGGATTAACAGCCACTGCTGCTACATACATGAAGGCAGCAAACCTCAAGGCAGGTTCTGTCTACTTCGGTGGATTTGACGTATCGCCTGCAGCAGTGAGTGCAATCGAGTCAGGTTTCCTAAACCTTGTAATCGATCAGCAACCATTCCTACAAGGCTACCTGCCTATCCTTAACATCTGCTTGTCCAAGAAGTTTGGATTCTCAGGTTTGGATATTCAGACAGCTGGTGGTTTCTTAGATGCCTCTAACGTAAAGTCTGTAAAGCCACTTGCACTATTAGAAATCCGCTAACTAATTGGTAGATTTCTAACTTCTTAAAAGAAGTGCACCAGGAGAATTTATCTTCTGGTGCACTTCCTAAGTTAGATAAGAAAGTTTTCGCTAAATTGGCAAAATTAGAATTTTGAATTACGCCCGAAGAGAGGCTTTAAATGAGCGCCGTTCCCCCAGTTATTGAATTAAAAAATGTATCTAAAACATTTGGCGAGGTTCGATCGCTCTCCGATGTGAGCCTTCAAATTTATCCGGGAGAGATAGTTGGACTACTTGGTGATAACGGAGCAGGAAAGTCCACACTCGTAAAGACCATCATGGGCTTCCATGAACCTGATACTGGTGGTGAAATTTGGTTTAAGGGCGAGAAGATTAATGATTGGAATGTGGCTAAGGCGCGTTCACTCGGAATTGAGACAATTTATCAAGAGCGCGCACTCTGCGAACAGCAACCAATCTGGCGCAATATGTTTATGGGCCGTGAGATGCATAACCGATTTGGAAAACTTGATGTGAAGAAGATGAAATCAGAGGCAACGCGTCTGATGACCGAACATATGGGCTTTACATCAACTGCGGTTCATCCAGATAATCCAGTTCAAACTATGTCTGGTGGAGAGAAGCAGGGTGTCGCAATTACACGCGCTCTTTATTTTGAAGCAGAACTTGTAATCCTCGATGAACCAACAGTTGGACTCTCACTCTCAGAGACAAAGAAGACCCTAGACTTTGTTCAAAATATTAAAAAATCAGGTCGCTCAGCAATATTTATCGATCATAATATCTTTCATATTTACCCTGCTGTTGACCGCATGATTGTGCTTGACCGAGGAAAAGTAGCTGGAAACTATAACAAGAGTGAAATAACGATGGATGAACTAATCGAGAGCATGTATCGTGTGGCTCGCACCGGAAATATAAAGGAGCAGTAAAAATGCCTTCAAAAACTAGCGCAACCTCGGTGGTCCCAAAGACCAATGCAGTAGGTTCAAGATCGATTTGGCGCCGATTTGCCATGCAGCTCGGCATTTGGTCAGTAGGAATTTTAATTTGGTTAATATTTGTAATTAGCGCCCCGGAAGCATTCACATCGAAAGATATTTATCTGGCATTCGCATCATCCACACCAATTTTTGCAATTATGGCGCTATCTCTTACCATGGTCGTCATCACTGGAGAGATTGACCTCTCTTTTCCTTCAATTATGGCACTTGCTACATGTGGCTTTGCAAAAATTTGGTCAGCAACAGGCAGTATCTGGATTGGCTTTCTTGCAAGTCTTATCATCGGGCTTCTTTGCGGCCTATTTAATGGCTGGCTCATTACAAAATTTGCAATTCCATCGTTGGTTATCACTATCGGAACAGGATTTTTATTCCGTGGAATCGATTTAGCTTGGATGAATGGCGCAGGAGTTGGTCTTACTGATCCGCAACTTTCAGGTATTACAACCCTTTTAACTGGGAGAACTTTCTTTGGAATTGCAAATCAATTCTGGTGGACGATAATCATTGCAGTAATTCTCTGGTTCATTCTTAATCGAACCAAGTTTGGTGCACATGTCTTTTTAACAGGAGATAACAAAATTTCAGCTCAGCTTATGGGCGTTAAAGTCTCACGAGTTAAGTTAGGTGTCTTTGGAATTATGGGTGTGTGTGCCGCATTTGCTGGATTAGTTGCTTCATTTGAGGTTCTCTATTTCTGGCCAACACTTGGTGAGGGTCTTCTGATGAATTCAGTTGCCTCCGTCTTCCTCGGTGGTACATCTGTATTCGGTGGAATCGGTTCAATCGCTGGAACATTTGTCGGTTCTTATATTATTGGTGCGATTAATGCTGGAATTGTTGCTTCCGGAATTAATGCTTTCTATACCCAAGTATTTTTTGGATTAGTGATCATTCTTTCAGTAGTGCTTCAAGCAATTATCAGCAGAAGAGTGAAAAAATAGTCAATTCTGGCAGCCCTTATGACAAAATCGATTGTAGGCGTCTGTCCAGTACTTGCAGTTCCTTTCACAAGTGAAGGCGAAGTTGATTACGATAGCTTTGCTTCACTTGTTGAATGGATAATCTCATTAAAAACTAAATCGGTGCTCTTCTTTGGTGTGGCAAGCGAAAATATTAAATTATCTGACCCAGAGCGGATTTCACTTTTAGAAATGTTGCTGGAGTTGCGGAAAGGAACTCCGCTGCAGGTAATCACGACAGTTGCAGATCATTCATCAGAGCTAGCAGTTAAGCGTGCTAAGGAGTACCAAGGCATGGGTGTTGATTTCATTAATGTCTTACCACCAACATTTTTTAACCCAACAGCAGATCAAATACGTGCACATATATCGCGAATTCTTGAAGCTGTGCATTTACCTGTCATTGTTCAACATTTACCACAAGCTGGGGGAATGAGTGATGTTGGTGAACTCATGCCACTTTCTGATGAGTACTCGAATTTTCAAATTGTGAAGTGCGAGGCTAATCCGCCCTCAGAGTCAATTCGTCGAGTGGCAGCTTTAAGCAATGGTCGTGTCAAAACTCTAATTGGCTGGGGTGGGATTTTTTGGAGAGAGGGTCAAGCAGCGGGTGCAGAGGGAATTCAACCGGGCTGTGGGATGACTGACCTCTATCACTGGGCAGAACGCGCATTAGTTGAGGGTGAAATTGCTGAATTTGAAAAGCGATTAGATCGCTTTTTACCCTCTGTCACCTATTTGATTGAAAATCTAGATCGCCTGATACAAGCAGAAAAACACATTCTGTTTCGTCGAGGAATTATTGCCACGGATTACTGCCGCAATCCAACCATTGAATTAGATACTAGATCTCTTACTGAGATACGGAAGGTACTCGACTTGGTGGAGGAAGTGCGGATTAATGTCTGATATTTATACAATCGGCGAAGTCATGGTGCTTTTTCTAGCGGTAGATACAGACTCTGTTACTTCTGCAAGAAAATATGAAATGTTTGCGGCAGGTGCTGAGGCTAATGTCGCAATTGCATGCACACGTTTGGGATTAGATGTTCATTTTTATACTAAGTTAGGTACTGACGAGTTGGGGGCAGCGGCGATGGCCCTACTTCAGGCAGAGGGAATTAATACCTCTGCTATTGCGCGTCTAGATATAATTACAGGTGTGATGGTTAGAAACCAAGGGTTGAAAGCACCCATTAATATTACATATCTGCGTAATGCAAGTGCTGCATCAACGATAGCACCGCAAGATTTAGTCAAAGATGATATTAAAAGTGCACGGTGGGCACACTTCACAGGAATTACAGTTGCACTCTCAGATTCATGTGCGAAGGCAGTCGTAGAGGGAATGAAAATTGCTAGCGAAAATAGTGTCCCTATTAGTTTTGATTTAAACATTCGTAGAAAATTATGGAGTGAAGATCAAGCACGTAAGAGCCTTTTGCCCATAGTCAGAGATGTAAATGTTCTCTTTGGTGGCATTGATGAGTACCAGGTAATTTGGGGTAATACAGATTTTGAAAAGAATCTACAATCAGCTCAAAAGGTAGGTGTTCAAACTGCGATCATGACACAAGGTTCGGGAAAAATTCATGTTCTGCACGACGGTAGACGCTTTGATATTTCACCTGATGTAAAAGAGACGGTTGATTCTGTTGGTTCTGGTGACGCATTTGTTGGCGGGACAATCTCTGGAATTTTAAGTGGAATGAGTGTGAAAGAAGCAATACAACAGGGCAGTGTGTGCGGCGGTCGAGTTGCGTCACAGATGGGTGATTGGACTGGCCTACCAAGAGGAACACACGGTCGCATCAATGAGGAGGAAAGGTTGTGAAGATTTTTGAATCAGGAATAATCGCAATCATTCGAGCTAAAAGTGAGAAAGAGGGACGTGAACTAGCACACGCCTTAATTAATGCCGGTGTTAAATCACTCGAAGTTACAACAACAACTCCTGGAGTCTTTACGCTGATCAAAGAACTTGCCGCTGATGGCTCTCTTCAAGTTGGAATTGGTACAACTATAACAAGTGAACATGTGAAGCAGGCTCATGACGCTGGAGCGAAGTATGCGATTTCACCTCACACCGATATTGCAGTTATAAAGGCAACGAAGAATTTAGGAATGCTTTCAATTCCCGGTGTTGCCACCGGCACTGAAGTTGCAACCGCAAGCGCCGCAGGTGCAGATATCCTGAAACTATTTCCAGCATTTACATATGGCCCTAATCATTTGAAGGCGCTGATAGATCCATTTCCTGGGTTGAAATGGTTAGCAACCGGCGGAATTACTATTGAGACAGTTGAAGCATGGTTTTTGGCAGGAGCCTCAGGCTTAGGTTTGGGTGGACCAATAACCGGCGGAGGCCCAAGTGAAGTAGCAGAACGTTTAGCAAGATTTACAGCAGCGATAGCGAAAGTGAGAGCGAAATGAAAATAACAAAGATTGACACGCTAGTTGTCAATGCCAAGATGCGAAATTGGGTAGTAGTTCGCGTCTATACAGATGTACCCGGCCTGATTGGCATCGGGGAAGCCACCGTGGAATTTCAAACGCAAGGCGTCGTTGGCGCTATCGCTGATCTTGCACCTTTAATAATTGGTAAAGATCCATGCGATATTGAGCGCAATTGGCAGATTCTATTCCGCCATCCATTCTTTAAGGGTGGTGTTGTTACGTTATCTGCAATTAGTGGAATTGATCAAGCGCTTTGGGATATTAGTGCCAAAAATTTAAATGTACCGCTCTACAAAATTCTTGGTGGACTTGCCCGAGATCGCATACGCATGTATGACCATCTCGGTGGTGGCAATTCTGATTCCGTGTACAACTCAGATACGGCGTCATCATTTGAAGAGAAGATGAAGACAAGTATCAAAGATGGCTTCACGGCAGTGAAAATTCTTGCAGTCCCATTGGCCTCCCCACTGGGTGATAACAAAGCTCTCAAACATGCTGAGAATTTGATGGGTGCTGCCCGTCAGGCAGCGGGTACTGACGTTGACATAATGATTGATTTCCACGGTAGAACAACGGCAGCGATGGCAATTCAATTTGCGCAAGTGTTGGCACCATTTAATCCAATGTTCTTGGAAGAAGTAGTACAACCTGACCAACATGAAGCCCTCAAACGTGCACGAGCAAAAATTACAGTTCCACTTGCTGCAGGCGAGAGATTGTTTACTCGGATGGAATTCCTACCATTACTTCAGGATGGACTTATAGATGTTGCCCAACCGGATGTATGTCATGCAGGAGGAGTTACCGAACTTCGGAAAATTGCTTCACTTTGTGATACCTACGGTGTTACGATGGCGCCGCATAATCCGTTAGGACCTATAGCCACAATGGTCAATATTCACCTCGGGCTGACTACGCCTAATTTCTTAATTCAGGAAGTTATGCGTTCAGATGTCCCTTGGCGCAATGATGTTATTAAAGGGGTTCCCGAGATTAAAGACGGCTATATATATCCACCTACCGCCGCGGGAATCGGTGTGGAGATAGATGAGTTAGAAGCAAGCAAACATCCATTCGAAGCTGTGGTGCCAGTACAGTGGTATCAGAGTGACGGTTCAGTTACAGATTGGTGAAAAAATGAATCTCAAAGATCAACACGTATTTGTTACCGGTGGAGCAGCCGGAATTGGAGCAGCAATTGTTCTTGATGCGGCGCAGGCTGGGGCACGTGTCTCTTTCTGCGATATAAATAGTGACCGGGGACATGCCTATGCTGGTGAATTAAGTGCACAAGGATTTCAAGCAATGTTTCACACTGCAGATGTGGGGCTCTTTGATTCGCTAAAAGTAGCCCATGATGTAATCGTTGCTGAGTTTGGTCCGGTTACTGGAGCGGTCAACAATGCCGGAGTTAATTCAAATGCTGACCCTGTTGAGATGACCGACGAAGAGTGGAACCGATTTATGAATGTGGATCTAAAAAGCGTCTGGCATACAGCAAAATTGGTTTTACCCGCAATGCGTGCTGCGAAGAAGGGGTCAATCGTTAATATTGCATCAATCCATGCACGAATGACTTACCCTAAATATTTTCCATATGCCGCAGCAAAGGCAGGTGTCATCGGCCTGACTCACAATCTTGCACTCGATGAAGGCGCACATAACATTCGTACAAATGCAGTCTCACCGGGGTACACCCTGACTGATATTTTGGAGAAGTGGTTTTCCGAGCTGCCTGAAAAGCGCGCTGAATCTTTAGCTGTCCAGGTAATGGGGCGGATGGCGCAGCCTTCAGAGATTGCAAAGGTTGTTACATTTCTACTTTCTGATGATGCTTCCTTCGTCAACGGCGCGGATTGGATCGTCGACGGGGGATTACACGCACGTTTTGCATGACTCAACTGAGAGAAAACCATTGACACCTCTAATAATCATATGAAATGATGTATGAATGGATAAAGGATCTCTTGCTTCACTTCGTGTGATCGATGCTACACAGATGCTCGCTGGGCCGATCGCAGGAACTCGTCTCGGCGATCTTGGGGCAGATGTTATCAAAGTGGAACCACCGATAAATGGAGAGTTCAATAGAACTCGTGGGTTTGACGACCAACAGAGCAATGGCGAGATGACCACTTTCCTTGCTGTTAATCGAAATAAGCGATCGCTATCAATTGATCTTAAGAATCCAGATGGACTAGAAGTCATACACGAGTTGGTGAAGAAGTCAGATGTTTTCCTTCAAAATTTTAGACACGGAACGGCTGAAAGAATTGGGGTTGGTTACGAACAGTTAAAGGCGATCAACCCAAAAATCATTTACTGTTCCATCTCTGGATATGGATCATTTGGGCCCTACCGTGATCGTCCAGGACAAGATCTCATAGTTCAGGGATATAGCGGATCAATGTTTAGTGTGGGTGCCTTAGGTGATGACCCAACTCCAAGTGCTCTTTGGGGCGCTGATGTAATGACTGGATATCAGGCAGTGATTGCGATTCTCGCAGCTGTTGAATCTCGTCATCAAACTGGTATTGGTCAACATGTTGAGGTAGATATGTTGTCGGTAGTTATGGATTGCCAGTTGCAAGAAATTGTCACATTTCTAAATACAGGGAAGATGCCTCGCCTGACTGAGGAAAGAAGCGCACATGGATCAATTCCTGCGCCATATGGCACTTATAGAACAAAAGATTCTTGGCTCACTTTTGCAATGGTGCCACTTCCGATATTGGGAGAGATTCTTGACAATGATTGGTTACGTACCCTTACACACTACAACGATGGTCAGATCCATCGTGATGAAGTTTACAAAATAATTCGTAAAGCCTTTGTGGGGAAAACAACGGCTGAATGGATTGAAATCTGTGACAAGGCTGGGGCATGGTGCGGACCTGTTTATAATTATGAAGATTTAGTGAAAGATAGACATATTATCGAAACTAATTATATTGTTGATCAACCTCAATTCAGAGGTGGTAGCGCAAAAACAGTTCGTCCACCAATTCGAATGTCAGAGACACCACCATCGATTCGAAGAGGGGCCCCTGCCCTCGGTGAGCATTCAAAAGAGATTATGAAATCTGTACTTGGATTTAACGAAGAAAGAATTCAATCATTAATCGCCACAGGGGCAATCGGAACGGCAAAGGAGTAGCAATGGCACTATCAGGAACAGTGGATTTAGAGATTCACGGAAATGTAGCTCATTTAATTCTCAATCGTCCTGAAAAAATTAATGCAATGACTGTACTCATGGATGAGATGATGAATTCACATATTCCTGAAATAAATAACAATCAGGAGATCCGATCAGTACTTCTTTATGGTAAAGGTGAGAAAGGTTTCTGCGCAGGTAGTGATCTCACAGACCTGGGTGAATATGGCTCCAATTGGGAGTATCGAAATCGCTTTTCTCGTAATCTTGACTATGCGCGAGCAATATGGCTCATACGCAAACCTATAGTCGCAGCTCTTCATGGTTGGGTAATTGGTGGTGGACTTGAAATGACGTGCGCCTCTGATATCCGTATCGCATCAGCAGATGCAAAATTTGGAGCTGGAGAAATTCGTTGGGGATGGCATGGAGGTTCTGGGCAAACACAGTTACTCACGCACACCGTTGGTCCAGGAAATGCTTCCTTATTTCTTCTACATGGTGAACCTGTGGCTGCTGAACCTTGCCTTCGGATGGGTTTGATTCAAGAAATAGTTGATAAAGATAAATTATTTGATCGCGCAAATGAAATTGCCATCTCAATCGCAGAGAAAGCCCCGATTGCGGCACAGATGACAAAACACATGGTGCGCATGGCACAGAACACCCCACTAGATATTGGGCTTCTCTATGAGAACGATTCTTTTTCTTATTGTATGACTACCGAAGATGCAGCTGAAGGTCAACGGGCATTTGCCGAAAAACGTAAACCTGACTTCAAAGGGCGCTAAATGTCACAGATAATTCCATCTCAGGTTGATCGTGATGCGCTACTTTCCAAAGTTGGCCAATCACTTTTAGATATGCGCTATTCAACGTGGAATTTTGGTGACTCAACCGGTTTTGAAGGAATCATTGAAACTGGAAGGGTATTAAAAGATCCACGGTATCTTGCATTCGCCCACGGTTGGATGCGTGCCTGGGCGAGTAATCCGGAACCATTTCGTCGCTTAGATTGCACAGCTCCTGGAATGGCAATGGTCGAGGTTGCGCAATTAACAGGTGACTCAATTTTATTAGAAGCGCTGATTCCATTAGCGCGATATCTCATGGCACGATCAAGTGATCGTGGAATATATGACACATGGGAATCACTCTGTCTCATTCCTCCTTACGGCGGAGAGAAACTGCCGCCTTACGAAGCTGCGTTATTAGCAGAACCGCCTGCAGGAACATGTGTTGATTGTCTTCACTTTGATCCCCCATTCTTTACGGCGCTAGGAAAGGCGTTAGAAAACGAAGAATTTATAGAGGTTGGAGTTACACAAGCACTTGGATATATAGACGCGCTACAAACCCCCGGAGGAATCTTTGATCATTTCTTTTTAAATGGAGTACCAGGAACTTTTGGCCCAGCGTGGGGACGTGGGCAGGGATGGTCAATGCTTGGAATGTTGGATGTGTTAAAAAATATTCCAACAGACCATGCTCATCGTCCACGTATAGTTCAAGCACTTCGCAAACAGATAGATCACATGATTTTACTTCAACGAGAAGATGGTCGTTGGTGGTGTGTTGTAGATAGCCCAATCTCTGGTGAAGAAGGTTCAACAGCGGCATTTATGGCTACTGGTTTTGCTCGTGCGATAAAAATGGGACTTGTTGATGAAGCCAAAGTTAAACCTGCATTTATTAGTGCACTCGTTGGAGCAATAGGTGATGCAGACGAAAATGGACACCTTCGAAACGTAACTGCTGCTGTAATGGCTTCAACTAGGAAATCACACTACGAATTTACTCCTCGAGGATTCCTTGTTCCTTGGGGGCAAGGCCCACTAGCCCTAGCGCTCTGTGAATCTGTTGATCTAATATGAAAACTTCAATGGCTCGAAGCCTACCAGCGCAATTAATTTTATCGCTTGGTCAGCAGATAATTTCAGCGGAGATATTGCCAGGTACTGTCCTTACCTCTGATTCACTTGTGGAGAAATTTGGTGTCAGTCGTACTGTCGTGAGAGAGGCACTGAAAGTATTACAGGATAAAGGCGTTGTGAAGGCTCGTACGAAAACTGGAACGATTGTATTAGAAAGACATGAGTGGAATCTTCTCGACCCAGATGTAATTAATTGGATGAAGACATCTGGATTAGGCCCGGAACTTATTAAGGATTTAGAAGAAGTTCGTGCGAGTTATGAACCCTGGGCCGCGAGAATCGCCGCAAAACGAAGGGGAAGCAAAGATATAGCGGTACTTACAACAGCACTCAAGAGGATGGCAGAAGCCTTCTACTCTGAAGGACCGACATCGAATCAAATTGGTGAAGCTGATGCACAATTTCATCAAGCGCTTCTGGATGCGACTCAAAATGAATTAATTAAGCGAATCGGCATTTTATTTATTCCCTTACTTCGTATTCGAGATGATATGGTGCGACACGTAATTGAAGATTCCGAATTTCTTGCTCAACACCAATCGGTACTGGATGCAATTATTGAAGAAGATGCTGATGCCGCTGAGTATGCAATGAAAACTCTACTTGAAACTGCTAGCAAATCTTCTTTTAATGCTAGAAAAGGAAAGAACCGTTGAAATTACCAACCATTGAACTTCCACCCGAACTACTCTTCGCGGTTTCTGGATATGTAGCAACAATTACTCTCAACCGCCCCGACAAACTAAATACAATGACTCCGGCCATGGGAAAAGCCTTAAGTAAGGTTGTTAGTCATATTAATAACACTCAAGAAATAAGAGTTGTAATTTTGACTGGGACAGGTGAAAAAGCATTCTCAGCAGGTAGTGATGTGAAGGTATTGGATGACTATGGTTCAAATTGGGAATTACGAAACCGCGTTGATTACGCACGCGGAATCTGGCAGATACGTAAACCGGTAATTGCGAAAATTCGCGGTTATTGCATTGGTGGGGGTCTGGAGATGGCTTTGATGTCAGATATTCGATATTCAACTCCGGACGCAAAATTTGGAGCTGGAGAAATTAAATTGGGATGGCATGGTGGAGCTGGAAATACTCAATTGCTACCGCGAATGGTTTCGCCGGGAAAAGCCCTAGAAATGCTCCTCACTGGTGACATATTTGAGGCAGAAGAGGCTGAAAAATCTGGTCTTGTGGATCGAATCTGCCAACCAGATCAGATTGATCAGCGGGTTGAAGAACTTGCAGAGAAGATTGCCGCAAATGCACCAATAGCAAGCGAACTCGCAAAACATTTAGTGCGAGTTTCTATGTCAACCGCAATTGACGTTGGATTGCAATACGAAAATGACACATTTGCATACTGCTTTACAACTAAAGATAGTGAAGAAGGAAGAACTGCATTTACTGAAAAAAGAAAACCAGAATTTAAAGGAGAATAAAATGGAAATACTTCCAGGAATTCACAGAGTCGAGTGCCCAATAGGACCTCGCTTTGTCGCCTTATATTTAATTGTTGGAAAAACCTACACCCTACTCGTTGATACTGGATTTGATTCCTCAATTCGTGAAACTCTTGTCCCATACATGAATAGCAATAGAATATCGCTCAATTCTGTCAGGTATGCCATTAATACACATTCGGATTACGACCACACAGGCGGCAATAAGGCGGTTAAAGAATACATGCCCAATGCTCTCATTTGTTGTGGTGAACGTGATCGACCAATGATCGAAAATTTAAAGAAAATGATTGACGATCGCTATAACGAATTCTCTAGTGAACATGGTTTTGCGGAAGCAAAGGAATCAATTGATTTTATCTATACTGTGGCTTTTGAAACTGCAATAGACATCGGTTTTACTGGCGGTGAGAGAATTGATCTTGGTGGCAGATGCGTCGAGGTTATTCATACTCCGGGACATTCCTGGGGACATATCTCGATCTGGGATGAGGAAAGTGGAACTATTATCATTGGAGATTCTGTCTTAGGTGAAAGTGTCCTGCTTGCAGATGGCCAGCACGCATTTCCACCTACTTACCGTTTTGTTGAGGCCTACCGAGCCACAATACGATTGATTAAGGGACTTAGACCAAAAGAGATTCTTACCTCTCACTATCCTCGTTATCAAGGAGAGGCAGGAATTGACTTCTTAGACTTATCACTCGCATATGTCGATCGCATTGAAAAGATAACTTTGGAAACTTTAAATAGTGCCGGAAAGCCATTAGCTCTGCTCGAACTCATCGAGATTGCTCATGATCGAATGGGAGTGTGGGCAGAACCTGCATATAAATATCTTGTCTATCCAGTCTTAGGTGCACTCGAAGTTTTGGTCTCTTATGGTGTTGTTATTAAGGACAAAAATCATGACGGGATTGCGGTTTACCACTCCAAAAATAGTTAATTAGACTTTCACTGATTGGTATTACTGAATGAGAGCGGTAAACTTGAATAGTGTTTACATACAGAGTTGCAATTGTCGGCGCTGGTCCGGCCGGTTACTTTGCAGCCCAAGCGTTACAGAATTTACAGAGTGATGAGCTTTCATTTTCTATCGACATGATTGAACGCTTGCCAACTCCTTGGGGCCTGGTGAGAAGTGGTGTGGCGCCAGATCATCCAAAGATTAAGACGGTCTCGAAGGTTTTTGAGAAAGTTGCAACTACTGGAAACTTCAGGCTCTTTGCAAATATTGAACTTGGAACCCATCTTTCTATTGAAGAGTTAAAAAATCACTATGACGCAGTCGTAATAGCAACAGGAACAGCTTTGGGTAAGAAGCTTGGAATACCAGGTGAAGGTCTCCCAGGTTCAATTTCAGCTGCTCAATTTGTTCCTTGGTATAACGCACATCCAGATTTCAAAGATGAGTCGGTAGATCTTTCGACGACAACCGCAATCGTTATTGGCGCGGGCAATGTTGCAATGGATGTTGCTCGTATCTTGGCACTTGAACCAAGCGAACTCGAAACAACAGATACTGCAGATCATGCAATTGAAACTTTTAGAGAGAGTTCGATACGAACAGTTGTGATCAGCGCACGTCGTGGCCCAGAGCACGCCGCCTTTACATCACCAGAACTTCGCGATCTTCCAAAACTTGAGCATACAAACGTGATCATGGAAAAGCGCGATATTGATGATGCGATCGCCCGAGCAGGTGAATCAATTGAAAAAGATACTAAGAGCAATCTTGATGCGATGCTATTAATTGCTGAGCAGGTCCCAGGAAATCACGAGCGAACAATGAAATTTCAATTCCTCGCCACCCCGAAAGAGATTCGAGGTAAAGAGCGAGTCGAAGAAGTTGTCTTTGTTAAGACTGGGACGGATGAAGAATTCTCCATCAAATGTGGCTTAGTGATCACAGCTATTGGGTACGAGGCAGAACCACTTGCAGGTATTCCGTATAAAGATGGCAAAGTAGTCAATACAGATGGTCGTGTGGGCGAGAATCTCTATGTTGTTGGGTGGGCTAAACGTGGACCATCAGGTGTAATTGGAACAAATAAAAGTGATGCTGCGGGTGTAATCGAGTTATTGGTTTCTGATCTTGGTACACCAAAAAATTCTACGGATATTAAAGAATTACTTTCTCATCAAATTATCGTTACCCAAGAAGATTGGCAGAAGATCAATGAGGCTGAGATTGCTGCCGGGGAACCACATGGCAAACCTCGCAAAAAAACAGTTCTTCGTGAAGAATTACTCAAGCAGGCTGGGCTTTAATCCATTTGGGTAGGAGAAAGAAAACAGGTACAATTGACTTTCACACATAAACAAGCGTGCGTAGCTCAACGGATAGAGCATCTGACTACGGATCAGAAGGTTAGGGGTTCGAATCCCTTCGCGCGCACCAGACTCGCAAGTACAAAATCAATTCTATACTAAGTCCTTTACCCTGCCAGTAGAAGCTCGTTCCTTGAGTAAAGGTTGAAATTTAATTTTTTCATGTATGTGGGTTGTTTTCGCTTCAAACTCCGAAATTAGAAGTTCAGTTGCTTTTACTCCTAGTTCAAAGGCGAACTGGGAAATCGAGGAGAGAGCGATAGCAGCCTGTGGAGCAAATGAGATGTCGTCATAGCCGATCAATGAAATTTCATCAGGAATGCGATTTCCATGTGCGTTCAATCCACGCATTACCCCGAGCGCGAGAAGGTCGTTAGCACAAAATAAAGCAGTGGGGACATTTTCCTGAGAAAAAATCTTTTGATGCAGCATATTCAACCCCACGAGCCACTTCTGTGAAAAATGGGTTAGCGGCGTTAGGAACAATCAGACCGAGAGTGCGGCTATATCCCGAGCGAAGGTGTCGGGCAAAGCCATTTGGAATAAAGCCCAATTCATCAATTACCTTTTGCACTCGAGCCAGAGTTTCTGGCGCCACAATCTCAGGCCGATTTAAAACATTTGAAGCAGTTCCTACAGATACACCCGCCTACTTTGCTACATCTCGTAAACTAAGGGCCATGGCAATGATGACCATTCCATTGAAACGAGTCAATAGATATCTAAGACATACCTAAGAGAGTCGCATATTTAGACAATTACGGTCTGATACATCCTGGAAAGTGAGAATTCATGATGACCCCCAACTTCAGCCTTGGTTTGCTCTCCACAGGCCACAAGTAGAATCGTTTCAAAAATGCGTTCGCCTACCTCCTCCAGAGTCTCAATTCCATCTGCGATCGTTCCTGCATCGAGGTCAATTAGATCAGGAATGGATTCAAACATGGGCGTGTTGGTAGAAACTTTTATGGTGGGCATTATTGAGGAGCCGGTGGGGGTTCCGCGTCCCGTGGTAAAAACCACAATGTTTATATGCCCCGCCCCAAATCCAGCTAATTGCTCAATGTCGTGTCCAGGGGTGTCCATAAAGTAGAGACCAGATATTTCTGGAATTTCACCAAATTCTAAAACTCCAGTAAATTTTTCGTTACCAGCTTTTTTGGCGGCTCCTAGGGATTTTTCTTCCAGAGTCGAAAGACCGCCTTCAATATTTCCACGCGAAGGTTGGGCGCCCCGGATGTCAATTCCCTCATAATTAATCGATTTCTCATAACGTGCAACCATTTCAACAATTTTTCTACCAACCACTGGGTCAATAGCGCGCGCAGCCAAAAGGTGTTCTGCGCCAAGAATCTCAGTTGTTTCACCTAAGACTGAACTCGAACCAAGTTTTACTAATTTATCACTTGCCACACCAAGTGCTGGATTAGCGGTAATCCCAGATAACGCATCTGAGCCGCCACATTCCAAGCCAAGTTTGATAGCGCTCCACGGTGCCAGAACGCGTTTCTGTAGCGAAGCTGCCGATATATATTTTTGAGCAGCCTCAACTCCTTTATCAATCAGTTTTTGAGTGGAACCGACTTCCATTAATGAAAGTTCAACATAATTTTGCAGTCCAAGATCTTGCGCCCTTTTTATTATCCTAGTTTCATCTTCAGAGCTAAGAGTTAAAAATATAACGGCAAAATTATTTGGATTTGAAGCAAATCCCGACAGCGTCAAAATGATACGGCTTAAATCTGAATCTACTTCACCAGACCAATCGTGACTAATGGATACGCAACCAGGAACGCTTTCGGCAATCTGCCTTCCTGCGGCAGAAAAAACGGAATGAAGTGGCATGACTAATACGTGGTTTCGAAGACCCCATTCACCATTGGCACGAGGGAAGGCGACAAGCTGCTTAGCCATTACACACTTCTGACTAATCGGGGAGCTCTTATTTCTCCACTTTTATTTTTTTCAGAAATAGTTAACTCACCTTCAGCAACAGATACGATTTTTTGCAATAGATCAACCAGTGAATTATTTTCATTTAGATCAAAATCCTGGGCAATAGCGCGGTGTAGCGCTTGATTTCCTTGAATATTTAAGACTGGAATTAATGGAAATCCCGAAGGGGGTTGCGATTCATCGGGGAAACTGACTACAAGATGAACTTTCTTAGCCATCAACTCAGAAAAACTTTCAGCGGAACTACGATGTTTTTTAGCATTTATAATCTCATAACCTTCATTAGTCAGACCATCAATCCACCTTGATGCCACTAAGGATTCTCTTCCCGAATCAATTCCGATACGAAGTGGCTGAATTACTGCACTAGTAACTGGGTAATCACGGCGCAATTGATTAGCAGATTCAACCCCACTTTTTATCGTTCCTTCAACTCCACCACTTTCTTGAATAATTTGATACCTAGTAGATTTATTGCGAGCTAATAACTTCGCACCAAGTTCTTGACCCTGAATAGTTTCGCAACCAAGGGAAACAATAAGCACTGAGGATACATTTGGATGATCAGCAAGTTCAGCAAAAAAATCAGTTATACCAGCAACATCATCTCCGATAATCCCACACCCATGCTGGTGTGCAAAAGTTACCGCAGAGATCTCGTTAGCAATTCGACGGGAAACATGAGTTGAACATATAACCGAAGGTAAAATTAATTGATGGTTTCTAATTCCAACACCACGATTTTCATTGGAAAAGCCAATTATTTCATTGAAATTATTCATCAAGATTGCGTCGACAATCTGTCACCCAAAACATTATGCACATGCACATGTTCACCGGCAGCAATAGCTGTAATAGCATGACCCATGCGCTCTCCATATTTAATGATGCCTTCATCTTTTGAGATATCACGAATGGCAATCTTGTGGCCTCTGGTAATAGATTCTTGGATAAGAACAAATAGATTGGCTTGTCTAATCTGGGTGCCTGCTGATAAGTCTTCGAGACAGACTCCGATGTTATCGTTGGGATTGAGAATCAAAACCTTTCGATTCTCGGTTAAATTTGCATATATTTCCACGGTTTAATTGTTGCATGAGATTTCTAAAATAGAAATAAATTATTTCTAACAAAACGTTATACAAGGTAACTTTTCATATTTGAATTGTTCAATTTCAGCATTAATTCTCCACCTGATGAGATTTCTCGACAGTGATGGCGCTTTGACTCCGTAGTGCCTCATGTCAATGTGCTCGCGAGGAGTACATGAAGCGACTAATTCCGGCGGTTCCGGTCCCTGATCCAGCTGAGCAGCGAGTAAGACGCGAAGCTCGACTCGCAATGAAATAAAGTAAATTTAATCGCACTAGATTTTAAGACCCGTTCAAATTAGAGTATGCGAGTGATCGAGAAACTCACCTCCCCTTCTTTACTCTTTCGTGCGCAAGCACAAACTGGAGAAGGCCCGGTATGGAGTGATGGCGATTTGGTCTGGGTTGATATTCCCAGTGGTGATATTCATCGTACAAATGTAAGTACTGGTTTAACGCACACAATTAATGTAGATGCACTAGTCGGAGCGGTCAGCGAGATTGAAGGTAGTACTGATTTGTTAGTTGCGATGGAGAAAGGTTTTGCTCGGCTGCAAGGCACTTCGCTTACGGTAATTGATCAAGTATTAGATAGTTTAACTCACCGCATGAACGATGCTAAATGTGATTCGTTAGGTCGCTTTTGGTCGGGTAGCTGTGCCAAAGATTTTTCAAAAGGTATGGGCGCACTCCATGTATTTACCGAAGATGAATCGAGCCAGATCGTAATTGATGGTTTTACGCTACCGAATGGTCTTGGTTGGACTGTAGATAATAAGATTATGTATTTCGTTGATAGCGTGGCACACCAAATTTACCGAGGGGATTTTGATCTTGCGACCGGACGCCTTGGGCCACTTGGCCTTCTTGCCGATGTAAATTTTGGGTTTCCAGATGGATTGGCGGTAGATGTTGATGGCTGTATTTGGCTGGCAGTCTGGGGAGGATCAAAAGTCATTCGCCTTTCACCACAAGGTGAAATAATTGCCGAAATTGAGATGCCAGTGACTCAACCCTCTAGTTGCGCCTTCGGTCCCGACGGTACGCTTTACATTACATCGGCAACTGGTGGTCTATCTGAAGGGCAGTTAGCAGCACAACCACTTGCTGGTTCGCTATTTGCAATCCAAACCAATACGCACGGAGTACCAATTTCGAAATTTAATCCACGATCTAATTTAAAGGGGAATCAATGATGAAGAGAGTACTCATCACCGGAGCGACTGGATTAATTGGTACTCACGCCACAAAAGCACTTGTGGCAAAGGGTTATTCGGTACTTGCTACAGACATTAAAGATGGTGATGTCCCTGCTGGAGTTGAGTTTAAAAAAGGTGATTTATCAGATTACAATTTTCTAAAGGATATTTGCGCAGGGATTGAAGGAATAATTCACTTAGGTTCAATACCGAGCCCCTATCAACATCCAGATACTTTGCTATTCGATAACAATGTGCTTGGCACATACCGGCTCTTTACTGCAGCAGTTGAAGCTGGCGTACAAGTTGTCTGTTATGCATCAAGCCTGTCAATTTATGGAACAGCTTGGTCACCTGAGCCAACATCCCCCCAGTATCTACCTCTGGACGAAGCACATCCGTTAGAGCACTTTGATACGTATGCGCTTACTAAAGAGGTTAATGAACGATCAGCAGATATGTGGGCTAACCGCAGCAGCACCAGTTTTATTGGTTTTAGATTCCCATTTTGCAACACCGAAGAGAAAATAAAAGAACTTGAACAGAAGATGGTCAATGGCTCTGAGCCAGAGTTAGTAGTGGGTGCAAAAATATTATGGGGGTATCTTGATGTAAGAGATGCCTGCGCTGCACTTATTGCTGCGCTAGAAAATCCGTTGCCGGGTTCAAGCACTTACAACTTTGCCGCCCCTGACACGATGGCTCCAAAGCCAACGGCAGAGATGCTTGCCGAATACCATCCAACCGCAAAGTTGAACTCACCTTTACCTGGATACACAGCTCTTACAGACATCACAGCGTGGATCCGCGACTACAAATATAAGCCAGTACATTTCATTAAGCGTGGATAACCGACACTTGATCTTTCTGCGGAAGGTTTTAAATTAATGGCAAAGAGCAAACGCCAATTTCCTGATGTGAAGTATTTCTTCTCACTCATTGATTGGAAGTTACCTTCGTGGAATCGCACTGCCAATAAGGTGGCAAAGGCGCAGAGCGTTGATGATTTAGTA
>Ga0209702_10000503_pt1 | contig 81735 bp, 81 predicted proteins | sample FRY01_FD_187210 | JGI IMG/M metagenome (GOLD analysis project Ga0209702, IMG submission 187210) | Freshwater microbial communities from Lake Fryxell liftoff mats and glacier meltwater in Antarctica - FRY-01 (SPAdes) (version 2) | ecosystem: Environmental > Aquatic > Freshwater > Ice > Glacier...
ATTAATAAATGGGACAATGAATATCACCGAGTTGTGTTAGGAGGGATAACCTGTGATAGTCATGATTACTACGATTCAGAAGAACATATTAATGAGGTTTTCTTACCTAAATTAGCTACTACCGACAAAAAGGAAGAGTTATCTAATAAAGAACCCTTGTATGTTGGATTTTTTCATACTGGAGCTTACCAAGATCAAATAAGTGGATATGGGGGAATTAAGCATTGTTTAATTCCATCTCCTAAACATGTAATTGTAGAAAAAGACAAGAATGGGAAGTTAATTGATTGGGTATATGCTAAAGAGCAGACAGCTCAAAGCATGTTAAAAATATTAGGTTACCTGCGATAAATAATTTGATGAAATATTTTATTCTATCCTTTGTTGCAATTTTTTTTGCAGTACAATCAGATGCTCAATTTGCTGCAGATTCAGTGAAAGCTACTATTAATAAGTTGTTCGAAGCAATGATTGAAGCTGATGGGGTTAAATTGAAAAGCTGTTTTACGGATAGTGCTTTTTTGCAAACTATTACTCAAGATAAAGAGGGGCGAGATATTTTAAAGAACGACAATGTAATGGCGTTTGTTAAAACTATCAATTCAATTCAAAAAGGCGTTGCTGACGAGAGAATAGTATTTGGTGTGGTAAAAGTTGATGGACCTCTAGCAATTGTTTGGGCACCTTATAAGTTTTTTAGAAATGACGTCTATAGTCATTGTGGAGTTAACTCATTTCAATTGGTTCGATTAAATAACCAATGGAAAATTCAATACTTAATAGATACTAGAAGAAAGGGTAATTGCGCTGAATAATATATTTAATTGTTCAATTCGTTGATGTAGTTTTTTAATTCAGCTACATATTTACCATACATTTTTTTCAAGTACCATTTTGTAAAATAGTAAACGCCTACTACCAATCCAATAACATATACAAAGGTAAAAACCAATACCAAAGAAAAGGTTGGTTTGTATGCGGTTATTAAATTATCCATAAAGTGAATCGGTTCCTTTTCGGTGTAGCCTAATGCAAAAGAAAAAACAAGGCAAATAGGGATTAATGCTATTGTAAACTGGAAGTAACGTTTCATAAATTCTTCTAAAATATTTACAATCGATAGAAGATTAGATTTGACTGGTAAGTTGTTATCTATTGTGCTGGTTTTCTTTAAAAGAAAAACAAAACCAATAGTGAAAGGAATAAATACAAAAGTGAATACAGAAAAATAAATTTTAATGGATTCATATTTACTTGTGAAAGCAATCAATGCAAAAGCAATCGTAATTACAATAGCAGAAATGATTTCGAACCAAAGGCTTTTTTGTATTTTAGCTAAAACAGAATTTGCTTTTTTAGTAAGTAATACTGCAAAGTCAGCTTCAGATCGATGCAAATGATTGGTCTCCAGCTTTTGATTGAGTAAGTCTTTTATTTCGTCGAGTTCCATATAAATAATTTTAAGCTGGTACTAAATAATTTTCACATTTTCTTTTAATTTGATCTTAATTCTATTAATTTTTACTGCTATGTTATTGGCAGTAATTCCTAGCACTTCACTTATTTCGTTGTAGCTATAATCTTCTAGATAAAGCATTACAATTGCTTTATCAATTTTTGAAAGTTCTCCAATTGCGGCATACATGGCTTTGGTCTTTTCTTCAATTGGGTCGTATGGGCCACTGGCTATTTCGGGCAATTCATCAGTTGAATAAATAAATTGTTTTTTTTCTTTTCTAAAAAAGGTAATTGCAGTATTTAATGCAACACGATACAACCAAGTGGAGAATTTTGCATCACCTCTAAAATTTGTGTATGCTTTCCATGCTTGTAAAGTAACTTCTTGAAATAGGTCTTCCTTATCTGCATGCGATTGCAAATAAAGATTACATACTTTGAAAATAATCTTTTGATGTTGGTTGAGCAGTGCAATAAATTCCTTCTCAGCGTTCATTTGACTAAATTAGTAGGAAGTTCTTTTAAAATATTACATTTTCTTTGAAAAACTGGTTTGTAGGGGATAAAAAAAGTTTATAGAGTTTATAATGTATATAAGGTTGTTTAAATAATATAAACCCTATAAACTATATAAACCCTATAAACTCAATAACTTAATAACTCAATTGACTAATTAATAGCTATCTGCTTAGGAGAAGATTTCACTTCATCTTTTTTTGGAAGTAATAGTTTCAATACTCCATTTTCATAACGTGCCTCGATTGCTTCTGTATTAATTTTTTCATCAACACTAAAGCTTCTTTTAAAGCTGCGGTAAGTAAATTCTTTACGTATTGTTTTGTAGGTTGGTTGTGTTGTTTCTTCTTTCTTCTCGAAGTTGATAGTTAATAATCCCTTTTCTACATTTATTGTAAAATCAGCTTTTTCTCTACCAGGTGCATTCAATTCTAAATGATATGCATCATCAGTTTCATGAATATTTACACTTGCAGTTGGGTAACCTGTTTGGGCATCTCTGCCCCAAGTTGTAGGGAATGAATTAAATAATTCATCAAATGCATTAATTGTGTTGTTTTTTAAGAGAGTCATATTTTTTTATTTAATTAATATTAATAGATTCTTTATTTCAAATTATATACCAACTAGATTTTAATAGAGGTTACTTGTCATTTTGTTAATTGAATAGAAAATATAGTGCCACTATGTCATATTTATATTATTTTTCAGACATATTGTCTTTTTTATCAACACTTTTTTTTAATTTAGAGCAATATTGTATATTTGTAAAAGAAAAACAGTGAGATATGTATCCAGCGGAAATAGTACTGCCAATGAAAGCAGAGTTAACAGATGAAGGTTTTAATGAATTATTATCAGCAACTGATGTTGATACAACTTTAAATATGGATGGTACTACGTTAGTAGTAATTAATTCTGTGTGTGGTTGTGCAGCAGGAACTTGCAGACCAGGTGTTGTAATGGCTGTTCAAAATGCTTTAAAGCGTCCTGATAGATTAGCAACTAGTTTTGCTGGTTTTGATATTGAGGCAGTAAATAAAGTAAGAGAACATATGCTACCTTACCCGCCATCATCACCAGCTATTGCGTTGTTTAAAGATGGTGCTTTAGTAAGTATGGTAGAACGTCATCAAATAGAAGGAAGACCAGCACAAGTAATTGCTCAGCATTTGATTTCGGTATTTAACGAACATTGTAATTAAGGTATTAAAATAGTTTTTAGATGGGTTAGTAAGTATAGACCTCTCACCTCGGTGGGGGGTCTTGCTTTTTATGGCATTTTTAAAGTAACATTGCATAACTTATTTATTAAATCATTTTACTTCATGTATCCTAATTTATACTACGCTTTTAAAGATATTTTTGGAATTGAATTGAATGGATTGAAATTGGTAAATTCATTTGGGTTTTTTGTTGCACTCTCTTTTATTATTTCTGCTTGGATTCTTACATTAGAATTACGCAGAAAACAACAACAAGGATTGTTTGTTTTTACCGAAGAGAAAATAATGATTGGACAGCCTGCTGGTTTGTCCGAATTATTTACCAATGGATTACTTGGCTTTATCTTCGGATACAAGCTGGTAGGGGCTTTCACCATACCAGATGCTTTAAATGATCCACAAGCATTTATACTTTCTACCAATGGTAATTTATTAACCGGTATGTTAGTAGCCCTACTTTTTGCTGGTTTAAAATGGTGGGAAAAGAGGAAGCAACAACTAGATAAACCTGAAGAAAGAATAGTAAGAATATGGCCACAAGATAGAGTAGGAGACATTGTAATTTATGCAGCTGTTTTCGGATTTTTAGGAGCTAAAATTTTTCACAATTTAGAGAATTGGACTGAATTTATAAAGGATCCTATTGGTTCATTAATTTCTTTTAGTGGGTTAACATTTTATGGTGGACTAATATGTGCAGGTATTGCTATACTTTGGTATTGCAAGAAGAACAAAATTGCTATAATACATTTACTAGATGCTATGGCTACCACTATGATGTTCGGTTATGCATTTGGAAGAGTTGGTTGTATGGTAAGTGGTGACGGAGATTGGGGTATCGTAAACAATCATCCTAAACCATTTAGTTGGTTGCCAGATATTTTATGGGCTTATAAATTTCCTCATAATGTTTTGGGAGAAGGTGTTGCAATACCAGGATGTGTTGGTCAGTTTTGCAATGAATTACCATTTGCAGTTTATCCAACTCCATTGTATGAAATTATTATTTGTATGATTTTATTTGCTGTTTTGTGGTTGTTGCGCACAAAAATAAAAGTACCAGGACAATTATTTGCACTGTACTTAATTTTCAACGGAATTGAGCGATTCATGATTGAAAAAATTCGTGTAAATACCAAATATGATATTGCTTTTAATCCCACCCAAGCTGAGCTTATTTCATTACTACTGGTTTTAAGTGGAATTGGTCTATTTATTTATTCGAAAAAGATAAAAAAACCCACAATAGTTAAATTGTAGGGTTATAAATATATTCATTAAGCTACTATTTTACGTCAAAATCTACTTGCAAAGTACCCCAATTCAATAAAACTTTACCAGAATCTGAAATAGTATAGGTTAGTCGCTCCATTGATGTTGGCGCTGTAGAAGGCTTAACATTGATTCTTAATGCATCATCTGCTTCTTTATAACTGAATGCACCCCATTGTTTGGCGGTTTTATTAAATATCAACGTCCAGTCTGAACCATTGTCTATTGCAAAAAAGCCATATTTACCAGCAGGTAAAGGCTTACCATTGATTGTTGCATCTTTTGTTATTTCAAACACTGTAGCATCATTTGCACCAGCTCTCCATACTTTTCCTTGCATTGGTTCTACATCTTTGCCAATTGTCCTTCCTTTTAAAGCAGGAGAACTATAGATGATGGTTATTTCATTCCCATTTGCAATTTTACCCTTAGTTTCAGCTGCTGGACTCGGTTTTTGTGCACAAGCTGTACTAAAAGTACTAATTGCGATTGCAATAGTTGAAAACAGTAATAATTTTTTCATAGATATTTTTTAATTTGGTTTTGTAAAGGTTAATATAAAAAGTTTAGAAACACAAGATATATTGTACAAACGGTGATTTAGTTTACAGAAATAATGTTTGGTTTATTTACAAACTGCGAGTTATACCTGAATTTTAAATCTGTTGTTACAGTAAAATTCCATTGGTTCATATTATCAACAACTCTAGGGAAATAATATAATTTAAATTCAATTGTGCCAAAAACAAGGTTTTCATTTCTTGTTCTAAAACCAGAACCAACAGCACTGTAAAGATCGCCTTTTGTTATAGAAAATCCTTCAGTTTTTAAATAAGAGATATTGGCAAAACAAAAAGGAGCAAACCTAAACCCAAAGAAACTCCAAGTATTATAAAATACCGTTTCAACATTCAAGGTAGCTCTTCCAGATGAATTGGTAGTAGGATTATTAATTAAAGGCAATCCATAGATACTTGATAGGCGAAGAGGATCATTTAAAAAAGTGTTTATTTGTTGTGTCACACTTCCGCTAATGAAATGTCGAGAATACCATCTACTTGCTCCTAAATGCCTAAGTTTTGTAAACCTTTCTGCACTAGCAAAAAAGATAAAATCTTCAATTCTTTCATTATTATAATAACCGCCAACTTTAATATTATAATTTAAATAAGAATTTTTTCTACTAAAGTAACTTCGTTGATAATCTATACTTAAAAACAACCGTTGAATATCATTTTGATTGGTAAATCCTCCAGTATATGTTAAGTTAAATCCTTCGGGGATATCCTCATTTCTTCCGAATCCATAAATGAAATTGGTGTGATAAAAATCTTGTTGAAATCTTGTATAAGATACTAAAGACCCTTTTAAATCAGAATATCTACTATCATAGGTTGTTAAGGTTATAGTAGGTGTTGTAACAAAATCACGATTTAAAATTCGCAAGGCGATTAATTGTTTTTTCCTAGAGGAGAAATTATATTTCAGTTGTTTTTTTGCACCTATGCTTAAACCAATCCAAGCATCAATATTTCTATAATTATATTGAAATAGTCTTTTATGAATAGAATCTTCAACGTACCTATTTATAGCATTATTACTTGAAACATCAAATGCACCTGTAATTGAATGATAAGGGCTTACCAAAGGAAGTTCACCTCTAATAAATATCGATCGCTCTTCGAGCCTTCCAGTATTAAAAGTTGGATTTTGGTTATTATATCCAACAGCAATATTAACGAATGTGCCTCCAATATTTCTTTTTAAAAATTCCAATCCAACTCCGTAATTAGGGCTTCTTTTGGTGTCAAATAGATTCTTTACTTGAATTCTATTGCCTGTACCAAATAAATTATCGTCATTAAATTCGAAACTTGCAAAATCGGTTGAAGCCTCACTCAAACTTCCACCAATTGGGAAAACATCTTTTGCAGAAACAATTATATCAACGGAATCAGGATGTATATTTAAAGCATCAATTCTGATTTTTGCATCTTGTAAAAAACTTAAATCTCTGATAAATTTATCATTATCTGCCATCAGATTTGGTTGAAGCGAATCGCCTTCTGAAAAGAATAAATTATTCCTTATTATCTGCCTCTTAGTGCTAGTATGCAAAGCATTTCCAAGTTTGCTTAAAAAATTATTATTGTTATTTGAAGTGTCATATACAGACTTATTAAATCCAATTTTCTGTATAAAAATATTTCTAATAATTTTACCTTTATATGGCAAAAATTCATCTTCATTTTTAATTGCACCAGTTCCTGGTAAAGCAGAAGGTAAGTTACTTATAGAAACTGATTTTCCGATTTTGCCTAATAGTCCTTTTTTATTTGCAAGAAAAAAAACACTATCCTGTTGATCATTTTGAGCTAATAGTAATTCAGGAAATAAATTGAAGAATAGAAATAATAAAATTACAAAAAAAAGCGGGGTATTTTTTTTAGTAACAGGCATTATATAATTCATCCGATTTTGCACTGTTATTTTTTTTAAGAATATAAAAATACTCTATATGAGTCAGTTTTCAGTATTCTTAGGTTAATTTGATAATATATCGAATTTCGATTTTGGTCTACGATCAGATTGCCAATTAAAGTTTTTTAATTTTAGTTCTTCATGATTAACTTGTCGCATTGGGAAAGTTGTACCTTCTAAATTCCTTAAAAAAACAACTCTTTGGGGTTTCCCTTCATCAAAAAACACATCAATAATATCAGCTGTAGATTTATTAACTCCAATAAATTTTTTATAGTCATCGGTAGCGTAATAAATATTAGCAGCATTGCCTTTGGCTCTCATCGAGTTAACTTTCCCATCTATAAACAATGCATTAATGGTTGTGCCTTTTATTTGATTAAAATAATTACTACTATCTGCTCTATTTATTGCCATTGCGTTTTCAAAAACATATAGTCTCTCAGGCTTTTTGTCACGTATAAATAAGTAGATAGTATCTCCATAAATTTGATTTTCTTGGGCCCAAACTACCGGACTTTTAAATAACCTGAAAACAGAATCTTTTAAAGAGTAGAATAAACTATCCCCAATTGCTTGAAGTGAGTCAGAAAAAATTCTAACATTAAAAAATGCTTCAAAGAATTTATCACTACTATCTTCGCTATTCTTATCATTAATTATAGGAGCAATTGCAGTTTCTCTTATTTGAGGCACTTTCCTAGTTTTCATTAATTCTGAAAGCTTGGCAGAATAAAGTGTATCAGCTGTAATGTATATTGTGTCTACTCCTTGCTTAATTATTAATAATGGCTTTTGGGTTGCTATTAAAGAATTTGTTTTTTTATTTGTTTTAATATTATTAGCAATCATATCAAAACCTTGAGCACTATCTTTACTTCTATATACAGCATTGCCCCTAAATTCTCCCAAACCTGTAGAATCATCAAAAGCCATTTCTTCAGCAGTAAAAGTAGAAGTGCTATCATCAATTATAGACCGTTTATACAATTCTGCTTTTCTATTTTTCATATCATAAAAACCTTCTCTCGTTTTTATAGTTCGTTTTTCTTTTGTATTTAAAATGGTAGTAGGAGATGTGAAAGTTGCAATTTCAGTTCCGGTATTGTATTGAAGTGTATCAGACGTTATTTTATTATCTGGATCAACCATTACTACTTTTCTTTTGAAAATAACATCCTTTGTATCTCCATAATAATAGCCTTCTATACTAGTTAATATAGTTTTTTTACGTACTAATTTTCCGCCTTTTAAATAAGTGCCAATTTTTACACTAACATCATATTCTAATTCTTCTGTGGTTAGTGTTCCTTTGCCATCGGTTAATCTAACTTTATTTTTTAAAAAGGCTTTCCTTTCTTTTCCTATATACTTTAAATACTGGGCATAGGTATGAATACTATCTGCATCATTAATATGTACATTACCAAATGCCTCCAATAAATTTAATTTGTAATTTAATACAGCGCTATCTGCATAAAACAACGTATTAGCCTGCCTAACTTGTACTTTTCCGGCTAAAGAAATAAATTCATTAAGAGAATCAATTTTAAGTATGCTATATCTGTCGGCATAAATAAATTCAAGCTTTGTACCTTCATTGATTGTGGTATCTGTATTTTGTCGCTGTGCTAAAGTTAACAGCGGAGAAAAACTAAATAAAAAGTATAGAATACGTTTTAAAATCATTTATTGATAGGCTTAACTGTATCTGACAAAGGAGCCATTAACGGACCAGTTTTGTCCTTTTTACCAAAAACAGATAAGCTAACATATCGTTTTGGATGTAATCGAAGATCATCCACTAAAATATTAGCACTTTTAATAGTATTATTTAGGTTGTTATACAGATTAGGATCATTCATTAATTTACCCATTGAGCCATCTGTAGAATTAATTTTTACCATTATCTTATTAAGATTATCAATAGCCGATTTTAGTTTTTCAACTGATCCATTAATATCTGCTTTTGAAAAATTATCAGAAGCCTTGTTTACATTTTCTAAGGTTTTAGTTATTTTATCATTATTGTCTGATAAGTTCTTTGTAAAACTATTTACATTATTCATTGATTGAATAATTGTACCAGTTTGCTTGTTTAACATATCTTGTAATGAAGCAGAAGAAGTAACTAAACTCGCTGTTGTTTTATTTACATTAAGAATAACCGATTGTAAATTATTTTTTGTAGAAGGATCAAAAATGGTATTTATATTTTTCATCACACTATCTAAAGTATGAATTGTAATTTTTAATTGATCAGTTACAGGTGTTAATTTATCCATAATACCACCTAACATACTTGAACTAGCAGCGGTAGTGATGGTATCCCCTGACTTTAAAAAAGTTTTCACATTTCCCAATCGTATTTCTAAACTAGGTGACCCTAATGGATTACTATTAATTACTGCAATAGAATTGGAAGGAATTTCGTAATTTCCTTTAAGCTTAATTGATATTACGATATTTCTTAGCGTTTGATCCTCATTTTCAATATCAGCAACAGATCCGACTTGGAAGCCGTTTACATATACTGCATTTGAAATCATGATACCTTTAGTATCTGAATATCTTGCATGGAGATAATTACCAGTTTTAAGTATTGTTTTCCCTTTCAAAAAATTAAATCCAAGAATTAATGATACAATTGCTATTGAGGTTAATGCACCTACTTTTATTTCGTTCGAAATTTTCATCTGTAAGACGGTAGTTTTAAAATTTTACTACATTTTTGTAGACTATTAAACAAATTTAGGGTTTCTAAAATAGTAAAATGCTAAAAAGTGCATTGGTTACAATTATTTACGAGGTAACCCATTAGTTGTAATGCCTAATTGTTTCTCTAAGGAGAACTTATATCGCTTAACAGCTTTAATAATTACTTCACAAATTTCAATTTGCCCTTCCTCACTATTTAAGTAATCTTCTTCTTCTGGGTTTGAAATAAACCCTGTTTCAATCAATACTGCAGGCATTGCTACAGCATAAAGAACAAAAATGCCTTCTTTACGTTGCTTGGCCTCTCTACTTACTCTACCAACTTTTTTAAACTCATCTTCAATGGTAAGTGCTAAATCAGCACTTCTTTGGAAGAAAGTTTGGGTTTTCATGCTTAATAACATCATTTTAGTAGGATCATTTTTTTCTAAATCCTGCATTGCTTTTAATGAAGCGCTATCCATATCGGGGTCTTCATTTTTGCTCAATGCATTAATCCGTCCATTCGTTTTATTAACTGGGTAAATAAAAGTTTCTGTTCCTCCAGCTGGATTGGGAGTTGTCCAATACCGATACTCCTTCACTTTTCGGGTATATTTCTTTTTTTTCTTGCCTTTCCCTTTATAATAAGTTTCTGTTTTATAGCCAACAAATTCACTATGCCTTATAGGATCCGCACTATTTACATGGATACAAAGGAATAAATCGCCTTTTGCTGCATTGGCTATTTCAGCCTTTTTAGTAACATTATCAAAAACATCATTTCTTCTTGTCATTGCAATATCAACATCAGGAATAGCATCAGACATCATTTTCTCCAATTTCAAAGCTATAGATAAGGCAATATCCTTCTCATTAGAATACCTTCCTCTAGCTCCACCATCTTGTCCGCCATGTCCTGCATCTATTACAATTCTCTTGAGGGGCTGTTTTTGAAGCGGCTTTTTCTCTTTATCGGTAAAAGAAGAGAACGTAATTAAACCAAAGCTTAACATAACAAAAGCAGCAATATATCTTTTCATCATATCATTTCGTTAAAGGAAAGAGACTGAATTACCCATTTACACAGTTTAGACCTAATTTTACCAAAGTGACTATGAGTAGTATCTGTAAAATTAACGTAAAAAGAAAGCTGGCTATTGTTCTGACCCTGATATTGGGGATATTAACATTTCTTATACAAAGCAGTAATGCTGCTCCATTTTATCAAAAATTCACTAAAAACGACAGTTTAGTGATAAAAAAAGATACTACCCGTAAAGACAGTATGCGTTTAGTTGTGGATACGTTAAAAATTTCTAAAGATTCGATCGATGCACCCATTAAGTTTGTTGCAGAAGACTCTGGAGTATTAGTTGTTAGTACAAAAGAATTTTTTCTCTATGGTAAAGCAAAAATTGATTACACAGACCTTAAATTAGAGGCATCAACAATTAAATATGATCAAAAAACACAATTAGTAAAAGCTTATGGTTCTTTAGATTCAACAGGAAATCCATTATCGAAACCTCAGTTTATTCAAGGAGAAATGAAATCGGTAAGCGATTCTATTTTCTTTAACATGAAAACAGGAAAGGGATTAACTAAAAATACTTTTTTACAAGAAGGGGAGATTTATATCAATGCAATTGAATTAAAAAAAATTAGTGCCACAGAACTTTTTGCTCGTAGAGCAAGATTTACTACTTGTAATTTAGATACGCCTCATTATAATTTTCGAACAGCAAAGATGAAAATTATTAATGATAAATTTGGAATAGCTGGACCAACTTTTCCAGAATTTGAGGGTGTGCCAATGCCGATTGGAATTCCATTTGGTATTTTCCCATTGAGTAAAGGCAGACATTCAGGTATTTTACCTCCAGCATTTAATGCTAGTCCAGATTTTGGTTTGGGTTTGGAAGGTTTAGGTTATTACAAAGTGCTAAGCGATAATGTTGATGCAACTGCTAGAGCAAATATTTATTCATTTGGAGGATGGAGCTTGAACTTAAATTCGAAGTATATTAAACGGTATGCTTATACTGGAAATCTGAACCTAACTTTTCAGAATACAAAATCTTTAAATAATAACACATCTAGCAATGAAGAGTTTAATAGTTTCAGGTCATTTATGATTAACTGGACGCATAGCAGAGATAATAGAGCGAGGCCGGGTACTACTTTTTCTGCCAATGTAAATTTTGGAAGTACTAGGTTTAATCAATCAGTATTAAATAATCCTTTCATCAATTTTCAGAATCAATTAAGTTCATCAGTTAGTTATGGTAAAGATTGGAAAGGGAAATATAATTTATCATTGAATTTAAACCATAACCAAAATAGTAATACTAGATTGGTAAATATGAGTTTACCTACTGTAAATTTTAATATGGTAACTATTTACCCGTTTCAACAAAAAGATCAAATTGGTTCAGGTAAATGGTACGAAAAAATTGGAGTAGGATATAGTGGAAATTTTCAGAATCAACTTTCATTTTACGACACAGCATTTAATATCAATAGGATATTAGACACAATGCAATATGGAGCTTCTCATAGTATACCTATAACGCTTTCATTGCCTTCTTTTGGGCCAATTACAGTTGCACCAAGTGTTTCATTTGAAGAAAGATGGTACGGTCAACGAACTTTTAAAGAATGGAATCAGAACACACAAAAAGTAGATACTTTAAAACAAAAAGGATTTTACACTGCACGTCAAATGAGCTTTGGTTTAGGATTAAGCTCAAGAATATTTGGTACTTATAAATTCAAACCTACTAGTAAAGTAATTGCGATTAGGCATGAAATACGACCAACTATCTCTATGAATTATCAACCAGATTTTGGATCAAAATACCATTATACTACAAAAGTTGATACGAGCGGAAGAACGGTAAGATTTTCTCAATTTGATGGAAGTATTAATGGGTCATTTGGGGAGGGAATTTTTGGTGGGATTGGATTCGGTGTAGACAATTTATTAGAAATGAAAGTAAAGAATGTAAAAGATTCAGTCGATAAAAAAGGGAAAAAAGTTAAATTAATTGATGGATTTGGATTTAATTCGTCTTACAACTTTTTAGCTGACAGTTTTCAATTAGGAAATTTTAATATTTATGCTCGTAGTACTTTATTTGAAAAAGTAAATATTACAGCCGGTGCAAATTTAGACCCGTACACTATTGATAACAGAGGATACAGGGTAAATAAAATATTGTTGGATCCTGCAAATTTTAAGTTTGGAAGAATCACCAGTGGAAATATTGCATTATCAACTTCATTTAAAAGTAAATCGAAAGACGGAAAAACGGACAAAGATAAAAATGTTCCTATCGATCCTTTTATGACACCAGATGAACAACAAAGACAGTTGCAATTTGCAAGAGCAAACCCTGCAGAGTTTACCGACTTTAATATTCCTTGGAGTTTAAATGTTTCCTATTCCTTTAATTTTAATAGAGTTTTATTACCTGATTTTAGTGGATTTAAAACAGAAACATTTTCTTCTATCAATTTTAATGGCGACTTTAGTTTAACAGATAAATGGAAAGTAGGAGCAACAGGGTATTATGATATAAGTACAGGTTCACTTCAGCAGTTGAGTACTTTTATAACAAGAGAAATGCACTGCTGGCAATTATCCATAAATATTAATCCTGTTGGTTTATTCCGATCATTTAATATTACGATTAATCCTAAATCGGGTATTTTGCGAGACCTCAGGATTAACAGAAGCAGAACTTTCTCCAATACGAGCTTTTAATTATTCATTTTTGGAGTAATAGTCAGTCATTGTATTAAAAACTTTTTCTTTTAATTCTTCAGAAGTTAAATTACCTGGATCAATAGGTGCTAAAAAATGTATAGATAATTTTTTGGGAAGTAAATAAAAAGACTTATTGGCGCTTAGTGCTTTTTTTGTATTAAATATTATTGCCGGAATAATTGAATGTTGGGTATCAACTGCTAATTTAAATGCACCATCATAAAACTTTTTCAAAGGCATATTGGTTTTATTACGAGTGCCTTCGGGATAAATACACATATGAAACCCATTATCTAACGCAGATTTCATTAAATCAAAGCTTTTTCTTCTACTAGCGTCATTATTTCTATCTACAATAACTGAACCTCTATTATAATACCATCCAAATAAGGGAACTTTTAGAAAATCTTTTTTTGCAATTGTTTTATTAGCACCAGGTATAAATGGTGATGAAAGTGGAATATCTAACAATGCATTATGATTGCAAGTAACTATATAAGTCTTGCCTTTTTCAAAATGTTCTTCTCCTTTTGTACTAACGGGGCATCCAATCATATATAACCATACTGTCATCCAACCTTTTGCAGTTTTAATAAAATAATATATTCCTTTAGGATCTGGGAAAAACGAACTGATATATGAAGGGATCAGTGCAATTAAGAATGTTCCTACAAAACTGATCAATCCCCAAAATGCCCAAATACGAGCAAAAATGTTGAGTAAAAAAGTAACGACTAATTTCATTGTTAAAATTTCCAGTTAATTGGTTCGATTCCTTGATGCATTAATAGTTCATTTGTTTTACTAAAATGCTTACATCCAAAAAAACCTTTGTCGGCACTAAAGGGAGAAGGATGTGCAGCTTTTAATATATGATGTTTAGTAGCATCAATTAAAATTTGCTTTTCATGTGCAAACTTACCCCATAATAAAAATACAATGCCTTTCTTTTCATTAGAAATTTTTTGAATAACAGCATCAGTAAAATCCATCCATCCGATTTTAGCGTGACTGGCGGGTTCATTAGCCCTTACAGTAAGCACTGCATTTAACAGTAATACTCCTTGTTCGGCCCAAGGAGTAAGATTGCCTGTTGTTGGAATTTCCATTCCAATATCTTTTTTAAGTTCTTTAAAAATATTAACCAATGATGGGGGAGGTTTCACACCATCAGGAACAGAAAAACTTAATCCATGTGCTTGCCCTGGGCCGTGATAAGGGTCCTGACCAAGAACTACCACTTTCAAATTATTGAATGGTGTTTTTTCAAAAGCATTAAATATCAGTTTGCCAGGTGGAAAAATAATTGCTTTTGTAGCTTTCTCAGATTTTAAGTGGGCACTTATTTGTTGAAAGTATGATCGATTAAATTCCTTGGATAATACTTCTTTCCAACTCGGTTCAATTTGTACATCCATAAAGCAATTTAGTTTAAAAGAAACTCATTTTCAATGAATTATTTATCAAAAATACAAACAGTCAGGTATTTTCTAATCTGTATAACCTGTGTAGGTTTGATATTCAATTCTAGGAACAACTATTTATAACCAAATTTAAATGTATGAAAGTTGACATTTTACACAAATTTTTTGCAACTAATTCGGAATTTAGATCAAGATTTTTCAAATTAATTTTGAGTTGATTATTACTTTTTTTTCAAGGCAATAAAAAGTTTACTTATCAATTGGATATGCAAATAGTTTGATTTTAATCGAAGTATTAGTTAAATAGTAGCTGTTCGAATTGGGCAGTTACTATTTTTAGTTTATCCTGACTTAATTGAAATTTTAAACATCAATCTTTTAATAGTAATTGTTACAAAACTCAATAGCAATTACCATATCATTATGCAGTAAACGATCTGCCTCATTAAAACTCACTTTGGTTCTAAAATCTGTCATTAATTGTTCAATAACCGGTGAGCTTTTCATGGGTCTTCTAAAATCCATTGCTTGAGCAGCACTTAACAATTCAATAGCCAATACCTTTTCTACATTTTGAATAACTCTGTAACATTTAGTAGCGGCATTGGCTCCCATGCTTACATGGTCTTCTTGATTATTACTAGATGAAATACTATCTACAGAAGCAGGTGTACATAGTTGTTTATTTTCACTAACAATACCCGCTGCAGTGTATTGAGGTATCATGAAGCCCGAATTTAGTCCAGCATCTTTTACAAGGAATAAGGGCAAATTTCGCTGACCAGATATTAACTGGTAGGTTCTTCTTTCAGAAATGTTAGCAATTTCGCTCATTCCAATTGCCAAATAATCTAATGCCATAGCAAGTGGTTGCCCATGAAAGTTTCCGCCACTAACAATTAAATCTTCGTCTGGGAAAATATTAGGATTGTCCGTTACTGAATTAATTTCTTGTAAAAAAATAGATAGTACATGGTTAAATACATCTTTACTAGCTCCATGAACTTGAGGGATACAACGGAATGAGTAAGGATCTTGCACCTGTGATTTTTGTTGAGTCGATATTGTACTTCCATCGAGGTGTTCAAGCATTTTTTTTGCTGTTGCAACCTGACCGGCATGTGGTCTTATTCGATGAATATGTTGATTGAGCGGTTCAAGAATACAATCAAACGCATCAAAAGACATTGCAGCAATTAAATCGGCCATTGCTAATAAATGTTCTGCTTTTTTTAAGCAATACATTCCATAGGCGCTCATGAACTGAGTACCGTTAATCAAAGCAAGTCCTTCTTTACTTTGTAAATGAATTGGTTCCCAGTTGAATTGATTCATTATTTCAGTAGTAGCAATTTTTTTACCATCTTGATAAACTTCTCCTAATCCAAGTAATGGAATACTTAAATGACTTAAAGGAGCTAAATCGCCTGAAGCACCTAAAGAGCCCTGAGTATAAATTACTGGAAAAATATTGTTGTTGTAAAAATCCATTAGTCTAATTACAGTAGCAATTTGAACTCCACTATGACCGTAGCTAAGAGATTTTATTTTGAGCATCAGCATCAACTTCACAATATCAATAGGCACTTCTTCACCTAAACCACAAGCATGAGATACCAATAAATTGTATTGTAGTTGTTCTATTTGGCTTGAATCTATTTGTACGTTTTGAAGAAACCCAAATCCAGTATTGATTCCATAATACAATTGTGTGTTGTCATTGGTTTTTTGATCAAGGTAATCCCTACATTTTATGATCTTTTCATGGGCATCAAATGATATTGATACTAGTTGATCATAATCTAATAAGTCTTTAACTTGCTGAAAATGAAGCCACTTACTATCGAGTGGGAGGTAATTGTAACTCATTGGGGCAATCCTTTGTTGCAAAGTAAATGAATTAGCCGAATGGAAGGAAAAACGAGACTAGGTTTGTAAAACTGAGTATTTTTCCGTTATTTTGCACCTCCAAAACAGGTTCGGTAGCTCAGTTGGATAGAGCAACTGCCTTCTAAGCAGTAGGTCATTGGTTCGAATCCAATCCGGATCACATAGGTGAACTCAAAAGGTTCCCCTTTTTTATTACCCACAATCATATTTGTGCCAAAAATAACAGAGTACATTTAGTACCTTTGCAATCCAAATTAATTGAGTAATGAGCGAAGAAAAGAGCCTGAATTTTATTGAAGAGATTATTGAATCGGATTTGGCAGATGGCAAACATCAGTCAATCATTACTCGTTTTCCTCCTGAACCTAATGGATATTTGCATATTGGTCACGCTAAAAGCATTTGTCTCAATTTTGGATTAGCTAAAAAATATGGTGGTACAACTAATCTTCGATTTGATGATACCAACCCAGTTACAGAAGATACAGAATATGTAGAAAGCATTAAGGATGATGTAAGATGGTTAGGTTTTGAATGGGCTAATGAATTATATGCATCAGATTACTTTGATCAGCTTTATATTCTTGCTTCGCAATTAATAGAAAAAGGACTAGCATATATAGACGATAGTACAAGTGAAGAAATTGCCTTTCAAAAAGGAACTCCTACACAACCTGGTGTTCGCAATCAATATTCGGAAAGAAAAATTGAAGAAAATAAGCAGTTGTTCATCGAAATGAAAGATGGCAAGTTTGCGGATGGCACAAAAGTGGTTAGAGTTAAAATAGATATGGCTTCTCCAAATATGCTGTTGAGAGACCCTATTATTTATAGAATTAAACATGCACATCATCATAGAACTGGAGATAAATGGTGTATTTATCCGATGTATGATTTTGCACACGGACAAAGTGATTCTATAGAAAAAATAACTCATTCAATTTGTACTTTAGAATTTGTACCTCATCGTGCATTGTACGATTGGTGTATCGAAAATTTAGGAACATTTCCCTCTAAGCAATATGAGTTTGCTCGTTTAAACATGACTTTTACAGTAATGAGTAAAAGAAAACTATTGCAATTAGTAAATGAGAAAATGGTAAACGGTTGGGACGACCCAAGAATGAGTACAATTAGTGGTATGCGACGAAGAGGTTATCCTGCTGCAAGTATTAGAGAGTTTTGTGATAGGATTGGAGTAGCAAAAAGAGAAAATTTAATTGATGTTGGATTATTGGAATTTTGTGTAAGAGAAGAGTTGAATAAAACTGCACAACGCAGAATGGTAGTATTTAATCCATTAAAAATTGTAATTACTAATTACGAGAAAGGAGTTGAAATGTTGTTGAGTGAAAATAATCCGGAAGATGAAAATGGTGGAAAAAGAGAAATGCCATTTAGCAAAGAAATATTTATTGAACAAGATGATTTTATGGAAATTGCTCCAAAAAAATATTTTAGGTTATCTCCCGGACAAATGGTTCGTTTGAAAAGTGCATACATCATTAAATGCGAAGAAATTATTAAAGATGATTCAGGAAATATAGTAGAAGTGCATTGTACTTACATACCTGAAAGCAAAAGCGGATCTGATACATCTGGCATACAAGTAAAAGGAACATTACATTGGGTAAGCGTAAAACATGCTATTAAAACTGAAGTTCGCTTATACGAAAGATTATTTAAAGTAGAAGATGTAGCTAATGCAGAGGGCGACTTTAAAGATCATATTAATCCAGATTCACTTCAAATAATACATACTGCTTTTGCAGAACCTGCTTTAGCTAGGGATTCAAAAGAGCAAACATTTCAATTTATACGAAAAGGCTATTTTGTAATTGATAAGGATTTCACTACCGATCAATTAGTTTTTAATAGAACAGTTACGCTAAAAGATACTTGGGCTAAAGAAGTTAAGAAAAATTAATTAGCAAAAAGGTTACAGATTTTTTAATGGGTTTCTCTTTCCCGCAAGGATATAATTTTTAATATTCATCCAGAAAGCAAGGATCATATAAAGAAAAATAGGAGAACCTAAAGTGAGGAAGGAAATGTAAATAAACCACATTCGTATTTTAGATGATGCAATGCCTAATTTATCGCCAATTGCTGAACAAACTCCAAAAGCATTTATTTCCAGAAATTCCCTGATTTTTTTCATAGTGTTTGAGTATTATTCCTGGAGGAAATTAAATTTATACAAATTTAAACAGATTCCTTCCATAAAAGTTCAGTTCAAAGTTATAGAAGAGCATGTTTTTTTGTAAATTCGCACATAAAATTGCAACACTATGGCTTTTGACATTGAAATGATTAAAAAATTGTACGCAGAAATGCCTGCAAAAGTAGACGCAGCAAGGAAAACATTGGCTCGTCCACTTACTTTGTCTGAAAAAATTCTTTTTGCTCATTTACATGTTGATCAAGCATTGGTAAACTTTGAAAGAGGCAAAAGTTATGTTGATTTTGCTCCAGATCGAGTTGCAATGCAAGATGCAACTGCTCAAATGGCATTATTGCAGTTTATGCAAGCAGGTAGACCGAAAGTTGCAGTTCCTTCAACTGTTCATTGCGATCATTTGATTATGGCAAAAGTAGAAGCGAAGCAGGATTTGCAAGTTGCCAATGCTGATAGTAAAGAGGTATTTGACTTTTTGGCATCAGTATCTAATAAATACGGATTAGGATTTTGGAAACCCGGTGCTGGAATTATTCACCAAGTAGTATTAGAAAATTATGCATTTCCGGGTGGGTTAATGATTGGAACTGATTCTCATACAGTAAATGCTGGTGGATTAGGTATGATTGCTATTGGTGTTGGCGGTGCAGATGCTTGTGATGTAATGGCTGGTCTACCATGGGAACTAAAATGGCCTAAATTAATTGGTGTAAAATTAACTGGTAAGTTAAGTGGTTGGACTGCTCCTAAAGATGTGATATTAAAAGTTGCTGGTATTTTAACCGTTAAAGGTGGTACCGGTGCAATTGTTGAATATTTTGGAGAAGGTGCTACAAGCATGAGTTGTACAGGAAAAGGAACAATTTGTAATATGGGTGCCGAAATTGGTGCTACTACTTCAACATTCGGGTATGATGCAAGTATGGGTAGGTATTTAAAAGCAACTGGCAGAGAAGAAATTGCAAATCTAGCTGATGGAATAAGTGCTTATTTAAATGCAGATGAAGAAGTGTATGCTTCTCCAGAAAAATATTTTGATCAAGTAATTGAAATCAATTTATCTGAATTAGAACCACATTTAAACGGACCATTCACTCCAGATTTAGCAACACCCATTTCAAAAATGAAAGAAGTTGCAGCAGCAAACGGTTGGCCAACAAAAATAGAAGTTGGTTTAATTGGTAGTTGTACTAATTCTTCTTATGAAGATATTAGTAGGGCAGTAAGTTTAGCTAAACAAGTAACTGCAAAAGGATTAAAAATAAAATCAGAATATACTATCACTCCAGGAAGTGAACAGGTTCGCTATACCATTGAAAGAGATGGTTTCTTAGAAGAATTTGATAAAATTGGTGCTACTGTTTTTGCCAATGCATGTGGACCATGTATTGGAATGTGGGATAGAGTAGGTGCAGAAAAACAAGAGCGAAACACTATTGTACATAGTTTCAATAGAAACTTTGCAAAACGTGCTGATGGCAATCCAAACACAATGGCATTTGTAGCTAGTCCCGAATTAGTAACCGCTTTAGCAATTGCTGGTGATCTTACATTTAATCCTATTACAGATTTCTTAACGAATGAAAAAGGTGAGCAGGTTAAATTAGATGAGCCAACCGGTATGGAATTACCAGCACGTGGATTTGCAGTTGAAGATGCAGGATACCAACCACCTGCAGCAGATGGATCAAGTATTTCAGTTAAAGTTGATCCAACTAGTAAACGCTTACAATTATTAGATCCTTTTGCAGCATGGGAAGGAACTGATTTAAAAGGATTGAAGCTTTTGATTAAAGCAAAAGGAAAATGTACTACAGATCATATTTCTATGGCAGGTCCATGGTTAAAGTTTCGTGGACATTTAGATAATATCTCTAATAATATGTTGATTGGTGCATTGAATTTTTTCAATGAAAAAACCGACAATGTAAAAAATCAGTTAACAGGCGAATATGGTACAGTTCCTGCAACACAAAGAGCTTACAAAGCTTCAGGCATCGGATCAATTGTTGTAGGAGATGAAAACTATGGAGAAGGAAGTTCTCGTGAACACGCTGCAATGGAACCACGTCATTTAGGTGTTCGTGCAATTTTAGTAAAATCATTTGCTCGTATACATGAAACCAATTTGAAGAAACAAGGAATGCTTGGATTAACTTTCAACGACAAGAATGATTATGATAAAATCCTAGAAGATGATACAATTAGCATTGAAGGATTAACTTCATTTGCGCCCGGAGAACCGCTGTCAATTGTATTGAGTCATAAAGATGGAACCACTGATACCATTAGTGTAAACCATACTTATAATGAGCAACAAATAGAATGGTTTAAAGCAGGTGGTGCGTTGAATATTATTCGCAAGCAAGTTGCAGGCTAGTTCTATAAATTATTATACATTAAAAGGTCCTGTTACATTTGTAGCGGGACTTTTTTCATCTTTAAATTAGCCATCTCTGAATCGTTCATTATTTATATTGTACTTAATTATTTTTGGTTGTTATATTTTATGGTCGAGGCAACCAGACTATTTTGATGGAGAAAAATATCCGGCAACTATACAAATGCAATTAGATAGTATTTCCAATAAAATTGTACCAAAAGCTGTTTATTCTATTGGAGTGAATCAATATAGTGTAAATGCATCCTACCCATTAATTAATTACAATGCTAATGAAAGAGTAGAAGTAATTGTAGAACACGAGCATCCTAGTAGGGCAGTAGTATATCGTTTTTGGGGTTATTGGATAACATGGGGAGAATTGTTAACTTCAATTATTATGGCTGTTTTGCTTTTTCAAGTTGCAGTATCCATTACTAAAAACCCAACACCAGAAGCATTAAAAGAGCAGTTAAGTTATCAGCCAGAAAAGAAAACAAAGTATGGAGATTAATTATAAAAACATAAGAGATGAAAAATTATAAAAATACACTTTTGGTAGGTCTTCTATTGATTGCTTGCAACGTGAACCCTTATAAAGAAACCAATAAATCGTATAAAGATCAGGCAAAGAAGTATGCTGCTTCCTTAAAAACTTTGCCAATAGATTCAACTATAAATGACTCGTTAAAAAAAGCGCCGTATTGGGTGGGTACTACCAATTTTAATATGCGTAAACCTAGTTACGTAATCATTCATCATACAGCACAAAATTCTACGGAACAAACTTTAAAAACATTTACACTTACTAGAACTCAAGTTAGTGCTCATTATGTAATTGGTAAAGACGGAGTTGTATATCAAATGTTGAATGATTATTTGCGCTCATGGCATGCTGGAAATAGTAGATGGGGCAATCAATTAGATATGAATTCAGCTTCAATTGGTATTGAGTTGGATAACGATGGATATCATTATTTTGATAGCCTACAAATCAATAGCTTATTAATTGTCTTGGCCAAATTGAAAAAGGAATACAATATCCCAACTGCCAATTTTATTGGTCACGGTGATATTGCGCCAACCCGCAAAAACGACCCCAATTGGCGTTTTCCTTGGAGATTGTTGTCTGAAAAAGGTTTTGGCTTATGGTATGATGACGTTAGAGATACTATTCCAACGGGTTTTAATAATATAACTGCATTGAGAATTATTGGCTTTGATATAAAAGATACAACTGCCGCCATTGTTGCATTTAAAAGGCATTTCTTACAAGATACTACTAGAGGAATGACTCCTTTTAGTACCGAAATCCTGTACAATTTGCACAAAAAATATTATTAAAAACTACAACCTAACGGTTGTTAGCTTATTTTTGCAACTCAAATTAAATAGATATGAATTTCCAGTTTAGTGAAGAGCATTTGATGATTCAAAAAGCAGCAAGAGATTTTGCAAAAAATGAGTGTTTGCCGGGAGTTATTGAAAGAGATGAATTACAGAAATATCCACGTGAACAGGTGATGAAATTGGCTGAACTAGGTTTCATGGGAATGATGGTTGATCCAAAATACGGTGGTGCTGGAATGGATACTATTAGTTATGTATTAGCAATGGAGGAAGTGAGTAAGATTGATGCAAGCACAAGTGTAAGCATGAGCGTAAACAATAGCTTGGTTTGTTGGGGATTAGAAACTTTTGGCTCAGAAGAACAAAAGCAGAAATACCTAACACCATTAGCCCAAGGGAAAAAAGATGGCGAATTATATATTGGTGCATTTTTATTGAGTGAACCTGAAGCAGGTAGCGACGCTACTAGTCAGCAAACAACTGCAGAAGACAAAGGAGATCATTATTTATTGAGTGGTACTAAAAACTGGATTACCAATGGTTCTTCAGCATCTGTATATTTAGTTATAGCACAAACTGATCCTGCCAAAAAGAGCAAAGGAATTAATGCTTTTATTGTTGAAAAAAATTGGCCTGGTGTTACAGTTTCAGCTAAAGAAAACAAGTTAGGAATTAGAGGAAGTGATACGCACACTGTTTTATTAACTGATGTTAAAGTACCAAAAGAAAACAGAATTGGTGCTGATGGATTTGGATTTGCTTTTGCAATGAAAACTTTGGCTGGTGGAAGAATTGGAATTGCTTCTCAGGCTTTAGGTATAGCAAGTGGAGCTTATGAACTTGCATTGGCATATAGCAAACAACGTAAAGCATTCGGTAAAGAAATAATGCATCATCAAGCCATACAATTTAAATTAGCCGACATGGCAACTAAAATTGAAACTTCTCGATTGCTATGTTTAAAAGCTGCATGGGAAAAAGACAATGGAATTGATTATACATTGAGCTCATCTATGGCAAAAGTATTTGCAAGTGAAACTGCAATGTGGGTAACTGTTGAAGCCGTTCAAATACATGGTGGATATGGATTTGTAAAAGAATATCATGTAGAACGTTTAATGAGGGATGCTAAAATAACGCAGATATATGAAGGTACGAGCGAAGTGCAACGCATAGTAATCAGCAGAAGCATTTTAAAGTGATATGTCTAAATACTGTATCAAAGTTTATTTATTGATTTTTTGCTTATTTGCAAGCTATTTTACCAGTAGTGCCAACGATACTTTATTAGCAACTCAGCTATTAGAAAGAATTAAATTATTACAACCTTCAAGTGCTGGGGTATTTCCAAAAGGAGTATTCCCATCTTATAGAACATATGCATTAAATAAAGATCGACAGAAAGCTGATATCAATATTTTTTTTACTGGGCTTATCAGTTTTTCATTACAAAATCTTCAAAAACATTTAACTCCCTATCAACAAAAAATAGCGACTGATATTATTGCATCTGCCAATGCATCTGCCATTAAGTTCAAAAACCGAAAGGGTAGGGACACTTATAATTTTTGGCCGACCGACACTCCTCAAATTTTTCCAAATAGTGGTTGGATGAATTGGTTTGATAAAAAACAGGCTTTACCAGATGATATGGATGATACAGTGATATTATTAATGGCATTGAATGCACAGGATTCAATTGCAAAAAGAGTTCATGGCATCATGCAAAATTTTACCAATTCTGGAGATAAGCAAGTGAACAACACATTTAAAAGCTATCGAACAATAGCTGCATACTCTACTTGGTTTGGAAATAAAATGCCTGTTGATTTTGACGTTTCAGTTTTATCTAACGTACTATATTTTGTTCAACGTTATAATCTCGATTGGACAAATGCAGATTCATCTAGTGTTGCTTTAATATGTAAAACTATTGAGGATAAGAAACACTTAACTGATGCAGCCTATATTTCTCCGCATTATCATAGCACGTCTATTATAATGTATCATTTAAGTAGGTTAATGCAATTAAAACCAATTCCATCGATTGAAAAATATAGAGCCACTTTAATTAAAGATGCTCAGCAATTATTAACCTCTTCTGATGATTTTATGGATCAGGTATTACTTCAAACAAGTTTAATGCGGTGGGGAGTTCGTCTGCCTGCAATTACGATTAATAGCAACCAGCCATTGCAAACAATTGTTGAAGACGAAAGCTTTTCTTTTTTTATTGCAAATATGGCTTCCATATTGCCCGGTCAATTTAAGAAAGTAGCAGGAAGTATGGGTGTTGGCAAATTTTACTATTATTGTCCCGCTTATAATAATCTACTCTTACTAGAGAATATTATTTTACAACAACAGGCTGTATCTTTGCATGAATAAATCTTATAAATGTCTGTAAATATTGAAGCATATAATACAATTATAAATGAATTCGTCTCAAATAATGTAACGCTTGTAGCTGTTAGTAAAACCAAGCCAAATGCCGATATTGAAGCATTGTACGCTCTTGGTCAAAAAGATTTTGGAGAGAATTATGTGCAAGAATTAGTAGATAAACAAGCTGCATTACCCAAAGATATTCGTTGGCATTTTATTGGTCACTTACAAAGTAATAAAGTAAAATACATTGCTCCATTTGTTCATCTTATTCATGGAGTTGATAGTTTAAAATTATTACAGGAAATTAATAAACAAGGAATTAAGAATAATCGTATTATCAATTGTTTACTTCAAATTCATATTGCTCAGGAAGAAACAAAGTTTGGATTAAATGAAACAGAATTGGCTGCTATAAAAGATATAATTGATAGTTTAACCAATGTTCGTATTAGCGGCATGATGGGAATGGCTTCTTTTTCTGAAGATCTGAATAAAGTTAGTGCTGAGTTTACGCATTTAAAATATTTGTTCGACCAATATGATCAAAAGTTGAACAACCAAGGAGCTTTGGATACGCTCTCAATGGGTATGAGTGGCGACTATCCTTTAGCAATCAAATGCGGAAGTAATATGGTTCGTATTGGTAGTTTGTTATTTGGCGCGAGAAATTACGCACAATAAAAAAGCGAATCAAATGATCCGCTTTTATTTTTTATTTTAAAGTTTCGTATAACCAGCTGTAAAATTCCCTTTGCCATACCAAGGCATTTTGGGCACTTAGTACCCAATGATTTTCTTCAGGCAAGTAGAGTAATTTACTTTTTATGCCTCTAAGTTGAGCAGCCTGAAATGCTTGTAAGCCTTGTTCAATAGGAACACGATAATCTTTACCTCCTTGCACAATCATAATAGGGGTATTCCATTTTGCAACAAAATTACTTGGATTAAATTGATTGTATGTTTTCTGAGTAGCTGCATTATTCTTATCCCAATATGGTCCACCGTAATCAAAATTTACAAACCACATTTCTTCAGTTGTTCCATACATGCTCTTAGTATCGAAAATGCCATCATGAGCAATAAATGTTTTGAATCGGTTGTTATGAATGCCCGCTAAATAAAATGCAGAATAACCACCATAACTAGCACCTACACAACCTAATCGATTCTTATCTACATAAGATGCTTTACTAACTGCATCTATTGCTGATAAATAATCATTCATTACTTGGCCGCCATGATCCTTACTAATCTGCTCATTCCATTTAGTTCCATGCCCAGGCATACCCCTTCTATTTGGAGCAACAACAATATATCCTTTAGAAGCCATTAACTGAAGATTCCAACGGAATGAATAGAATTGTGTGAGTGGGCTTTGTGGTCCACCCTGACAAAGCAATAGGGTAGGATATTTTTTGGTAGAATCAAAATCTGGAGGATACACTACCCAAACCAACATTTTTTTATTGTCGGTAGTAGTAACCCATTTTCTTTCGGATTTTACCATTCCAATAGTACTGTAAAAAGCATCATTTACATGAGTTAATTGAGACATTGTACCTGAAGCTATATCGACATTGTATAATTCAGCAGCGTGGTTAAAATCGGTTCTAGAAACAATTAAAGACTGATTGGATTCACCAACAATTCCAGTTATATCGTAATCACCTTTTGTAATCTGTCGAATAGCTGGCAATATTTTACTCATGCCAGGATTAGCAACACTAAATAATTGAAGGGTTCCGTTGATAGGAGCCCAGAAAAATAATTGTTTACCATCATCACTCCATTTAAATCCTTCTACATGAATTTCATCTCTTCTAGCAGTAAGATTAATTTTTGCGCCATTATTTAAAAGTAGAACTAGGTCTTGCTTATCTGCTTCATACCCATCCCTTTTCATTTGCATATAAGCCAATTCTCCAGCACCATTATATTGTGGAGCTAAATCATATCCTTTATTTGCTTCTGTTAAGTTTTTAGTAACACCTTTTTCAATATCATATTCATATAAGTCGGTATTGGTACTTATAGCATAGGCAGTTCCATATTTTTTCTTAGCAACATACAATACTTTTTTACTATCCGGACTCCATATAAAATCTTCATCGCCACCAAATGGTTTTTGCGGGCAATCATATGCTTCACCAACCATAATATCTTTTGCTTCACCAGTTTTACCATTATTAATAGGAGAAACAAATACATGAGCAAATTTTCCATCTTCCCAAGTATCCCAATGGCGATAGTTTAATGAAGTATAAATTAAAGCATTTGATTTTGGAAGATCAGTATAGAAATCTGTTCCAGAAACATTATTAATTTTAATTTCTTCGCTACTTATCAAATACTTTCCATCAGCTGAAATACGGTCGTTGGCTAACAAGTTACTTGTTTCTGTAATCTCCACAGCATTACCACCGGTAATAGGTATTTTGTATTTTTTACGTGCTGATTTATTCGACTGTAAGTCAGGGATAGCAACACTATAAACTACAAACTTTTTATCATTACTAATACCTAATGCAGATACTCTTCCTAGTTGCCAAAGACTTTCGGGAGTTAATCTGTTTTGAGCTGTACTAATTAATGCAATAATTAAACAACTGCAGAAAAACATTACTTTTTTCATAAAATTATTTTTTTGTTTTTGCATAATCTAAAACCAAATGTACAAATGCTTTTACACCAACATCTAATTTAGAATCATTAATATAAAAATCTGGAGTATGATGATCAGGAGCATTTTCTTTTGTAAACTTCGGATCTCTGGCTCCTAAATAGAAAAAGAATGCAGGTGCTTTTTTACTGTAATAGGAAAAATCTTCTGCTCCAGTAACCCATTCTGTAAGCAATACATTGTCAACTCCTCCAGCGGCTTTTTGTAAACTAGGTAATGACTTAGCTACTAAAGCTGGATCATTATAAGTAACCAAGGTTTTTTCATCAATTGTTACTTCTGCAATTGCTCCATTTGCCTCTGCAATACCTTTGGCAATTTGTTGAATTCTTTTATGTGTTAATGATTTTGATTCTTCGTCAAGTGTTCGAATAGTGCCTTCTAATAGGGCTTCTTCGGGGATAATATTTGAACGAACTCCAGCCGTTATTTTACCAACAGAAACAATCACAGGTGCTTTGGTGATATCAATATTTCTACTAACAATAGTTTGTAATGCTTGTATAATTTCTGCACTAACAACAATTGGGTCAATTGAGTTCCAAGGATAAGCACCGTGGCTTTGTTTACCTTTTATTTTAATAGTAAACCAATCTGAGGATGCCATAAATGATGCTGGTTTGTAGTAGATTTTGCCTAGATCGTATTTCGATTCTATATGAATCCCAAATACAGCATCTACTTTTGGATTGTCCATTGCACCTTCTTTAATCATTAAAGCAGCTCCACCTTCTTCACCTTCTGGAGGACCTTCTTCGGCAGGTTGAAATAAAAATACTACAGTTCCATTGATATCATTTTTAATTTTACTTAATACTTCAGCTGCACCTAATAACATGGCAATATGAGAATCATGTCCACATGCATGCATTACAGAAACATTGGAACCATTGTATTCGGTTTTTGCTTTTGACGCAAAAGAAAGATTATTTCTTTCCTCAACAGGTAATCCATCTATATCAGCCCTAAGAGCTACAACTGGTCCGGGTTTCCCGCCTTTTAAAATACCTACTACGCCAGTTTTTGCAAGAACTCTTGTTTCAATTCCGAATTCTTTTAGAGTGGCTTCAATTTTTTTACAAGTATTAAATTCTCTATTACCCAGTTCAGGATTTTCATGAAAGTACCTGCGCCAACTAATAACTTTAATATTTTCTTCCTTTATTAATTGATCGAGGTTGGGAGGATTATTTTGCGTAAATCCCACAGAAGAGATTGATAGCAATAAAAGAGACGATAAAATTTTATACATGGTTGCAATTTAAACTGAAGAAGAAAGATACAAATAAATGTAAAACTAATTGATAAACTTACGATCTAACCTACACTTATCTTACAATTTAGAACCTATCTTAGTGCAATGAAAAAAACAGCTATAAATTTTACACTTGTATTGCTAACCTTTATTTCTATAAACGTAAAAGCAAGTAGTTCTGAAACTATCACTACAAAAACTGCTACTGAAAAATCAAATGAAACAATAAATGATGCAGTAGTGCAAGATGCCATGCTTCAATTCAAGAGCTTGTCTAGAGTTGATAAGAAAGAAAAATATGCTGAAGCTAAAAAATTGATGAAAGAGCATAAAGCGCAAAAAGCAAATGCCGAACCTAGTACCAATACTATTTTATTGGCCATTTTAGCAATTCTACTTCCACCCTTAGCAGTTTATTTGCATGAAGGAGAATTTAATACTAAGTTTTGGCTAGATCTTTTATTAACTTTATTGTTCTTTTTGCCTGGAGTAATTTATGCATTGATTGTTGTGTTGTAAGTTACTGGTGTTCTCCAAATACATCACGCAAAGCATTTGAAATTTCTCCCAAAGTACAATTATTTTCTACGGCAGTTATAACAAAAGGCATCAGATTATTGGTGCCTTTTGCGGTATCCGTAATGGCTAATAAGCAAGCTGTTGCTTTATGTTGATCTCTATTTAATTTTAAGTTTGTTAGCTTATTTGATTGAATTGTTCTAATACTATCGTCAATTTTAAATCCTGGAATTGGTAATTCTTTATCAATTATAAATTGATTAACCCCTACAATTATCTTTTCACCGCTTTCTATATTTCGCTGATATTCATAGGCGCTTCGCGCAATTTCATCTTGCATAAACCCTTCTTCAATTGCAGATACACTTCCACCCATTGCATCAATTTTAGCTACTAATTCCCAAGCTTTTTGTTCTACTTCATTGGTTAATGATTCAATGAAATAGCTTCCTGCCAAAGGATCAACTGTTTCTGCAACTCCACTTTCGAATGCAATAATTTGTTGGGTTCTTAAGGCAATTCGCGCAGCTTCTTCTGTAGGTAAGCTTAACGCTTCATCATATCCGTTTGTATGTAAACTTTGAGTACCTCCTAAAACTGCAGCCAAAGTTTGTATAGTTACTCTACTAATATTATTCAAAGGTTGTTGAGCAGTTAAGGTTGCACCTCCAGTTTGTGTATGAAAACGAAGCATCATCGATTTTTCATCTTTAGCTCCTAATTCTTTCATCATTACTGCCCACATTTTACGAGCGGCTCTGAACTTAGCAATTTCTTCGAATAAATTATTATGCGCATTAAAGAAAAAAGAGAGGCGCTTACCAAAAACATCAATATCCAAACCCTTTGCTAATGCAGCTTTTACATAGGCTTTTCCATTGCTTAATGTAAAAGCAATTTCTTGAACAGCAGTACTTCCCGCTTCTCGAATATGATAACCAGAAATAGAAATGGTATTCCATTTTGGAACATTAGCACTACACCATTCAAACACATCGGTAATAATGCGCATAGATGGTTTAGGAGGATATATATAAGTACCTCTAGCAGCATATTCTTTTAAAATGTCGTTCTGTATAGTACCAGTAATCTTAGTTAAATCTGCGCCTTGTTTTTTTGCCAATGCAACGTAAAATGCCAATAAAATAAAGCCCGTAGCATTGATGGTCATAGAAGTACTCACTTTTTCTAAATCAATTCCTTTAAACAATATTTCCATATCATCTAAACTATCAATGGCAACACCTACTTTTCCTACTTCACCTTCAGCTAAAGCATGATCACTATCATATCCAATTTGTGTAGGCAAATCGAATGCAACACTTAGTCCCATTACACCTTGTGATAATAAATAGTGGTAACGTTTATTGCTTTCTTCGGCAGTAGAAAATCCTGCATACTGTCGCATTGTCCATAATTTTCCCCTGTACATATCCGCTTGAACACCCCTTGTATAAGGAAACTGTCCAGGTAAATCATCGTCAATCGAAATATTTTTTAAGTCCTCTTTAGTGTACAGTTTATTTATTTCTATTCCACTGTCGGTCAATATTTTTTTATCGGGCATAACAATTAATTAGTAATTAAATACTTATAAGAATTTTTTGGCTTCATAGCTCAATGCTTCGCTAACCAATTCGTGTATATTGGCTTTAGGATCAGTCATTATATACTGAAGAATTGCTTTTTGCAAATCCATACCAGACGACTCTTGAGGCAATGCTAGAGCAATTTGATTGATGGTAAGGATATTTTTTTCTTTTAAATTTTTGATAGCATTCCACGATTCTGGAGTTACATAAATCTGTTGGGTTACATTATAATCGAACTCATCACGAATGTTTTTAGTAAGTAGATATTGCATATCACGAATCATCAAACCTTCACTTGGTGTTCTGCTCACTATATTAGGAAGAGCAATACGATCTACCAATAATGTTAATCTTTCATAAGCTTGCAATTGAAGTGTATTAGATGAATTAGATGATGTAGTAGTTTGGACTGATTCTGTTTTTTTGGGTTGTATAACCAACATATAAATTAGTACACCTACAAGTGCAACTGCAATAATTATACTCAGCAATGTTGTATTCTCCATACTTATATTCAATTTTTACGAAGGTAAGCAATTAGACATTAGGCAATAGTCATTAGGCATTAGGGAAATTATGGGATTGTCAAGCTAAACCAGTAGAAGGGTTAGTTAATTTTCCAGTTTCGAAAGTTTAGGAACCTATTAAAGAACAGCAAAATCGTACCTTTACTAAATAATCGTAACATTATGGAAGCTGTTTTAACAAATACATCACCAGTATCTCTTACAATAGGTGCAGTTGTAGAAATTAAAAGATTAATGGGGGAGCCTGATTTTGATGCTACTCAACGCTTAAGAATTGGCGTTAAAGGTGGCGGGTGCAGTGGAATGACTTATGTATTAGGTTTTGATAAAGTTGAGGCCGAGGATGAGTTGTTTGAATTAGAAGGTGTTCCTTGTATTATGAATAAAAGTCACGGTTTATATTTATACGGAATGGAAGTAGATTGGCAAGGCGGACTAAATAGTAGAGGGTTTACTTTTAGTAATCCGAATGCAAGCAAGACTTGCGGTTGCGGAACTTCTTTTGCCGTTTAAAAACTACATTCAAGAAGATTTGCATCTTTTAACAATGACTGCATTAGTTGATCATGTGCTAAAATTGGACCACTTATATTTATATTAATTCGAATTTTACTATCCGATTTTGATTGTGATTTTCTACCAAACTTTAATCCAAATGAACGAATTAGTTTTTCATAATATTCAAGGTTTGAAGATGATTCTGTAAAAACCAATTCATATTTAATAGTTCGATTTTTTTGATCGATATACTTTTCTAAATACTTAAGAAGGAAAAGTACGATCAAAACAACCACTGTACCAATTATTGCTATTTCTATTTGTCCGGCTCCAGCAGCCATACCCAATGCCGAACAAATCCAAATAGTTGTTGCAGTAGTTAATCCACTTACTCGGTTATCTTCTTTAAAAATAGCTCCTGCACCTAAGAACCCTATTCCTGTAATAATGTTTGCTGCAATTCTGTCTGGATTTGCTCCTCCAATTTTAATAGAAAGTATTGTGAAAATACAGGAACCTGTTGTAACCAATATCAACGTTCTTAATCCTGCTGATTTGTTTTTATATTCCCTTTCGCTGCCAATAAGTATACCAATGACTACCGACAATAAAATAAAGCCAATCTCATTCATAAATAGGTATTGTAATATTTATTACAATATACTAAATTAAAATGCCAAATAAAAGCAATGTGGTAATGTTGTAAGAATAGTTTGATTTAATAAAAAAACCCTTTCCAACAAAATGGAAAGGGTTTTTAGTATATATAAAATGATTAATTATTTCTTTGCTTCTGCTTTTCCAAGAGGACGATGTTTTGCAAAATCCACTAGGATAGGAGCTGCTACAAAAATAGAAGAATAAGTACCTGTAATTACACCCACTAACATTGCGAATGCAAATCCACGAGTTACTTCACCACCAAAAATGAATAAGATCAAAATGGTGAGGAATACAGTTAATGATGTCATTACAGTTCTGCTTAACGTCTGATTAATCGCACGATTAATAATAGTAGCATTATCTGATCCAATCATCAATTTACTGTCTTCTCTAATTCTATCATAAACAATTACTGTATCGTTCATAGAGAACCCAATAACAGTTAGGATGGCAGCAATAAAATGCTGATCTATCTCTAATGGGAATGGTACAATTTTTCTACAGAAACTAAATACAATTAATGTTACTAATACATCATGCATTAATGAGAAAATGGTTCCCAATGAATATCTCCAATCGCGGAAACGAATAAAGATGTATAAACAAATTGCAAAGATGGCAAAGACAGTAGCTTTTGTTGCACCAGCTTTTAAATCGTCTGAAATTGTTGGCAATACCGTTTGAGAACTTTGCTTATAAACAGTTTCAAAAGTATTAAAGCTTGTACCAGCAGGTAAATGTTTTTGCAAACCTGAGTACAACATTTTCTCCACCAATGAATCGATATTACTACCTGTCTCTTTGATTTTATATGAAGTTGTAATGTTTACTTGGTTTTTAGAATCTACTGTTTTTGTAATTGGAGATTCTCCAAAAACTGCTTTTAAATCGTCTCTAATTTCATCAGGACTAACTGGCTTATCAAACTTAACGGTATAGCTACGTCCACCAGCAAATTCAACTCCTTCATCAAAACCATTGTAGAAAGAAGCAATACCCATTATTAGGATAATTCCAGATAATACATAAGCGTACTTTCTGTACTCAATAAATTTAAATGAAGCGTGTTTAAATACAGTTTTTGATATAGCCGTAAAGTATTCAAAGTGTCTGTTCTTATTAGTGTACCAATCAGTAATTAAACGAGATACAAGGATTCCACAAAACAATGATAATAAAATACCAATAATTTGAGTGGTAGCAAATCCTAAAACAGGACCTAAACCGAAGTAAGCCAAAATGATAGCAGTTAATAAAGTAGTAACGTGTGCATCTAATACAGGCGACAATGATCTTTTATAACCATCACTTACTGCAGTTGCATAATTTTTCCCTTTAGTTAATTCCTCTTTAATACGCTCAAATATAATTACGTTGGTATCTACGGCCATTCCAATTGTTAGTACCAAACCAGCAATACCAGGAGCAGTTAATGTAAAACCCAAAGCACTTAATACGCCAATAGTAAAAAGCAAGTTTAATATCAATGCAATGTTGGCAACCCAACCAGCTGTATTAAAGTACAACAACATTAATGAGAATATAACGATAAATGCAATTAAAAAAGACATTGCACCACCCTTAATAGATTCTTTACCAAGTGTTGGCCCAACAGTTTGACTCTGTACAATTTTTGCAGGAGCAGGTAGTTTACCACTTTCTAAAATTTCAGAAAGATCTTGTGCTTCTTTAATAGTATAGTTTCCACTTATTTGAGAGTTACCAGTGGTAATAGGATCATTAACATTAGGAGCAGAGTAAACAAAATTATCTAAGATAATAGCAATTGGTTTTCCAACATTACGGGTAGTCATCTTTGCCCAAATATTAGTACCAATTTTATCCATATTCATTTTAATAGCAATACGGCCTCTTTCATCATAATCCTGAGAAGCGCTAGAGATATGATCGCCTTCTAATTCAGCTTGACCATTATCCAACGTTTTAATTGCATAAAGCGTAAGAATATTAGCCAATTTAGGATCATTTAATTCAGCTTTACCATAAACAAATTGTAGGTTAGAAGGGAATTTTGACTTAACAGATTCCATTCTTAAATAATCGTTTAGCGTGCCAGTATCTTTAGATTGGATATATCCAATTGAAGAAGGATAACTAGTTTTCCCATTTTCTGATTGATAAGGTTGAGAAATTTGAATCAAACGCAAAATTGGATTTACATTTTGCTTTCCTTTACTAGTATCAGTTTTAGCAGTTGCAGATTTATTTGTATCGTTTGATAAAGAAGAAATGGTAGCTGTTTTAGTAGTATCAACTTTAGCAGTTGAAGTACTTGCTGCTACTTCTTTTTTTGTTGTATCAACAACAGTTGCAGTTTTACTTCCGTTTAAATAATCTTCTATAGATTTATCTGCAGCAACAATTCCACTTTGTAAATCTTTACTTTCTAAAGTATATACTTCAAAAAATTGCAAATTGGCGGTAGACTGCAAATAAGAACGTACTCTTTCTTTATCAGTTACTCCAGCTAATTCAATATTAATTCTTCCTTTAGCAGCATCAGGATTAATATTATTTGAAGAAACTCCAAAGCGGTCAATCCTTGTTCGTAATATACGGTAGGTATTATTAAATGCTGCTTCTGCTTGAGCACGTAAATAAGTTTCAACAACTGAATTACTTTCATCAATTTTAATTTTCCCATTACTACGAGATGCAAAGAATGGAGCAAGTTTTACATCAGGGGTAATCTTCTTATATTCTTCAATAAATAAAGTAATTAAATCGGCACCACTGTTAGCTTTTCTAGCAACTGCATTTTCTATTGCTTTATTAAAAACTGCGTCTTTAGAATAATTAGCTAGCGACTTAATTAAGCCATCTAATCCAACTTCCATGGTTACACTCATACCACCTTGCAAATCGAGACCAAGCATAAGCTCTTTCTCTTTTGCACTACGATAGGTAGTTAAACCAAATGCTAATTTCACATCTTTGGTACTATCTAATAAACGTTGTAAACGATCTTTCTTTATATCTCCGAGAGAATCGGAATACGCAGATTGTAATTCTTTATTGCCCGGATACTTTGTTTCGGGGCTAGGGTAGGTCTTAAGCCATGCGGTGGCTTTTTTATCCATTTCTGTTTCATGGTTTTTTACGAACCATGTAAACGACAATTGGTAAAGACAGATCAATGTAAGTGCTACGGCAAAGAAACGCACTAAACCTTTAAGTTGCATATTAGTAACGGTTTACGAATGTTAAATCCTGATTTTTTCAGGTTGGCAAAGATAGGGGAATGAGGTATAATTAGGACAGCTCATTTAGGCCCCAATAATCAACATATAATTAATATATATATACTTATCGAACTTGAACTAAAGTGACGTCAAAAAATAAAGGTGAATTGCCTGCAATACCACCAGTTCCAACACAACTATAAGCTAATGCAGAAGGGATAACCATTTTAATTCTTCCACCTGTTTTGATTAGAGGAATTGCAATTTTCCAGCCTTCAATAACATTAGCCAAAGGAAAAGTGGCAGGGTTACTAGTTGCCTGGTCGAAAATATTACCATTCATTAATCTTCCTGTGTATAAGCATGAAACTGTTGAAGAAATGCTTGGGTTAATACCAGTACCCGGACTAACAATCTCATATAGGATACCACTAGGATGTTCGGTATATGTAATGTTATTAGCAGTACAATAAGCTATCATAGCAGTTTTTTCAGACGCTGGAGTTGCAGGAGTGCAACCAGTATCTGCGGTTTTACCGCAAGACAAAGACAATAACACCATTCCAATAAAGGCAAAAATCGATTTTTTCATTCCTAGTTTTTGTTTTTATAGACGCAATCACATTAAATTAGGCTGCTTCCTTGTTGTTTATTTTTTTTAGCTACTATTTCCAAAAATCGTTGTTCTTGCATTTCCCATTTGAATTTTCGGTACATAATTGCAATAAATACTGAAATCAATAAGATGGCAACAAATAACACAATTGAGCTCATTTTACTATTAGCTACCATTGTTGCCCTAGGAAACCATCCAGAAAAAGTGGCCACTATAACACCTACTCCAATAGCAAAACCAGATGATAAGCCTATTAAAAAGGTCCTTGAACTATTTTTTTGTTTAAGGCTATTTTTAGTCCAATAGTCAAAAAATTGTTCATCATCCAATTGCATTTTGCAAAATTAGCCTAAGTTTTATGAATAAAAACCCATTATTTTACGTACTTTCTATAATTAATCACTATTTGCATGAATCTGATAAAAAAAAATGGAATAATTTTTTTCTGGGCGCTGCTATTTGCACATTGTGCATTTATTTATCTGGAGAAAACCGATTATCAGCATATTACTAAGTTAATGTTAATTCCAATTTTATTTATTTACTTAATACTAAATGTAAAAAAGGATGCTTACCAAACTAGTAAAACGATTATTTATATAGGATTATTTGCATCATTTTTGGGTGATCTTTTTTTAATATTCACTGGAAATGGTTATTTTTTAGCCGGAATGGCTGCATTTTTAATTACACATATTTGTTACACAATATTTTTCCTAAAAGCAAATAATGTAAAGTTTAATAAAGCAACAGAATTTGTAATTGCAGCTATAGTGGTTACAATAGTTGCAATCAAACTATTAGGTTTTTTAAAGCCTTATTTGGGGGAATTAGCGTTGCCTGTTAAAATTTATATGGCTGCTATTTGTATAATGACAGCAACTGCTGCCAATTTATTGGGAGATAAAAAGTTAAAAAATTTAGGACTAACTTATTTTTTACCTGGTGCACTTTTGTTTGTACTTTCTGATTCTGTGCTAGCAATAAATATGTTTCTTTATAAAGATACTATCTTAAAAGTTGTTGTTATGCTAAGTTATGGATACGCTCAATGCCTTATTGTACAAGGTTTTGCTAAGTATTTAAAAGCATAAATTTATAATTCTGTCTAGTCTCTACAACAAAAAAGACCCCGATAAATCGGAGCCTTTTTATATTTTTTGTAAAGATATTTTTAGTAACCCATTCCACCCATATCAGGAGCACCTGCATGAGAATGAGCAGCTTCAGGCTTTGGCTTATCAGCAACTACACACTCAGTAGTGAGCAACATAGCAGCGATAGACGCAGCGTTTTCTAAAGCAACACGAGTAACTTTTGTAGGATCAATTACACCTGCTTTAAACAAGTTCTCGTACACTTCTGTGCGAGCATTGAAACCAAAATCTCCTTTTCCTTCTTTAATTTTTTGAACTACAATAGATCCTTCAATACCACTGTTGATTACAATCTGACGAAGTGGTTCTTCAATAGCTCTTTTGATAATTTGAATACCAGTTGTTTCGTCTTGATTTAGACCTTTCAATTTCTCTAAGCTTTCTACAGCACGAATATATGCAACACCGCCGCCAGGTACAATACCTTCTTCAACAGCTGCTCTTGTAGCGTGTAAAGCATCGTCTACTCTGTCTTTCTTTTCTTTCATTTCAACTTCTGTTGCAGCGCCTACATAAAGTACAGCAACACCGCCACTTAATTTAGCTAAACGCTCTTGTAGTTTCTCACGATCGTAATCAGAAGTAGTGTTTTCTACTTGTGCTTTGATCTGATTTACTCTAGAAACTATATCAGCTTTCTTGCCTTTTCCACCAACAATAATTGTATTGTCTTTATCAATAGTAATTGAAGCAGCCTGACCTAAATAAGTTAAGTCGGCGTTCTCTAATTTAAATCCTTGCTCTTCACTTACAACAGTTCCTGCAGTTAGGATGGCAATATCAGTCAACATTTCTTTTCTACGATCACCAAAGCCAGGAGCTTTTACAGCAGCTACTTTTAGCGTTCCACGTAATTTATTTACCACCAATGTAGCCAATGCTTCTCCTTCTAAATCTTCGGCAATAATTGCTAAAGGGCGACCAGTTTGAGCAACTTTCTCCAGAATATGAAGAATGTCTTTCATTGCACTGATTTTTTTGTCGTATATTAAGATATATGGATTTTGTAATTCAACTTCCATTTTCTCACTATTGGTAACAAAGTATGGAGAAATGTATCCACGATCAAATTGCATACCTTCAACTACATCAACTGTAGTATCAGTTCCTTTTGCTTCTTCAACGGTAATAACACCTTCTTTACCAACTTTAGCCATTGCAGTAGCAATTAACTTTCCGATTTCGTTATCGCTATTAGCAGAAATGGTAGCTACTTGCTCGATCTTTTTAGAATCGTTACCGATAGTTTGAGACTGTGCTCTTAAGCTTTCAATTACTTTAGCAACAGCTTTATCAATACCACGCTTTAAATCCATTGGGTTTGCACCAGCAGCTACGTTCTTTAATCCTTCGCTGATGATAGCCTGAGCCAAAACAGTAGCGGTTGTAGTACCATCACCAGCAATATCTGCTGTTTTAGAAGCTACTTCTTTTACCATTTGAGCACCCATGTTTTCAATTGCATCTTCTAATTCAATTTCTTTTGCAACTGTAACACCATCCTTAGTTACTTGAGGAGCGCCGAATTTCTTTTCAATTACAACATTGCGACCTTTTGGTCCTAATGTTACTTTAACAGCGTTGGCTAATGTGTCAACGCCTTTTTTCATTCTATTTCTAGCTTCAATATCAAAAAATATTTGCTTAGCCATATGATTCAATTTTTAAATGTGAGATGTATGATTTTTGATTGATTCAATCAATTAAATAATTGCTAAAAGATCGCTTTCTCTCATGATCAACAGATCTTGACCTTCTATTTGCACTTCAGTACCAGCATACTTACCATACAATACTGAGTCGCCTACCTTTACAGTCATAGGTTCATCTATTTTGCCTTTTCCAGCAGCTACAATTACACCACGTTGTGGTTTTTCTTTAGCAGTGTCTGGGATAATGATTCCACCGGCCGTTTTTTCTTCGGCAGCAGCAGGCTTTACAATTACTCTGTCGTGTAGAGGAGTAACGTTGATTTTCTTAGCCATACGTTATTAATTTTGAGTTATTAGGTTAATTAATCAGATTATGTCGATAATTATGCCAAAATAATTATTAAGCCAATTTTTCAGTAAAAGTGTAAAAGCAGCGTTTTAGATTGAATAGGCTGACAGATAAGGCTAAGCAAAACGATGACAGAGTGCCAAATTTTCATTTGGCTATTATAAATACACATAAACCCCTACCTTCGCGCTGCTCAAAAAAGTTCTTGTTGAATGATCAGTAGAAGAAATATTCGTGTCAAAGTAATGCAGTTGCTCTATATGATTGAGTCTGCAGATTCTGCAAATACTTTCAAACAGCCAGAACTTACCTTAGAAAAGCAGTTAGATAAAAGCAGAGAATTGTTTGTATACCTGATTTATTTTTTATCAGAAGTAGCTAGATATGCTGAAACAAATGCTGTAAAAAGAGCCTCAAAAAATCTACCGTCTGAAAGTGATATGAACGTAAATATCAAAATTGCAGGTAATGAATTTATTTGGGCCTTACTCGAAAATAAATCATATCAAAAAGCAATTGATGCCGATCACCCAGAAAGAAGAATTGAAATGGATCTTGTTAAAAAGATTTATAATAATCTGATCGAATCCAAAGAATATATCCAATACATAAACGAACAAAATAGAGATAAGGCAAAAGAGCGTGAAATTATTAAACTAATTTTCACTCAATTTTTATTGCCCAATGAAGATTTCATCAACCATATAGAAGAGCATTTTAATAATTGGGATGATGATGGTGAAATGATGGATCAGATGATGTTAACTTTCATTCAAAAACCTGCTAATACTCAATTAGATCAATTAATGAGTTTAGATAAATGGGATTTTGCAAGAGTGTTATTAAAAACAGCTATCGATAAAAAAGAATATTGCACGGAATTAATCAAACCAAAATTAAAAAATTGGGATGCTGATAGAATTGCTCAATTGGATATGATACTAATGAGAATGGGTATTTGCGAGTTATTGTATTTCGAAACAATTCCTACTAAAGTTACTATCAATGAATATATCGATTTAGCAAAAGATTACAGTACAGCACAAAGTGGTCAATTTGTAAATGGACTATTGGATAATATTCATAAAGAAATGACTACAGAAGGCAAGATCAATAAAGTTAGTTTTAATAATAAATCGATGTAGCATGAGAACTATCTGCTATTTACTTATTTTTTTATTTTTAACATTGTTTGCATGTAAAAATGCAATTAATGATACATTTGTAGCTGCTCAACAAATTACTGATACAGCATCTTACACTACTATTAGTTTTAAGGATACTGTTATTAATTTCGGAACAATTAATATGGGAGAAAAAACAAGTATTTTATTTGAGTTTACCAATACTGGTAATCATCTTTTGTTTTTAACTGAAGTAAAACCAGGCTGTGGTTGTACTGTAGCTGATTACACTAAAAATGCTGTACCTCCAGGGGGGAAAGGAAAAGTAACTGCATTATTCGACAGTAACAAATCTCATCCTGGTTCAGTAACAAAAAATATTTTAGTAACATCAAATTCCAGTAATGGTATTACTCATACACTTACCTTTAACGGAGAAATTCAACAATTAAAAACACAATAAAATGTACTCATTAGTTTCAATTATTTTATCTGCCGATCCTAAACAGGGTGGTACAGTTCAGTTAGTAATGATGGGAGCCATCGTGTTAGTATTTTGGTTTTTTATGATTCGTCCTCAAGCAAAAAAAGCAAAAGAACAAAAAAAGTTTATCGACAATATGCAGAAGGGCGATAAAATAGTAACCATTGCTGGTATACATGGTTCAATCAATAAAGTTAATGAAGACAATACTATTCAGATGGAAGTGAACCCGGGAAGCTACTTGAAAATTGAAAAATCTTCAATTAGCATGGAGTGGACTTTAGCTATTAACAAGCCAGTTGTTGAGAAAAAATAATCAGTATCAATTAAAGGTTTAAATTTATTGCCGGTAATCATGCATTACCGGCTTTTTTATTTGGTTATGCTAATAATTGGATTAACTGGTGGAATAGGCAGTGGCAAATCAACCGTTGCAAAAGTTTTTGCTCAATTGGGTGTTCCAATTTTGAATGCAGATCTTTTGGCTAAATCAATAATGAATAACGATTCATCTATTTGTAATGAAATAACAAAAGCCTTTGGTGCAAATGCTTATGAAAACAACCAGTTGAACAGTGCTTATATAGCCAATATTGTTTTTAAAGATCCATTTCAGTTAGCTGTTTTAAATGCTATAGTTCATCCTGCAACAATTAGAGAAAGTATGCTTTGGGCTTCAAAACAAAGTACACCATATGTAATAAAAGAAGCTGCACTATTTTTTGAATCAGGTTCGGCAGAAGGTTTAGATGGCATAATAGGAGTGACGGCATCCAATACTCTAAGAATAAAAAGGGTGATGGAAAGAGATGGTATAACAAGAGAATCAGTAATACAAAGAATGAATCAACAAATTGATCAAACATTAAAAATGAAATTATGTGACTGGGTAATTAATAACAATGAACAAGAATTGTTAATACCGCAGATTATGCAAATTAATGAAGTAATAATGCAACATAATGAAGTAATAATGCAACATAATTTACGTAAATAGATCTAGCTTTATTTTTTATCAAGAATATTAAGTTCTATGATCCCGGCGGCCATCCCATCATTCGAATCAGAAAGATTACAGGAACTCTACAGAATGTCTGTTTTAGATACACAGCCTGATGAAGATTTTAATGAAATTGTTGAGGTTGCATCCCGAATTTGTAAAGTACCTATTTCGTTGATTACTTTGGTAGATACTAACCGCCAATGGTTTAAAGCAAAAAAAGGGTTGGATGTTGATGAAACCGACAGAAACAGTGCATTTTGTGCACATACTATTTTAGGTGATGGCATAATGCAAGTTAAAGATGCAGAATTAGATGAACGATTTGCTGGTAATCCTTTTTAGTAGAAAATCCACATATCCGATTTTATGCAGGTATCCCATTAGTTACAAGCAAAGGATATAACCTTGGTTCTCTTTGTGTAATTGATACAGTTCCGCGTTCATTAAACGAAGATCAGATTTTTACTTTAAGTATTTTGTCAAAACAAGTAATCAAATTGTTCGAACTCCGCTTAAAAAATTTAGAGATAGAAGCAAAAAATGCAATTGTAGAAAGTCAAAAAAGACACCTTCAGGAACTCAGTGAAATTCAAAATAAAATAATTTCTATCGTTGCGCACGATGTAAGAAGCCCAGTTGCATCTTTAAAAAATATGCTCGATTTAAAAAAGAGTGGAGATATATCACCTGAGGAAATGGATGATTTTATAGTAACAATAGGTAAGCAAATGGACTATACATTAAACCTACTCACCAACCTTGTGGAGTGGGGCAGTATCTTAATGAAAAAGTCATCTGCAAAATTAAAATTCCTCAACTTAAATAAACTAGTAGATAGTGAATTTAAAAAAATGGATATCTCTAGTGCAGCTAAACAAAATATACTTATTAATGAAATACCTATAGAATATTTGGTAAATACTGATGAAAATATGTTGCTTTTTATACTCCGCAACCTCCTCATCAATGCCATTAAATTTACTGAAAGCGGATCAATTACAGTCAGCGCTACAATAAGTGGCGATAAAGTAAAAGTAATGGTTGCTGATACAGGTATCGGCATGAATGATGATGTAAAGAATAATCTTTTCGGAATAAACCGAAAGAGCTCCCGTAAAGGAACCAATATGGAGGAAGGCAGTGGATTAGGTTTAATTTTAGCCCAAGAATTTACCGAAAAATTGGGTTCATCATTAACTGTGGAAAGTAAAGTAAACAAAGGAACCTCCATTAGTTTCGATTTGCAAAAAGCTAATCTAATGATCGCATAATTATTTTTTCTTTATTTCATAACACCAGCGCTTTAGCTTTCCTTCAAAATCAAATGGGGTAGTGGCTTTTGTAATATTTTTTATAGTAGCAGACTGAATAGCAGCTTCATCCATTACAAATTTAGTAAAATTAGTACTAAAAAAAAGTATCCCTCTAGTAGTCATTGCATTCAACATATCATTTATCAGTTCAACATGATCTCTTTGTATATCTAATATATCTTTCATCCGTTTACTATTGCTAAAAGTAGGCGGATCCATAATTACTAAGTCGTAACTTTTGGGTTTAAGAGTTTTTAAAAACTGTTTTACATCGGCATGAATAAATTGATATTTTGTTTTATCATTAAATTCATTCAATTCCATATTTTTTTCTGACCAACCTAAATATGTTTTAGACAAATCAACGGAACTGACAGTATTAGCTCCACCAGCAGCAGCGTATACCGAAAATGAACTTGTATAACAAAACAAATTCAACACATGTTTTCCTTCGCTCAAATGTTTTACTTTTTCTCTGGTAATTCTATGATCGAGAAACAAACCTGTATCTAAATAGTCTGTGAGATTCACTAAAAATTGTAGTCCATTTTCTTTTACTGTAAAATATACTTGTTCGGTAGCTAGTTTCTCGTATTGGCCTTCTCTGTGACTTTGCCTTTTACGCTGCTTACAATACATATTATCGGTAGGCACACCAGTAATTTGTTGAATGATGGATAAACAACACATTAACCAGGCTTCATGCTGATCATCTTCCATACCATGACGGCGTAAATATTCCGCTATATAAATATTATTCTCATACAATTCAATGCTGAAAGGGAATTCGGGCATATCGTGATCGTAAATTCGATAACATGTAACACCTTGGCGTTTTGCCAATTTATTTTTGTGTTTAAATACTTTTGCAAGTCTATTGGAAAACATTTCTGCTTTTACCGGATCAATCATGCGGAAAATTAAGTATTTCATTTATATTTATTGCCTAAAACTGTTTCATGAGAAGACTATTTTTTATTGGGGTATTGGTTGGGATGAGTACAACCATACTTGCACAGAATTACTCAACGCTTGCTGAGCAACAAAGCAGAATTGAAGCGCTGATAAAATCCTATCCTAAACTGGCTACTGTAAATTCGCTTTGCAAAACCAATGGGGGAAAAGATATATGGATGATCACTATCGGAATTGGAAAGACCGAAACAAAACCTGCAATAGCTGTTGTTGGTGGAGTAGAAGGCAGTCATTTATTAGGAACTGAACTGGTAATTGCGTTTGCCGAGAGTTTATTAAAAGGAAGCGATTCCGATAGTATCAAAGCACTTTTAAATAAAACAACGTATTACTTGTTTCCCAATATGAGTCCAGATGCTTATGAACAGTATTTTGCCAAATTAAAATATGAGAGAAATGGCAATGCAACTGTAACCGACGACGATAGGGATGGCCGACTAAATGAAGATCCATTTGATGATTTAGATGCAAATGGAAAAATTACTTTAATGAGAGTAGAATCTCCAATTGGTGATTATAAATTGCATCCAGATGATCCTAGGGTATTAATAAAAGCTGATCCTACAAAGGGTGAAAAAGGAAAATATCTATTGCTTACAGAAGGGATGGACAATGATAAAGACGGACAATTAAATGAAGATGGCGATGGAGGTATTGCATTTAATAAAACCCTTACTTATAAACACAAAACATTTGCAGCAGGAGCGGGTGATTACCCTGCAAGTGAAAAAGAAACTAGGGCGCTATTAGATTTTTTATATGATGCATTTAATGTGTATGCTGTAGTTAGTTTTAGTAGTAATAATAATTTGAGTAGTAATGATGATAAAGCAACAACAATAGTTTCTGAATTATACAATAAAGTAATTGGCGTAAAAGATGCCCCAAAAGGAAATGCTTTGGGTGGCGATTTTATGCAATGGGCATATCAACATTATGGAAGATTTAGTTTTAGCACGCAGGGCTGGTGGGTTCCGAAAGCAAAGCCAGATACGGCTAAGAAAGAAAAAGCTTTTACCGTAGAAGACCCTACAGCTAATTATTTACGCTGGTCGGCACAACAAGGTGTTACCAATAATTTTACTGAATGGAAATCAGTAGTTCATCCAGATTATCCCAATCAATTAGTTGAAGTAGGAGGAATTGACCCTTTCGTATTAACCAATCCACCATTTAAATTAGTAAACGATATTGCTAAAAAGCATACAGAGTTTTTACTTAAGATGGCATCATTTCAACCAGAAATCGATGTAATGAATGTAAAGACAGAATCGCTGAGTAATGGACTTACAAGAGTTAGTGTAGATGTGATTAATAAAGGCGCATTAGCGACTCATAGCAAGTTTGCGGATAGAAATTATTTTGTAAAGAAAATTAAAGTTGCAGTAAATCCATCAAGCAAACAATCATTAGTAGGCGGAAAGAAAATTATTTTAATCAACAATATGGAGCCATCAACTATACAAACTTTTAGTTGGTTAATAAAAGGAAAGGGTAAACTAACTATTGATGTAGGTTGTCCAACTGCTGGAACAAAAAATATTGAAATATCACTCTAATGTTTAAAATTGAAACAATGAAAATATTCATTCAATCACTTATAGGTTTTATTACTTTGATCTTTTCTGGATCACTTAATGCACAAAGTGCAGAACAATTATTTAAAGCATCTGGTTCTCCAGTAAATCCTAAAGTTGCTGTAACCTGGAATCGTTATTATGACCATGCTGGTATTTCAGAAGTATGCAAAAAAATTGCTGCTGCTTATCCCGACTTGGCTAAGATTTCATCAATCGGAAAATCATATGATGGGAGAGACTTATGGTGTTTAACTATTACTGATTTTAAGAAAGGAGATGAGTTAAAAAAGCCTGGAATGTACATAGATGGAAATATTCATTCCAATGAAATACAAGGTGCTGAGTTTGCAATGTACACTGCTTGGTATTTAACCGAATCGTTTGCTGATACAAAATTTATTCAGGAATTATTGGCTGATAAAGTGTTTTATATTGTTCCAACAATCAATCCAGATGCAAGAGACAGTTATATGCATAAACCAAATACATCAAGTTCGCCTCGTTCTGGAGTTAAACCAATTGATAATGATGGAGATGGATTAATTAATGAAGATAATTATGATGATTTAGATGGAGATAGTCATATTACATTAATGCGCAGAAAAAGTATAACAGGGAGATGGAAAGTAGATCCTAAAGATGCTAGAAATATGATACAGGTTGGTCCTGATGAAAAGGGCGACTATGAATTATTAGGAGCTGAAGGAATTGATAATGATGGTGATGGAAAAGTAAATGAAGACGGCTATGCATTTGAATATGATCCTAATAGAGACTGGGGATGGGGCTGGCAGCCTAATTATATTCAGAATGGGGCTTATAAATACCCATTTTCAATTCCAGAGAATAGAGCAGTAATGGAATTTGTAATGAAGCATCCGAATATTGCTGCAGCACAATCATTTCATAATGCTGGAGGAATGATTTTAAGAGGTCCCGGTGGTGCTGGTCCCGAAGATATAAGCACATACAATGCTCAAGATATTGCGGTATACGATGCTATTGCAAAAAAAGGAGAAGAGTTAATGCCTGGCTATAAATACTTGATTGTTTATAAAGATTTGTATGCTGCTTATGGTGGTGAACTCGATTGGTTTTATGCAGGAAGAGGGGTGTACACTTATTCAAATGAATTATGGACTCCATATTTAATGTTCATGAAAGAATCTACACGCGATCCATTTGATAATAGTTCGTATAATTTTGATCGTTATTTATTATTTCAAGATGCATTTGTTCCTTGGAAAGAATATGATCATCCTCAATATGGTAAGATAGAAATTGGTGGTTTTAAAAAGAATTTTGGAAGAGCACATCCTGGATTTTTATTAGAATCAGATGCACATAGAAATATGGCTTTCTCTTTATATCATTGCTACCATACACCTAAACTTTCGGTGAGTTCAATTAAGGAAAAAGATTTAGGTGATGGACTTACAGAAATCACTGCAGTAATTGCTAATAGCCGTTTAATGCCAACACATAGTAGTGTGGATGTGAAAAATAAAATTGAGCGACCAGATTATATAAAGCTTACTACAACAGCTAAAGTTGTTGCTGCAATGCAAGTAGAGAATAATGATTTGAATTTAAGCACCGAGCAAAAAAATAATCCTTCAGTTATAGAAGTAAATAATATTCCAGGTTTAGGAACAGTAACTGTAAAATGGATTGTAGAAGGAAAAGCTAAATACACTATTAGTGTTGATAGTAGAAAAGGAGGAGTTGTTAGTTCGGGGAATTAGGTTTTACAGTTTTAAGGTATATAGTGTTTATAAGGTTTATACCATTGTAGGTCGTCCTGAACCAAATAACTATATAAACCCTATAAACATTAAAAACTCAGTAATGAGACACTTCGACCATCGCCTAAGGCGAGGCAGGTAAACTCAGGGTGACAGCATCAGCTATTTCAACTTACTTAATGCATCAGCAATTCTGCTCCATGCACGTTCTATATTGTTCATGCTATTGGCAAAAGAAAAACGAACACATAAAGGCTCCCCAAATGCATCACCCATTACAGAAGAAACATGCGCAGTATTTAATAAATACATACTAAAATCAGCAGCGTTTTTAATAGTTTCTGTACCGTTAGTTTTTCCGTAGTAATAGCTTACATCTGGGAAAACGTAAAAAGCTCCTTCGGGTTCAAAACATTTAAATCCAGGTATTGCTTTTACCAATTCTAAAGTTCTAGTTCTCCTTCTGGTAAACTCTTCCGTCATTGCTAAAGAAGGACGAAGATCGCCTGTAAGTGCTGCAACTGCTGCTTTTTGGGTGATAGAGCTAGCACCACTTGTAAACTGTCCTTGAATTTTTTCCATGGCTTTTGCAATGGTTGTATTAGAAGCGGTATAACCTAAACGCCAACCAGTCATTGCAAATCCTTTACTTAATCCGTTGACTAAAACTACTTGATTTTTAATATCATTAAACTGAGCAATACTTTCGTGTTTGCCCATGAAGTTGATGTATTCATAAATTTCATCAGCAAGAATAATAACATTAGGATGTTTTTTAAATACTTCTGTGAGACCAGCTAATTCTTCTTTACTATATACAGCCCCAGTGGGGTTGCAAGGAGAAGAGAACATGAATACTTTGGTACGTGGAGTGATAGCAGCTTCAACTTGTGCAGGCGTTGCTTTAAATTTATTTTCTACACTGGTTCTAATTTCTACCACTTTACCTCTTGCAATTTTTACTAATTCAGAATAAGTTACCCAATATGGAGTTGGAATAACTACTTCATCATTTTCATCTACCAGCGCTAAAATGGCATTCGCTAAACTTTGTTTAGCACCGGTAGAAGTGATGATATTTTCTGGAATATAATCAAGGTTGTTGTCGCGCTTTAATTTTGTACAAACAGCTTCTCTTAAATCCATAAAACCAGCCACTGGTGTATAATGACTGAAGTTATCATTAATGGCTTTGATGGCAGCTTCTTTAATATGTTGAGGAGTATTAAAGTCTGGTTCTCCCAAACTCAAATCAATCACATCTACACCACTGGCTCTTAATTCGCGGCCCAATTTGGCCATTTTTAGTGTTTCGGGTTCATTAAATCGGTTCAATAAAGAAGAAAGTTCCATTTTTACTTATATATTTTATATTATTAATATGAAGTGCAAAGTTCGTAAAAACAAGCTTAAAAATCGTAATTATTATTAGTGTCAATTTTATAACACATTGATGCAGGGGATAACACCAATATCGACACTGTTTATTTATATGTAAATGTAAAATTAGTTAGATCAGTCTTTTGCTTCCGTTTTCGAGATAACTCATATTGGAGAACAGCTTGACCTAAGTTTTTCATGAAAGGATAACCAATGCTTTCATAATCATAGTGATCATCATTATAAATACCATCTTGATTACAAGAAATTACGGCACTTAGCATGAACTCTAAATTATTAGCAAGGTCTGCCACGTAAGTAACATCAATTAAAAAGCCATAAGCATCGCCCACTTTATTAAAAATTCTAAATGAAGTGTTCTTAGTACCTTTTTCCGAACCGTAATATAGAAACTTACAATAAGCATCCCAATAATAAGTAGTATCATAATTAGGAGAATCGCTTTCACCAGGAAACATACTCATGTACTTACGTACAAATTGATAGTCGTAGTTGGTTAAATTAAAGCGTTGATTTTTATCAACCTGTTTTGGAAATAAAACAGATTGAAGTATATGATGTAAATCTTGTAAGTAGACTCTGTTTTTAGTATCAAAAGAAAATGGTTCTTTTACTAATTTACCTTTACTCATATAACCCTTACCCAATTTAAAATCTAAAGAAGGAAATACAGCATTGCTTTTTTGCATTGATTGTTCATAAATGATCTTGCCAGATGTGTCATAAAATTTTATTGCATTGGTTTTAGCGTTTTGTTCAGGTGTTCTACTGATTTGTAAACGGTGACGAATGATGGCATCTGGATATCCTTTTTCAGTCAACTTTTTTTGAATATATTCTTGACCAAGAAATTCATACAACCGATTAAAGGCATCATTATCGCTTACTAAAAATATTTGTTTGATATAGTTTTCAATAGTTGGTCTGCTATCAGTAGCATTGGGTTGAGTGTATACATAGTCTTGCATTTTTGCAGAACTATCGGTAATCATAGTAGTTGATTTGTTGAGGCCTTTGATATTGAGCTCGTTTAATTTTTCTAAAGCCAATAATGCAATAGGCATTTTTACAGTACTAGCTGGATAGAAATAAATGTTGTTATTGAGGTTATAATTATACTCAGTAAATGTTGGCTTATTTCTTTTATTGCGATCAATTTTTGTGTAAACAATTTGAATTCGCAAACTATCTTTATTGGCAACGGCAGCTTTTAAAGCAGAGTTGCTATTTAATATCATTTCAAGAGGGTTATTCATGGCTGCATCGGTTGAACGCTGGGCATTGGATTGTTGCAAAAGGCAACAAAAAATTAAAAATGAAAGCAACTTTCTCATGGTTCAAACTTAAATTAAAAATCCAATAACTCATAATTCATAATTCTTAACTCATAATTCACAATTCATAATTCTTAATTCTTAATTCATAATTCCTAACTTCACCCCATGCCACATGAATCGATTTCGGTATTTGATATGTTTAAAATAGGGGTAGGGCCTTCTAGTTCTCATACCCTAGGTCCGTGGAGGGCTGCATTGCGTTGTATTGATACTATTCAATCTAAATCTTCCCTCGATCAAATTGCTTCAATTAAAATTTTATTGTATGGATCTTTGGCTAAAACCGGTAAGGGGCACGGAACGGATATTGCGGTGATTTTAGGATTGTGTGGAGAAGACCCTGTAACGATTGATGTAAATAGTATTGGGGCTAAAATAAATGCTATCAAATCTTCCCAAAAGTTATTACTTGATGGGGAAGAAAGTATACCATTTAATATTGAACAGAATATTCAATTTTTATACAAAGAATCGTTGCCATTTCATCCGAATGGACTTTCCTTTTTAATAGAAACAAAAAATGGAGACAATTGGAGTGAAACATTCTTTTCGATAGGTGGTGGATTTGTTGTTAAAGAAGGGGAAACTGGGGGAGGAAAAGAACCAGTTGATTTGCCATTTCCAATAAATACAGCAGACGATATTTTACATTGGTGCATGAAAACTGGAATGGCCATTCATGAAGTAGTTTTAGAAAACGAAACAGTATGGCAATCTGAACATGATACTAAAAAAGGTGTATTGCAAATTTGGCAAACAATGAAGGAATGTACTTTCAGAGGTTGTCATTCACAAGGAATATTACCTGGAGGTTTGTTCGTTAGAAGAAGAGCTTACGATTTAAATAAAAAACTCATTAACAATCAGACTTATAATAACTACGATGAATGGATAGAATGTATTAAAAATGGTGGTGATAGTTTTCAATATATTCTAGATTGGGTAAGTTGTTTTGCTTTAGCCGTAAATGAAGAAAATGCTTCATTCGGCAGAGTAGTTACTGCGCCAACCAATGGTGCTGCAGGTGTTATACCAGCTGTACTTCAATACTACCTTGCATTTTGCAAGGGTGTAACAGAAGAAAAAATAATTCAATTTTTATTAACTGCTTCAGAAATAGGAAGCATCTTTAAAAAAGGTGCAACAATTTCTGCAGCAATGGGTGGTTGTCAGGCCGAAATTGGCGTTTCATCTGCTATGGCTGCAGCAGCATTATCAGATTGCTTAGGAGGCACACAACGACAAGTTTTAATGGCAGCTGAAATTGCCATGGAACATCATTTGGGATTAACTTGTGATCCGATAGGTGGACTGGTTCAAATTCCTTGTATAGAAAGAAATACAATGGGTGCAATTAAAGCAATTACTGCATCGCAATTGGCATTGCAGAGTTCGCCAGATTTTGCATTGGTAAGTTTAGATAAAGTAATTGCAACTATGTGGAATACGGCTTTGGATATGAATAGTAAATATAAAGAAACAGCAGACGGTGGATTGGCTATTCAAGTTCCATTGGGATTAAGCGAGTGTTAGTTTATTAATTAATTAATTATAAAGTATGAATTTTTTAAGAAGTAGTAGTTGTCTTGTTTTGTTTATGATTGTTAGCAATATAGTTGTAGCACAAACTGCAGATGAATGGTTTGTAAAAGCCAACGATTTGTATAAAGATAAAAATTATGCAAAAGCTGCATCGGCTTATACCGAAGGAATTAAACTACAAACCAAGAACCCCAATATAGATGCGGTTTTAAGAGGAGCGGGAGCATGGAGTTTGAGTAATAATACCGATAGTGCTTTTTATTTACTAAACTGGTTACCAAAATCAACTGTTATTTCTCAAGGTGATTTAACTTTTTTAAAAGTTAATAGCGTTTTTGCTGCTATTCAATCTGATGCAAGATGGAATCCATTAACCGATAAAATTGCTGATAAAGCAGCAAGCAATTATCCCATCAAAGAAATTATTTATGGCCGAAAAGATGGACTAGCACTAACCATGTTGCATTTAAATCCTTCTGTTAAATCAAATGGCAAAGCCATTATTAGGGTAATTGCAGGATCATGGTATTCATCGTACCAAAGTGCAGAGTATTCTATTCGACCCTCAACTATGTATCTCGAAAGAGGATATACTGTTTTTTTAGTAATTGTTGGATCAAATCCTAGGTATCCAATACCTAGCCAGATTGATGATATTAAAAGAGCGGTTCGTTATATTAGATACAATGCAGCTTCATTAAAAATTGATGCAGATCATTTAGGTATTGAAGGAAGTTCGGCAGGAGGGCATCTTTCATTAGCAGTTGCTACAGCTGATGAAAGCATTAATGTTAAAGCAATGGATCCTATTGATAGAGTATCTGCTAGGGTACAAGCAGTTACTGTATTATTTCCTCCAACAGATGTATTAAATTGGGGTGGGCCTGGTATTTCATTTGTGAACATGAAATCAATTTTATTAACCAATAAAATTTATGGCGCATTAGACTTTAAAGAATTAGATCCATTTACCATGGAATTAAAAGTAATATCAGATTCAAGTGCAAGAAATAAAATAGCGAAAGCTATTTCTCCAATGTATGCAGTTAGTACCGATGATCCACCAATATTTATTATTCATGGAACGGCAGACTTAACAGTACCAATACAACAATCGATAGTATTTATTGAGAAATTAAAAGAAGCAGGTGTGCCTAATAATTTTATAATTAAAAAAGGTGGTGGACATAATGCAAATGATATGCAGCCAGATATGAAACAGTTTGTAGATTGGTTTGATAAATATTTAAAGTAGTAATTAAATAATATGAATATCAGATATGTCTTTATTCCTGAATTCTACTTTTCAAATCCATTCGACTATGTAAAATTCTTATAATTTTAATTTGATTTGTTATTTGTTTTTGATAAAATATTATGTGATGACTTGCCCTGAAACCAAATAAATCATTATTGACTTCAGCATAATTTTTTCCTAATAGGGGATTTTCAGCAATTTCTTGACAATAGTCGAGGAGAAGTAAATAATATTTATCTGCTTGTGTTTCAGACCAAACTTCATATGTGTAACCCCAGATCTTGGTTAAGTCTTCAACAGCCTTCTTTGTTAAAACATATTCAGCCATTTTTATTCTTGTTGGCTTTTAAAGTTTCAAGATGTTTTATAGGATTAAAATTCTTTGCTACGCCACTTTCTATTCCTTCTTTAATAGCAAGATTTAAAGCAACAATTTTACTTTCTTCTTCTTCTAACAAACGTAACCCTGCACGTATAACCTCACTTGCATTTTTAAACCTGCCTTCAGATACTCGGTTGTCTACAAAACTTTCAAAATAGTCTCCAAGTGAAACTGATGTATTTCGGCTCATAGATATAATTTTGAATAAAGTTACCAAAAATTGGTAACTTTTACTATCAATTTTGAAATTTTAAAAAAATCAATTTGCATATATGTTAAGTATGCTTTACATTTAATATATAATTAAAACTCTACTTTATGAATTTTTTACTTCCGCACAGATTTAAAAAATATGGGGTTTTAATGATCCCATTAGGTTTTACACTTTGGGTTTCAATGCAACTAAGGGTTATAACAAAGTTATTGTTGCTTTTTTTAAATGAAAATAGTCCAATTATTCATCCAGTAAATGTATTTATTGCGATTGTATCTTTTTTTGCATTTATTGCTGGAATCTATTTTTTAGGGTTTTCTAAAGAAAAGATGGAGGATGAAATGATACAAAAAACGAGATTAGATAGTTTGCAGTTTGCTGCCTTCGTTCAAATGGTAGTTATTATAGTTGGTTTTTTAGTGATGTTACTTTATAATGAACCTAATAAAGAAGGCATGCTACTATTTTTTGTATTTCTTCTTTTCACTTTCTGGCTTTGTTTTATAAGTCGCTTTAACTATATAATTCACATTAGCATAAAACAACAGAATGAAAAATATTTTGAAGAATGAGAGAATTAAAAAAGAATTTACTCAAGTTCAGCTAGCAGAATTCGTTAATGTGTCACGCCAAACAATCATTTCAATAGAATCCTCAAGATATATACCATCAGTGTTATTGGCTATAAAAATTGCAAAAACACTCGACATCAAAGTTGAGGATTTATTTCAGTTACAGAAGTCTGATTAAAATAATATTACCAATTAGAATATTCAGTAGCACGCAGAAAGCTCTGTTCGTTTTTTGAAACATTATTTTGGTACTCAGGTAAAGATTTCATTTTGTTCCAAATCGGTGATTCACCAAATGATTTCCAATGCGCATCTCTATCAGCCTTGTTTTCGAAGCTGGTCATATACATTAGATTGGGCATATGGCTTCCTGCAATTACAGAAGCATAAAAAATAGCATTGAAGTTTAATTGTTTAAATAAATCGATCTCTCCACCTTCATTAAACATTTGAACTTTATTCTGATGAATTTTTTCTGTAGCACTTTCATAACTACGTAATTCATAAATCCTTTCAGATTTAGGGCCAGTTAATTTAGGCATATTTAAAAAAGGAGCTAGCAGAAAAGCCTTAAGTAATATTTTTTCCATCCTAGCATAAGGAGGGTTTTTGTAATCAGCATCTAAATAAGTTTTTCCGTTGGACTGATATAAAATATCCTTCTCCAAATTACCTGCTAGTTCGGTAAACTGTTGAAGAGATTTAATAGGATAAATAACATACAATCTTTTGTCGGCTGTAGTATCATTAGCAATATTGGTAAAAACGCCAACAGATTTTATTTGCTGTCGTTGGAGTGCAGGCAGGTAAGCATCTTTCAAGTATTGCTCTATTGTATTTTGTTGTGCACTATTAGAAAAATGATAGACAGTAATCTGGTAAAATTCACCGTCTTTAGTTAAAGAGGAAGCATTGGAAAAAAATGGTAAACTAAAAATAGCAAGGAATAAAAGTTTAGCATGAATATGTTTCATAGAAATAATTTTATAGTTGAATATTTTATTTTGCAGGACTAATAGCTTTTCTTAGGAAAGCCCATTGTCTTAAACAATCCCTGGCATCCACTGCAGGATAGCCTAATAATTTTCTACCATCTTCAACATCATTAATTACACCACTCATGCCACCGATCATTACACCATTACCAACAGTAACGTGATCAGATACGCAAACACCTCCACCAATAATTACACCATCACCAATTGTTACAGAGCCCGCAAGTCCGCTACTGCCAGCCATTAAGCATGAACGTCCTGTCTTGCTATTATGACCAATCTGTACCAAATTATCTAGCTTAGTACCATCTCCTATGATGGTGGAACTGAATTTTGCCCTGTCGATACAAGTACAAGAACCTACTTCTACATAATTACCTAATACAACATTTCCAATATGTGGAATCTTTACTACACCCTTTCCATCCTCACTTGCTCTAAATCCAAAACCATCTGCACCAATTGTAGCATTCGAATGAAGTATGCAATGATGACCAACTACACATCTTTCACGAATTACGGCTCCAGACCAAATAATAGTATGATCACCAATTTTTGTTTGATCTAAAATAGTTACATTAGGATAGAGAGTTACATCATTACCAATTTCAGCAAATGCACCAACATAGCAACCCGCACCAATTTTTGTGTTAGCGCCAATTTTAGCGGTAGAATGTATTACTGCAGTAGGATGAATTGGTTCGTCGAAAATAGGAGCGTCGGGTATAAATAATTCAAGCAACTGCGCCATTGCAAGATCGGCGTTCTTCACTTTTATCAAAGCCCTATTCTCACCAGGCTCTAAAGTGAATTCCTGATTAATTACTGCTGCAGATGCTTTGGAACCCTCCCAGAGTTTGAGGTATTTCTTGTGACCTATAAAACTGATATGGGTATTTTCGGCCATTCCCAATTGTTCGGGCCCCGAAATTAAAATATCTGTATGTCCAATCAATTCGCCTTGTAACACTTGATTGATTGCTTCAATAGTAAACGATTTCATAGAGGCTGCTTTTATTTTGAATTACATTCAATTCGCTAAAGATAAGGCTTTGCCTATTTTTTACCTGTCGCCGCCCAATAAATACCAGCATAAATATGATTTAAAAATGCTGGTTCGCTATATATTGTAGGTAGGTGACCAAGAGCAGTATAAAAAGATCGTCCACCATCATAATCATGGTACCAGGCTATTGGATGAAAGTTACCCATGCCAATACCTTTTTTATTTTTATCAGCCCATTCAGCTTTTGGTTTGTAAGTAGACTCATCAACTGAAAGAATATAGTTCAAACCAGTTGTGGTTTCTGGCAAGAATTCATACCACTCATCTGTCCATAAAGGCCTATCAGTAAAACCTTGAAGTCCTGGAAATTTAGTATTCGTTAAATTTATTTTAGCGGTTTGAATAACTGGGTGAATATGAAACATTCTACCAACCAGCTTTGTGTACCAAGGCCATTCATATTCAGTGTCCGAAGCACTATGTATTCCAACAAACCCTTTACCAGATTGAATAAAACGTTCTATTGACTTTTGTTCATCTTCTTTGAAAATATCACCAGTTGTATTAAGGAAAATAATTACTTGAAAATTTTTAAGATAATTGTCTGTTATAGCCACATCATTTTGGTGCCATTGTACATCAAAGAAATTTCTTACTGCCAAAGCTTTAATTGCAGCAACTCCTTCATTAATAGATTCATGATGCCAACCAGCGGTTTTAGTAATTAGTAAAGCTTTGAATTGTTTATCTTGTGCAGAAGTATTATTACAAATGAAGACAAGAAATAAAATTGTCCATATTATAAAATTATTTTTTTTCATAATAAAAAATTAATTCATTTTTATTTGCATTTTTTCTCTACTTTCTTCATCTGCAATATGCTGTAAATAATAGCAGTAAACTAATTGCCCTTTGCGAATGCTCGAAACTCTTAAAAACTCATTAGAAGCATGCCATTTTTCGTCGGACTGTAAAAAACCCATCGAATATGCATACACTCCTAAACTTTCTTTAAAAGATATCATAGCCCCACCAGTGCCACCAGTGCTTAATTTCAGAGGTTCTTTATTGTAAATTTTTAATAAAGCGTTTGATACATAATTGAATGCTTTTGTATCAGAAGGAGTGGTCATTGGACTAGCATAGCCGGGTTTGAATTTGAAAGTAACAGCAGCTCCAACGGGACAATTTTTATTGATATGCTTTACAATCAAATCAATAATTTCCTTTCCATTTTGATTGTTTACTAATCGGCAAGTGATTCTTGCCATAGCATTACCTGGAATAATATTTGAATGTCCTTCTGCAGCAGTATAACCACCTTGCATTCCAATTACTTCAAGTGTGGGGCGGTACCAAACTCGTTCAAGTGGTGAAAAAGTTGCATCACCAACTTCTGCGGTAGTACCTAATATTTTCATATCGTTGGCAGGATCATATGGTATTCTTTTGATCGTTTCCTTTTGTTGCGTAGTAATAGGAAGTACTTTATCATAAAAGCCTTCCACAGCTACATTGCCTGCTTTGTCGAAAAGAGAACTAATGATTTGAGACATAGCCACAATCGAATTAGGAGTTTTGCCACCAAATTGGCCAGAATGTGCATCTGTATTAGCTGTTTTTACACTAAACTCTAATTGTGCAGCTCCACGTGTACTTAATGTAATTGCAGGAACTGTGTCGCTATATTGAGCATCATCAGCTGATACAGCAAAATCGGTACGCAATAGTTCTTTATTTTTTTCAAGGAAATTTTTAAAATTCGGACTGCCAATTTCTTCTTCTCCTTCAAATAAAAATTTTACGTTAACGGGCAGTTTCCCGTCTTTTTTCAACATGGCTTCCACTGCCCAAATACTTATCATCACACCACTTTTATCATCACTAGTACCACGGCCATATATTCTTCCATCTTTTACAACTGGAGCAAAAGGAGGGTACACCCATTCAGATTCTTTAACTGGTTGAACATCATAATGCGCATATATTAAAACAGTTGGTTTGCCTGGTGCTTTATCCCAACTGCCATATACTACAGGGTTTCCGTCTGTAGGCAATAGTTGAGCAGTAGGTATTCCAATAGATTTTAATTTATTCACTATCCATTGTCCTGCTTTTGCAACATCAGGTTTGTTCGCTGGGATAGATGATATACTAGGGATAGAAACTAACTCTATGAATTCTTTTAAATGAGCTTCATTATTATCGTCAATGTATTTTTCGTAAGATGTTACAGACGATTTTAATTGTTCTGTTTTAGCAGTTTTTGAATTGCTTTGTTGGGCTGATGAATTTTTAATGGTCAATAAATTCAAACTAATAATGATTACTAGGGAACAAGTTTTTGATATTTTCACCATGAATATTTAAGTTTTTGAATTTAGCAATAATTGAATTTCATTTTTTAATATAGGTAGATATTTGATAACAATACTCCAGATCATCTCATCAGAAACATTATCATAACCATGAATGATTCTGTTTCTTGTATCAACAATTTTTCGAGAGTTTGAAATTTGGATATCAGGCTGTATTATCAAAATTCGATTAAGTGCTTCCCCAATAATTTCAATGTTTCTTTCAACTGCCCGTCTAGTTCTTAAGTCTTTTTGAAATGCTAAAAATGATTTAGGTTCAACTCCAAAAAAGGAGTCTATCTCAGCAAGAGTATTCGAAATATCATAAAGCCAAGTCCTGATTTCAATTTCCATAAAGGATTTGTTTCTTATCATTTACCACTTCGAGGAAAAATGGGTTTTTGATAGCATTTTCTTCTAAAAGGTCTACTTTTCTATTAAGAATTCTTTCGAGTGAGAATTTAAAATCATAATAATTGTCAGCATAATCTAAAGAATTGATAGGAAGGAAATCAACGATTAAGTCTATGTCACTTTGAGGATTATAGTTATCTGTTAATACTGAACCAAAGGCATAAAGGTGGTTCACACCATAAATGGAGCATAATTTATTTATAGCTTCAATATGAGCTGATAGCTGATGCATGATTTAAAATTACGATTTTGTTTTGAAAAACTATTTTGTTTTGTGAGCCTCCATATCAATTTCAATTAATTGTCCTTCAACAGCCAGACCTTTAACTTCTAGCCAAGTTCCGGTTGGGAATTGTTTTTTATAGATGGAGTTACGAAAACCTGAAAATTTTATAAAGTCCTTCATGTTTGTAGTATAAACATTTTCAGCTACTACATCGTCGAAAGTATAACCGTAGTGTTTAAAAATTTTAAGATCGTCTCCAATTTTTACTGCATGTGAATATCCATAGTCTTTTTCTAGTTTTGGCCATTGTTGTATAGTTTAATTCCTTAAATATACAACATCTCCTTTATTTTTTCGGAGCCTTTTTTTTAGGTTTCCCGTACTTCTTTTGCATCAGGTCTTTGTGACTTACGCGTTTGTTACTCTTTAGGTTCTTAGCAGATTTTTCATGAAAAGCAGGGCCAACAGCTTCCTTTTTGGGGAGTTTTGTTAATGTTGTTTTCATTTTAATTTTTGGCAATTCGTCTTCCGTTAAAACATCCGATATTTCAAGCTCTTCGGGTAGAGGGAATATAGGAATGCCTTGATGCATCAATTCTTCGATAGCTTTTTGAAAGGGCTGTTCTTTCGGTGTAATAAAAGTAATTGCCAATCCTTTTTTATCAGCACGGCCTGTTCTTCCGATTCGGTGGATATAATTTTCGGGCGTATCGGGCGTATCAAAATTTATTACGTGTGTTACTTCTGCAACATCAATACCCCGAGCCATCACATCTGTTGATATTAAGTATTTAAAAACGCCCGCTTTAAATTGATTAACGCTATTGAATCGATAGTTCTGTTCTTTATTTGAATGTATTACCCCAACAATACCTTCAAATTTTGCACTCAATCTTTCATACAAATCATCCGCTAAACTTTTTGTACCAACAAAGATTAATACTTTAGTCATTGCTTCTGTATTAGCAAGCAGCAACTCAAGAAAATTAACTTTTGTATTAAAATTTGGAACCCAATAACCAGATTGAAGTATGTTTTCTAAGGGCGTTCCAGTTGGTGCTGCTTCAACGCTAATAGGATCGTTGAAATAATCATGCATTAGTTTTTCTACGTCATCAGTAATGGTAGCTGAGAAAAGTAAATTTTGTCTTTTAGCAGGAATGAGTTCAAGTATATTGGTAATTTGTTTTCTAAATCCGAGGTTAAGCATTTCATCCATTTCGTCGATCACCAATTTTTTAATCATTTTGGTTTTGAATGCAGCATTCATGATCAAATCAAATAATCTACCTGGTGTTGCAACAATAACGTCAGCACCATTTGCCAATTCAATTTGTTGCGTATTAATATTTACACCACCATACACCCCAACTGTAACCAAGCTCATATAGGTTGTTAGCTTTTTAACCGCTTCAACCACCTGAACAACCAGTTCGCGAGTAGGAACTAGGATCAATATTTGAGGAGCTTTATTCTTATCAAATTTCCAAAGTCTCAAACATGGCAACAGATACGCGAATGTTTTTCCAGTACCCGTTTGGGCAATACCGCAGACATCTCTACCCGACATTACCACAGGAAAAACCCTGTCTTGAATGGTGGTTGGGGTAGTAAATCCTAAGTCGTCTAGCGCCCGAAGTAAGGGTGTATTGAGGTTTAAGTCTGAAAATGTCATGCCGCAAGATAGTCGATTTAAAAAAAGCAGCTATTTTAAGCTGTTTTTACCTCTTTTCTACGCAAAGTCCTCTTCGAAAGACTTTGCGTAGAAAAGAACCTGATAATAGGCTAAAAACCACTAATGAAATCTTTGCTTAAAACTCCACCAAAACCAAAATTTTTCTCAGCCCAAGGATTATTTATACTTTGAAAAATGAGGCGCAGTTTACTTCCTTTGGTTAACTTCTTAATATATACAAAAGCGTTATCAAAATTAAAAGGTAGTGAATAGTCGTGCAATAATTTTATCATTGATAACAATATTTTTTTCCAATGGAGCACTTTCAAAAACAAGGATGTTTTTAGAAACCATGTATAATGAATCATCAAAAGGTTTCGAAATGGCAAATGAAAATGAAGAGTCTATTACCATAGATATATCATGACTATATTTTATAGAAGCATTATCGTTAGGTTTTTGAAGTGTTAGTGAATGTAGATGAGTCCTTTTATTATTTGATACAATTGTAGGAGATAAATAAAGTTCTATTACGGACTTACCATGAATGCTTTTTAAGCAGCAGAAAAGAATAGTAAGGAATTAGATTTGCAACATGAATTAGAAGCTTTGTTTACCAATCAAAACATAAGCGCAACGAATAATAATGTTTCCATACCTGCCACTTTTTTTAAAAGTAACAGTTATTCGTTGAACTTATATTTGATAATGGTAAAAAAATGAAACTATTTACATCTAACACTTAACTTACTAATGGCCATTATTAATCCGCCGTTTTAGGACTGATGGTGTTATTAATTTCTGTTATAGAAGTAATGGGGAAACCTCCTTTCTTTGCATGTTCCCGTAAAAGCGTTTCATTTTCTGCACGGTATACACAAAAGATTTTATTACCAGTTACATAGCTCTGAACCCAGCTAATACTTTGTCCTATTTCTTTTAATACCGTACAAGATTTTTGAGAAATGCCTTTTAGATCGTTAGCAGATAATTGCCCAGCACCCGGTATATCCCTTTCAATTAAATAGGTTTTTAGCTCAGGTTGATTTTTGTTTGTTGTGTTATTACTGTTTTGTGCCGTAGCATTAGACATTGAAAATAAAGTTAGAGATAGAACCATCAGGCTCATAGAAAATAAATTTTTCATACAAAATATTTTTTTGGTGAAAGAATAACCAAAGTAATATCATTTTAAAAAGAATGGCTGTAACATTTCATTCAATAAATGGTAAAATTCATTCAAATGAAAAAGGGTGCTAAACTAATTGTTGGTAAGCAATAGGCAGTAATCCAAATTTAGATTTAAAACATTTGGTGAAGTAAGAAGCGCTTGTAAATCCCGTTTCCATAGCCACTTCAAATATATTGTGTTTCTTTTTGAGAAACAGTTCCTTAGCTTTCCCCAAGCGGTATTCTTTAAGCAGATCATTAGGTGAGTACCCAGTAAGTGCAGTTACTTTTCTATACAATTGCGATTTACTCATTGTAAGTATTTGCGCATAATCGTCTGCCTTAAACTCATTGTTTGCGTAATTATTTTTCAGCACATCAAATAACGAAACCAGCAACTGCTCATCAGTTAAACTTAGAGCGAGCATTTGCTCGGTATTTTTATGGTACATATCTTTAATGATAAGTTCTTTAACCTCAGCAGTAATTACAATTGGTACTTTTCGATTAAGTAGTTGAAGTGCCCGCAGTAGTTGCAGGGTATCACCAAAAAGTTCATCTGTTTGCGCCACAGGTTCGCCAGCATGAATTTGAATAGAGAAAAAATCGTCAGATAATCCGCTCAATTTTGATTGAATTGAAAGAGCACAACTCACTGCTTTTTCTGCAGCAATGAATGATCCGATAATCTCCAAGCCACTATGAAGTGCTTCTTTGCCCCCTTGTTTTTTTATCTCTTCTCTTATAATGGTATTTTGCTTCTCAACTTTTTTAACAGCAGCATCTAAACCCAATTGGTGATGCAATAAAATTGAATCGGTAGTATTTACCGACATTACAATACGGTAAGAAGTATCATTTAACATAAGCAACCCCGTATCGGTATATTGGCCGCTGTCAGGGTCGATAATACGGCCTAGAAAGGATTCTACAAAATCATTCTTTACCTCAATAATTTTGTGAGGCATTAGCCCGTGTGATCTATTGTGCAGTTCATATACACTCTCCTTATTAGGTGCATCAATTAAACAAAACACATGACCACGCAATTCATCAATCCAATAAGTAATGCACTTACAATTGTGATGTTTTTCAAGATACACGTCCTTGCTATGTGCCTCTGCAACATCTTTTGCATTTACACCAGGAACAATATGAAGATCCATGAAGATGGGCATATTAAAAAAGAATAAATTATAAAAATATAAGTTTACATCCTATTATTTTTGCTTTTTGGTTTTGCCTCGCATAAATAATGATTGCTGTCTCCGTTTCTTAAAGATAATAAAATCATTTAATCTGTCATAAAATGATATTCTATATTACGTGTGGTAAAGGTGAATTACGAATTTCTTACAAGTTTAAATCTTTATTACAATGAGAAATATGTTTATTGGATCCTGTAAAGAAGTCCAGATGCTGCTAAAAAGCTTCAAAATGGCTTAAAAGAATAAATGAACACTGTATTCGCTTGTAATTAATAGACAAAAAAGCTAGAACTAGTTAATTTTATAATAGCATCATCTTATAATTTTCATTATAAAAATTTATACTACATCTATTTTTTTTGCTGGTTTTCTTTTTTTAAAACTTAGAAGATTTTTATCTCTTGCATCAATATCATCACCTAATAGTATTCCCCAAGGTTTCAGTGGTTCAATCCGGTCGAAAATAACTTTTATTATTGCTGTAAGAGGAATAGATAAAAACATTCCTGGCACTCCCCACAAAGCTCCTCCAATAAGCACTACTACAATAGATATGAGTGCATTTATTTTAACTTTTGAAGCTACTACATAAGGAACAATATAGTTGTTATCTATAAATTGCACGGTGGTATAAACGACAAATACCCATAAAGCGGCTGTAGATGATTTGGTAGCAACAGCAATTATCATGGGTAATGAAATTGCTATAAGACCTCCAATGTATGGTATAACGTTTAACAAAGCCCCAATAACTCCAAGTAAAATTGCATAGTCAATTCCAAGAATTAAAAGTCCTGCTGAGTTTAAAGCCGCAACTATACACGCTTCTAATGATAAACCTAAAAGGTAATTTTGGACAAGCGTTTTGGTTTCGGTAAGCACATCTTTTACCATTTCGTGTTGTTCTGTTGGAAAAAGACAGGCAATAAATTTTAAGAATAAATTCTTGTAAAATAAAAACATAAAAATATAGACAGGAATTAGAAAAAGAGTTACTGCCAGTCCGCCAATGGTTGTTAAAGTAGAACTAATAACAGTAGAAGTATTATTTAACCCATCGCTAGTTTGTTTAGAAATCCAAACATTGATTTTTTTGTGACTTACATTAAAAGTTTGAGAAAACCAATGAATAATTTGTTCAATAAATAAATTGAATTTTATTTTAAGCTGTGGAAAAGCATCAGAAAATAAACTTGCCTGTGAAAAGATAAAATATACTAAAGTTGATATAAATATAAATGCAACAAGCACTGTTATAAATATTGATAATACACGGTTAAACTTTTTACGCTGCAAAAACTCTACAAGGGGATTTAGAAGAATGGCTAAGATAAGCGCGAAAAGCAATGGGACTATAATTTCACTACCCACGTAAAGAATAAAAAAGAAGGCAACTATACCAATTAAAATTTGAGAAATTTTTAAATAAAAAGGAATGGTAACGGGTTTTTCCATTATACTTGATATTTTAACAAATAAACTGATTCAACTTTTAACTAACAGTAAAATTAGAATTAACCGCAATGACCTAGTAACATATAAACTAATATAAAAATTATAACTGTACTAAAACAGCCACCTCCTAATTTTTTTGCAGTGAATCCTGCAATAATCGCTCTAAAGAAGTTATTCATACTATTTTTTAATTAATAAAATGATTATAAACTTACTTATTTTTTCCCATTCTACTAATAAGAAAAATTACTAATGCAACAACAAGAACTACAATAAAAACTCCAAATCCCATACCTGCTTTAAAGATGTCGGCTAGCATTGCACAACTTGAAAATGTAGTAAGGAATAAAATAATGAGTCCGATTAAAAATGATTGTTTTTTCATTCGCTTTTATTTAAGGTTTTCTGAAACATTTAATATTGAAAATTTATTTAAATTAGGCTTGCATTTAACTTTCATGAACCCCGTTTTTATTGATTTTTATTTTTGAAAATAAAGCTTGAAATAGTTTTTGACCTGTTGATTTTATTATATCAGAATTTTTGGCGGCCAAACTTGCTGTGATTATTTGCATCCCAATATTTGCAGCTATTTTTAAAGGGTTGTATGAATTACGGAACAGTATATTTTTTACTAAAAATCCTGAAAAAAGACCTATTACAGATTTATCGATTCCGCTTTTTAAATCGGTTGAAGCTGTTACTGATTTGAAAGTATTTTTAATGAGATTAATAGGTTTTAAACTTTCTTTAACTTCATAAAACTGTTCTTTAAGTTCAATAAGTTCCCTGTCGCGTTTTGCTTCTAACAATGTTATTGTTTCTTTAAGTAAATTATTTGGTAGAAGTTTTTTCATCATTTTTTTCTTTTATCATCTGTAAAATAATAGAATCGTTAACGGGTGCTTTTAAAATGACAGCACTATTGTAATATAGTATCAGCGCAACTAAAACATAGAAAGCAGCAACTATGAAGAATCCATAATATGATTTACCAACCAGTTCGCCAATCAATAATGCCAATCCGATATTCACTAATAGAATTATTAACAAAACCACTATGATGATGGCGAGTTTTGCAACTATTGATGAAATTACATCAGCCGATTTATCAATGGCTTTTAGCCTGAATAAATCTAGATTAGTTTTTGCGTAAGCTTCTGCTTTTTCAAACAGAGATTCTATCACCGTTGCTTTTTCTTCCATGTTCTTTAAAATTAATGATTATGAGAAACCTTTTAGTTGATTGCATTTTCAAGATCATTTTTTGCTTCCTGAATTTTTGATTTTCCTTTACGTATTAAATTATCAGCATCCCCTTTTGCTGTGTCAAATTTTTCGGTGATGTTGTTAAGAAAATCATCAAACTTTGATTTTAATTCTTCTACATAATCATCACCTTTTTTAGAAATTTTTTTGCGTGTGTTTGTTCCTTTATCGGGAGCTAACAAAATTCCTAATGCTGCGCCTGCGGCTATGCCTGCAAGTACGCCTAATAACGCTTTACCTGAACTCATTTTTTTATGTTTAAATTGTTTGTTAAAAATAATACAACAAAGAAAAATAATTTCAATGCTAAATATGTTACATAAGTTAAGAGAAATGTTACATGATTATATGTATGGCAACGTCATTTCTATCCGCCTTGGCCTAGAATCCACCGAGGATTCCTTTGTAAATTCTTGCCATTTTGTTTCTTACTCCCGCTGCAGACGGGTTTGCCGGTGATTTTTGTAAAATGCAAAACTATGGGGCAAAAAGAAGCGTTGGGGGTTACAGGGGGTCCTGTAACCCCCAATAAATAATTGATAATCAAACTACTACATCCAAAAAATAGGTGTTTTTAGGGGTTTAATGATGGTTTGTTCGTACTTTGTTTGTCTTTTGTAGGTACCAAGTCATATGCAGCGCGGGTTGTAGGCAGGTAGGGACGAACAATGTACGAAGGAAACAGCAAGGAGAGAGGGAAGAAGATGTGATTTCTTGTACTTGTCTTGTGCTAAAACAATTTACCTTGTATTTCAATTTTAGGATGAAATGTTCCGATAATGATAAATGGGTTAGGAGCGTTTCGTAAATGAAATTCAAAAGTAGTTCCTAAGAAAAAATGTAGGTTCTTAGTTTTAACAAGGTCATCAAAGTATTTTTTTCGAACATCTGCTATAGCTTTCGTTTCGTCACCTTCGTATCGATTAAGGCAGTTCCAGAATAATTGACCAGTTTCCCAATCTTCTATCATCATTCTACTTTCAGTACCTTTATTATCTTTGAAATGGAATTTGAATTTGTAGGGTAGTTTCTGAACTACTTCAAATTTTCCTTCCTTATTGGTTTCAAATAGATTAAGTTGGTTCAGTTTAGCTAATTTGTCTTTATCCCATTCCCTGCCTACAGGTTCAGCATAAAAATCTAAAATCTCAGTTGGTTTAAAAACGGCTAAAGAAGTGCACAGTTCTTTGTTCTTGGCTTCTGCATTCTATCCAAGTGCCATCTTCTTTAAAGCCTGCTGTACAAACTAGTTCATCATACTTAGCAGAAAGTGTAGGATAGGTTTTTACAGTTATTAAAACTTTAGTTAATGCCATACCTTAAATATGCTTTAATTCATAATTGAATTCAGGTAAGTTTTCAATTGCTTCGGCTAAGTGTTTACGATGACACTGACAAATATTGGCTTCAAAACAAGTTAATGCAATGCGTTTGTGTTGCTTTAAAAGGTTAAGAATTTCACTTTGATAAGAAGTTGTATTACTCAAATTATTTGTGCGATAAACGGCAAATAACTTATCGTAATCGCTTTGTATGTTTAGTTCCTGGCGTTGGTCAGATTTTATACCTACTTCGGGTATATGAACATAATCAATACCTAAACTTGCACAATATTTTTTTAATTGACTTTTACTAAAGCCGTATTTCATGCTCAACGGATTGTTGCGAACATCTACTAAAACCTTTACATCATTTTTTAGCAAACGAACCAAATATTCTTCTAGCGAAATGCCTTCATAACCAATTGTAAAAAGTATTGTTTTGTTACCTTTTGGTTTGGCGTTGATTACTTTTTCAAATTCTTCTTTAGTTAAAATACTTTCGGCTACTTCACTGCGTGTGGCATAAAACGGAAAGTTGGTGTATGTATACTTCATCAATGCAGCTGCACTCATTTTACCGTAATTGGTTTTTACTTCCTGTATTAGTTTTAAATCTTCAGGTTTCAACTGTTTTAGATAGTCTACTTTATCTTTCTTTTCAAAAGTTTTTTCATCTTCATTTAAAAAACCTCTTGTAACCATGGTAGTCATATCTGCATTAGCAGAGTAGGAGTAACAACCAAATTTATAAGGAATAAAATCATACTCAGCCTTGGTTTGTTTGTTAGCAAACAGGAAAAGAAGTTTTTGCAGGCGAATTTTATCTAATTGCCCATCAAAAAGTTGTAGCAAAGACAATATAACTTTTCTTCTATAAAACATTCCAATAATTAACGTGACGAAGTTATGATTTTTAGAAAGCTTTATTTAATTTAATGCAATGTTTTAAGGTATTTATACCTGTTTTTGGGGAAAAGGATACTACAATTATACTTTAAGAATTTATTTTTAGCGATAATTTATCATTACCGAATTCACCATCATTTTCTGAATATAAACATTCAAATGTATTAAAATGGTATATAAACCACATATTTTTTGTTGCTAATTTTCTTACTTCATTTAATGGAGAGTCGGTTAGCTAATTGCTAAATTTGCTATTATCTTTTATTATTCTTTTTAAAATTTTCTGCTTGTTCAAAAATCTCTACATATACTTCATCTCTTTCTACTGGTGGATAACTAAACTCGTCAAGCAAAAGTATCAAACCAACTTTTAAAGCTGATTTGATGTCGTCACGTTTGTTCCAGTCAGGGAATTTGGCTTGTCCGTCAACAAGTTCTTTTACGGCTTTTGCCAATTCTATCATTTTGTCGTCAGGATATTTGAAGTCATACTTTACACACAGTTCTTTCAGAATGTCATAAAATGCTTTTTCTTGAAAGTCAATTCCTAATTCGTCACCTGCCGAAAATTCTTTGTGAACTTCCCAAATCAAGTCAGTCAAAGCGTTTGCCATTTCTTCATACACTTCACTTCTTAAGATATCGTTTGCATCACGGTTGTTGTATCGTTCAACCAATGCTTGCATCTTTTTAGTAAAGTCAATTCCTTTTACTCGGTTTACTTTTTTAATTTCTGCAATCACTTTTGCCAATAACTGTTGAAGCAATTTTATTTTCGTATTTGGCAATTTGATTTTATCAATTTTCGCTAAATAATCTTCATCAAAAATATCTTGCTCTGTTTCTGCTTCGTCTCCAAGTTTGAAAATTTCTTCTACACCATCACTTTGCAAGGCTTCTTTAATCATATCCCGAACTTTGGTGTTCATTTGTGCTGTGTCGGGTGCATTGCCTTTGGTGAGTTTAAAAACAATGGAACGAACCGCTAAATAAAAATGGGTGTAATCTCTTTCTAACTGTGTTAATTGTTCACTTCCTGCACAAATATCATAAGCGGCTTTTAGTCGCTTTACTAAGCCCATAAATCGGGTTTCAAATTCTTTGGTTTGTTGCACATATTCGGCAGCTAAATTCAAAGTATTTAATTGCTCAATGGTTGTCCCTTTGAAATATTTCGAGTTGTTGAACGTATGAAATAATTTAGCCAAAAGGTCTAAATGATTTCTTACAATGATGATGGATTCTGCAATGTCTTCAAAATTATCTTTGTCGCCTTCGCTGTATTGCTTCAACGCCAAATTCATTTGTGTTTTGATGCCGATATAATCCACAACCAAACCTTTATTTTTTCCTTCAAACTTGCGGTTTACCCTCGAAATGGTCTGAATTAAATTATGTCTTTGAATTGGTTTGTCAATGTAAATACTATCCAAGAATGGCACATCAAAACCAGTGAGCCACATATCAACCACAATGGCAATTTTGAAATTTGATTTTTCGTTTTTGAATTGGCGGTCTAATTCTTTGCGGTATTCTTTTGTGCCTAATAAATCGTAAAGTTCTTTCGAGTCGTCTTGCCCTCTGGTTGCAATAAGTTTAATGCGTTCAATAGGTTTCAGTTCACGTTTGTCTATGTCGGTGAGTTCTGCACCTTCTTCTGCTGCAAGTATTTCGTTCCATTCGGGTTTTAACTCAACAATGTTTTTGTATAGGTCAAACGCAATTTCTCGGGTGCTGCAAACAAACATTGCTTTGCCTTTTACAGTTGAACCTTCTGAAACTCTTTTTTCATAATGGTTCACAAAATCTTGTGCAACTGCTTTTATGCGTTCAGGGTCGCCAATAATGGCATACATCTGGGCCATTTCTTTTTTGCTTTGCTCAATCTGATTTTCATTGCTTCCTATCTCTGCACATTTGGAATAGTAATCTTCAATCTCTTTGAGTTTAGAATTATTCAATAGCACTTTTGCTGCTCTGCCTTCATACACAATTCTTACAGTGATTTCATCTTTTACAGATTCGGTCATTGTGTAAGCATCTACTACTTTTCCAAACACATCCAAGGTTGCATCTATTGGCGTTCCTGTAAAGCCTACAAATGTTGCGTTGGGTAACGAATCATGAAGGTATTTCGCGAAGCCATACGTTTTCGTAACGCCTTTCTCGGTAACTTTTACTTTTTGGTCAAGGTTTACCTGACTGCGGTGTGCTTCGTCTGAAATGCAAATTACATTTGTTCTGTCAGTCAGTAGTTCAATATCTTCATTAAACTTGTGAATGGTGGTAAGAAAAACGCCACCGCTTTCTCTGCCTTGTAATAGTTCTCTCAAATTTGCTCTGCTCTCCACACTCACCACCAAATTATCGCCAATGAAATTTTTTGCATTGGTAAATTGCCCCGAAAGTTGGTCGTCTAAATCTGTTCTGTCTGTAATCAAAATAATGGTTGGACTTTCAAAGTATTCGCTTTTCATCAACAACCTTGTGAGGTAAAGCATAGTGAAACTTTTTCCGCAACCTGTAGCACCAAAGTAAGTTCCACCTTTTCCGTTTCCTTCGGGCTTTTGGGCTTTCTTTATATTGTCATACAAGGCTCTTGCCGCATAGTATTGAGGATAGCGACAAACAATTTTCTCATTTTTTTTGCTATTGTCAGGTATGTAAATGAAGTTGCGAATAATATCACGCAATCGGTTTTTATTAAACATTCCTTGAATGAGTGTAAACATACTATCAATGCCGTCCACATCTTTTGCCAAACCTGCAACTCTACGCCAACCATAGAAAAATTCGTAAGGAGCAAAGAATGAACCTGATTTGTTGTTTACGCCATCGCTTATTACACAAAAAGCATTGTATTTAAAAAGTTCGGGAATATCTCTTTTATAACGAACCGTTAACTGCTTGAAAGCATCATAAATAGTGGCTTCTTCACGTATGGCACTTTTAAACTCAAACACTACCAATGGCATACCATTGATGTAAACAATGCCGTCAGGGATTCGTTTTTCAGAACCAACAATTTCTAATTGGTTCACAAACTTGAAAATATTATTATCTATTTCATAGTTATTCTGATCTTCTGCAAATACAGAAATGAGTTGCTCATCTGCAGGTTGGAGGTGTTTGTTAAGTCCACTGTAATCAATCAATTGAATGTAAATATCTTTATGATTACGATCTTCCCTTTTAAGAATAAAACCGTCTGAAAGCATTCTTAAAAATGTTTTGTTGCTTTCGTATAAGTCAGTAGGTGAGAGGGTTTTAAGTTGAAGAATAATAGATTTGATTTCATTTATGGTGATGCCTTGACTTGCATATTGCGTTAGAAGAAAAGTTTGTAAATCTTCTTCTATCAATACTTCATCGGGCTTTCGGGCAATCGAAATGCCCAAGTGGTGAGGAAAGCCTTCTTGCCCCAACAACTCAGTAAACGCCCTTTCTAATTTTTCTTCTGTGAATTTCATTCAATTCTCTTTATTAATTGGCTAAAGCATTTTGCAACATCTTGTTCATTAGGAATTGGTCTGTATGCTAAAGCGGATAGTTCGGTTTGATATTTTTCCTTTAATTGTTTCCAGATACTTTCAAAATTAGTTATCAAAGGTGATTCAGTAATTGATTTAGATTGCCAACCTTTTGGCTCTTCAAACATTTCCCGATCGTGTTGCAGAATGATGTCAAATTGTTTTTTAAACTCAGCAGATTTAATAAATTCAGCACATTCCGTATGATTTGCCAAGAAATATAAATCGTAAAAATGACGGATTTTCTCCGAGATGCTTTCAACCACGTTTTCTTGAAATGAAAATCTAATCAGAGAAACCATTTTTTCCAATAGCGTTTGTTCTTTACTCAGCACATTCACTTCAAACGGACGAAGGCAATATTGTTCAATGTATTTCTCATTTCCTGTTTTCATTAAAAAATCAAAAACCATACTTTGGATGAAGCGTTTTTGAAAGGGAAAAGGATTCGCAAACGAGTTTATTTCAACAATGAGTTTGTTGTTGGCATTGCCTTTTTCGGTTGTGACGTATTCAAAAACAGACTTTCTGAATCTTGAACCTTTACTGGTTACACCTTCCACTTGCAATTCGGTTAAATCGGGTGTTATTTCCTTTTCAATAGTTCGGATAATGGTTTTAATTTCATTACCTGTTTTGCCCTTATCGTTTATAATGGCTATATCTACATCCTCTGAAAAGCGTTCTATCAGATTGTAGCCTTTTGATAGCGATGTGCCACCTTTAAAAACAGATTCATCAACATATTTGCTTTTTGCCAAATGACTTAATACCAATGTTATCCAGTAATCTTTTTCTACAAAGGCTTGAGGAACATTCAATTCTTTTGAAGTCGCAGTTATGGTGTCTAAAAATAATATGTTATCTAGATGAAGATTCATTCAATATTCCAGTTTTTAATTGTGGGGAGGTCAACCTCCTTAATATTTAAATTCACTTTTGTAAGAGGATTTAAACTATTTCTTAATTCATTAAGATTCATTTTAGGGTTTAAATTTTCCAAAATTGCACCAAGCAATGCTCTTGTTCTTGCAGGATAATTTAAAGCCAATTGTACCAACTCCACTTGCTCATTATTCTTCAAAGCTTTTATTAAAATACTCATTCGTTTTATAGCTTGCAAGGTAGAACAGTCGGGTATTCTCCTAATATCTTTTAAAGCATCTAAATAACCTAAAAGCACATAGTTTTCATCCGTTACTTCTACATAGCTTTTTACTGAACTAACTTGCAATGATCCCTGATTTATTTTTATTCGATTTCTTTTTGTGGCTATTTTTATTTTAAAAGCCATTTGCGTTGTCAAGCCTAAACTATTGTATAATGAAAAGCTTGTTTCATACGCTACACGTTTACCATCTTCGAATAGATACCTTTTCAATATTCCACTGCTATCAGGTCCCAAAGCACCAAATACGGTTTGACGTGGAATATAAAACACACCTTTAGACACTTTTTTTATGGTTCCTCTTTGTTGCATCCGCTCTAAAGCTTTGGCTGCTGTAACAAAATCGGCTTGCTTAATACCCAAATCAGCATAGCCAAAAGGTTGACTTTCGGGTATGGTTTTAATGGTATTTCGTATTTGTTCTGCCACGTTCATATTACAAAGATACTACTTTTCATTAACTTGTCAAGTTTTTAGTGTAAAAAACTTGACATTTGTGATTGCCCCAACAACTCATCAAAATAATCTTTGCCGAATTTTTTTTCTTGCTTCAATCGTTCATCATCCAACACAAAATCTTTGGTGATAAACCCTTTTAAAGAATTGGTTGCCCAAATACGAAATTGTATTGCTTCACTGATGTTTACCCGATAACCAACTGCAAGAATGGCTTCAAGAATGTAAAAGTCAACATCTCTTGCAACATCACGGCTGCCTTCTTTTTGAACTATCCGGAAATTCTGGATAGTTGAATTCTCTTTTAATTCTTTGTCTTTGAAAATGTTTTTTAAATGCTCATTCACTGTTCTAACATCTACACCAAACAACTCAGCCATTGGCTTTTGCGAAAGCCAAAAGGTTTCGTTTTCAAAAACCACCTCCACTTTTACATTGCCTTGAGGTGTGGAATAAAATATGAGTTGATTATTTTCCATTTCCTTTTAATTGTTAATTGTTAATGACGTTTGCTGCTGTTTCATTAACCATTAATAATTTACCATTTATCATTGAATAAGCTCGTTCTAATTTCTCTTCTGTGAATTTCATTTATACTAATTCAATTGTTCTTTAAAGAAAGTAATCAGATTTGATTTGAATTTGATTTCACGTTCTTCAATATCTACCTTTACCCAATCATTTTTGGGATAAGTGCTTAAATCCAACACACAAGCTATTTTTGATAAATTGTATTTCGCCTTTTTAACACCGAAATAGCCGTTACCTGCCTGTATGTTCAATCTTTTTTCAAAAACTATCTTATTTCCAAAACGGTCAAGATATAACGCTGCATCATCAATACTCCAGCCGTTGTAATTTGTGTCTTGCCATTTTTTAGGGAAGATATGCTCAATATCAAATGTCTCGGGTATTAGTTCCTTTTGATTTTCATTTAAATAAGCATCCAATAATAAAAGTGCTCTTGAAATTCTGGATGAAGAGTGACCTTCAATTTGTTGATTCAATAATTCTTCATTTACTACGATTCTAAAATGAAACTCATTTAGATTATTCAATGAAATGCAAGACAAATAAATATCGTCTTTTATAGCATTTACAGAAGGTGTATCAATAAATTTAGCGAAAAGAAAAGCTACCAATTTTTTGAGCATAGCAATAAAATCAGCATCAAACGAATCACTGTTTTGATTTTTTAAAAAGAAAACACTTGTAGCATATTTCCAAAATTCATTGGGATAACAACTCAAACAATGCAAGTATTTTTTTGCTTCTTGCGAAACAGAGTATTGAACTTCATTGTCAGGCTCAACTCCTACATTTATAAATCTCCAAAAATTGGCTAAAGCCATTACTTCGGCAATCAAAATTTCATCTTTAAGCCGTTTGTATTTATCCTCTGCGTAAAACTTTCTAAGTCCAACTTCTTTTGACTTATCGTTATTTCTACCTCTTAGAACGTGGGAATAATATCTAAATACATCATCAATAGAAAGCCAGCCCTGCTTACATATTTGGGTTAGTTCCTTCCAAGTGTTAGTAAACTCTTTTCTCTTAATTACCGTTTCAAGATTTCGGTAAATTTGTGCTTTAAAAATATCCGAATCGGCTAATGGTAAACCTCTGTCATTTAAAGTTGAAAAGATGGTCAATGCCGTTTCAGGTGTATCACATTCTATTGGTAGAATAATGCATTTTTGAAGAATGGTAATACATAGCTCTTTCCATTGCATGGGGTTAGTTTCGGCATATTCATCGCATTGCTTTTTGAAGTAACGATAATTCACTGAATAATTATCAGTTGCCAAATCGCTGCTGATACCAGTTTCAAGTATTTTATGAAAAGTGTCGTTGTCTTCTTCTGTAGCAACTAAAGATTCTATGTGAATTTTAGTTTTGTCAGATACTTTTTGTGAAATAGGATTGATGTCCCAAATGCAAGGTGCTAACTGATTTTTAAGACCTGCAACATCTTCATCTTCCACCATCATTTCTAACTTACGGAAGAAAGCTCTCAACAATAAAAAGAATGAAGTAATACGCTGTTGTCCGTCAATTATTTCCTGATTCTTTTCTTCGTTTATATAGGATACGATGGTTCCTAAAAAATAATCGGAGCCTGCTTTTGCATCTGTTAAAGTAAAGTTCTCAATGTCATTCCAAAGGCTTTCGCATTTCTCAACATTCCATTTATATGGTCTCTGAAAGTCGGGAATAATAAATTTTCTGTTTTGCATTTCGCTTAACAACTTGCTTATGCTTTTTTTACTTACGTGTAATTCTGCCATTTTATATTGCTTTAAATTTTTCTTCTGTGAATTTCAGTTTAATTTTTAAAAAGAAAGATTATCACTTTCCTCATCAATGGTAATATTAGGTTGCTTTTTGGCCTTTTCTCCTTCTGCAATAAAATGTGCCCTTTCATACAATTCATCATAAGTTAGAATTTCAACATTTCTGCTGTCACGCCTGAATAATTCTAAAGTCTTCTTTTAAATTTCCTTTTCCAATGTGTTTTCGGATTCTTCCAGTTCCTTCCAATCGCCAATAATCAAAATTACTTTTGAATCGAATGCTTTTTGGTTTATTACCTCACCACCTGAATTATATTGTTGGCTATCTAATTTTATTAAACCTGATGCTTTCTGTTCTAAAATTTGAGAAACTGAATTGAATAAATCCTCAGATAATCGCCATGAGTTTGATCTGTTTTTTGTTTTATCAAATAAGGGAGTTGAAGGTTTCTTTAACTCTACAAAAGTTGTAAATAGTTTATCACCCAAAAGGTAATCAGCAATAACCGTATTTGAACCATCTAACTCAACATCAGAAACATTTGCTTCCCTCTGTAAGATTGTTTGATACCTGTAATCTAAACCATAACCAAAAATCCATTGATTCTTTTCAAAGAAGTATTGCCATACTTTTTCTTCACTACGAGCAGAAATTGAATTATCTGCCGCATAAGTTTTCCAGTAGTTTGGCTTATTTTTTAAGTCTGTAAAAATTTGTATCCCTCTTTTTCTGAACGCTGTATTTACAATGTCTTTTGAAGAAATAATACCTTCATTAATTAATGTTTCAACTAATTCAGCACCTCCATTTTTTGAGAGCAATGTTTTAACTGAACGTATAGTATCTGAATCTAATTCTTGGTCATCAAGAATTTTTAGACGCTTTGCCGTTATACCCTTTAAATCAATTTCGCTTATAAAAGATAGAAATGCTTTTAATTGGGCAAAATTGAATTTGCTCAACTTTATTCTTTCAGTTTCTTTATTATGAACTACTTTAATAATTTCAAATCCTTCAATGTCGTCTTGGTCTTTTATATAAACTATTTTCAACATTGTTCTTGGAGCAAATTTTATAATTGCTCCATTTTCATCTTCGTGAACTACCTGAAAGAATCTCCCAGATTCAAACTCGTGCCAATACAACCGATTGGGCTTGTAGTTTGAAATTATCTCTTCCTCCGAAGTTGTATGTTGATTTGAAAGGCTCATTTTTCTTAATTTTCTATTGTTGCTAGTTTTGAGAGAAGTAAATCCTTCAATTTTTCAAGGTTTTTGTTCTCCTCGGTCTTTACTTTAAACATATTAAATACTGGTTCTAATTTAGAATTGTAAGATTTTAAAAAAACATTAGAAGGTTTAATTATTAGAATGGAATTTAAATTTGCTTGATTTATTTTTAATTGAACTCCGCCTGTTATTATATCTGTAATATTTGTATTCCTTAATAATATGTAAAGACTATTTTCATTAAAACCATTCTTGCCTTTTAGGACATGTGCGTGATTGTTAACCCAAAATTTACCCCACACATATTGTAAAACAGGTGTCCCGTTTTCCCTAACAACAGAACCATCCTCGCCAAGCAAAATATAATCACCATCAAATATATAATCATCAATATAATCCATTAAAGCAGCCGCACCGTAATAAGGATATAAATTTTCTTTATTCTGTCTTTCACTACCAGAAATTGGTTTCCTTTTACAATCAAAATTTTCTATCGCATTTTTCAATTCTGTTACTTCCCACCACTTCGGAATCTCCCCCAACTCACTTTCCACCATTTCGCCACCATTACTTTTATAAGGCTTACCTTTTTCATTTGGAAATTCAAAATCAACAAACCAATTCTTGTAAATTGCCTGTGCCGTTTCTTCTAATTTTTTTATGAGTTGGTTGTTCAGTGCAATGCGGTTTACAATGGTGTTGTATTCCTTTACAATTTCTCTTTGTTTGTCGGGGTGAGGAATTGGAATTAAAGTTTCACATAAATCATCCCAAGTAAAAATTTCTCTTGCACTACCGTGGCTTTTAAATCTCGCATAACGGTCAAACTCGGGTCGTTTAAGCCACATCATTAAATATTCAGGGTCAAGTTCTTTTTTGTCTTTTACTTCAAAAGGTGTGTATGCCTGTGAAACCAGCATTTTATCAAACCTATCATTTAAAGCAATAGCTATTTTTTCCCCTCTCCGTGAAGTATCAGCTATGTAAGTGAATTGATTTCTGTATACAATTTTATAGGTTTTCATATCTGTTCCAACAAGATTTGCAATTGTTGGAAAGAAAACTTTTGAAACACTTAATCCCATTAATGGCAAATCCAATAATTCAGTATTTCGTTCATGAACAGGCTGAATGTATTTACCTAATGGTTTATAATTTGATTTCATAATCCTAGTTGCTGTTTAATAATAATTTTCTCTCTTTCAATTTCTGCCACTAATTCTGCCTCACTTGGCAGGTAAGGCAAATATTTATTGGCAAATAATTGCTTATTTTCTTTCAAAACAGAGTATTTGGCAATGGTGCTATCTGTTTCGGTACACAATAAAATACCAACTGTTGGATTATCGCCTTCGGTAGTTTCTAAATCGTCAAACATGCGCACATACATATCCAATTGACCAATGTCCTGATGGGTAAGTTTGGTGGTTTTCAGTTCTATAATTACAAAACATTTCAAAATGTAATTGTAAAACACAAGGTCGATAAAAAAATCTTGTGTTTCGGTTCGTATATGTTTTTGCCTAGCCACAAAAGAAAATCCCTTACCCAGCTCCAATAAAAATTGTTGCAAATTATCAATCAGTGTTTGTTCAAATTCTCTTTCTGTATAAGCTTTACTTGTAGGTAGTTTCAGGAACTCTAATACGGTGGGGTTTTTTATAAAATCATCTGGATTTTGATTTTCCTCTGCTGATTTTTCATTCATTTCGTTTTCAACCAATTCCTTTTTTTGAGAAGAAATCAATCGATGGTAATACAAAGTAGAAATATTGCGGTCTAACGTTCTTACCGACCAATTTTGCTTGGCTGCCTCTGTTAAATAGTAATTTCTGGCTGCTTCATTTTCAACCCTTATTATTCTTTCAAAATGCGACCAAGTCAATTTAGCGAAGGCTGTTCGCCAAATTAGGTTTTTAGATTCCTCAGCCTTTGACTTAGTTTTTTCCTTTTCCTTTTCCATTTCAGCATCAGATTGAACAGATACTGTCTGTTCAATCTGATTGGTAAAAATAGCAGACGCTGTCTGTTCAATTCCCCAAAAGCCAAATGTGAGATAGAACTTCCGAAAATTTTGAAGGTTGGTAAGCGAGAAGCCCTTTCCAAATTCAGCGTTTAACTCGGTAGAAAGGGTTTTAAGAATTTCTTTTCCGTAAGCGGCTCTGTCTTCGCCTTGTTGCTCTTCACCAACAATTCGTTTACCAACTAACCAATAAGCTTCCACCATTGCAGTGTTCACCGCAGCATAAGATTTCTGCCTTGCTTGAGCAAGAATTTCTTTAATTTCGGCTATATAATTTGTGGGCTTATTCAATTCCATATCCCAAAGTTTTAAATACTTCCAACAGATCTTTTTTACTTTGTTCCTCGGCTTTTAGCAATTCAGCAAACTCGCCTTTTAGCGTTTGCATCTTTTCATCAAAGTCAATGTTCTCGTCTCGGTTTACAAACTCAATGTATTTGCTTGGCACCAACGAAAAATCTTTGGCTGCTATTTCTTCCAACGATGCACTATAACAAAACTCAGGAACATTGTAATTATTAATGGTAAATGGTGAATTATTAATGTTGTTGTCGCCCTTTTCATTAACCATTAACCCTTTATCATTAACCATTGCTTTTTCATTAACCATTAACCCTTTATCATTAATCATTATTCCCTGCTGCCAATTATGAAAAGTACCTGCCACTTGCTTTATATCTGCTTCAGAAAATTGTGTAAACTTTTTTTCAAATGGTTCCCCCATTTGTCGCAAATCCATAAAGAGAATTTCTTTTTCACGGTTGCGTAATTGCCTTTTTACATCACCAATATTTTTGCTTTGTGCTGTTTTATTTTTATTCAATATCCAAAGTGTAACACTGATGTCGGTGGTGTAAAACAAATTGCGTGGCAATACTAAAATGGCTTCTACCAAATTATTTTCAATCAGTTTTCTTCTTATTTTATATTCTTCGCCACCGCCACTCAATGCACCGTTCGCCAAAATAAAACCTGCCATTCCATTTTCAGAAAGTTTGCTTGCCATATTCAATATCCAAGCATAGTTGGCATTGCTTTTTGGCGGCACATCATAACCCATCCATCGTGGGTCGTCTTTCAATTCGTTTTCTGCCCTCCAATCTTTTTGGTTAAAAGGTGGATTAGCCATAATAAAATCGGCTTTCAAATCTTTGTGTTGGTCATCGCCAAAAGTGTCGGCTGCTTTTTCGCCAAGGTTTCCTGCAATGCCTCGTATGGCAAGGTTCATTTTTGCCAACTTGTAAGTGGTGCCAGTGTATTCTTGGCCGTAAATAGAAATCTCTTTTTTGTTTCCGTGGTGGCTTTCAATAAACTTGATGGATTGCACAAACATACCGCCACTGCCGCAGGCAGGGTCGTAAATGATTCCTTTGTAAGGTTCAATCATTTCGGTAATTAAGTTTACAATACTTTTAGGCGTGTAAAATTCTCCTTTGCCTTTTCCTTCTGCCAATGCAAATTTTGAAAGGAAGTATTCGTACACTTTTCCAACTATGTCTTGCTGTTTATCTTTAATGGTATTGATGGCATCAATTTCACTTATCAGAGCAGCCAATTTGGTTATGTCTAAACCCAAACGGGAAAAATAATTGTCGGGCAAAGCACCTTTCAATGCTTTGTTGTCTTTCTCAATGGTATGCAGTGCGGTGTCAATTATTAAAGCAATATCGTTTTGTCTTGCCTTCTTTACAATATAACTCCACCGTGAAATTTCTTCCAGAAAAAACACATTGCTCATATTGTAGAAGTCGGGCATTTCAATGTATTTTTCTTTGCCTTCTGCAATTAGTTTGGCTCTGTGTTCTTCAAATTTATCGCTGGCAAACTTTAAGAAAACAAGTCCTAAAACAACGTGTTTGTATTCAGCTGGCTCCACGCTTCCTCTTAATTTAGTAGCAGCTTCCCAAAGGGTTACTTCAATTGCTTTTTCTTTTATTTCTTTTTTTGCCATTATTCGGTGTCAATATTATTATTAAAAATCGTCTGTAAGTTATGTTTTATAACCCTGTTATTGTCAAAAGTTGCCGTCAAAGTATCAACTTTCCACTTGGCGGGAGGTGGTTGGGTTTTGGGTGTCCCGATAGCTATCGGGAGGCAAAATTAAATGTGGTGTTTTTGTGTCGGCAAGTGCGTAGGCAAAACACCTCTTTTAATTTTGCGAAGGGTTGGCTGTCGCGGTGTCTTTTCTGTCTGTTCATTGTTGCACTGTCGGTCTTTTTAGGGTTGCTTGTAACATCTGTATAAACGTAACCCATTGCGTTTATACATCTAAATATAACAATAGTCGCAAGTTCTACCAAGCTACCAAAGTAAGTTAAATACGGTGAGTAAGCTTTAAGCAATATGTAAGCAACTAC
>Ga0209702_10000506_pt1 | contig 81673 bp, 73 predicted proteins | sample FRY01_FD_187210 | JGI IMG/M metagenome (GOLD analysis project Ga0209702, IMG submission 187210) | Freshwater microbial communities from Lake Fryxell liftoff mats and glacier meltwater in Antarctica - FRY-01 (SPAdes) (version 2) | ecosystem: Environmental > Aquatic > Freshwater > Ice > Glacier...
GGGGCCACGCGGCTGACTTCGTCGGCCCTGCGACTGGCGTCGCAGCTCAGAAGTCTTCGGGCTGCGCCCGAATTCGCTGCGCTTTCGGGGCCACGCGGCCGACTGTCGTCGGTGACACTCTGCTCCTTTACTTGAGCAATGCGATCTCTTCGTAGCGCTTGCCGAGGATCTGTTCGACGTCGCCACCGAGCCAGTCGAGGCAGGCGGTGAACATCAGCCGGGGATCGAGCTGCGGGCGAAGATCGCCGTCGAGGAGGTCTCTGGTGTCGAGCGCTCCGAACAGCGCGCCGTTGACGGAGTTGCCCATGAGGAACGACACACCGGCTGCGCCGTGGTCGCAACCTTCGCTGGCGTTCTGAGCGACGCGTCGGCCGAACTCGCTGGTCGTGGCGAGCAGAATTCGATCGCTGGCACCGGCGTCGTCGAGCGTCGCCCAGAACTGGGACAGCCCGTTCGCCAGGTCATCGAGGAGTGCAGCATGGGTTTCCAACTGTTCGCTGTGCGTGTCGAACCCGTTGACCGAGATGGTGACGACACGCGTTCCGACGTCGCCGAGAATCATCTCGGCGGCGACGGCCAGCCCCGTCGTGTAGGCACCGGATTGGGCCCCGAGGGCATCGGCGGCGCGCTTCGGAGTGCGTGCTCGTACCGCGTCAGCGATCTGGTCGAATTCTTCGATGGCGCCAACCGAATCGACGAATGCTCGCTGGGCGGCAGCAACGATTGGGTCGTCGCTTTGCTGCTCGCCGAGCGCTCGAATGGTGGCGTTACTCAGCGTTGAGGGGAATGCGAACGCATCGACGTCGTCAATCACCGTGGCGCTTTTTGAGGCCCCGATGGCTACTTCGCCGACAGCGCCGAGTGACGTGGCGCCGAGCGAGGTGAGTTCGTCCGGCAGCGTGTCAAGCCAACGACCGAGCCAGCCGAGGCTGTCGTCGAGTCGGTCAGCACGCGCCCACCGATCCATCGACACGAAGTGCGATCGGTTCGGATCGTCGAAACCGATGCCTGCGAGCGTTGCCATGCGCCCGCTTTCTACAAACGGGAGGAGCGGACTCAACGACGGATGCAGGCCATGACCCTGAAGCGCCGTGCTCATCATGATGTCGCTCTCCGCCAGCGACAACGTCGGACGGAGATCGCGGTACGCGCCCGTCAAGGGCGGCAAAGTGTTGACCGCGTCGTTACCGCCGCGCAGTTCGACGAGCACTAAGACAGGTTGATCGACCATGGCTGCTGATGCGAGTTCAGGTGGGGTTGACACGGTGGTGACCACGCCTGCAGTGGTGGTTGGGGCTGTGGTGGTCGGAGCAGATTTCGCTGACGACGATGGAGACGATGGGGATGACGCGGACGATGAAAAAGTCGGGTCGGCCGGCTGCGTGGCAGCGCACCCGGTGGCGAGGAGGCCGCCCGATAGGGCAAGGAAGCGGCGCCGTGAAATGACGATCATGCGAGAAGGCTTTCCGGGCAGACGAGCGCAACGGTGAGGCGTCCGACAGGATCTGCTGTTGAGCCGATGGCGCTGCGCGTGCCAGCGCCGAACGGTTCGCGTAGGCCCAGGTGTTCGGCAAGCTGATCGACGTCGTTGTCTTCAGCAGCGATGTGGAGCGGCTCGGATGGGTCAGTAGCGGCGGCGAGCGCTGCTGCAACGTTGGTTCGAGCAATGAGCGAACTCGAGGTCAGCCACTCGGTTCCCCGGGGCCAACCGGCGACGCTGGGCGGGAACAGCGGGACCTGACCCATCTCGCGTATCGACTGGGTTGCTGAACGACGGAGCCCGCTCAAGTCGACGCCGGTCGCACGAGCGCAAATCACGAGCCAGCGGATCGGGTCGAGCACGACAGTTGTCGATGCTCCTTTGAGGCCGAGCCGTAGCGCCTGTTCAATGACCGCATCGAGGCGCCGACCAGTTGCTTTGTACGTACTGATCAAGTCGCTTCGCACGTCTTCGCGGGTGTCGCCTGTGAGGTCCCCGAGATATTCGGAGATGATGCGGTCGGCAACGAAGCCCGGGTGAGCCGGATCGTTGATGACCGCGTCGATGACCGATCCGACGTCGTTGACACCGGTGGCGCCGAGCAGCGTTTGCGATGTGTCGTCGTGGCGTCGCCGAACGAACTTTGCACTGCGGTCTCGTCGATCGATCGTCCACCCGGTGAGCGCAATCGCCGCAGCCTGCACGTCGGCCTCGGTGTAGTTGCCTTCGCCGAGGCCAAACAGTTCCAGTAACTCCCGGCCGTAGTTCTCGTTGGGCGCTTGAGCGGTGGACGTCCTGCCGTCGAGGTAGACGAGCATCGCTCGGTTGATGGTCAGATCACCCAGGAGGTCGGCGAAGTCAACGCTGCCGGACTGTTCGAAGAGCTGGATCTGTTCGACCATCGCTTCGGGATTTGGCACCTTGTCCAGCGAGCTGACCAGCCATCCATGCAGCATCCAGGTTCTGCGATCGTGGAACGGACGGTCGCTCGCGATGAGGGCGCCGAGCCAGGCTCGAACAGCGGCGGCACGGCCCTTGTTCTGTGGATCGAGATCGGTGTCGGCCCAGATGTGGCGCGGCGTAGCTGGTGGAGCAAAGAAGGCATCGAGTGAGTCGTCGGGGTCGCGCTCGACTTCGGCCTTGAGGTCATTGGGATGGAGGCCGAGCCCAGCTCGGCGATGCAGCCATCCGGCTGCCTGTTGTCTGTCCATGTACACCATCGTCCATGCCGAGGGTAAGGCGCTGGCAAGAGCAGCGCAGGAGCCCGGTTCGAACGGAGCAGCGCAGCTCGCGTACGTTCCCGTACATGGAGACGATCTCGCTTGCCCGTACCGGCCACGTGGTGACCGCCACGATCGACCACCCGAACTCACCGATGAATGCCGTCGACGCACAGTTGCATCACGACTTCGGCGAGCTGTTCCGCATGCTCAAGATGGCCGACGGCGAACTGCTCGACGGGGCGAGGGTGATCGTGCTGACCGGATCGGGCCGGGCGTTCTCGGCCGGCGGCGACATGGCCTGGTTCCCTGAACTGCGGTCCCCGGATCGATTGACGCGACTGCGCCGCGAAGGGAAACAGATCATCTGGGATCAGCTTGATGTAGAGATTCCGATCGTGTGCGGGCTGAACGGACCGGCGGTCGGCCTCGGCGCTTCGATCGCGCTCATGTGCGACGTGATCGTGATGGCCGAGACAGCCGCGATCATCGATCCGCACGTCCAGGTCGGTCTCGTCGCCGGTGACGGCGGGGCGGCAATTTGGCCACTCCTACTTGGCCCAATGGCGGCGAAACGACACCTGATGCTGGGGGACCCGCTCACCGCCCTTGAGGCACTCCGGCTCGGTGTCGCAGCCGAGATTTGCCCGGCCGAAGATGTTGGGGCGGTTGCCCTGCGGTGGGCCGAACGAATCGCAGCACAGGCGCCGCTGGCGGTACAGGGCACAAAAATCGCGGTCAACCAGCAGTTGAAGCAAGCGTTGCTCACAAGCTTCGATTTGTCGATGGCCTTAGAGATGCCCTGCTTTAACTCTGCTGACCACGCCGAGGCTGTTGCCGCCTTCGTCGAGAAGCGCACCCCCAAGTTCGAAGGCAAGTAAAATGGCTGCCACGGAACCAGCCCCTACGTCGACGGAGCGGCTCGAGTTTGATCTCCTCGACCCCGACTTTTACAGCTCGAACCCACACGGTGCGTGGGCCTGGATGCGGGCCAACGAGCCCGTCTATCGAGATGATCGTAATGGACTCTGGGGAATCACTCGGCACGCCGACCTGATGGACGTTGAACGACGATCGACGGTCTTTCTGTCCGGGCAGGGTTACCGGGCCGTCTGGTCGCCGAGCGAGATCAACATGATTGCTCAGGACGATCCGCGACATCGCCAACAGCGGATGTTGGTGCAGGGTGACTTCACGAAGAAGTCAGTAGAGCAACGTCAGGCCGGTATCGATGACCTGGCGCGTGAACTCATCGATGCCGCGCTCGCAGCCGGTGACCACATGGAAGTCATCGATGCGATCTCGGGTCAGCTTCCGGCGAGGCTGACAGCGCAGCTGCTCGGTTATCCCGAAGAACGTTGGCCTGACCTGAAGTCGTGGTCCGAGCGGTTGATGCGAACCGACATGCGCGAGCGCGACGGCAAGGTCTTCCGTGAGTTCTTCGCCGCGAACATGGAGTTTGTCGAGGCGCTGCAGGCAGTGGCGATGGAAAAGTATGCCGACCCCACCGATGACTTGATCTCGCGATGGGTGCATGCCACCATCGACGGCGAGCCGCTGTCGCCGGAGGCAATCGTCCACGAAGTCGGCCTCTTCATTTCGGGTGGTGCGGAGACGACTCGAACCGCAATCAGCCACGGGCTGCGCACCTTCGTCGATCATCCCGAGCAGTGGGACGCCATGGCAGCAGACCCGAGCTTGGTACCTGGTGCGGTCGAAGAGGTCTTACGCTGGGTGACACCGCTCAACAACATGTTCCGCCGCGCAGCTGTTGATGCCGTGGTCGGCGGGCGCAAGATCGAGCGAGGGGACCGCATCGTGTTGCTGTACCCGGCAGCGAACTTCGACGAGGCGGTGTTCAACGAGCCGTTGACATTCGACATCCGGCGCAACCCGAACCCGCACGTCGCATTCGGCTTCGGGACGCACTTGTGTATCGGTACCCATGTTGCGCGGGCGACACTCAGCGCTGTGTTTGGTCAGCTGAGCCGGCGCGTGACCAAGCTGACCGCCATCACCGAACCCGATGTCGAGTCGAACATTTTCGCTCGTGCAGTTCGCTCCTTCGAGCTCGGCTACCGGATTAGAAGATCAGGCTGAGATTGATGTTGCAGGTGCCCGCGGCTCGTTGCATCGCGCCGACGACGACGTTGTTGTCGGCAGCCGACGCAGCGAGGGTCAGGCCCTTGCCGAGACCGTCGAGACCGATGTCAGTGACGAGCGCGGCACCGAAGCATTCGCTTTGGTCTTGGCGGAGGCGGCTCGAGCCTCTCCGTGACGTCAATGTCTCGCCGATGTAGCGGGCGAAGTCAGGGTTGCCAGCGATGTCGAAGGTGATGACGTCAGGGCTGGTCGGGGCAGGATCAGCACGCACCTCGTCCAGCTCGGTCTGTGCCGACTTGAGTTCCTGGCGCAGCGTGGCGATCTCGTCGGCCAACTGCTCGTTGTTGACGGTCAAGTCATCCGCCTGCGTGCGGAGCTGAGCCAGGTCGTCTGCGCCGGCTTCGAGCTCGGAGACGGCCCCGTCACGCTCGGCGGTCAGTGCATCGGTGGAAGCCTGCAAAGCGTCGAGATCAGCCCGAGCGGTCGCGAGTTCTGACTCGAGATTCGCTTGTCCGGTGGCGCTGGCCCCAGCGTCGGCGATGGCGGTATCTCGTGCGGCTTCGGCATCGCCGGTCGCGCTCTTTGCCGACATCCACAGCAGGCCCATCCCGACTGCCAGGACGAGAGCGAGTGCAGCGACGATGCCGAGAATCGTGAGTCGGCGTCCGTCGCTATTGTCAGATGGGTTCGGCGGTGGGAATGCCGGAGGCGGGCTCGAGAACGTCGGCGATGCTGTTGCAGACACCTTCGAGACTTTGGTGGCGGAGCTCTCCAACAAGCCGGTCATATAAATACGGTATTGCTCGACTGCGCTGAGGGCAGGGATGCGTCGGGAACAGCGCGCTGATGTCGCGCTGATATTGGGTCATTGATCTCGACGTGTCTATTGTCACGTCATGAGCGCCATCACGAACGTCGCCGGAATCGTCCGCACCCACGGTGTGGGCAGGTCCGAGCACACCGCCCTGATCGAAGGGCAACGGCGTCTGTCCTGGGCCGACGTCTATAAACGGGCGCAACGAACCGCCCAGGCGCTCGCGTCGGTCGGCGTCGGAGCAGAAGACCGTGTGGCATTCCTCGACAAGAACGGCATCGAACATTTCGATGTGTTCTTCGGTGCGTCGCTCCTCAACGCCGTAGCGGTCGACGTCAATTGGCGCCTTGCTCCGCCTGAAGTCGCCTTTATCGTGAACGACGCCGAAGCCAAGGTGCTCGTTGCCGGGCCTGACTTTGTGCCGATCCTTGACGCCATCAAGGACGAGCTCACGTCGACGACGAAGATTCTGGTCATCGGTGGGGCTGGCGAATCAAATGGGGGTTACGACGACTTCGAAACCTGGATCGACGGCTTCGACGCCGAAGATCCCGGCGTCGAAGCCGTTGGCGGTGACGTCGCGTTCCAGCTCTACTCGTCGGGCACGACCGGCCGTCCCAAGGGCGTCATGCTCTCCAACGACAACTTCTTCAGCTTGCTCCCGATTGCCAAGGAGATCTGGGAGCTTTCTGGCGACGCGGTCAACCTCGCAGCGATGCCGCTTTTCCACATCGGTGGCGGCGGCTGGGCGACCGCAGGCATGTACGAGGGTTGCACCACGGTGATCCTCCGTGAGCTCGACCCGGCCGGCCTGATCGACCTGATCCAGAACGAGAAGGTCACCCACGGTTTCCTCGTCCCGGCAGTGCTGCAGTTCATGCTGATGATGCCGAACATGGAAGGTGCCGACTTCTCGAGTTTGCAGATTCTTGTCTACGGCGCATCGCCGATCAGCGAAGAAGTGCTGGCGGCCTGTGTCGAGAAGTTCAAGCCATGCAAGTTCTGGCAGGCCTACGGGCTCACCGAAACGACGGGCGCCGTGTTCAACCTGCCACCCGAAGACCACGACCCGAATGGACCAAACACGCATCGCCTCCGTTCATGTGGTGTCGCTGGCCCGGGGGTCGAGGTGCGGATCGTGGACGACGGCGGTGACGACGTTGGTGTTGACGAGGTCGGCGAGATCTGGGTGCGTACGCCGCAGAACATGCTCGGTTACTGGAAGATGCCGGAAGAAACGGCCAAGGCGCTCACGGCCGACGGCTGGTTCAAGTCAGGCGACGCCGGCTACCTGGACGCCGACGGCTATCTCTACATCTACGACCGCGTCAAGGACATGATCGTTTCCGGTGGCGAGAACGTGTACCCGGCGGAAGTCGAGAACGTCCTGATGAAGCACGACGCCATTGCCGACGTCGCCGTCATCGGTGTGCCGCATGAGAAGTGGGGCGAAACCGGCAAGGCCGTCGTGGTTGCAGCTGCGGGAGCAACTGCCGATGACGACACGGCTGCTGCCATTATCGCGTTCGCCAAGACGCAGCTCGCTGGCTTCAAGTGCCCCACGACGATCGACTGGGTGACCGAACTCCCACGCAACCCCACGGGCAAGATCCTGAAGAAAGATTTGCGTGAGCCGTACTGGGTTGGGCACACCCGGCGCGTCGGGTAGGCAGCGCAAGGATTTCCCAGACGGGGTAAGGAGTTGCTGGATTTTGGTGTTGCTGCATCGTGCGACAAATGTTGCCACCGTTTGGGGCCTGGTGTGTCACCAGAGTGTCATCGGCGCGGGTGAGAACAGCGTCTCAATCGGTCGGCGCCGACACTCGGTGGTCTCGCATTCTTCACTCCACCTCATCGTTCACGCGTCACCCTCATCGTTCGACTGGTGACACCCGAGTCGCCGACCATCTCCGCCTCCAAAGCATGTCATCACTCGATCAAACCCGGCCCTACACGCTCGTACTATGTGCCTTCGGCACTATGCCATAATCGACATTCAGGCAATAATCGCAAAGGCGGTCACGACAGATTCGTCGTCGCTGCAAGACACCGCTACGACGGAGACGATGCCATGGACCACTGCACGAACTGCGACTCTCAACGCAACAGTGCCGTGTGGAGCGCATCGCATCACGCTCGGCGACGACAGAACGTGCGCTCTCAGGCAGAGGCAGCGGGCGTTCGAACATTTGGATGTCCCCAACCTCCGAGCATCAACCAATAACCGACTCGCCCTCATAAACGGTGTGGGACGGGCAGAGCATCTATTCGAGTCCCTGGGATCGGGAGCAAGGGTCCAGGCCCTCTCCCTGCGCTCGTTCAAGGATCTCGGTGCTCCGATCGACCAAGAGAGAGAACGCTCGCCGGTCGGACTTGGGGCGCTGGAGTTGGGCGAGGTTCTCGGCGGCTCGACGGAACAGGGTTAGAGACGACACCAGCTTCCGGTCGTCTGGACAGGGGAACATGACCTTGACGGGGATGCCGCCCTTTACGACCTGCGACCAGACGGCGTCGACGATCCGGCAGTAGCGGTCCCCGAAGGCCGGGTGAGCAAGACATACGACCGCCTCGTCCAGGCCCTCGATCGCGTACTCCTTGGCTCTATCTGAGTTTCCGAGTCCCTTCGCCTGGGGGAAATCCACCACATTCAATGTCCTCGCTTCTGTCCCTTCTCGATCTCGAATAGGGCCCTGCCGAAGTCCTTGTCGAACTGTCCCAAGTGCCTTTCGATCCAAGAAGCAGTCACAATCCGATCTTACGGGCTCTTCTCGTTGAAGTGGGGACCGAGCTGGCACTGTTGCATTGAGCCACTCTGACGGTCGAGTCGTTGCGGTCTGTCACTCTATGTGGTGGTGGTGCTGGGCGTCAGTGTCGTTTGAGGCCTACTGGCGCCACTGTTGGCGGCCGCAGTTCGCGCTGGATGACTCAATGCAACAGTGCCGACGGTAGTGGGCTGGCCGAGGCCATGCTTGGAATCGATGGCGTACGCGTCATAAACGTGTCTGAGGCGAATGGTGAGGTGACGATCGAGGTCGAAACGACCGAGCCTCGGGCGTGGTGTGGCCTGTGCGGCTGCCGAGCGGAGTCGGAGGATCGTATGTGGGTCGACGTCCGAGATTTGGAGTGCTTTGGCCGGCCGACGAGGTTGCGGATCTGGAAGCGTCGGTGGCGGGGGATTCGTAGAATTCGATTGGCCCTGCTCAACGGGTGTGTGGAGGGTGCGTTCGGGCTGGTTGACCACACGGTGGGAGTGGTTTTGTTCACACGCTTTTGTGTTGTTGTCTTTGATTGGTGTTCGTGCCGGGCATTTCCGGTCCGGGCGTGCGGTCAGTTGATCTTTCGGATCAGGTGATTGACGGTGTCGGCGACGTAGACGTTGCCAGACCCATCAACAGCCACCCCGAACGGGGAGTTGAAGGTGGCAGCAGTACCGGTGGCGTCGGTCGACCCTTGGATGCCAGCGGTGCCGGCAAGTGTGGTGACGACCCCGGCCGAAGTGATCTTTCGGATCAGGTGATTGTCGGCGTCGGCGACGTAGACGTTGCCAGACCCATCAACAGCCACCCCCCACGGGAATTTGAAGGTGGCAGCAGTACCGGCGCCGTCGGCCGACCCTTGGATGCCAGCGGTGCCGGCAAGTGTGGTGACGACCCCAGCCGAAGTGATCTTTCGGATCAGGTAATTGTTGCTGTCGCCGACGTAGACGTTGCCAGACCCATCAACAGCCACCGCTAACGGGGAGTTGAAGGTGGCAGCAGTACCGGTGCCGTCGGCCGACCCTTGGGTGCCAGCGGTGCCGGCAAGTGTGGTGACGACCCCAGCCGAAGTGATCTTTCGGATCAGGTGATTGTTGGCGTCGGCGACGTAGACGTTGCCAGACCCATCAACAGCCACCGCTAACGGGTAGCTGAAGGTGGCAGCAGTACCGGTGCCGTCGGCCGACCCTTGGGTGCCAGCGGTGCCGGCAAGTGTGGTGACGACCCCAGCCGAAGTGATCTTTCGGATCAGGTGATTGTTGGCGTCGGCGACGTAGACGTTGCCAGACCCATCAACAGCCACCCCGTACGGGTATTTGAAGGTGGCAGCAGTACCGGTGGCGTCGGTCGACCCGGGGTTGCCAGCGGTGCCGGCAAGTGTGGTGACGACCCCGGCCGAAGTGATCTTTCGGATCAGGTGATTGTTGGTGTCGGCGACGTAGACGTTGCCAGACCCATCAACAGCCACCCCGTGCGGGGAGTTGAAGGTGGCAGCAGTACCGGTGGCGTCGGTCGACCCGAAGGTGCCAGCGGTGCCGGCAAGTGTGGCGACGTATCCGGGGCGGGAGCATCTGACAGCGAGCGAGCCGGTCGTTGCATCAAAGAATGTTTGGATGGTGCCCGCAATACCGCCCGCAGCGCAGGCGCTGCCCTCGACCAGCCCGTTGCTTCCTGCTGGTCCGTTGGTTCCGTTGGCTCCGGCGGGGCCGGCTGGGCCGGCGGGGCCTGCGACACCTGTGGTTTCGAGAGTGGTCAGGCGGTTGACGAGGTCGATGAGTCCAGTGTTGGTGGTGTAGCCAACAACGTCTGCAACGACATGCATCGTTGCGCCAGCAGGCTGTGCGCCGTAATAGAAACTGAGTTTGCCTGCGTTGGCCCCAGTGGTTGGCAATGCAACAGTGATCGCGTTCGCGACGACGTCACCGGCACCAAAGTTTAAACCTGCAGTTGATGGCACACCGGTCGCGGTGCCGGGCCGGATTGACAAAAACCCGGCAGCAGTTGGAGAGACCGCGGTGACGTTTAAGAGCACCCCGGTTGCTCCAGCAGGAACGACTTGTCGGGCAATGGTGGTTGCGGTTGCCTCGACGTACGTATCAATCACGCCGCTCACAACAAGTTTGCGAGACGCGTTCGAAACGATTTGGCTGTCTATTCCAATGTTGTAACGGGTGTCAAGGACACGTGTCGGTTCCACAGTGACCACGGGTGATTCTGACGCTCCGGGCAACGCCAAAATCTGGCCGGGCTCAGTGATTGAACCAACAACGACTCCCGACGCAGCCAAGACCAAAGCTGCGGCAACACAAACAGAACGACGAACAAAACTCGAAAACATCAAACACCCTCAAATAGAACTGCCCCCAAAAGTTACCAGCTGCCGCTGCGGTCGCGACCGTTTCACTTGATCGTTCACCAATCGTTGAGGAAACGGACCGCCCAGGCACCCGATTTCTACGAGAAGGGGACGGCCAGTTCTAGCGGTCACTGCACGGTGAGGGCAGCATAGAGGTCGGCGGGGCTGTGGTTGTCGAGTCCGCGGCGGCGTTGCCCGTTGACGATGTCAGCGGCGTGCTGCGCAGCGGTTGGGCTGACGATGCCAAGGTCCGTGCCGCGTGGGAACCAGAACCTGAACTGACGGTTGAGGTTCTCGATCTGACCGCGTTGCCACGGCGAGTGCGGCTCACAGAACCAACAGTCGATCCCGTAGGTGGCAACAAGATGTTCCCACTCAGCCCACTCCGATCCCTGGTCGAAACTGAACGACTTGCGCAGGTGCGGCGGGATCTGCTCGCATGCTTCGACCAGGCCAGCAAGGGCACTGTTGCATTGAGCCACTATGACGGTCGAGTCGTTGCGGTCTGTCACTCTATGTGGTGGTGGTGCTGGGCGTCAGGGTCGTTCGAGGCCTACTGGCGCCACTGTCGGCGGCCGCAGTTCGCGCTGGATGACTCAATGCAACAGTGCCAACCGGATTGCGTTGTTCATGCGTCGGCCATCAACGCAGCACCGGCACCGTCGTCGGATGGCAGCGCCGCCTGATAGACGTCGAGAAACACCGACAGCGTCTTGTGGCCAGACCATTTTTGAGCGGTTTTGAGTGCGACGCCGGCACGTAGCCAGCGGGTGCAAGCGAGATGGCGGAAGTCGTGGCGGTTGATTTCCTCGAGCCGATGCGGTGCCGGGAAAGCCTGCTCGCGTGCTGTGGCCCACACGTTGCGGTGCAGCCAGTCGGTGTGCATCTGTTTGTCCTCGTAAGTCGTCCAGATGAGCGTGTCGGCACCTGCGTCGAGTGTGGTCAGGTGTGTGCGTAGCACGGCAGCTTCGGCGGGCGGCAAGAAGGTGACACGCCCCCGAAGATTGCCGGTCGAACCTTTAGCTTTCGTGCCGCGTTCCTGTTCATGCACCTCACCCCAGCCGGATGACGACGCCCAACTCTTTTTGACGGTGATCCATATGCCGGCGGTGTCGGTGTCGTCCTCGATGTGCCGGCGGCGTAGCGCGGCGGCCTCACCGATGCGTAGCCCTGCGCCGCCGAGCGTCACGACCAGCGATTTCCATCGAGCGTCGATGGCATGGCACACATCAGCGAGCTCCCACATCTCCTCAACTGTCGGTGTGCGTTCAGCATCAAACTCGCTGCCCTCGCCAGTCTCGGCGGAGGTACGGGCACGAAGGCCGACCCGTAGGTCCTTTGCTGTGTGCTCGGCCTCGTACAACCAGCGCAGAAACGGCCGGAACGCTGACCAGCGACGGCCCTCGGTCGAAGCGCCGTTGCTACCTACTACACGGATCAGCATGGCCTGAGCGTCCTCTCTACTCCGTTGCATGGCGCACATCGAGTTTTCCCGCAGCCAGAGGCGCCCATCTGCGAGCGCCGCCCGGTCGTACTGCACACCCTGATACTTGATGGTGTCGGGCAGCTGGCCGTCGGAGAGCTCTTCGGCGGTGCGCAGTGCGACAGCGTGCAGGTACGCAACGGTAGAACCTGGTGGTGTGCCGGCCTCCTCGACAGTTTCGGCGAGGATCGCACGAATGACGACTGCAGTACTTTTGCGATCTGCGGGGGACAGGGTGCGATACCGGGCCAGCCAGTAACGGTGCGCCAGCTCATACAGGGTTGGTCCTGTCGGTGCATCGGAGGGTCCAGCGACGGCAAGCACCGGATCGCCTTGTGCGTCGAACGTCCAGACGACGCCGGCGTTGGCTTCACGGAGACGGTCAGCGAAAGCCTGGGCGTCAGCAACCCGGTCGAACCGACGTTTGCGCGGCGATGCAGTGCCGTCCTCGTCGTACATGCGGTAATGCAGTTCGTAACGAGACACGGTCTTACCTTGCTTGCCTCGGCTCTTGGTGGCCACCTTGGTGACTGGCGAGACCTGCCCGCCGCGCACCCACATGATCAGGTCACCTTTCTTGTAGCGGTGTGCTGCAAACGCCACGCGTACCAACGTAAAAAATGGCGGCGCAGACACTGCCAGTCATTGCCGACATCCTTTCCGGCCTCCTTCGGCCAGTCCGGGTAGCCGCGGGCCGCCCACTTGTACAGGGTGTCCCGGGATTTCCCGCAGTACTCCGCCATTTGCGCCATGTTCATCATCTCTCTGCTTGCCATTTTTCACACCGTGACCTCGAGGTCTGAAAGCGCATCCACCAAGCATGGATTTCTTGGAAAAGAACACAGAAAGTCATTCTGACGCGTCAGCAGAGCGTCACCAGACATGACGTTTTTACATAACGCCAGCGTATGGCACTTGTCGCCAATCCTGAAGAAAGATTTGCGTGAGCCGTACTGGGTTGGGCACACCCGGCGCGTTGGGTGATGCGGCCTGACGCGCCGGCCGTGAACTGTTCGGGGCGGCATACCTCGGCTGTGACCAAGGGCGCATTGATCGTTCGGTTGTGAAACGTCGATAACGTGGTGGGCCGTGTCTTCTACCAAAACCGCCCAGACGCTCGCAGACGGACTGTCGTCGCGAACTGACATCCGCAACCTCGCGATCGTCGCGCACGTCGATCATGGCAAGACCACGCTCGTCGACGCCATGCTCCAGCAGTCGGGTGCTTTCAGCGCACACGAAGAAGTCATTGAGCGAGTCATGGACTCCGGCGACCTCGAACGAGAAAAGGGCATCACGATTCTCGCCAAGAACACGTCTCTCGTCTGGGATGACAAAGCGAGCGGCGAGAAGATCACCCTCAACATCGTTGACACGCCCGGCCACGCCGACTTCGGTGGCGAAGTTGAGCGTGCGCTTACCATGGTCGACGGCATCGTGCTTCTTGTGGACTCCGCTGAGGGCCCGCTCCCGCAGACCCGTTTCGTACTCCGCAAGGCGCTTGCTCGCAACCTGCCAGTGATCCTCGCGATCAACAAGATCGACCGCGCCGACGCTCGCACCGCCGAAGTCGTCGATGAGGTCTACGAACTCTTCTTCGATCTCGATGCCCGTGAAGACCAGGTCGAGTTCCCGATCGTTTACTGCTCAGGCCGCGACGGCTGGGCAACGCTCGACCTTGACGAGGCGCAGGCCATTGTCAAGGGCGACGTGACCGGCAAAGACCTGACGGCGTTCGTCAACGTCATTCTGGAGAGCATTCCCGCACCGACCTACACCGAGGGTGCACCACTGCAGGCATGGGTCACCAACCTCGATTCCTCGCCCTACCTCGGACGCATGGCATTGCTCCGCATCATGGAAGGCGAGATCCGTAAGGGGCAGCAGGTTGCCTGGTGCAAGGTCGACGGCACGATCGCCCGAGCAAAAATCTCCGAGCTGTTCCTCACCGAACACCTCACCCGCGTGCCGGTTGAATCGGCTCGTCAAGGAGACCTCGCAGCCATCGCCGGTATCGAAGACATCTTCATCGGTGAGACGTTGGCCGACCTGGAGAACCCGATCGCGCTGCCGTTGATCATTGTCGATGAGCCCGCACTGTCGATGACTATCGGCATCAATACCTCACCGCTCGCTGGCCGCGAGGGTAAGAAGCTCACCGCTCGCTTGGTCAAGGCCCGCCTCGACCAAGAACTGGTCGGCAACGTATCAATCCGCGTCCTCCCGACAGCGCGGCCTGACGCCTGGGAAGTGCAGGCCCGTGGTGAACTGCAGTTGGCGATCCTCGTCGAACAGATGCGTCGCGAAGGTTTCGAGCTGACCGTTGGTAAGCCGATCGTGCTGACCAAAGAAATCGACGGCAAGGTCCACGAGCCAGTCGAGCGTGTCACCATTGACGTCCCCGACGAATACCTCGGTGCAGTGACGCAGCTGTTGGCCACCCGCAAGGGTCGGATGCAGAACATGGGCGGTAGCGGTTGGGTTCGCCTCGACTACCTCGTGCCAGCCCGTGGCCTCATTGGTTTCCGTACACAGTTCATGACGGAGACCCGCGGCACCGGCATCATCAGCCACATCTTCGAAGGCTACGAACTGTGGGCGGGCGAGATCCGTGCTCGTGCGCAGGGCGTGCTGGTCAGTGACCGTATGGGTCCCGTCACCAACTACGCCATGATCAACCTGCAAGACCGCTCGGCCATGATGGTCAAGGCTGGCGACGACGTCTATGAAGGCATGATCATTGGCGAGAACTCCCGCGCCGGCGACATGGACGTCAACATCTGTCGTGAGAAGAAGCAGACCAACGTGCGTGCGTCGTCGTCCGACGACACCGTCAAGGTCACGCCACCGAAGTTGCTGTCGCTCGAAGGTGCACTCGAGTTCATCAGCGTCGACGAATGCGTCGAAGTCACGCCAGACAACATTCGTATCCGCAAGGTCGAGCTCGACCCCACGATTCGGGCCCGTCACGCCAAAAAGGTCAGCAACGAGCTGAAGGCCGAAGACGAAGCCCGTAAGGGCTAATCAACTGGGCTCGGGCATACTGGCTCCTATGGTCGCCACGCTCGATCCCGCACTTGCAGCGAAGATCGAGGCACTCGACGCTGGACTGCGTCTGCTCGGCAACACGGTCATTGCATTTAGTGGAGGCGCCGATTCTGCGTTCCTGGCGGCCTCCGCCCGGCGCGTGCTCGGCGCTGAACGTGCCCACTGCGTCACCGCGGTGTCGCCGTCGTTGGCCGGTGACGAAGAGCGAGACTGTCGGGCACTTGCCCAAGAGTGGGACCTGCGCTGGACGCCGGTCTCGACCAACGAGATGGAGCGAGCGGCCTACCGGCTGAACGACACCGATCGTTGTTTCCACTGCAAAGCCGAATTGATGGACGTCGTCGGGCCGATTGCGCAGGCCGAGGGTGCAACCATTGTGCTGGGCGTGAACGTCGACGACCTCGGCGATCACCGCCCGGGTCAGCAGGCGGCCGAACAGGCGGGGGCAGTATTCCCGCTCGTCGATGCCGGTTTCACCAAGGCCGATGTCCGCGCAGCATCGGCCTACCTCGGGTTACGCACGCACGACAAGCCTGCAGCGGCTTGCCTCGCCTCTCGGATTCCGTACGGCACCGAGGTGTCGGTCGGGATCCTCTCGCGAGTCGATCGCGCCGAAGCAGCGCTTCATCGGCTCGGGTTCGCGCAGGTCCGCGTGCGCCACTACGACGACATGGCGCGCATCGAGGTCGAATGCTCGGAGCTCTTCGGAGCCGTCGAGCGGCGCGTCGAAATCGTCGACGCGGTCAAGGGCGCCGGCTACAAATACGTCACGCTCGACCTCGAAGGTTTCCGCAGCGGCAACCTCAACGGCTGAGTCGATCAGCTCCGTTTGCTTCGCCTCGATTGTTCGAGTGCAGAGCTGTTCACGTATCGTCAGATCCATGAAGCTCTCTATGCAGATCAGCTACTCCGGTGACTTCCACGCCGACGTCGCAAAGGTTCAGGAACTCGAAAAGGCTGGCCTCGATGTCGTCTGGGTGCCCGAGGCGTACAGCTTCGACTCGGTGTCGCAAATGGGTTACCTCGCTGCCAAGACCGACACGATCGAAATCGGTGCCGGGATTCTGAACGTGTTCTCGCGTACCGCGACGTGCATGGGTCAGACCGCAGCAGGCCTCGACTTCGTGTCGAGTGGCCGGTTCATCCTTGGCCTCGGCGCCTCTGGACCGCAGGTCATCGAAGGCTTCCACGGCGTTCCGTACGAGAAGCCAATGCCGCGCATCCGCGATTACATCAACGTCTGCCGCATGGTCACCAAGCGCGAGAAGGTTGTGTACGACGGCCCGACCGTGCAGATCCCGCTGCCCGATGGTGAAGGAACGGGTCTCGGCAAGCCGCTGAAGCTGATCAACCATCCGGTGCGCGAGCACGTCCCGATCTTCTGGGCCAGCTTGATGGGCCTGTCCGTCACGGCAACCGCCGAGCACGCCGACGGCTGGCTGCCAATCTTCTTCGACCCGGAGAAGTTCCACAACGTCTGGGGAGCAGAACTGAAGAAAGGCACTGCCAAGCGTGACGCGTCGCTCGGCCCGGTGCAGATCTCCGCTGGTGGCATGGTTGCGATTGGCGAAGACCTCGTTGGCGACAAGGCCAATGCGGTGCTCGACATGGCCCGCCCAAGCGTGGCGCTCTACGTGGGTGGCATGGGCGCCCGCGACCAGAACTTCTACAACACGATCATGCAGAAGTACGGCTACGTGGACGAAGCCATCGCAATCCAGGACAACTACCTCGACGGCAGCAAGGAAAAGGCCGCCTCGCTCGTGCCCGCCGAGATGCTTGCCAACACGAACCTCGTCGGCCCAGCGAGCTACGTCAAGGAGCGCATCGCTGCGTACAAAGAGGCTGGGGTCACGCACCTGTCGGTCAACCCGGTCGGCGCTGATTCGACTGCCATGATCGAGCAGCTCCGAGGACTTATCGACTGACGGGAACCAACCCGGTGGCTGCGACGTCCAAAGGACATGCAGCAGCGCACACAACTCCAACGTCTCGTGGCCGCAGCGGCGGTACTCACGCTGCTGATGACCGCGTGCGGGAGTGACGACTCCCAAGTCGGCATCGGCGTGAGCGCGCCTGCCTCGACGTCGGCAACCATCGAGGAGACAGTTCCTTCGACACCGCCACCGACACCGCCACCCATGACGGGCGGATGGATTGGCGGTGAACCGGAGTGGTCGGGCGGCGTAGGCGAACCCAAGCTTGCTGCTGAGTCCGGCGTCCTTGAAGACGTTGCTAGCGACTCGCGTGCCGAGCCGCTGCCCTTTGAAGACCGGCCAATCGAGCCGCCGATCGATGGGCCCGTCGACACGACCCCCTGCGTGCGGGAAGCGTCGACGACAATGCTGACTACCAGGGCTTTCTGGACTATCTCGACCGCATTCAAGGGCTCGGCATCGTCACCCGCGACCTCGATGCTGCTGGGCGCACGATTGTCCGCGTTGTCGACGCGGCAGGCAACCCGGTTCCGGGCGCAGTGGTTGAGGCATCGTCGAGCACCCTCACGCCTGACGGGATTCCGATCAAACTTCGGACCACGGCCGACGGCACTGTCCGATTCCACCCGGGCTTCTACGGCGGGGCGACAGATGGCATTGTGGACTTCGGTCTCGGCAGAGGCATGTCCGACATGGAGTTGGTGGCGGCCGCAGCAGGCGAAGACATCACGATCGTCGCTCCGTCCGCAACGATCGCCTCGCCGGTGCCGCTCGACGTCTTGTTCCTGCTCGACGCGACCGGCTCGATGGGCGACGAAATCGATCGGTTGAAGCAGACCATCGACACCGTTGCAGCTCGCGTCGCGTCACTCGACCCGGCGCCTGACGTGCGGTTTGCAATGACGCTCTACCGGGATGAGGGCGATGTGTTCGTCACCGCAAACTACGACTTCACGTCCGACGTCGAGCAGTTCCGTGCCGCATTGGCCGATGTTGTGGCCGATGGCGGCGGCGACTATCCGGAGGCACTCGACGAAGGGCTCGCCGATGCGCTTGCCAAGCCAGCCTGGCGTGATCCGGCCCAGGCGATCCAGCTGATATTCATCATCGCAGATGCCCCGCCCCAGGTCGGTCGTCAGGTGGCGACGCCGTACACCGACTCGGTCGTCACTGCGATAGAGCGTGGAATAAAGATCTTCCCGATCGCATCGTCAGAGAGCGATGACCAAGCAGAAGCCGTGTTTCGCCAATTGGCGCAAGCAACCGGTGCCCCGTTCGTCTTTTTGAGCAACGGAGCAGGCGGCGCGGCGACCGGCGGGTCGACCGATATTGCCTCCACCGACTACGAAGAGCTCGCACTCGATGAGTTGGTCGTGCGGCTGATTGCCGAAGAGCTGTCGGAGTTGTCAGCCTTGTCGGGCACTGGCGCAGGCAACGTAGCGGTACCCACGACGGTCCCTCCGGTGAGCACGAACCCTGACGGCCAATAACACGGACCGTGATATCGCTTCGACACAACCGGTCGAGCGGGGCTGCGGGGCTGGGGGGGTGCCGGCGTTGTTCTCGCTCAAGAATTTCGGCGGCGGTACCGAAGGCAGAGCCGTGGACGGACCCGAAGGGGCATTGACATTCCAACGAAGGACGAAAAATGACGAGCAATCCCAGCAATGCCGATGTGCTTGACGCCGTTGCTACGGAGCTGAGCAGATCCAGTTGGGACGTCGTCACTCCGCCTTCGTGATGAACTCGTTGGCGTCGGACAGGCGACCGTGTTGACGCTTGTCGACCACCTGTTCTCACTTGTCGAGTAGCCGACCCCCTGGCCAAGCGAGAGCGGGCAACGTTGACGGTGCAGCAAGAGGCCCCGCCCTACCGGTACGTCATGGTCGAAGGCCCGGTGACCTTGGCGCCGCATGACACGGACACGAAGAACATCGACACGAAGGAGCTGGCCACCCGCACCTGGGCGCCGCGATGGGCGCGTGGTACGCCGAGAACAACCCTCCGAGCGACGACTCGGTAGTGGCACGTCTGGTATCAGAACAGTGGCTGACGGTCGACTACAGCAAGGTGATGTAAGTCAGACCATGCCCCTGAGCCAATACAGGCTCAGTGCCCAAGCAAGTGAGAGCAGCAGGAACGAGGCCATGGCCCAACGCCAGGTCAACTCCTTGACGATCTCGATCTCTTCACCCAGGGTGTCGCCGAGCGAGGCCTGAATCTGATCGTACGCCTCGACCAGTTCGTTGCCGGTACGGGCCTCGAACGACGCTCCACCAGTGGCCTCGGCAACAAGTTCCAGATCGGCGGGGCGAACAGGCACCGGCACCGGCTGGCCGCCGACCGGGTCGTTGATCACGCCAGCCTCGGTGCCGAAGGCGATCGTGAAGACGGGGATCCCCGCGTCGGCCGCATCTTGAGCCCCGTCGGAGGTGAGCCGGCCCACCGTGGTTTCGCCGTCGCTGAGGAGGACGATCACTCCGGGAGCGATGCCGGCATCGGATGCAGGGACGTTGGCGCCGTTTTCGGCGGAGGACGTTAAGAGGTCGGTGGCGGTGCTGAGGGCGTCGCCGATCGCTGTCGACTCGGCCAGGACCAGTCGGTCGAGCCCTCGATCGAGCGCACTGCGATCGAGTGTCGGAGGAACCGCAACGGTGACCCTGCCGGAGAACGAGATGAGTCCAACTTCGACGCCGTCATCCACTTCGTCGATGAAGTCGCGAGCTGCGGCGCGGGCCGACTCGAAGCGGTTGGGGTCGACGTCGGTGGCCTCCATCGAGAGCGACACATCGAATAAGACCAGAATGCGGCCCTCGCTGTTGGTCCGTTCGGTGGACCGGTCCACGGGTCTGGCGATCGCAATGACGGCTGCTGCGAGGCCGAGCAACTGAATTGCCGCGATCACATGCCGCCGCCACTTGGGACGTTCTGGAACGATCTTGTCGAGCAGGTCGATCTGCGTAAACCGCACAGCCGTGCGACTGCGCCAACGCAAAGAGGCCACGTAGAGCGCGCCCAGTGCGACGACGATCAGGAGAAACCAGAGTCGTCCGCCTGCGATGAAGTCGGTACTCATCGGCGCAGGACGCCTCCCCGCACGGCCTGGGTGCGGCGTCGTTGCACGTGTTGCACGATGGAGCCGAGCCAGTCACCGTGAGTAGAGAGCTCGATGATCTCTGCGCCGCTTCGGCCGATGGAATCGAGGCGGCTCGAGCGTTGCTCGGCGGCAGCATCGGCGAACTTGCGTTGCACGTTGGCGGTGACTCGAACTTCGCGTGTCCGTCCGGTGGAAGGATCGGTGAGGTGGACGAGGCCGATGGGCGGGATGTCGTACTCACGTTGATCGTGGATCGTCACAGCGAGGAGGTCATGGCGAAGGCCGAGGCGGCCGAGCGGATCGACCCAGGCGTCGCCGGCGAAGTCGGAGATGACGCCGACGAAACCGCGTCGCTTGCCAACAGCTCCGACTCGGTCGAGTGCTCCGGCGAGGTCGGCAGCGCCGCGTCCTTCGGACGGTGGCGCCGATGCGATTGTCGACAGGATGGCGCGTACCTGGTTCTTGCCGGCTCGTGGCGGCACGACGTGGATGTCGGGCCCCGCAACCAAGATGGCGCCGACGCGGTTCTGGTTGCGAGCAGTGAGGAACCCGATGACTGCAGCAGCAGACAGGGCCGTTGCTGCCTTGTCGTTCGGGACGGTGCCGAATCGCATGGTGGCAGAAGTGTCGACGACGATCCAGGCGGTGAGGTCATGATCGGCGATCTGGTTGCGAATGTAGGTCTCGTTCGTTCTGGCTGTCACGTTCCAGTCGATGCGCCGGACGTCGTCGCCTGGTTGATACGGACGAGACTCCCCGGGCTCGGTTCCGTGGCCGGGGATCAGGCCTTGGTAGTTGCCGTGGAGTACGCCATCGAGCCGACGACTGATCGTCAGATCGAGCGTCCGGAGGAGTTCGGTGACGGTCTCGGTGGGCGGACCTTGGGCCCAGGTTCCCACCGTGCCGGACCGCCCAGCGACATCGGCAGCGGTTGTAGGTGCCGGCATCGATCAGCTCCGCTCGAAGGCGTCGTTCGGCTTGGGCGACACCCAGTTCGCCGGAACGGTGGCCAAGATCCGCTGGATCACGTGGTCGGCCGTGATGTCGCGGGCAAGCGCGTCATACGTCAGCAACAGGCGGTGGCGCAGGACCTCAGGCGCCAGATCAAAGACGTCCTGCGGCGTGGCGTACGTGCGGCCTCGGAGCATCGCAATGGCACGAGCGCCCTTGACCAAGTTGATCGATGCACGCGGGCTGGCGCCGAGGCCAATCACCGTGCTGAGATCAGCGAGGTTGAAACGGTCGGGGTAGCGCGTGCATTGCACGAGGTCGATGGCGTACTGCGAGACCGAACGATCGACGAAGACTTCGTCAGAGCGTTGCTGCAGCCTGATGAGCTCGTCGAGCGTGATGACCTGCGCTGGCACCGGCGCGGCGGAGGCAACAGCCATCCGGTCGAGGATCATCATCTCCTCATCGGCGCTCGGGTGATCGAGGACGATCTTCATCATGAACCGGTCGCGCTGCGCATCGGGGAGTTGGTAGACGCCTTCGGACTCGATCGGATTCTGTGTGGCGACGACGAAGAACGGCGGCTGGACTGGGTGGGTGATGCCGCCAATGGTGACCTGCTGTTCGGCCATGACTTCGAGCAGTGCCGACTGGACCTTGGCGGGTGCACGGTTGATCTCGTCGGTCAGCAGGAAGTTGACGAACACGGGGCCGAGTTCGACGTCGAAGGTCTCACTGCCCGCACGGTAAATGCGTGTGCCGACAATGTCGGACGGCAAGAGGTCAGGCGTGAACTGGATCCGGGCGAACGACCCGCCGACCACAGCGGCAAGCGTTTCGGCGGCGAGCGTTTTCGCGAGACCCGGAACCGATTCGAGCAGGCAGTGGCCGCGACATAACACGCCGACGAGCAAGCGTTCCAACAATCGGGACTGGCCAACGATCACCTTGCGCAACTCGAAGAAGATTTTCTCGAAGGTCTCTGCAGTCGCCGCGTCATTCATCGGAGCGACGGGCGGAGTGCGGCCGCCGCTCGTCGTCGGAGTGCCAGCATTGGGCTGGGCCGGGTCGGTATCGGCCATCTCGAAGTCGCTCATTCAACGGCTGACGTTAGCTGTCATGCATCGACGTCACTGTTCGGGGCTGCCTGCTTCGCGGCAGCGTTTCTCAGTATTCTTTCTGCATGAGCGACGATCTCGACACCGCCGCAGCTGCGAATTCCGACCGAGCCCACCCTCAGGAACTCGCCGGGTCGGACGACGAGTTGCAAGCGCGAATCATCCGCGACCGAGAGGAGTATCGGGCGTCACGGAAACTCTCCTCGATCGAAGCCGGTCGTCGCAAGGGCGGATTGCTCGGTGCAGCGTTGGCCGGGGCCATGATCACCCTCAGCGAGCTGTACGAGGGCAAAGAGATCAAAGACGACATCGAAGAGGTGTCGGAGAGCGCCGGCAAAGTGGGCGATATCGACAAAGACGGCATCGGCCTAACGGTCGCTGGCGTCAACGTCCACACCGAGCTCCCTGGCTGAAACGGTGATGTAACTGTTTACACATCGACGAGCGTGATCACGCACTTGTCGGTGAGCGCTTCTAGCCTGCACAACGTGAACGAGACCGTGTCGACCGACGTACTGGTGGTGGGTGGCGGCCCCGCCGGATCGGCCGCAGCAATCGCTCTCGCTCGGTCTGGGCGTGACGTCGTGTTGATCGATCGAGCGGTCTTTCCGCGCGACAAGTGCTGCGGCGATGGCCTGACCACGCTGGCGTTACGTGAGCTTGAACTACTCGCCTTCGATCCGGGCACGGTCGTCGACTGGTTTGAGGTCGACGGCGCATCGCTGCGTTCGCCGTCAGGTCGTTCGGTCGATGTTCCGCTCGACGGGCCGGGCACGTATGCCGCTGTTGCGCCGCGACTCCAACTCGACAACGCACTCGTCGATCTGGCGCGAACTGTCGGAGTCGATGTGCGCGACGGATCCGGATTCGAGTCGATGATCGAGCATGATGACCGGATCGAGGTCGTCGCCGATCACCTCCACATCACCACTCGCTACGTGATTGCTGCCGATGGCATGTGGAGCCCAGTGCGCAAGGCACTCGGGATCAACGAGCAGGGTTACCTGGGGGAATGGCACGGCTTTCGGCAGTACGGGCGCGGTGCAACCGGCACAGCAGCAAAGCAGCTGCATGTCTGGTTCGACGCCGACCTTCTGCCGGGGTACGCCTGGTCGTTTCCCCTGCCGAACGGCCGATTCAACATCGGCTTTGGGGTCCTGCGCGGTGGCGAAGTCAAGACCAAAGACATGAAGGAGCTGTGGCTCGACTTGCTCGAACGCCCGCACATCGTCGAGGCATTGGGCCCTGACTTCGAGCTGGAGGATCGCCACACCGCCTGGCCGATCCCGGCGCGTGTCGACGAAGCGGTTCTGGCTCGCGGGCGCGTCTTGTTCACCGGCGATGCCGCGATGGCGAGCGATGTGATGACGGGCGAAGGCATCGGTCAAGCATTACTGACAGGCCGACTCGCCGCCGAGGCGATAGACGCCGCCGGCGCGCTCCACCCGAGCGTTGCAGCAGGCATTTATGAGCGGGAAGTCGCGTATCACCTGTTCGCCGACCACAAAATGTCACGGGCGCTCGGCAAGGTGCTCGCCAAGCCGTGGGGTGCTCGAGGTGCGATCAGAGTCGTCGCTGCGAGTGGCGTGTGGGGCAAACGCAACTTCGCCCGCTGGATGTTCGAAGACGAGCCGCGCTCCATCGCACTCACGCCGAGTCGATGGCACCGCAAGTTGTTCAAACGACCCGGCGTCACCCTCAAATAATTACGCATGGGGTCAGGCCCCTTTCGCAACTCTGTGCGGGCAGTGGTCTCCGACCCGATCAATCAATCCGCAGATTCATACAGTCGTCGGCATGGCACGACTCTGTGAAGGCAAGATCGCAATCGTTACTGGCGCAGGTCGCGGTATCGGCCGAGAGCATGCGTTGAGCTTGGCTCGCCACGGAGCGAAGGTTGTCGTGAACGATCTCGGTGGCGAACGCGATGGCACGGGAACCGACGTGTCACCGGCCCAGCAAGTCGTCGACGAGATCGTCGCCGGCGGTGGCGAGGCAATTGCGAACGGCGACAACGTGGCCGATTGGGACGGTGCCAAGCGGATGGTCGATATGGCGATTGAGACCTTCGGTGGCCTCGACGCGGTCGTCAACAACGCCGGAATCCTTCGCGACCGGATGCTTGCCAACATGACGGAGCAGGAATGGGACGCAGTCATCAACGTGCACCTGAAGGGCACGTTTGCTCCGGCTCGTCACGCAGCCGCCTACTGGCGTGAGCAGTCAAAGGCGGGCAATGCGGTTGCTGGCCGAATCGTCAACACGTCGTCGGTTTCAGGCATCTACGGCAACGTCGGCCAGTCGAACTACGGCGCAGCGAAGGCGGGCATCGCGGCGTTCACACAGATCACGTCGATGGAGCTCGGTCGTTACGGAGTGACGGTGAACGCTGTCGCACCGGTGGCGCTGACCCGCATGACCGAAGACCTCGGCCCAGCGCCGGAGACCGACGAGGAGCGCGAGGCTCGGTCGCCGAAATGGATCGCTCCGATTGTCACGTGGCTGGTCTCAGACGAGGCGGCCGACGTGACCGGTCGTGTCTTCGAGGCGTCCGGACAGTTCCTTGCTGTCGCGGAAGGTTGGGTGCGCGGACCGGCCGTCGACCCCACCGACGATCCTGAGTCGCTCGGGCCGATTGTTGAGTCGCTGCTTGCCGACGCCCGCGGGAGAACAGGCATGGACGGCAAGACCGTCACAGGCTGAACGCGAAGGAACCTCAGAAACCCCACAGCAAACGTCGACCAAACCAGGGAGCAACATCATGCCAATCAACCCCGATGCCGTCGGATCCACGAGCGATCCGGTCGAAGCCAGTTGGAACTCGAAGGATGCGTTGCTCTACGCGGTCGGCATCGGTGCCGGCCACGACGACTTGCCCTTCACGACCGAGAACAGCAACGACATCGAGCAACTTGTGTATCCGACGTTCCCCGTCGTCGTCGGGTGGGGGCGAGGCTCGGCGATGGGCAAGATCGGTTCGTTCAACCCGGCAATGCTCGTCCACGGTCAGCAGGCGGTCACGCTGCATCGCCCGATTCCCGTCGAAGGTACGGTCACCTTGACCAGCAAAATTACGGGTATCTATGACAAGGGCAGTGCCGCTGTCGTGGTGTCAGAGACGGTCGCCGTGATGGACGGCGAGCCGCTCTACACGAACGTGGGCTCATCATTCATGCGTGGCGAAGGGGGCTGGGGCGGCGACCGTGGTCCGTCCGGCCCGAAGAACGTGCCACCGGAGCGGCCTTGCGACCACGAAGTCACCTACGTGACCGATCGTGACCAGGCGTTCATCTACCGCTTGTCAGGTGACCGCAACCCGTTACACACCGATCCGGCCTTTGCCGCGATGGGTGGGTTCGACACGCCGATTCTGCACGGCCTCTGCTCATATGGCTTCACTGCCCGAGCGCTCCTGAGTGCATTGTGTGACAACGACCCGGCGCGTTTCCAGCACATCGAAGGTCGCTTTGCCTCACCGGTCATCCCCGGCGATGCGCTGCGAGTGCGTATGTGGTCGACCGAGAGCGGCGAAGCGATGTTCACCACGAGCGCACTGCCAGCCGGAGGCGGCGATGAGCGGGTCGTGATTGACCAGGGCTTGGTGCGCCAGAGGAAATAGTTGCGAAAGGGGCCTGACCCCAGGCGTAATTATCTGGCGAGGGCGATGAGATGGTCGACGATTGCTGAGGTCGAGATGTCCTCGCGCTCGCCGGTTTTGCGATCTTTGACCTCGATGGTCGGGTCGTCCTCGTTGCTCAGCCCGCGGCCCACAACGACGATCGTCGGGACGCCGATCAATTCGGCGTCCTTGAACTTGACGCCGGGTGAGGTCTTTGGCCGATCGTCGAGGAGGACGCGCAGGCCGGCGGCCTCGAGCGAGGCAGCCAACTCTTCGGCGTACGGCCCGTGCGCTGTGCCCTCTTTGCCGGCGCTGACGATGTGGAAGTCGGCGGGCGCAATCTCGCGCGGCCAGCACAACCCGTTGTCGTCGAGGGATGCCTCAGCGATAGCGGCGAGGCAGCGCGACACTCCGACTCCGTACGAACCCATGGTCGGGGTGACCGGCTTGTCGTTCTCATCGCGCACGGTCAGTTCAAGTGCTGCGGCGTACTTGGTGCCGAGCTGGAAGATGTGGCCAATCTCGATGCCGCGCGCGATTTCAATGCTCGAGCCACAGGACGGGCACACGTCGCCGTCGAGGATCTCGGCAGCTTCGACCACCCCGTCACCTGTGAAGTCGCGACCTGCAGTGAGGTGCAGAACGTGGTGGTTGTACTGGTCGGCGCCGGTGATCCACTGGGTACCATCGACGATGCGAGGATCGAGGAGGTAGCGGATGCCAGACGCTTTGTCGGCGCCGAGTGCGCCCGGCCCGATGTAGCCCTTTTTCAGGGCGGGGTACTTCTTGAAGTCGTCTTCGTCGAACGGGGCGACTTCGGCCGGAGCGACCTGAGCTTCGAGGCGCTTCATGTCGACCTCGCGGTGGCCTTCGAGGCCCACGGCCAGCGGTTCGGTTGTGCCGTCGGGGTGCCTCAACGTGACGACGACGTTCTTCAACGTGTCGGCAGCGGTCCAGTCACGGTCCGGGTGGCGCAGCGACGCATCGCCGTTCTCGCCGACACCATTCACGTAGTCGACGAGCTTGGCAATCGTCGGCGTCTTCGGCGTGTTGTGCACCATCGACGCGGGCAACCCATCGAACGGGATCGCATCGGGCACCGGCGTATGGACGGCCTCGACGTTTGCTGCGAAGTCGCAGGTGGTGCAGCGGACAAACGTGTCTTCACCAACCGGCAGGGGAGCAAGGAACTCTTCCGATGCCGAACCGCCCATAGCGCCGGAGGTGGCGGCGACGATGACGAACGGGAGCTGCATCCGCTCGAACAGCTTGATGTAGGCGTCGCGATGCGCTTGATAAGCGGCGTCGAGGCCGGCCTGGTCGAGGTCGAAGCTGTACGAGTCCTTCATCGAGAACTCGCGAGTGCGCAACAGACCTGCTCGCGGACGTGCTTCGTCACGAAACTTCGTCTGGATCTGGTAGATCACCAGCGGCAGATCGCGGTAGGAGCTGTAGAGGTCCTTCACCGTGAGGGTAAACATCTCCTCGTGCGTCGGCGCGAGCAGGAACTCGGCGCCGTGACGGTCTGTCAGGCGGAACAGATTGTCGCCGTATTCCTCGTAACGGTTGGTGGCCTCGTAGGGCTCTTTCGGCAGCAGTGCAGGGAAGTGGACTTCTTGGAATCCGGCAGAGTTCATCTCTTCGCGTACGATGCGCTCGACGTTACGAAACACCTCCCAGCCAAGGGGGAGCCAGCTGAATCCCCCGGGTGCAGCGCGGCGGATGTAGCCCGCACGTACAAGGAGACGATGGCTGGGAACCTCGGCGTCAGACGGGTCGTCACGCAAGGTTCGAAGGAAGAGACTGGACATCCGGAGCACGTGACGAAGCTACCGGCTGCTGTTCAGACAGTTCGCCTTCGGTTGATGGAGGTTCGTACGGTTTGGCCAGAAACGGTGCTCACCGCAACCGTCTGAATCGACACTGCCATTCAATCGCGTTCCGAACCTCATGGCTCCGAACCCTTTCGCAACTTCGACCTGGCAGGCGACGTGTTTCCAGTGAGCGACGAAGACACTGATTGGTTCGGCAATGGGTCTTGCCGAGTAGTAACCACCGTTCGGCCCGGCCCGGCCCGAACGGTGCGGTCTTCTGCTATCATTGAGATTCGCAATTTGGTTCGTGACCAAGGCGTGGGGCTCTGCCTCACGCCTTGTTCTTTGAACGGGTACAGAACAGTTACAGAAAGGAGGCAGATCGACATGACCGAGAACAGTGAGCTCGCACGCGTCCGTGAAATCGTCGAACCGATCGCCTCCGACCTTGACCTTGACGTGTATGACATCGAACGCCGAGGTGTCACGGTTCGCGTCACGCTCGACACGCAACCCGGTTCCGACGGTGGCATCACGCTCGACAATCTGTCGCTGGCTACTCGGCTGATCTCTCGTGAGATCGACCACGAAGATCCGATCACCACACGGTTCACGCTCGAAGTGACGAGCCCGGGCCTCGAGCGGCACCTCCGCACTCCACGCCACTTCCAGCGCGAGGTCGGCAAGGATATCACGGTCCGATTCCGTGATCCCAACGCCGATCCCCGTCGGATCGAGGGGCAGCTGACTGCGGCGGACGAAACGAACGTCACGATGCTGCTCGACGACGGCACTTCATGCACGTTCACGATCGATGAGGTCGATAAAGCGCGCACAATGTTTGAGTGGGGGCCGGGTCCGAAGCCGGGCGCTCCGAAGCAACACCCAAAGAACGCCGGGAAGAAGCAAGACGGCAAAAAGCAGCCGGCCAAGAACCAGGCTGCGAAGATGAACACGACCGCTACTCAGAAGGAGACGCAGACGTCATGACCAATATGGACATGAGTGAAGCAATTGGCATGTTGGCCCAGGAGAAGGGCATCTCCGAAGAGGCGCTCCTGCACGTCCTCGTCGACGCGCTGGCCTCGGCCTACAAGCGCCGCGACGATGCCGCCGACGAAGTCGTCGTCGAAGTGAACCCCGAAACGCTGGAGTTCTCCTTCATTGCGTACGACGTTGACGAAGACGGCAACTGGGTCAACGAGCGTGACGACACGCCGCGTAAGGAAGAGATGGGCCGCATCGCCGCCATGACCTTCCGTCAGGTGATGAGCCAGCGCATCCGCGAAGTCGAATCGGACCGCAAATTCGAAGAGTACGCGAACCGCGAGGGTGACATCGTCACCGGCATCATCCAACGCACCGACGCCCGCTACACCCTTCTCGACCTGGGCCGCGCCGAAGCGCTGCTGCCGCAGGCCGAGCAGGTGCCGTTCGAGCGCCCCGCCCAGGGTGATCGCCAAAAGGCATACATCGTCGAAGTTCGCCGGACGCCGAAGGGCCCGCAGATCGTCGTCTCCCGTACGCACCCCGGCCTCATCAAGCGGCTCTTCGAACTTGAAGTTCCCGAGATCGCTGACGGCATCGTCGAGATCAAAGCCTGCGCCCGTGAACCCGGACACCGCACCAAGATCGCCGTCTGGTCGAACGACCACAACGTCGATCCCGTTGGGGCCTGCGTCGGTGCGCGTGGTGGCCGTGTTCGTATGGTCGTCAACGAGATGCGTGGCGAGAAGATCGACATCGTGCCGTTCAGTGAAGACCTCGCCGACTTTGTTGCCAAGGCACTCTCGCCGGCAAAGGTCACACAGGTCATCATCTCTGAGGACGGCACCGCTGCCGACGTGATCGTGCCCGACCACCAGCTCAGCCTTGCAATCGGTCGCGAAGGCCAGAACGCCCGTCTGTCTGCCCGCCTCACTGGCGTGCGAGTTGACATTCGCTCTGAGACGCAGCTCGCCGAAGGAATCCCAGCCGGTCACGGCCGTGACTCCGACGTGGAGTACGCCGTCGGCGAGTGGCGCCCGAACCTCGAGACCGGGGAGAACGAGTGGCACGCAGCCGACGGTTCCGTCATCTCCGAGTCTGAGTGGAACAAGAAGGCTGAAGAGGCGCAAGCCGAAGCCGAAGCCGCCGCTGCTGCTGACGCCGAAATCCCCGAAGTGCTCGAAGAGCTCAAGGCCGGCCCCTGGGCTGGCTCGGTGATGCCGATGTCTGACCCCGATCAGGTGCCCCCGGGCTTCGAGATCAAGGGCAACGAGCAGTCAGAGATGTACCACGTCCCCGGCTCGCGTTACTACGACGCGACGAAGGCCGAGCTGTGGTTCCGTAGCGTTGACGCTGCCGAAGGTGCTGGCTACACGCCGCCCGGCGGAAGCGACGACACGTCCGAGTCTGACGTCGATGCAATCGCCGACGTCGAGGAAGAGGTCGCTCCAGCACCCGTTGAAGCTGCCGAAGCCCCCGCCGAAAGAGACGAGGCACCTGCTGAAGTTGCAGAAGCTTCGGCCGACGACGCAGCAGCTCCCGCTGCAGCAGATGACGCAGCAGATGACGAAGCGACAAGTGAGGAAGACGACTGAGATTCCTGGCCCCGTCCGCAGCTGCATCGGCTGCCGCGCCAAGCGACCACAATCCGAACTTGTTCGGATCACTCGGTCGCCCAGCGGTATCACCGTCGATGGTTCGAGCAGCGGGCGAGGGGCATGGGTCTGTCGAGATCAACGAAACGGTGGTGTGGCGGGGGAGTGTCTCGACACCGCAATCACCAAGCGAGCGTTTGCTCGTGCCTGGCGCAGCGACGTCAGTAGTGACGACATCACAAACATCAAAGAACAATCCAGCCGTCCATGACACCAGCCGTCGGAAATCCGACGGTCTGACGGGTGAAACGAACACCGCGCGATGTGCATTCATTGACACATCTGTGAGGGAATGACGACTGGGAAAGGTTGAATCGAAGCGTGGCAGCAAAGAAGATAAGAATCCACGAGCTTGCCAAAGATCTCGGGATGACAAATGCGGAGGTCATTGGCCTCTGTGGAGTACTCGGTGTTGCCGCGAAGGGACCTTCGTCGTCGCTCGCAGAGGCATACGCCGACATGGTGACTCGTCGCGCTCAGCGTGATGGGTTGACGCGTGACGAGCAGCCCGAAGAGGCTAAGCCTGTCAAGAAGACTGCAGCTAAGAAGAAGGTCGCAGCCAAAAAGGCGCCGGCCAAGAAGGCGGCCGCAGTCACGACTGAATCCGTTGCCGACGACGCCGTCGACGATGTTATTGACGACGCCGTCGACGATGTCGTTGACGTCGTTGAGTCAGCGGTCGACGAGCCAGCGCTCGACGAACCAGTTGAGGCTCCAGTCGCTGACACCCCGGTCGAGGCAGTTCCAATTGCCGAGGAGCCTGCACCAGCAACTCTGGTTGCTGCGGAGCCAACGCCAACACCCCCCGTAGCTGTCGATGTACCTGTTCCGGCTGCTGCTGAACCGGCGCCTGCGCCGAAGCCGGCTCCAGTTCCCCAGCCCGCTCCGGCACCGGCTCCGGCTCCGATGAGCGCCGCCGATGCAGTGGTCGCCGCCGCCGAAGGCCGCCTGCCCGTCGTTCCTTCTGCACCGCAGCCCGCACCCGCACCGCAGCCCGCACCGGCACCGCAGCCCGCACCGGCACCGCAGCCCGCACCAGAGCCGCCATCGCGCGTCATCTCGAGCGCGCGGCCCGATGCGAGTGGCCGTCCGCCTGAACAGTCCGCTACGACGGCTTCCGCCACCGACGCACCCGCATCGACGGCGCCCAAGCCCTTGTCGCCCAGCGGCAAACCGGTGCCGCCTCCTCCTGGCCGTCCGCTGTCGCCCAGCGGCAAGGTGATTCCGCCTCCTCCTGGCTCGGCTCGTCCTCAGCCTGGTTCCAACACGCGTCCCGGTGGTCGTCCGGGCGGTTACGCCCCGCGTCCCGGTGGCGCTCCCGGAGCACCTCGCCCTGGTGGCGGTCCTGGTGGCGCTCCTGGTGGCGCTCCTGGTCGTGGACCGGGTAACCGGCCCAGCGGCCAGCGCAGGCCCCCGCGTCGTACCGGCCGTCGCCGGCGTCGTCGCGATCAAGACGATCTACAGCCCCAGGCAATGCAGTACACGTCGTCAGATGTACCCGTACCCGACGGCGTCGTTGTCATCGAGCGCGGCGTCTCGGCGCAGGAGTTCGGTCCCAAGCTGAACCGTACGTCTGCGGACGTGCTCCGGTTCCTGCTTACGAACGGTGAAATGGTCACTGCGACCATGACGCTCGGCGACGAGCAGATGGAGCTCTTTGCCCTCGAAGTTGGCGCCGAGATCCTCATGGTCGAGCCAGGCCAGCAGGAAGAGCTCGAGCTGCAAGCGTTGTTCGACGATTCCGACGATGAAGAGGACATGGAGCCTCGCCCGCCGGTCATCACTGTCATGGGTCACGTTGACCACGGCAAGACCACGTTGCTCGACCGCATCCGCGGCGCCAATGTCGTCGATGGCGAAGCTGGTGGAATCACGCAGCACATCGGTGCGTACCAAGTGCACAACGAGCATGGTTCGGTCACGTTCCTCGACACCCCTGGTCACGCTGCGTTCACGCAGATGCGTGCCCGCGGTGCCGATGCAACCGACATCGTCGTGCTGATGGTTGCTGCTGACGACGGCCTGATGCCCCAGACGATTGAGGCCATCAATCACGCACGTGCCGCAGATGTGCCGATCGTCGTCGCTGTCAACAAGATCGACAAGGACAACGCCGACCCGCAGCGCGTGCTCACACAGCTCGCCGAATACGAACTCGTTCCAGAGTCGTGGGGCGGCGACACGATTGTCGTCGAGATGTCGGCCCTCCAGGGTGTCGGCGTCGACGAGCTGATCGAGCAACTTCAGGTCGTCGCCGAAATTGAAGACCTCCAGGCCAATCCCAACGGCCGCGCCAAGGGCATCGTCATCGAAGCCCAGCTCGACAAGGGACGCGGCCCTGTTGCCACGATTCTTATCGACAAGGGCACGCTCAAGATCGGCGACCCAATCGTCGCCGGTGGCGCCTGGGGCAAGGTCCGAGCCATGATCAACGACAAGGGCGAGATGATCAAGTCTGCCGGTCCGTCCACACCGGTGCAGGTCCTCGGCCTGTCCGATGTGCCTGAGGCCGGTGACGAGTTCCGCTCTGCGCCGAACACCAAGATTGCTCAGACCGTCGGCGAGGCGCGTGCGCTCCGTTTGAAGGCACGTCATCTTCGTGAAGACAGCCGGGTCAAGACCGGCACCAAGCTCGAGGATCTGTTTGCACAGATCCAGGCCGGCGAAAGGGCATCGCTGAACATCATTCTTAAGGCTGATGTCCAGGGTTCGCTCGAAGCCGTCACCGAGTCGTTGCGTCGACTCGAGCGTCCGGAAGTCGACCTGCAGTTCGTACATCGTGCTGTCGGTGGCATCACCGAGAACGACATCACGTTGGCCAATGCGACCAACGCGACGATCCTCGGCTTCAACGTCCGCCCTGACGGCAAGGCCCGCAAGTTGGCCGAGCAAGAAGAAGTGGAGATCCGTACCTACGAGATCATCTACAAGCTGCTTGAAGACATCGAGCAGGCTTTGATTGGAATGCTCGACCCCGAGTACGAAGAAGTGGTCACCGGCGAATGCGAGGTCCGCGAGATCTTCCGGGTGCCGAAGCAGGGTGCGATCGCAGGTTGCATGGTGACGTCCGGAACCATCACACGCGGCTCCAAGGTGCGTTTCCTCCGAGACGGTACGGTCATCTGGAAGGGCGCAATCGCAACACTGCGTCGCTTCAAGGACGATGTCCGCGAAGTCCGCGAGGGCTTCGAATGCGGTATCGGTCTCGACGACTTCCAGGACCTCAAGCCCGGCGACCTCATCGAGACCTTCGAAGACCGCGAAATTCCTCGTACCTGATCGGGCTGCGGTCACACTGTGCCAGGCACAATGTGACCGATAGGGTTCTTTTCATGGCACATCCCGATGCGACCAAGCAACCGGATCTTGATTTTTTTTGGGATCCCGTTTGACCGTGGGCCTGGATCACCTCCCGTTGGGTGGTGGATGTGCAACAGCAGCGCTCGTACGAGGTCGACTGGCGATTTATCTCGCTGTGGATCCTCAACGAGGAGACCAAGCAGGAGTGGTACACGCCTGCGTACCGGGCTGGCCACTATCTCGGCCACAAGGGGCTCCGTATCGCCAATGCGATCCGACTCCAAGAAGACGGTGAGGCCGTCGGCTCGTGGTACACGGCGCTCGGAGAGGCCCTGCATCTCAACGACCGTCGCGACGAAGCGCGGGCTGATAACGAGGCGTTCCTCGAAGCCGTGCTCGACGAGGCCGGTTTCTCAGCGGCGTACCTGAGCGATGCCGACGACGAAAGCCATGACGAATACATCAGAGCAGAAACCGAGTTGGCGCTGAGCCGAGCAGGTCAGGACGTCGGCACGCCGATCCTCACCTTCCGTCCCGGTAGCGACAAGGAAGGCAGCTTTTTCGGCCCGGTCATCTCGAAAGCGCCGAAGGGCGAGGAAGCATCCGAACTCTGGGATGCCGTCGAAAAGCTCGCCACGTCAGGCGTTGCCGAACTCAAACGATCCAACCGGGACGCACCCGACTACACCTGAGTTTCAGTTGGGGTCAGACCCCATCTGAAACTGACATGAGAGGATGCCGACATGGCACAACGACGCGGCCGCAACACAGGCCAGAAATACCCGAGAAGCGCCCGCGTCGGAGAGACGCTGCGCGAGATTATCGCAGACGATCTGGTCCGACTCGACGACGAGCGGCTCGCCTTCGTCACAATCACTTCGGTCGATGTTGACCCCGAACTGAACCGCGCCATCGTCTTCTTCGACTCGCTCACCGGTGAGGAAGGCGACGATGACATCGTTGAGACGCTCGGCGAGTACCGCATCAAGCTCCAGTCGTCGATCGCTCGACAGATCAAAGCAAAGAAGACACCGATCCTCAGCTTCAGGCCGGACATGGTGATCCGATCAGCCGAGCGCATCGACACGATTCTGCGCGCCGACCGCGAGCGCGATCAATACCGCTCACCCGAAGCCACCGACTGATCGCTGCGGTACTGATATGGCTCGCAAGAAGCCGCCGACGACGCACGGCATCGTTATCGTCGACAAGCCGACGGGCGTCACCAGTCACGATGTTGTCGCCATGCTTCGGCTTCGTTTCAACGAACGCCAGGTGGGCCACGGTGGAACGCTCGATCCGAGCGCCACCGGGGTTCTCGTCGTCGCTGTCGGCAAGGCCACGAAACTTCTTCGATTTGTCGAGAAGACACGCAAGGCCTACCTCGGCGAGATTGTGTTTGGAAGCGAGACCGACACGCTTGACGCCGATGGCAAAGTGACCGCCACCTACGATATGGGTGAGGTGGTGCTCGCCGATGCCCAAGCGTTGGTCGCCGAGCATTTCACGGGTCAAATCCAACAGATTCCACCGATGGTCTCAGCGATTAAGATCGATGGAAAACGGCTCCATGAGCTGGCGCGCCAAGGGATTGAAGTCGAGCGGCCGCCGCGGCCCTGCACGATCTACTCGTTCCAGCTGTTGCCGACTGACGAACCCAACGTGTTTCTCGCAGCGGTGGAGTGCACCCCGGGCACCTACATCCGCACGCTTGCCGCAGACATCGGCAAAATGCTCGGCGGTGGCGCCCACCTCCGCAACCTGCGCCGCACGGCTGTTGGACGATTCACGATCGGCGAGGCGGCCGGGCCCGACGACTGCGAACTGCTTCCCGTCGAAGAAGCTGTCCGCACGATCGATCGCGTCGACATCACCGACGACCTCGCTGCGGTCGTCGCAAACGGTCGCGTGCTGCCGCACTTCGAAGGCGAAGGGCCCTGGGCGCTGTTTGATCCAGCCGGTTCGCTCATCGCCGTCTACGAGTCGTACCGAGGCGAGGCCAAGCCCGCTGTCGTGGTCCCGCAAGGATAGAGAGCGCACGGTGGCACCGTTCGCTCGAATGGTGCCTGATGGGCACCCACCGATAGCGTCGAGCCCGATGCAGACCGTCAACGATCAAACCGTTCTTGCGTTCCCTGGTGAGCGGACCGTCATCACCATTGGCGCTTACGACGGGGTGCATCTTGGCCATCAAGCAGTGATTTCTCACGTCCGACAACGTGCGCTTGAGCTCGGAGCGAGGTCGGCTGTCGTGACGTTCGATCGTCACCCCGCTTCGGTGGTGCGGCCAGAGTCTGCACCGTTACTCCTCACCGGTCCGGAACAGAAGATGGAGCTGCTTGAAGCGACCGGCGTCGACGCCGTCGTGGTCGTCCCGTTCAACGCGGACCAAGCACGGGAGTCGCCCGAGTCATTCGTGCAGCGTGTGCTCGTCGAGTGTCTCGCGACGAAAGTGGTCGTTGTCGGAGAAGACTTCCACTTCGGTCGACATCGTGACGGCAACGTCAATCTGCTGCGCAAGCTTGGCGCCGAGCACGACTTCGAGGTCGAGCCGCTCGGGCTCTTGCCGCGTGTCGACGGTGTCGACGAGCCGGTCAGCAGCACCGCAATCCGTCGTGCGCTCGCCGGCGGCGATGTCACCCGCGCGAACGAGATGCTCGGGCATACGTTCGAAGCACGTGGATTGGTCGTCACCGGTGATCAGCGCGGCCGGCTGCTCGGATTCCCGACGGCGAACGTCGAAGTCTCGAACTCGATCTCGCTGCCAGCTGATGGCGTGTATGCCGGCTGGTACGAACGTGCATCGGGTGAGTCCCATGTCTGCGCTATCAACCTCGGCCGCCGCCCGACGTTCTATGAACATGCCGACAGCTCACTCCTTGAAGCTCACCTTCTCGACTTTGAAGGCGACCTGTACGGCGAACGAGCACGAGTCCGTTTCACTCATTTCTTGAGAAGCGAGCGAAAGTTCGACGGGATCGAGTCGTTGAAAGAACAGCTCGACCTCGATATCTCCCACGCTCGAGGCCTGCTCAGCAACTAGGGCGCAGCCGAGCAGCGACGTTTCAGCTGGGCCAGATCACCACGTCGTTGGAGTCGTAGATGCTGGAGATGATGTCGTTGTCCAGGCGTGACGCAGCATCGGGAGTCTTTTTGTCGCCAAACAGGCCGACGGCGGCATACGCATCGAGTTCGGCCTGCAGCATGGCTGCGTCGGGAATGCCGAATGCCGTGCCCTCGGGGGTTGTGTCGATGATCAGCTTGGCGTCGGTTTCCCATCGGAACACTTCACCTTCAGGGGAAAGAAAGTTCGGGTTGCCGTTGGCGTTGACCTTTTCGACCGCGATGTTGGCGGTGGCGACCGGGTCGGCGAGTGAGTCAGCGAGCCCTCGCATCGTGGCCCTCATGAAGTCTTCGGCGGCAGTGGGGTGATCGGTGACGAAGGTCCGGTTGGTGTAGATCGCACCGAACGAGCCCGGAATGTTGAAGTCGAGCGGGTCGAACGTCTGGAAGCCGATACCGGCCCGGTTGAGCCCGCCCGGCTCGTTGCTCTTGAAACCGGGGAAGCCGACGATGGTGGGAATAGCGATGTGTTGCGTCGGATCGAATCCGTCGAGCAGCACAGTTTCGAAATTGACGCCCTCCGCCAGACCAGCACCCAGCAGCATGGCTTCGATACTCGGCGGCAACTTGCCCTTCACGCCGATGGTCGAGCCGGCGAGGTCCTCGAGCTCAGCAGCCTTGCCAGCCTTGACGATGAGGGTCTCGATTGCTGTGCGTCCTTCGACAGCGGTGACAACGAAGTCAGCATCGTTCGCTACGGCGAATGCAGCCACCTCACTGAACGAACCCCCCGAGGCGAATTGCGCAGTGTCGTCGGCGACCAGCGGGTAGTTGGCAACGGAGAAGCTGGCTTTAATGTCGACGTCGAGGCACAGGTCGGTGTAGTAGCCGGCTGCCTCGGCGGCGATGACCTCGACGATTGAAGCTGCTGCCGCGAAGTCGAAGCCGGTCAGGTACGTAATCGTGCCTGCGGCCTTGTTGGCTTCACATCGAGCATCCGGGAAAGGCTCGCCTGCGATGACGTCCATGTTGGCAGCTGCATCGGTGGCGGCCACGGCGGTGTCTGCTTCGGAACCAGGAATCGATGCGCTGGTCGAGATGTCGCTGCTGCACGCGCCGAGCAGCATGAAGGTGGCGCTGGCGAGAGTGGTGAGGTGTCGCGATCGCATGTGAGTCTCCATTGAAGTGCGATGGGGGGGTGGGTGGACAGCGTCGAAGACGGCGGGACTGACGGCGCCCTTTCGGGTGAGAGAATGCTAACGATCACGTACAGAGCGACGAGGTATCGGAACGATCTTCACTCAATCGTCGCTCCATCGACATACTCCGCCTCGGCGCTCCACAGGACTGTTTAGCGTTGGGACACGTGCCAGCGCAGGGCCGCACGTTCGATGGCAGTGATGATGCCGAGTCCGATGAGTCCGAGCGCTGCGGTGGTGACGATAGTGGCCCAGAGTGTGGGGCCGTTGTTGAATGCTGCGGCTCGTTTCCCGGCGGCGCCGAGCCCCTCGTTCGACAGCGCCGCACCTTCGCTAAAGTACGCCGCAGCGAGGCCAAGGCCCACGGCGAACCGGGCCGTCGTAAAGATGGATGGCAGAGCGGCTGGCAGTCGGAGCCGGAAGAGCACGTCGATTCGGCGGGCATCGATCGAAGCAAAGAGCTCCCGGGCCGACTGATCGGCGGACTTCATGCCACCGACGACGCCGAAGGTGAAAATCGGCAAGGACGTAAACGCAACCATGAAGACGATCGGTGCCTCGCCAAAGTTGAGCCAGGTGACGACTGAGGTGACGTACGCAACCCACGGGGTGACAAGGATCAAGACGAGGACTGGTTGTGTTGCCTCCTCGATGAATCTGGCCGACGCCATGACAGCCCCAATGCCGATTGACACGATCAGCGAGATCAACAAACCGATCACCATGTGGCGACCGGTGACCAAAGCGTTCTCGACGAAGAAGCCCGGTGTGGCCATCAGTTCAGTGCCGATCTCCGAAGGCGCAAGCAGCACAAACGGGCGGACATCGAAAATCCGAACGACGGCTTCCCAGAGGCCAGCGAACACGACCACGCCGACAAACGGGGCGATCCACCAGGCGCGCATTAGGCGCGTCGTGATCAGGTTGAGTCGGGTCACGATGGAGCTCGACCCTTACTGAGCTCGTGCCGCAGTTGCCGGGTGATCGCGAAAAACTCCGGGTCATCCTCGAGGTCGGGTTGCCGAGGACGACCGAGCGGCACGTCGATCAGTTGCGTGATCCGGCCCGGTCGACCGGACATGACAGCAACACGATCGGAGAGGAACACGGCCTCAGAGATCGAATGCGTCACGAAAACCAGCGTCGAATTGCGCTGGTCTCGGAGTTGGACCAGGAGATGGCGCATGTCGGCTCGAGTGAGTTCATCGAGAGCGGCAAACGGCTCGTCCATCAGAATGAGCGGGGCGTCGAGCGCGAAGGCGCGGACGAGGCCGACCCGCTGTTGCATCCCGCCCGACAGCTCGTGCGGATACGCCTCAATGAAGTCGCCGAGGCCGACCGACCGCAGGAGTTCGTCGACGTTGGCGGAGTTCTTGTTGCCAGCGTTGGGGTTCACGTCGAGGAGGACGCGGGCGTTGGCAGCGACCGTTCGCCAAGGCAGCAGTGCCGGCGCTTGCGGGACGAAGGCGATCTGTTTGCGCGACCGCGTTTGGGCTGGGAGATGTCCATCGATCGTGATCGAACCGCTTGTGGTGCTCTCCAAGCCGGCGATCAGACGGAGCAGCGTTGTCTTGCCGCACCCGGACGGTCCGAGCAGCGTGACTGCCTCGCCCGGTTCGATCTCGAGATCGACCGACGCGAGGGCATCGACGGGCCCGGGGCCACGTCGGCCGCGGCTCGCAAAGGTCTTGGAGACCTTCGAAATGGAAACGGCGCCGCGCACTTGGGCGAGCGTAACCGTGCTGTTTGCATCGATGTGGATTTGGCCCGTTGTGGCTCCGTCAGTCACGCCGTAGCATTGCGGAGTCCGTTCAGGCTTTGGCGTGGGCGCGATGCAGACCGGCTCACCCGAGGCGGCTGCGACCTCCACAACGGTCGGCCCGCAGCCGGCACAATGGTCAGCGTCATGCTGACACGGAAGGCAGTCTTATGCCCAACAAGGTTCAGACCATCGAAAACAATCGGATTCACGAGACCGACACCGGTTCCCCCGAGGTGCAGATCGCGCTCATGACCGAGCGCATCACCCACCTCACCGAGCATCTCAAGATGCACAAGAAAGACCACCACAGCCGTCGTGGACTCCTGATGATCGTCGGCCGTCGCCGTCGCATGCTCGACTACGTCAGGGGCATCGACGTCGAGCGCTACCGCAAGATCGTCGCTGACCTCGGCCTCCGCCGATAGTCCGCTGAGACGGGTCAGCTTTCCCTCTCGCTGCGTCAGCCGAATGACTCATTGACCCAACGTCAACGTCGTCATCGGTTTCCTTGCGAGAGAAAAACCGTGTTCCCGTCTCAGTAGCTCGGGACCAAGAACTGATTGAGTGAAGCGGCTGCTCGCCTTGGCGGGTGGCCGGTTTACGTTTTCGGGGTCCGCGTGTGGTTGGTGCCACCTTGGGTACACTTGACACCTGACCGGAACGTCCGGTCGACGGAGTTCTGGCGCTTGTTGCCGGTGGATGACTCCGAGATGTCGTGCGGAGTCTTTGATTTCAAGCCGTCGATCTCGGGTCAGAACTGGGAACCGGCTCCTTTCTTCGCACAGAAGCCACGCGGCAGGGTGTCGCGTGTTCGAAAGGAATCACTATGGCTGAAGCCATTACCGTGTCCGGACCCATTTCTGGGACCGACAAGACACTCACGTTTGAAACGGGCAGGTTTGCCCCCCAGTCGATGGGTGCCGTCGTGGCATCGATCGGTGCAACACAAGTACTGACCACTGCCAACGCAGCGAAGTCCGTACGCGAAGGCATGGACTTCTTCCCGCTCACGGTCGACGTCGAAGAGCGCGCCTACGCCGCCGGCAAGATCCCCGGATCGTTCTTCCGTCGTGAAGGCCGCCCGACCGAGGATGCAATCCTCACCTGCCGACTCACCGACCGGCCGCTGCGCCCCTCGTTCCCCGAGGGCTTCCGCCACGAGACGCAGGTTGTTACCACCGTCCTCGGCGCTGACCAGTCGAACCCGCACGACGTGCTCTCGATCAATGCAGCCTCCGCCGCCCTGATGATCTCGGGCATCCCGTTCGACGGGCCGCTCGGCACCGTCCGCCTGGCCTACAGCCAGGAAGGCGAATGGATCCCGCATCCGACCTACGAAGAGTCCGAGAACGGTACGTTCGAAATCGTTATCGCCGGTCGCGAGCTGGAAGACGGCGACGTTGCCGTGATGATGGTCGAAGCCGGTGGCTCCGAGAACGCGTTCTACTACTACGACGATGGCGCCAAAAAGGTCACCGAAGAAGTGCTCGGCGACGCCCTCCAGGCCTGCAAGGTGTGGATCAAGGAATCAATCGCACTGCAGCGTCAGCTCGTTGCCTCGGTCATCGCCACACACGGCGCGATCGAGCCCATGTCGTGGACCCCGGTCTTCGACTACACCCCGGAGATCTTCGATGCCGTCGAAAAGATCGGCGCCAAGGGCATGGCCCCCGCCGTCAAGATCGCTGCCAAGGGTGAGCGCAACGCCGCAGTCGACGCCGTTGCGGCCGACTGTGTTGCACAGCTTTGCGGTGACGATGGCGAGTTCTCCGGCCAGGCCAAGATGGTCAAGGAAGCCGTTCGCTCCCTCATGAAGAAAATGGTGCGTCGCCGCGTCCTCGACGAAGGTATTCGCATCGACGGTCGTGGACCAGCTGACCTCCGCGAGATCAGCGCCGAAGTCGGCGTGCTCGCAAGCGCGCACGGTTCCGGCCTTTTCCAGCGTGGCGAGACGCAGGTCCTGAACGTTCTGACGATGGCGATGCCGCGTATGAACCAGATGATCGACTCGCTGTCGCCAAACGACACGAAGCGTTACCTGCACCACTACAACATGCCGCCGTGGGCCAACGGCGAGACTGGCCGTGTCGGCTCGCCGAAGCGCCGCGAAATCGGCCACGGTGCTCTCGCTGCTCGCGCAGTTCTGCCGACCATCCCGAACCAGGAAGACTTCGCGTACACACTGCGCCTCGTCTCCGAGGTCATGGCCTCCAACGGCTCGACCTCCATGGGTTCTGTCTGCGCTTCCAGCCTCTCGCTGATGGACGCTGGCGTGCCGGTGCGTAGCCACGTGTCGGGTATCGCCATGGGTCTCATCTACGAAGATGGCAAGTACATCACGCTCACCGACATCCTCGGTGCCGAAGACGCCATGGGCGACATGGACTTCAAGGTCGCTGGCACCGAAGACGCCATCACGGCCCTGCAGCTCGACACCAAGATCGACGGCATCCCCGCCGACGTTCTCTCCGCCGCGCTGGCCCAGGCTCGTGTCGCTCGTCTCGAGATTCTCGAAGTGATGAACGCCTGTATCCCGGCGACCCGTGATGAAATCGCCGAGACGGCGCCGAAGATCAGCACCATCTACATCCCGATGGACAAGATCGGTGAAGTCATCGGCCCGAAGGGCAAGGTCATCAACACGATCCAGCAGGAGACCGGAGCCGACATCGCTGTCGACGACGACGGCGCCCGCGGTATCGTCACCATCGGTGCAGTTGAGGCATGGCGTATGGAGGAAGCCAAGACGGCCATCCTCAACATCGTCGATCCGCCGAAGGCTGAACTCGACAAAGAGTACGACGGTCGTGTCGTGAACATCACCAAGTTCGGTGCGTTCGTCAACATCCTCCCGGGTCGTGACGGTCTGCTGCACATCTCGAAGATGGGTGGCGGCAAGCGCATCAACTCGGTGGACGACGTCCTCGAACTCGGCCAGGTTGTCAAGGTCAAAGTCGAAGAAATTGACGACAAAGGCAAGGTCAGCCTGATGCTCTCCCAAGAACTCGACATCCCGGAGGGCGCCGCGAGCGGCTCTGGCGGTGGCGGTGGAGACCGTGACAACGACCGTGGTGGCCGCGAAGAGCGTGCACCACGTCGTGAGCGCAGCGAAGAGCGTGGCAACGATCGGGGTGGCGACAAGTCCGCTCCGGCCAGCGACGTTGTCGAAGTGAGCTTCGAAGACAGCTTCGACGCCGAACTCGCCGGTGAACTCGGCGACCTCGGCCCGAAGAGCGAACGCCCGGCTGCTGACCGTGACGGTGGCAACCGTCGTGGTGGCGGCGGTGGTGGCGGTAACGGCGGCGCTCGCCGTCGTCATCGCTGATCCACTCCAGCACCTGAAAAACTGAACAACCGAAGGACGTCGTGGCCAAGTGCCGCGGCGTCCTTCGTCGTTTTCCGGTACCAACCTCCCGAAATAGAGACCATCTTGCAGCACCGGCGCGTCGTGATGGTCTCGGTTTGCGTGCGCTTGGATGAGCACCCCGAAATGGAGACCGTTGCGACGCGCTGAGTGCACGGGTCGGTCCATTTTTCGGGAGACGTGCGAGACTGCCTGCATGCGCGTTGGAGTAAGTGGAGCAGCAGGTCAGATGGGGCGGACTGTGTGTGCTGCGGTGGAGAACGACCCTGATCTGGAACTGGTCGCAGCGGTCGATCGCAACAGCGCTGGTCAGGCGATCTCGGGTATCGAGATCAGGACCGATCTGCGCGCCTTCGCCGATGCCGGGTGCGAGGTCGTTGTTGATTTCACCGTTGCCGACGCGGCCCGAACGACGCTCCCATGGCTCGCGATGCACGGCATCCACGCCGTGGTCGGCACCACCGGGTTTACTGCTGAGGACCTCGCACTCTTTGAATCGACCTTCGGAGGCGATGCGAAGGAGGTGGGAGGACCGAACTGTTTGATCGCGCCGAACTTCGCGATCTCGGCGGTCTTAATGATGCGCTTTGCCGAGATGGCTGCGCCTTGGTTCGACACTGCCGAAGTGATTGAACTGCACCACAACCGCAAGGTTGACGCTCCATCAGGCACCGCAGTGAAGACGATCGAGCGAATGGCCGCCGCACGTGACACCGATTTCAAGGAAGACCCCACAGAGATCGAGATCTATCCGGGAGCGCGCGGGGGAGTGGGCCCACGTGGCATCCGGGCCCATGCGATCCGGATGGAGGGCATGGTGGCCCATCAGGAAGTGATCCTCGGTGCGCAGGGCCAAACGATCACGATCCGCCAGGACAGCTACGACCGATCGAGTTTCATGCCCGGCGTCGTTCTTGCGTGCAAAAAGATCCGGATGCACCCGGGCTTGGTCCTCAGCCTCGACCCCTACCTCGACTGACCGCGAAAACAACGAAGGCGTGAGGTAGGTGCGCCCAAGGCGCACCAACCTCACGCCTTCGTTGAGTGAATGGGTTGGATCAGATGCTTCCCAGGGCGGCGTCGTAGTTCGGCTCCTGAGCGATTTCGCTGACCATCTCGGTGTGCTTCACGTTGCCGTCGGGGCCGATAACGACCACGGCGCGAGCGAGGATGCCTTCAAGCTTGCCGTCGACGAGAGTGACGCCGTAGTCGGCACCAAAGGTCGACTTGAAGGTCGAAGCGGTCTTGACGTTCTCGATGCCCTCGGCGCCGCAGAAGCGACCTTGAGCGAACGGGAGGTCAGCTGAGACGCAGAGCACGACGGTGTTGTCGAGGCCAGCGGCGCGCTCATTGAACGTGCGAACGCTGGTTGCGCAGGTTGGTGTGTCGACGCTCGGGAAGATGTTGAGTACGACGTTCTTGCCAGCGAGGTCGCTGCTGGCGATGCTGCTGAGGTCAGCAGCAGCAAGGTCGAACGACGGTGCGGCACTGCCCACGGTGGGGAGGTCGCCGGATGTGTGGACGGGGTTGCCGCCAAGGGTTACTTCAGCCATGGCGTAGTTGTAGCAGAACAATTGGCAACTCGGGTCAGCGACGGAGGTTGCGGGCGTTCACGAGCACAACAAGACCAACGGAGGCGCCGACGGCCCACCACTGGTATCGCTGCAGCCATTCGAGGACGTCGACGAGCTGATCTTCGAACGTTCGAGCCAGCCACCACATCAGGGTGAGCCGGCCTGCAATGCCCACGGTCAGCAGGGCGAAGAGTTTTACTGGTGGCGTCTGCTTCACGCCGCTCAGTGCAGCGACGATGTTCGATCCTGCGAAAAACGGGATCAGCGCCCACTCGGCCTTCTCGAAGCCGCGGTCGAAGGCGTCGAGCGATTCCTTGGTGAGGCCGAGGTACTTGGTGAACCAGCCCATCACGTCATCCCGGTAGGCGCGGCCGACGAGATGGCAGACAACGAATGCCGCACCGACGCGCAGAAATCCGATAACGACGTAGAACGGCAGGGAAACACCGGCTGCCAACGTGAGCGCCAGGTAGCGGTTGCGCGAGGACAGCAGGAGCAGGCCCTCAGGGTTGGTGTTAACCCAGCGAGCCCAGACCGCCGACGCGATGTTCGAGCAGATCACGAGGCCGACGAACGCCGCCAAGGCCAGTGGAGCCCAAGCAGGCCGGACGTGCGGTTGCTCGTTCAATTCGAGAGTAGTCGCGTCGCTCACAGGCGCAGACGGTAGCTGTTCGAATCACAGCTGAGGGGCCGGATCCACTACGTTTTGCCGACATGCAAGGGCTCATGCAAAACGTACCGCTCACGATCAACCACATCTTCGACCGGGCTGAGACGTACCACGGCCACAAGGAGATCATTACGTCGACGGGGACAGGCCTTGAACGGACGACATATGCTGAGTTCGCTCGACGCACCAGGCAGTTGGCCGGCGCGTTGGACACACTTGGCATCTCCGCCGACGGCCGTGTTGCAACGTTTGCCTGGAACACAGCTCGTCACCTCGAGTTGTACTTCGCTGCGCCGTGCACGGGACGAGTTCTCCACACGCTCAACATCCGTCTGTTCCCCGAGCAACTGACGTACATCGTCAATCACGCCGACGATGAAGTGATTTTTGTCGACCGTTCGATTTTGGCGCTGCTCGCACCACTCCTCCCGACGTTCACGAACCTCAGGCATCTCGTGTTGATGGACGATGGAAAGGGCGATATTCCAGAGGATCTCGCAGGCCACACATTGCTCAACTACGAAGACCTCCTCGCTACCGAAGAGCCGATCGACTTCCCTGAAATCGCTGACGAACACCAAGCCGCGAGCATGTGCTACACGTCCGGCACCACGGGAAATCCGAAGGGCGTCGTCTACAGCCACCGGTCGACGTTCATGCACACCATGGGGGCGATGATGGTGGACAGCCTTGCGGCCTGTGAGTCCGATGTGATTCTGCCCGTCGTGCCGATGTTCCATGCCAACGCGTGGGGCCTCGCACACGCGGCGGTCGCCACGGGCGCATCGCTGGTCATGCCTGGCGCTGACCTTTCAGGTTCGGCGCTTGCTGATTTGATCGTTGAGCAACGAGTCACGGTTGCTGCGGGGGTGCCGACCATTTGGATGGCCGTGCTCCCTGAGCTCAAGGGTCGAGACACGTCGTCGCTTCGGTCGATTCCGTGTGGCGGCTCAGCGGTTCCGCGCTCGTTGTCAGAGGCTTACCGTGAGCAGACTGGCCTGCCGATTTTGCAGGCGTGGGGGATGACCGAGACCAGCCCGATCGCGTCGGTCTGCCATCTCGATGTCGATCAGCGGTTGCTCTCGGTCGACGAGCAAGCCGATCTGCGGACCCAGGTCGGTCGGATCTCGTTCGGCATCGAAGCGCGCGTCGTCGAGCCCGGTTCGACCATCCCCGTCACATGGGACGGCGAGCAGAGCGGCGAATTGCAATGTCGTGGCCAGTGGATTGCTTCGTCCTACTACGACGACGAGCGCTCAAAGGAGAGCTTCACAGACGACGGCTGGTTGAAGACCGGTGACGTTGCGACCGTGGACGCGCGAGGCCGAATCCGGCTCGTCGATCGCACCAAGGACCTCATCAAGTCGGGTGGCGAGTGGATCAGCTCGGTCGAGTTGGAGAACGAGATTATGTCCCACCCTGACGTCGCTGAAGCTGCCGTCGTCGGCATCGTGCATCCGAAGTGGGGCGAGGCAGCGCTCGCTTGCGTAGTGCGTACCGATGATTCCCTCACCGAAGAAGCAGTGCTCGCTCATCTCGAGGGCAAGGTTGCTAAATGGCAGATGCCCAAGGGCGTCGTCTGGATCGATGAAGTGCCGAAAACCAGCGTCGGCAAGTTCTCGAAGAAGACGTTGCGTGACGATCACGCCAACCTGTTCATGGACCAATGAGGTTGTCGAACTGTGCGCTGGCTCCTCTTCTCGGGCTGGTCGTCATGGTTGGCATCGTCGCGTGCGCGCCCGACGGCCCTGATGCCTATTCAGCGCCGATGCAAGGCGCTGTGGTGACGACTGAGCGCGTGCTGCCGTCGACAACGTTGCCGCCCGAGCCGGGCGAGGCAGTTCCACCGTCGACCACAATCGCTCCGGCCGCGCCCAACGGCGAGGTCCTGCAGGTCCGATCCCTTGACAACTCGTATCGGCTCCCGGATGTCGAGGTCTCGGCAGGTACCGAAATTTGGTGGACCAACAACGGTCGCAACGACCACAACGTCCTGCCGGTCAACGATGATGACGCGTGGGGTGTCGACACCGAAGACTTCGCGCCGGGCGACGAATACCGTCACGTTTTCGACACGCCCGGCACCTACTTGTACTACTGCTCGATCCACGGCACGAAGGCTGCTGGCATGATCGGTTCCGTCACAGTTTCGGCGAGGGGCGCCTGATCTGCCAACATCTGGACAGAACGCAGGGCGATGTGGGGCCTGGCGCAAGCTCGTTCACTGACACCAAGGGGAACCATGAAACGCAAACTTGCCGTGGCGCTGGCCGCCGTGCTCACGCTTGCCGCCTGCGGAAGCAGTGGAAGCAGTGGAAGCGACGACTCAGCAGAAACGACTGACGCTGCAATCGAAACCGATGAACCGGCGGAGAACGTCGCGCCGGTTGAAACCGATGCACCGGCGGAGACTGATGCACCAGCCGCGACCGACGCACCGGGCGAGACCGATCCGCCAGCCGGCGCCGATGGCGTGCTCCGCGTGCCGGACGACTTTGGTGCAATCCAGGAGGCGGTCGATGCAGCTGCACCAGGCGACCTCGTGCTGGTCTCACCGGGCATCTACAACGAAGCGGTCAATGTCGTCACCGACGAGATCACGATCCGTGGCACCGACCGTGCTGGCGTGGTGCTCGATGGCGAGTTCGAACTTGACAACGGCATCCGCGTCCTCGGAGCGAAGGGCGTCGTCGTCGAAAACCTGACCACGCAGAACTACACCAGCAACGGTGTGTTCTTCACCTCTGCGATCGGCTATCGGGCCTCGTACGTCACGGCGATCCGCAACGGTGACTACGGCATCTATGCCTTCGACTCGATCAACGGCCAGATTGACAACTCGTACGGGTCGGGCAGCCCCGACGCTGGCTTCTACATCGGCCAGTGTTTCCCGTGTGATTCGATCATCGACAACGTGATTTCCGAGCACAACGGTCTCGGCTATTCGGGCACCAACGCCGGCGGCAACCTGGTCATCATGAACTCGACGTTCCGCAACAACCGTGCCGGCATCGTGCCGAACTCGGGCAGCTACGAACTGTGTTACCCGGAGCGCGACACCACAATCGTCAGCAACATCGTGCACTCCAACAACCAGGCCGACACGCCGGCCATCGACGTGGCGATTCTCGCTATGGGCAACGGCATCCTGGTGCCCGGCGGTATCGACAACACGATCACGAAGAACCTCGTGTTTGACCATGACAAGACGGGTATCGGCCTGGTTCCCTTCCTTGAAGAGGGCGCCAACGACGACCTACCCACGCCTGATGAGTGGGACGTCGGCTGCGCCGAACAGCGCGAAGAGCCGCCGGCGGAGGAGATCCCAGACACGCTCCTCTGGGAAGCACAGAACAACCGCGTGACACTCAACGACGTCAGTGACAGCCGTGTTGCTGACATCGCTGTCGAAGGCGTTGGCATGGCGACCGAAGAACTCGGCAACTGCTGGGGTGGAAATATCTTCAGTACCTCGGCGCCGCAGAACCTCGAGAACCTCGCACCGTGTGAGGGCGAGGGCAGCGGCGACTGGACACTCGGCGTGCTGAACGTGCTGACGTGGTTGGCCGACATCGACACCGCACCGCCGCCGGTCAACTACAAGGAAGCAGTCATCCCGGACCCGCCGGAATTGCCGAATATGCCGGACGCCGAAACTGCGCCGGTGAACCCGGCCACCAACATCGTCGTCGACATAGACCTCGATGCGATGGTCGTGCCGGCCAAGCCAGCCTGATCAACTTGACACCTGAGATCGAACCGATGGTGGGGCAGTGGTGAACATTGCTGCACCATCGGTCGACCGGACCGAGCGTTCTCTACGCTGCTCGCTGTGAAGCGATGTCGATCAGCGGTGCTCGTCGCCACACTGCTGGTGCTGGCCTCCTGTGGATCGAGTGCACAGTCCGGCGCCACTCGCGATCCGGACCCCGAGCGCCGTGGCCCTCAGGGGCGACTCGCCCAGTTCGTGGTGCAGTGCGACCTGAGCCACGTTGCGTTCGACGACCCCCTCGTGCTGCCGTGGCAGCCGGGCAAGAGCCACCTTCACCTGTTCTTCGGAAACAACGCGGTGGACTCGAACCCGGGCTACAGCGACCGGCTACTGAATGCGAACACATCGTGTGAGCAGCGTCGTGACACAGCTTCGTATTGGGCCCCGGCCCTCCTCGATCCGACTGGGCGAGCCATCGAGCCGATCAGCCTCACCGCCTACTATCGGCCGGGTCAGGGTGTTGACCACGAAGACATCGTTGCCTATCCCGAGGGGCTGATGCTGATCGGTGGCGACTCCGCATCGCAGCAGTCCCAGTCGACTGACATCGTTGCTTGGTCGTGTGGAACGGGAGCAGCGCGAGAAGATGCACCGCTCCAGTGCGGTGCCAGCTCGACGCTGCGCATGATCGTCACGTTCCCGGACTGCTGGGACGGTGAACGGCTCACCGGCTTTGGATCGTCGGCACATGCCCGGTACAGCAGTGTCGAGACCAACGGCTGCCCTGAAAGCCACCCGGTGGTGCTGCCGCAGCTGACGATCGGGATCGACTATCCGCCCGTCGATCCGGCCGACCTGTCGCTGAGTTCGGGGGGCGTCGAGACGGCACATGCCGACTTCTGGAACGTGTGGGACCAGGCGAAGCTCGAGGGCGAAGTCGCCAACTGCCTCAACCGCGATCTCGTCTGCGGCGTTTCGAGTTAGCAGTGGCCGGGTGTGTGAGCGCCGGCCGGGTGTTTGAGCGTGTTCCGTCCGCGACGAAACACCCGAGGCCGCGAAAGCAATCGACGGTCAGAGGCGTCCGGAGTCGATCACGCGCTGCAGGAATTCGCGCGTGCGCTGCTCTTGCGGATCGCCGAAGATCTGTTCGGGCGGGCCCTGTTCGAGAATCCGGCCTTTGTGGAGGAAGCAGACTCGATCACTGATCTCACGGGCGAAGGCCATCTCGTGAGTGGCGAACAGCATGGTCATCCCGTCGGCCTTGAGGTCGCGCACAACGTCGAGCACCTCCCCGACCAGTTCTGGGTCGAGCGCTGACGTGATCTCGTCGAGCAGCATCACCTCGGGTCCCATTGCGAGTGACCTGGCGATAGCTACGCGCTGCTGCTGGCCGCCGGAGAGTTGGTCGGGATAGGCGTCGGCTCGATCTGTCAGCCCGAGCCGTGCGAGTAACTCGACAGCGGTGGCGTTCGCTGTGGCCTTGTCAACACCAAGCACCTTGCGCGGGCCAATCGCCACGTTCTTGGTGACGCTCATATGTGGGAAAAGGTTGAAGCTCTGGAAGACCATGCCGATCCGGCGGCGAATTGGGTCTGCGTCGAGGCCGGGTTCGGCAATGTCATCACCGTCGAACAGAATCGCTCCGTCGTCGATTGGCTCGAGCAGATTGCTGCAACGGAGCAGCGTCGACTTGCCGGAGCCGGAGGCGCCGATCAGGGTGATGACTTCGCCGGGAGCGACATCGAGGTCGATGCCATCGAGCACCGTGTTTGTGCCGAAAGACTTGCGCACTGCACGCATCGAGAGCTTGGGAGTCGTCATGAGACTGCTGTTGCTCCGGTGCGGCGCCGTTCCCGATTGAGGAGGTAGTCGGCGAGGCGAGTGCAGGGAATTGTGACCATCAGGAAGATGACGGCTGCTGCGACGTACGGGGTGAAGTTGGCGAACTTTGACTTGTCGAGCCCGGCCTGGCGGAGGATCTCGACGGGGCCGATCAGGCTGACGAGCGCAACGTCTTTCTGCAGCGAGACGAGACTGTTCATCATCGGCGGGACGATGCGGCGCAAAGCCTGGGGGAGGACAACGCTGATCATGGTCTGCGCGCTGGTCATACCGAGCGAGCGTGCGGCGGCGCGCTGGCTTTCGTGCACGCCCTCGATACCGGCGCGGATCTCTTCGGACACGTACGCCGAATACGAGAGGATGAGCGCTGCGGAGCCCCAGATCAGGGGGTTGCTCCAGGCTCGCGATTCGAACAGGCCAGGGACGCCGAAGCCGACGAGAAAAATCGTCAGAATGACGGGGATGCCGCGGAACACGTCGGTGTAGATCACTGCTGCAGCGCGCAGTGGAAAGAGTGCAGGGGAGCGCGTGTTGCGCGAGATCGCGATCGCCAACGAGAGGGCGAAGATCAACGGGACGGACCAGGCAAAGATCTTGACGTCGAGCCAAAAGGCTTCGAGAAGGCGGGGAAACGAGTCGGTGAAGATGTCGCCGTCAAAGAACGACTTCCTCACTCGATCCCAACGGGGGGCCCGCGGAACGAGCACGACGATCGTTGCGATGACGACCGCCGTGCTCGCCGACGCGATGCCGATTGATCGGCGTCGCTGTCGCTGTTCGTACGCCTCGCGGCGTGTTTGACTGTCCATAGGGTTCAAAGAGTTGCGAAAGGGGCCTGACCCCGTACGCAACTCTTGCATCATTCGGAGATGACCGGTGCGCCGGTGAATTCGGACAGCCACTCGTTGGTGATCGCGGCGAGTTCACCGGAATCGGTCAACGCCTGTACAGCAGCGTTGACGCAAGGCGTCAGGGGGCTGTCCTTTTCGAGGAGAAGGCCGAATTCGTCCGTCGTTCCACCAGTTGCGGCCGGGAACTGACCCACCACCGAGCTTCCGTCGATCTCGACCCCGGACACGTACAGAGCTGTCGGAAGGTCGAACACAGCGGCGTCGATCTGGTTGGCTTCGAGTGCGGCCTTGGCACCGACGTTGTCGTCGTAGGCGAAGACGTCTTGTGTCGGCTGGATCACGTCAGTGATGAAGGCGAAGCTGGTCGTGCCGGCCTGAGCACCGAACTTGACGTCCTTGAGGTCAGCGATCGAGGTAGCGCCTTCGGCAGATGATCCGTTGAGTGCAACGATTGCTTGGTTGGCGGTGTAGTAGGGGACGGAGAAGTCAACCGTCGCCTTGCGCTCGTCGGTGATCGTGAACTGCTGCAGGTTGAAGTCGAAGTCCTTGGCGCCAGGTTGGATGGCGGCATCGAAGTCGGTGCGGACCCAGGTGACGGCGTCGCCCGAGTAGCCCATCTGCGTTCCGACGGCGAGTGCGACGGCGGCTTCAAAGCCCTGGCCTGACTCGGGAGCATCGTCAATCACCCACGGGAAGAACGCCGGGTTGCCCGTGGCGATCGTGAGCACGCCATCTTCAATCGTGTTCGAGCAAGCATCGCTGGCTGCTTCGGTGGTCTGCGATTCGGTGTCGGCCGGGGTCTCGGCCTCGGCTGCCTCACTGGTCGGTGCGCCGCTTGGGGCGTCGTCGCTGCCGCAAGCGGCGAGGACGAGGGTGGCTGCCGCAGCGACGGCTATGAGCTTGGTTGAACGCATTTGGGTCTCCTTCAGAGGTTGTTCACGCGAGCCACGAATCTACCGGCGTCGCCTGTCGGGTGTTTCGTTGGAGTTATACCGGCAGAAAACACTCGACACAGCGAAAACACCGGACACTTGGTCAGGGGGAGACGGCGGTAGATTCGACCCCTTATGTCGAAGCCTCCCGCCACCCAGTACTCGATCTCGCTCGATGTCACGTTGGACAACGTGCCGGGTGTACTCGGGCGTCTCTGCACAGCCATTGGTGAGGCGGGCGGCAACATCTTCGCGATCGAGGGCTTCGTTGCAAAGGGCAAGGAGCTTGAACGCGACATTGTCGTCAACTGCTCCAGCGTCGACCACCAAGCAGAGATTGTGTCTGCGGTCCAAGCAACCGAAGGTGTCACTCTCGAGGAGTGGCACGACCGCACCTTCCGGATGCACGAGGGCGGCAAGATCGAAGTGCTGTCACTCTGCCCTGTCGGAGACATGGACGACCTGTCGATGGCCTACACCCCTGGCGTCGCACGCGTGTGCAACGCCATCGCGGCCGACGAGCGTCTGGCCGACGTGTACACGATCCGCAAGAACACCGTGGCAATTGTCTCCGATGGCAGCGCAGTGCTTGGCCTCGGCAACATTGGCCCGAAGGGTGCCATGCCCGTGATGGAGGGTAAGGCCCTGCTGTTCAAAGAGTTCGGTGGCGTCGATGCCTTCCCGATCTGCCTCGACGTGTCGAGCCCAGAAGAGATCATCGAGACCGTCATCCGGCTGGCCCCGACCTTCGGTGGGATCAACCTTGAAGACATCGCAGCACCCGGGGCGTTTCAGGTCGAAGAAGCGCTCAAAGCAGCGCTCGACATCCCGGTCTTCCACGACGACCAGCACGGCACGGCCGTGGTCACCCTCGCCGCCGTCCAGAACGCATTGCGCATCACCGGCAAGAAGATGGCTGACCTGAATATCGTGATTTCCGGTGTCGGTGCGGCCGGCGTCGCCATCGGCAAGATCCTGCTGGGTGCCGGTGCGAGCAAGATCGTCGGTGTCGACAGCAAAGGTGCGGTGTACGACGGACGCGAAGGGCTCAATGCCTGGAAGCAGTGGTTCGCCGAGAACACCAATCCTGACGGCAAACAGGGAGCGCTCTCTGACGTGATGCACGGGGCTGACGTGTTCATCGGCGTCAGTGCACCCGATGTACTCACCGTCGACGACATCGGCAACATGGCCGCCGATCCCATCGTGTTTGCGATGGCGAACCCCGACCCCGAGATCCGCCCTGAGCTCGTGGGTGACCTCGTCGCCGTGATGGGCACCGGCCGCAGCGACTACCCGAACCAGATCAACAACGTGTTGGCCTTCCCGGGAATCTTCCGCGGTGCACTCGACGCGCAGGCCACCGACATCACCGAAGGCATGAAGCTTGCTGCAGCGAAGGCAATCGCCGAAGCGGTGACAGACGACATGCTGAGCCCAACCAACATCATGCCCTCGGTGTTCGACCGGGCAGTGTCGATGGCGGTGGCGAAAGCAGTTGCTGCTGCAGCGATCGCCGACGGTGTGAGCCGCACACAAATCCAGGGCTGAAAAGAACCGAGGCCGGTCTGGCAGCTGTTGGCTGATCGTTCTACCTTGAGCTCATGCGGCGGCTGGCGAGCGATTCACGGGTGCGCCGCGTTGCCGTACTCGTCGTCGTGGCCCTGCTCGTCGGAGCGATTGTCGTACAGCGTCGGACCATCGTCGATGCGGTCGGTTTACTCCGAGGTTTCTCCAGATCGACGCTGGTCATCTTGGCAGTGCTCGGGATCATCGAGCGGGTGTCGCGAGCCGACGTGATCCGATCCCTGTTGCCTGGAACCTCGCTCGGGCGCGCCGAGGTCATTGGCGACGTCGGGTCGGCAGTGAGCAAGGGTGTGCCGGCTGGCGGCCCGCTTGCCACGTTGCTGCGGTGGCAGATTGCGCGTGACAGCGGAGCGTCTGCGGGCCCGTTCGTCCACATGCTCGTGGCGTCCGGTGTGGCGACGGCCTTCGTGAGCTGGGGGTATCCGTTGGTGGCGACGTTGGCCGACATCAGCCAGCGCGAAGCCAGCCTGGCTGATCTACTGATCGTTGCCGCCTGCGCAGCGGTCTTGATCGGTTCATCGGCGTTCTGGTCCTTTGCCCTCTTCTCGCCGAAAGCCCACCGTTGGACCACCGAACGAGCCGAATGGGTGCGGTCCAAGTTCGCTGGTTCGGCGCCGGGGTTGGCGAGTGGCGATGCCGTGGCCTTCGTTGCCGAGGTTCGAGGCTCGCTCCGAGCGACTGCTCGTCGACCGTTCGCGCTCCTGCTGCGAACGACGATCGCGCAGGGGACTGGCGTCATCATCCTCTGGACCGCGTTGCGCGGGCTCGGAGTCGGGGATGAACTGGGCGTCACGGAATTTGCGCGTGTCTATTTCGTCGCCCAGATCCTCGGATCGTTCGCACCGACCCCGGGTGGTGTCGGCGTGATCGAAGCAGGGCTGACTGGCGCGCTTGTGGCCGCAGGCGTACAGGCTGACGTGGCACTCGCCGGGGTGCTGGTGTACCGGTTCATCACCTACGTCCTCCCGATCCTTGTCGGGACCGGGCTGTATCTCTGGTGGCGACGAACGAGGACGCCGCCCGTGCCGACGGTCGTCCAGGCGGTGGGGTTCGCCGCTGAACCGACCGGTCGTTAGTGTCAGTAAAATGGGGCACACATCGACACCGGAGTTCTGCACATTCCACGCATTGCGAATCAAGGGTTTTGCGACCGTCGACACGCTTGAGGAAATGACCGGTTCCGACGCAGCGGCGGTGCAGGCGCATCTCGATGGGCTGGAAGCGGCAGCGCACGCCCAGTTCCGCGAGGCCAGATCGCTGTGGCAGTTGACTCCTGACGGTCGCGCCGCCCACTCGGCCATGCTGGACACCGATCTTGCCGGTGCCGACCTCGCCGCGCTGGCGCCGCTGTATGCCGGCTACCTGGAACTCAACACCGAGTTCAAGACGCTGTGCGGCGACTGGCAGCTCCGCAACGGCGGGGTGAACGATCACACCGATACCGCCTATGACGCGGCGGTGATCGCTCGGCTCGTCGATCTCGACGGTCGGGCGCAACCGATCCTGGTTTCGACGGCCGGCCTACTCGACCGTCTTGCCTGCTATGGGCCTCGCCTTGCCTCTTCGGTCGCCCGACTGCAGTCGGGTGAGTCCAACATGTTCACCGGTGTGATGTGCGGGAGCTACCACGACGCCTGGATGGAGTTGCACGAGGACCTGATCCTCACTCAGGGAATCGATCGCTCAGCCGAAGGTTCGTTCTGACCCGACATCCGTCCCTGCTCATTCCCTCTGCTCATTCCCTCTGCTCATTCTCCCTGCTCATTCTCCCTGCGCATCGCGGTAACTCCGCCGCATGAAGTGGCGAGTCATCCAATAGGTTCATTGCCGTGAACAGCACTGTGTTTCTGAGGTCTTGCTGATGCCCCGCTTCGGTGCGGTCTCGGTTGCGATGGTCACCCCGTTCGACAACGACGGCGAACTTAATGTCGATGAGGCTGTCGCCCTGGCCAAATTTCTGGTCGCCGAAGGCAACGAGTCGCTCGTTGTTTCTGGCACGACTGGCGAGTCAGCGACACTGAGCATCGACGAAAAATTGACACTGTTCGAAACGATTTCGGCAGCGGTCACCGTGCCCGTCATCGGCGGCACGACAGGATCGAACACCCGCCAAGACATCGGCCTCACCGCAGAAGCGAGCAAACTTGGCCTCGCTGCGATCCTCGGCGTCAGTCCCTATTACAACCGTCCGTCACAGACCGGCATCGAGGTCCATTTTCGGGCTATCGCATCGGCCACCGACCTGCCCGTGATGATCTACGACATCCCGAAGCGCACCGGTCGCAAGATGTCGAACGACACCATCATCCGCCTCGCGAACGACGTGACAAACATCGTGGCGCTCAAGGATGCTGCCGGCGATCCGAGCGAGACCGCCAAGGTCATTGCTGCGGTGCCCGACGACTTCGAGGTGTACTCGGGTGACTCCCCGATGAACTTGCCGCTGCTCGCGGTTGGCGCTGTCGGCGCGGTCGGAGTGTGCACGCACTGGGCTGCACCCGAGCACATCAAGATGTTCGCAGCATGGAGCCGTGGCGACATCGCCGAAGCCCAGCGGATCAACCGCCTCCTGATCGAGAGCTACTCGTTCGAAGGCAACGACGACGCACCGAACCCGGTGCAACCCAAGGTCATGATGCAGACGCTCGGCCACCCGGTCGGCGCTTGCCGTCTCCCGATGGGCCCAGCCCCGACCGGCACCGAAGACGCCGCCCGAGCGGTCTACCAGAACCTGCTCGCCACCCGTGAAGGATCCCAATAATGAGTAAACCCCAACCGATGACGGCCACCCTGAACCCGAAGGTGCCGGTCCGTGTCGTGTTCCTGGGCGGGCTCGGCGAAATTGGCCGCAACTGCATGGTCATCGAGCAGGGTGCACCTGATGATCCCGACCGCACGATGATGCTCATCGATTGCGGCTTGATGTTTCCTGACCCGCATCACCACGGGATCGACTTGATCCTCCCCGACTTCACGTACCTCCGTGAGAACGCCGAGCGGCTCTCGGCCATCGTGCTCACCCATGGCCACGAAGATCACATCGGCGCCATCCAGTACTTGATGCGCAACCGCTCAGAAGGCGGCCTCGGCGACCTGCGTACCGAACCGCTCCCGGTGTACGGCTCGGCCCTCGCGCTCGGCCTGGCCCGAAACCGCATCGAAGAAGCCGGCCTGATGTCAAAAATCGATATGCGTCCGGTCCAAGACGGTCAGCAGGTCGATATCGGTTCGTTGCTCGTTGAGTTTATTCCGGTCACCCACTCGGTGCCGCACGCCCACGCCATCGCAGTGCACACTGCACAGGGCATCGTGCTGCACTCCGGCGATTTCAAGATCGATCTCACGCCGGTTGACTCGCGCCGTGCTGACCTCGCCCGTATCGGCCAGCTCGCAAAGAACGAAGGCATCCGGTTGCTGATGAGCGACTCGACGAATGCCGAAGAGCCCGGCTATGCGTCGAGCGAGACCAATGTCGGTGGAGTGCTCCGTTCGCTGTTCGCGCAGGAACGCGGTCGCCGGATCATCACCGCGAGCTTTGCCAGCCACCTCCACCGCATTCAGCAGATCGCTGATGCAGCGGTCGGCGAGGGCCGCAAGGTTGCCACGCTCGGTTTGAGCATGAAGAAGAACATCCGTCTCGGCCTCGACCTCGGCGTGTTCACCATCCCCGAGTCGTCGTTGATCGACATCGAAGAGATCGGCAAGTACAAGCCGGGCGAGGTGTGCATCATCTCGACTGGCTCGCAGGGCGAGCCGATGTCGGCACTCGGTCTGATGGCGCGCGGCGAAAACAAGTGGCTGCAGCTTGGCGAAGACGACACGGTCGTACTGTCGAGCCATGCCATCCCCGGTAACGAGGGAAGCGTCAACAAGGTGATCGACGGGCTACTGCGGCGCGGCGCCCACGTCGTGCACTCCGGTGTCATGGACGTGCATTCAACCGGTCACGCGAAGGCCGACGACATCAAGACTTACCTGTCGATTGTCAACCCTGAGTGGTTCGTGCCGATCCACGGCGAGTACCGCCACATGGTCGCCAACGCCAAGCTCGGCGAGCTGATGGGCGTGCCGACCGACCGGGTCATCGAATGTGAAGACGGTGACGTCCTCGAACTGTCGTCGCAGGGCCTGGCCCCGGTCGGCCGCGTGCCTGCCGGCTACCTGTACGTCGACGGCATCGTTGGCGACGTCGGCCAAGGCGTCCTACGCGACCGACAGAAACTCTCCGAAGAGGGCGTGGTTGTCGTCGTGGTCACCGTCGACATCCAGACCGGCAAGGTCCTGGTTGGCCCAGAGATCATCACGCGTGGCTGGGTGTACGCACCCGAAGCCGAAGACCTGCTCGACGAAGCCTGCGACATCATTGCCGCGCGGGTCGAGAAGGCCCTTGCCGACGGCGTCCGCGATGTTGAGCAGTTGGAGCGCGAGGTGCGGCGTGCAGCAGGGAAGTTCGTCAGCGATCGGACCAAGCGTAAGCCCATGATCGTTCCCGTCGTCATGGAGGCGTAGCGGTCCAGGTCACTCGATCTCAGCGTCAGCCCTCACCGCTCGTTGGCGGAGGCCAACTCGGGTTCCTGCTTCCTTGACCTTGCACGATCTGATCCCGCTACGCCCAAGGGCGAATTGCAGGGTTGGTTGATTTCGGGCCCATACTCGCAGGGTGATTCGACGCTCGCTGCTGCTTGTTGCCTCACTCATTGCCCTCGCTTCCTGCTCTGGCGGGAGTGACGAGACGACCTCAGGCGGCGGCGACTCGTTCGTCAGCAACATCGCAGCTGCAGCTGCAGCGGTCGACGCGGCGCTTGGCGGGCCGCAGGAGTTCTTCGAAATTACTGCAACACCCCAGCTGACGAATGTCTTCGTGGCGGTTGACGGGGGCACTGCAGCGGTCCCGTACATCTACCTCGATGGCGAGTTGCAAGAGCCTGCGCCACGAATCGAAGGGGCCGCTGGCCAGACCTTCACGGCCGACGCCATCGACTTCGACGAGACGAGGGTCCTCGTTGGCGTTGAAAACGACCTGCCGACCGCCACGATCGACGCATTCAGCGTCGAGGGCGGCCCGGGTGGTTTCGTGCGGTATGTCGTTTCTGCGCGCTCTGAGCAGGGCGGCGTACTCGACATCGTCGTCGCTCCCAGTGGAGCGGTCATCGACGTCGTGCTGCTCTGATCGACATTTTCTCGGGGACTTCTGGCTCGGTTGACTGTTGCCTGTGCGGACCATGCGGGACCGCTGTGACAGTGGGTTGGTACGGTTGGAGCTGTCATGTCCACGTGGGGTCCGTCCAAGAAGAAGCCGCCTGCCAAAAAGCGCGCTGCGAACCAGAAGTCGCCAGCCAAGCGCTCGACGTCGGTGAGGAGTTCGGCGCGTCTGGCCAAGACCACTCGAGCGCCGTCGAAAGCAGACGACACCGAGGTGATGCCAGCGAGTCGCTCGAAGAAGCAACGCTCGAACGTGCGTGACCAGACGCCGCCCGAATTGACTCGCAGCGATCGTGCTGCTGCTGAACTGCGTGGCGTGCTTGATGGCCGCGAGCACGAGTTCCTCGGCCTCGGTCTTATTGGTGGCGGCGTGTTGTGCGCACTCGCCGTGTACGTCGACGGCCTCGCCGGCCCATTGGGGCGGGGCATTGAGACGCTGATCGGCTGGTTCATGGGCCTTGGGCGCTTTGCCGTCCCCCTGATCCTCGTCGCAACGGGTGTCTCGTTCGTCAAGCGTGGGCGTTCGTACAGCCCTGTTCGCCTTGCGGTCGGCTGGACCGCGGTCAGCCTCACGCTGCTCGGTCTGCTGCACCTGCTCCGTGGGCCCGACAAGATTTCGGCGAGTGTCGACGACCTCGGCCCAGCCGGAGGTTGGTTCGGTGCGCTCGCAGCGGAGCCGCTCCGGGCTGCGGTTGAAGGGCCCGGTGCCGTGGTGGTTCTCATCGTCGTACTGATCGGTGGCAGCCTGCTCATCACCCAGACGTCATTGCGAACGATGGCGACCTCGACGGGTGGGTTCCTGTCCACGATGCTTCGGCCGCTGGGTCGTGCCGCCCGGTCCGGAATCAGCAGCATCTCGACGTTGAGTAGTGACCACGACGCGAGCGGCGAACTGCGCAGCTACGACTCTTCAGGGATGGGCACTTCTGGCGAACTTGCTGACCCCAGTTCGGTTGCCGGTGAGCCCATGGCGCTGCAGGCCGGTGCCGAGCTCTATGACTTCGAAGACGACGGTGATGAGTGGAACGACGCCGACGAGGCTGGCGGGCCCTCTGGGAAGCGCAAACGCGTGGCAAAGAAGCCGAAGCCCAAGGTCAACACCGGATCCAAGCCGGGCGACCTGTCGGCCGATGGTGTTCAGGTCGGCAACTGGATCCTTCCGCCCAACAGCTTCCTTGAAACCGCCGGTGAGCAGAAGATGGACATCAAGGCCATCGAGAAGCGGGGTGAAATGCTGCAAGAGGCACTCATTTCGCACAACGTCGAGACCGAGTTGATCGGCATGACCGTCGGCCCGACCGTCACTCGATACGAGCTCGAACTCGGCCCAGGTGTCAAGGTCGCGAAGGTCACGAACCTGCAAAAAGACATCGCCTACGCAATGGCGGCGACCGACGTCCGCATCCTGGCCCCGATCCCGGGCCGTTCGGCTATTGGCGTCGAAGTGCCGAACCACCAACGTCAGCTCGTCGCACTTGGTGATCTCATGGTGTCTCCTGAGGCGAAGCGGGCTGATTCGCCGCTCGATGTCGCGATCGGCAAAGACATCGCGGGCAAGGCCGTCTTCCTCGATCTCGCATCCACTCCACACATGCTCATTGCTGGCGCCACGGGTGCCGGTAAGTCGTCCGGCATCAACTGCATCATCACGTCGCTACTGATGCGGACGACACCCGATGATGTGCGCTTGATTCTGATCGACCCCAAGCAGGTCGAAATGGGGCAGTACCAACGTTTGCCGCACCTGCTCACGCAGCCGGTCACCAACCCGAAGAAGGCAGCCAACGCACTCGGGTGGGCGGTCAAAGAGATGGAGCGTCGCTACGACGTGCTCTCTGCGGTCGGCTACCGCGACATCGGTGGTTACAACAAGTCCTTTAAAAAGGGCGAGATTGAGCAGCCCATCGGCTGGGATCCCGACAGTGCACCGGTGTACGAGCACATGCCCTACATCGTCATCGTGGTCGATGAGCTCAACGACCTGATGATGGTCGCAGCACGCGACGTCGAGGAGTCGATCACCCGCATCGCTCAGAAGGCGCGTGCGGTTGGTATCCACCTCATCGTTGCAACCCAGCGCCCGTCGGTCAACGTCATCACCGGTGTGATCAAGGCAAACATCCCGGCCCGTATGGCATTCGCAGTTTCGTCGTTGACCGACTCGCGAGTCATCCTCGACCAGCCCGGTGCAGACAAGCTCGTCGGCAAGGGCGACATGCTGCTTCTCCCGGGCAACTCGTCGGTTGCCAACCGCATCCAGGGAGCCTTCATCACCGAAGAAGAGGTCCGTAAGGTCGTTGCTCACTGGCGTGCGCAATCGCCGGAGACGATTCATTCGACGGATGTCGAAGACGGCGACGACGCTCCCAAATTCGACGCCCATGGATTCGCCGGCAGCGATCGGCCTGCACTCGTGCCGCCAACGCTGGGTGCGCCCGGCGCTTCGTCGAGGGGGTCGATGTCGCCGATGGATCTCACCTCTGATGCCAACGCCTTCTCGGCCGGCGAAGAAGACGAAGACACCGTCATGATGCGCCAGGCGATGGAACTGATCGTGCGCAGCCAACTCGGGTCGACTTCGATGTTGCAGCGCAAGCTCAAAGTTGGCTTCGCCCGAGCCGGCCGCATCATGGACCTCCTCGAAACTCGCGGCGTTGTCGGGCCCAGCGAGGGCTCGAAGGCCCGCTCCGTGCTGATGACGGTCGAAGAGTTCGAACTGCTCCAGCAAAACGGCCAGCTCTAGTCGAGACGGCTGCGGTCTGCCAGCATGGGCCTATGGCCCATTCCGTTCTGACGCCGCAGTTGACTGAGATCACTGACGGGTTGCGTTTCCCCGAGGGGCCGATCGCGATGCCTGACGGCTCGGTGATCGTGGTCGAACTGTTCGCGGCCTGCCTCACTCGGGTGTGGCCCGATGGCACCAAGGAACAGGTTGCTGAAACTCCGGGCGGCCCGAACGGAGCGGCCATCGGGCCTGACGGTGCGATCTATTTGTGCAACAACGGAGGGTGTTTCACGCCGATCGAACGCAATGGCCGATCTCAACCGGGTCGCTACGACCCGGAGCGCTACATCGGGGGTAAAATCCAGCGGGTTGATCTGCACGACGGTTCGGTTACCGATCTGTACACCGAATGCGAAGGACGCCTGCTTCGAGCCCCGAACGACCTGGTGATGGACGGTCACGGCGGTTTCTGGTTCACGGATCACGGCATCCGCGACCTTGATGCACGTACGGCCGACCTCACCGCGATCTATCACGCGAAGTGCGATGGTTCCGAGATCACCGAGGCCATTTTCCCAGTCGAGGGCCCCAATGGGATCGGCCTGTCGCCTGCCGGGACGACGCTCTACTGGGCTGAGACGCACACCGGTCGAGTGTTTGAGCGAGCGCTCGAAGCGCCTGGCCGTCTGGCGCCTGGCGGTCGCACGAGGGTCCTGCACGGGTTGTCCGGGCACCAGTTGCTTGACTCACTGGCGGTCGATCACGACGGTTGGGTGTGCGTGGCGACGCTGCTCAACGGTGGGATCACTGCGATCTCACCCGACGGAGAGCACACCGAGCATCACGCCACCGGCGACATCTTCACCACCAACATCTGTTTCGGCGGTGATGACATGTCAACGGCGTTCGTGACCTTGTCGGGCACGGGGCGGTTGGTCTCGTTCCCATGGCCGCGTCTCGGGCTGCGACTCGCGCACCAGTAACAGCATTCATCCGTTTGTGTCGAAGAGCTGGTTGGCATGCCACCCGATCTGTCGACGCAAACGTGCACAAATGGCCAGGTAGCGTCTCGGCCATGGCGCAGCGGTTCTATATCGAAACACTGGGCTGCCCGAAGAACGATGTCGACTCAGACAAGCTCGTTGGCGCACTGCTTGCAGACGGCATGGAAGCCACCGACGATGCTGCGGCGGCTGACCTTGTCGTTGTCAACACGTGCGCGTTCATCGACGAGGCGCGACGCGAATCAATCGACACGATCTTGGCTCTCGACGCGCAGCGCCTCAAGGGTTCGAAGCTCGTCGTCACCGGCTGCATGGCCGAGCGCTACGGCGATGAGTTGGCCGCCGAATTACCGGAAGTCGACCAGGTTGCCGGGTTTGGCATGGCGTTCAACATGCGCCCCGAGCAGCGTGACGGAACCGAAGTCCCCAAGCTCAAGAGCGGGCGCAAGCTCATTCCTGTATCCGAAGCGCCGCTGCCCGACTTCGATCTTCTCAACCTGCCGCGGCCGAAGTCCGCCGTGCCGTGGGCGTATGTCAAGATCGCCGAAGGCTGCGACCGGTCGTGCGGCTTCTGCGCCATCCCGAGCTTCCGTGGCCCGCAGCGCAGCCGTGACGTGTCATCGATCCTGACCGAGGTCGAACAGCTGGCAGCGCGCGAGATCGTGCTGGTCGCTCAGGATCTCGCCTCGTACGGCAAGGACCGCCCCGACGAAATGGGCGCCGGTTCGATCGTGCCGCTGATCGATGCGGTGGCTGCACAAGTCGACCGAGTCCGGTTGCTCTATTTGTACCCGAGTGATCTCTCCGATGCGCTGATCGACTCGATCTGCAACTCAGGTGTTCCGTATTTCGACCTCTCGCTGCAGCACGTCAGCAAGCCGTTGCTGCGCAAGATGCGCCGCTGGGGTGACGGCCAGCGCTTCCTCAATCGCATCGCCGACATTCGTGAACGCGAGCCCGAAGCAGCATTCCGGAGCAACTTCATCGTTGGCTACCCCGGCGAAACCGAAGACGACCACGACCAGATGCTGCGCTTCATTGAAGAGGCCCAGCTCGATTGGTGCGGCTTCTTTTCGTACAGCAACGAAGACGGCACCTATGCCGCAGACTTGGTGAAGAAGGGCGAAGGCGTCGTGCCCGCCGGGCTCATGCACGAGCGGCTCGCCGAACTCCGTGAGATGCAAGACGACATCACTGCTGCTCGACGCGATGACTTGATTGGCACCACGATGTCGGTGCTCGTCGATGCTCCGGGCGTGGCTCGCAGCCACCGTGAAGCCCCCGAGATCGATGGCATCATCCACGTCGGCCATGATGTGACGGTGGGAGAGTTCGCTGAGGTCAAGATCGTCGACGCACTGGGGCCTGATCTGGTCGCCGCTGGCGTCGATGTCGCATCGCTCGACACCGAGGAATCGACAGCGTTGTAATGGCAACGACGGAGGCAACGCAGAGCCAAGGCTTGTCGATCGCCAGCTGGGCGAACGCCATCACCACCGGGCGTCTGCTGTTGTCGCCCGTCATGTTCTGGGCGATTCCGAATCATCAGCGCGGCGCATGGATCGCCTGTTTTCTCTGGTTTGTTCTGTGTTTCAGCGACTTCATCGACGGCTACGTCGCCCGGCGGCGGGGCCCCACCGCAGCGGGTGCATTTCTCGATCCGCTCGCCGACAAGGTGCTCATTCTCGGCGCCATGTTCACGCTGGTCAGTACCGATGTCTTCTGGGTCGTCCCGGTAATCGTTATTGCGGCACGTGAGCTCATCATCAGCGTCTACCGGGTGTTGGTGAGCGGCAAGGGCATCAGCGTTCCGGCATCGCAACTTGCGAAGTACAAGACGTTTGCACAGCAGCTCGCGGTCGGGTTCGCACTCCTGCCATGGACGGCGCTCGACGCCACATGGCTGTGGAAGGGCCTGCTCTGGACTGCTGTCGCGCTCGCGTTGATCAGCGGCGCCCAGTACCTCAACCAAGCCCGCAAGCCGCAGTAGCCGGCTGAGAGAGAACGCTGGGGCCTGGCACGACGTTGTATCTGAGCCACACTGGGCTGATGCGTTGTGATGTGTTGGCTGTCGGAACCGAGTTGTTGCTGGGGCAGATCATCGATTCGAACTCGGCCTGGATGGGCAGCGAGTTGGCGCTCCATGGGATCGACTCGCTGGTGCAGGTCAAGGTCGGCGACAACATCGGCCGGATTGAAGTGCAGCTCCGACGGATGCTCGCCGACGCTGACGCAGTCATCATGTGCGGCGGGCTTGGCCCGACACACGACGACCTGACGCGCAGCGCGATCGCTGCGGTGATGGGCGTCGAGCTCATTGAAGATCCGGCGCTCGTGGAGGTCATTCGCGCGATGTTCGAGTCGCGGGGACGTGTGATGGCCGAGAGTAACCGGCAGCAGGCAGAGGTGCCGGTCGGCGCCTCGATCATTCCGCAGACTCGAGGTACGGCGCCCGGCTTGATTTGTCCGATCATGATCGATGGCGTGGCCAAAGTGGTCTACGCAGTGCCTGGTGTCCCGCACGAGATGAAAGACATGATCCATCGGGCGATTATCCCTGACATGCTGAAGCGCAGCGGCGAACGCGCCGTCATTGCCTCACGGGTCCTGCGCACCTGGGGCGAGAGTGAGAGCGGTCTGAACGAACGTCTCGATGCCATCATCGAACAGTTGGAAACGCCAGACACGCCAACGCTCGCGTTCTTGGCGAGTGGTTGGAACGGTCTGAAGGTCCGGCTCACGGCGAAAGGTAAGACGGCTGACGATTGCGCTGCCCAACTCGACCAGTGGGAGGCAGTGGTTCGCGAGGAGATCGACGAGTTCGTGTTCGGAACTGACGAAGACACCATGGAATCCGTCGTCCTCGATCTGTGCCGTCAGCGCGGTCTGACGCTGGCCGTGGCGGAGTCGGTCACCGGCGGCCTCGTTGGCGGGCGTCTCACAGACATTCCAGGGGCGAGTGATGTGTTTGTCGGCGGAATCGTCAGTTACGCGACCTCGGTCAAGCAGCAGCTGCTCGGCGTCTCGGACGGCCCGGTGGTCAGTGAGTTGGCAGCACGAGAGATGGCTGCGGGTGTCCGGGAGCGTCTCGGGGCGGACGTCGGGCTTTCGCTCACCGGGGTTGCCGGCCCAGATGAACAGGATGAACAACCCGCTGGGACCCTCTTCGTGGGCATGATCGGCCCTGGGTTTGACGAGGTCCGCCAGGTCCGACTGCCGGGCATTCGGGAGCAGATGCGGCAGTTCTCTGTGATCACTGCGCTGGGGTTCCTGCGCCGCCATCTCGACGCCTGACGCAGTGTGCCGTACTGCAGCCGTCTGTGATCGCTACCGTCAGGAGACGAATGGTGAATAATGACTGACGATTGGAACTCGGACCGAGCCGTCCCCGGCCGTGGCCCCGCGGGTCCACCCCGCCGATCTTCGCTCAACGACAGCGAACGACGCCGGCGCAATCTGATCATTGGGCTCAGTATTGGGTCGGTTGTTGTCTTGGTCGCCGGAATGATCGCGTTCGTCGCAGCACGCGAGAGCGGAACGGCGACGACCGTGCAGTCGTCTGTGCTTCCCACGTCGGCGCCCGGCACGGTTCCGGTCACACTGTCGACGGCCTTAGCGTCGGAGTCATCGACGCTCGTGGTCGAAACCACGCTGCCCCCGACGACGGTCCCGATCGTTGCGAATGCCGACGCTGGTACAGATCTCGTAGTGAACCGGGGCGACGAGTTCAGGCTCGTTGCGGCCAACTTGGCACCAGGCACGCCGAACGCCGCCGTGCGCTGGACACAGACCGATGGCCCTGATGCAACGGCAGGCGTTGGCAGTCTGCGCGGCGCCGAAGCCGTGGCAATCGCACCGGATGACGTTGCGACGCTGGCATTTACACTCGAAGTCGCTGGAACCGATGGCGTGGCCACTGATGACGTTGTTGTCCGGGTGTTCGAAGATGCTAGCCGGGCAGCGTTTGTCGACGGTGAGCGTGGAACCGATGCGGGGAACGGGACGATGGAAGCGCCATTCAAATCGATCGCCGCGGCAGCCACTGCGGCGAAAGGCAGCGATCTCTACGTGCGGAGCGTGGGTATCTACGACGAGTCGGATGCCACGATTGAGTTGGGACCAGGCATGAGTGTCTACGGCGGGTTCGACGAGGAATGGAACCGTGATGCTGATCGGCGTGCGGTGATCACCGGTAACGAGGTGGCGCTGACGGTCTTTGGTGACGCTGAGCGGTGGATTGCGTCGATTGAGATCACAAGCGCCGACGTCACCGGTGAAGGTTCATCAATCGGTGTTCTGATCGCGGGAGCGCAGGAAGTCAACCTCATCGATAGTCGAGTGGTGTCGGGTCGAGGAGGCGCAGGGGCTCCGGGTGGCAGCGGAGCCGTCAGTATTGGCGTGTTAGCCACGGATGTCGATCAGCTGTCGATCGAGCGCAGCACTGTCAACGGCGGCAACGGTGGCAACGGTGGCGTAGCGCCTGACACCGATGGCGTGGCCGAAGCTGGTGGCGCCGGCGGATCTGCAAGTGGGCGCAACGCCGGCAGCGGTTCGGGCGCCGGTGGTGCTGGCGGCCGGGGTGGCGAGACGAGCAACGGCGCCAATGGCAGTAGTGGACAATCAAGCGGGGGCCAAGGTGGCACAAACAGCGCGCCTGACGGTGGCCCAGGAAGCGGCGGAAATGGCGGCGTCGTCGGTGGTATCGGCGGCGTCGGTGGCGACGGTGGCAACAATCTGGTGTCCCAGGCAAACCAAGAGACGGTCCCCGTCGGAGCAGCCGGCGGAACAGGTGAGCCCGGCATCGCGGGGCGTGCTGGTGGTGGTGGTGGTGGTGGGTTTGGTCCACTGCGCGTGGCCGGTGGTGGTGGCGGCGGTGCAGGAGCAGGCGGTACCCCTGGCAATGGAGCGATCGGTGGCGGTGGTGGTGGCGGATCGGTCGGCCTCCAGGCTGTCGGCGTCGACCGCCTGGTGATCTCGGAATCACTCATCGCGGGCGGCAGCGGTGGCAACGGGGCTGCCGGTGGTGCTGGCGCACCGGGAGGCGCAGGAGGACCTGGCGGCGCTGGGGCTGTCGGAGTCGATGGAGTGATTGCTGACGGTGGCAATGGAGGTGGTGGTGGTGCTGGGGGAGGTGGAGGCCACGGTGGTGCTGGCGGTGGCGGTGCTGGCGGACCTTCCTACGGCATGCTGACGACTCGCGTCGCCGAATTGTTCATCGACTCGACCCGCATTCGTGGTGGCGCAGGCGGTGCAGGCGCTCACGGCGGTGCTGGCGGCCGCGACGGTGGTGCAGGTGGTGCCGGCGGTGATGGCAGCACCCGAACCGGCGGAATGCCTGGTTCGCCCGGTGGGGTCAACCCCGATTCGCAGGGTGATGGTGCATCGGGTGGCTCCTCGTACGGATGGTTTGACGACTCAGGAGCCGATCAGGCGTTCAGTGACGCATCGTTTGGAGAGGGCACGGCTGGTGCTGGTGGCAACGGCGCAACCTCTGGCGTCGACGGCGCGGTGATCACGTCGAACGTCTGATCAGCGCAGTCGATTCTCGTCTGTCACGGGCGCCACGATGGTCGGGCGATAACGTACGTGTCCTTGCCTCTGTAGCTCAGCTCGGATAGAGCAGCGGGTTTCTACCCCGTCGGTCGCAGGTTCGAATCCTGCCGGAGGCGCCAATCGTTAGGTTCGGGGCTAGCCTCGTCTTTCCGCTATCCGACGACCCAAGAGGTTCTGCGTGAAATTTAAGAAGGGCGAAACCGTCATCTACCCCCAGCATGGCGCGTGTGTCGTGCAGGGGACCAAGAAGATGGAGTTCTTCGGCGAAAAGCAGGAGTACTTGATCCTGAAGACCGTCATCAACGAAATGACCTTGCGCGTGCCGCTCGACAACACCGATGGTGTTGGCGTCCGTCCACCCGTGTCGGCTGACGAACTCGAAGACCTCGTGTCAGTGTTGGCAAAGCCTGATCCGCGTGTGCCCAGTAACTGGAGCCGTCGTTTCAAGAACCACCAGGAAAAGCTGAAGAGCGGCGACGTGTATCAGGTCGCCGAAGTCGTGCGAAACCTGGCTGCTCGAAATCGTGATGCGTCGCTGTCTGCAGCCGAGCGCACCATGTACGAGCGTGCTCGGGTGAACCTGGTGTCTGAGATCTCTCCTGCGTTGAAGGTGTCGGCTGAAGACGCCGAGATCTATCTCGATGAGGCGCTCGCCAAGGGCGTACTCAAAGACGGCGAAGAAGAGACCACCAAAAAGAAGAAGAAGTGAGCTCGGCGGGGCCTGCCCCTGCATGCTCGCTCAGGTGATCTGACATCGCTGCCCACTCGTGGCTCCCCGCCGGCACGGTCGTGCTCACGCTGCGTGCCTGAGCGGGCAGCAGTACATGGTCGAGCGTTTGTGTCGGGGCGTCGGCCGGGTGAGTCGGTGATGGTGGGACATGTTCAATGCCCGGCAATGCGAAGATGATGCTGGCCTCTGCGCCGTCGTTGAAGTCGCCCGCCACGACCGCCGGCGGAGCGTCGCCGTGGCTGTTGACGAGTTTGGCCACGTCGATTGCCTCTGCAAGTCGGTCGGCGGCTCTGCCGCTTGATGAGAGGTGCACGTTGTAGATCCGGTAGGCCAGCCCGTCGGATCGACCCACGAGGCACCACAGTGCGATGCGTCGATTGTGGGTCCACTTCGACTTTTCGCTGCTGATCTGGCTGTGGCCTGCAGCGTCAAGGGCGTGCGGCGTCAGAATCGCCATGCCTTCAGCGGCGCCCTTCAGGAGCGGCGTGAACGGGTAGTGCTTGAGGGCCCAGGTGAAACGCATACCGAGCGCACTGGCTAGGTCGGCGGCCTGCGCTTTGCGGATCTCTTGGATCACGACGACGTCTGGAGACTCAACCTCGATGGCAGTGGCGACGGCTGCGATGTCGGGCTTGCGGGCGCCGTGCATATTCCAGGTCGTGACGGTCCAAAAACGCGCGATCCTCGCCATGCGTCCAGTCTTACCACTCAGGCGTCCTGCTGTACCGTCGGCGGTAATCGTCGCGTGGCGTCGTGACCTGAAAGACTCGGGCGCATGATTGACCAGTCGAAAATCGCATTTCTCGGAACCGGCGTGATGGGCGCACCGATGGCCCGCCACCTCAAGCAGGCAGGGCACGAACTCGTCATCTTCAACCGTACGGGCGCCAAGGCGCTCGCATGGGTCGCACTGAATGGCGGCCAGGCCGCACCGACTCCGGCCGAATGCGTCGACGGTGCCGATTTCGTGATGATGTGCGTCGGAAACGACGACGACGTTCGCGAAGTGGTGTTCGGTGAAACGGGAGCGCTTGGGTCGATGGCTGCAGGGTCGGTCTTGATCGATCACACGACGGCATCGGCCAGCCTCGCTCGCGAGCTGGCGGCGGCCTGCGCCGAACGCGGGATCGGGTTCGTTGACGCTCCGGTGTCTGGCGGTCAGGTCGGTGCCGAGAACGGGCAACTGACAGTGATGTGTGGGTGCGACGACGCCGAGACCTACGAACGTGCCGCCGCCGTGATCGGGGCGTTTGCCAAGCAATGCGCGTTACTCGGACCGGCAGGGTCGGGCCAGCTCACCAAGATGGTCAATCAGATCTGTATTGCAGGCGTCGTGCAGGGCCTCGCCGAAGGCTTGAACTTCGCCGAACGGGCGGGGCTCGACATCGCCGAAGTGGTCGGGGTGATCGGCAAGGGCGCAGCCCAGAGTTGGCAGATGGACAACCGAGCCGGAACCATGGCTGACGGCGAGTATGACTTCGGGTTCGCCGTCGAGTGGATGCGCAAGGACCTCGGTATTTGCCTCGAGGAAGCCGAACGCAACAGTGCGCGGCTCCCGATGACTGCGGTGATCGATCAGTTCTATAAGCAAGTCGTTGCTCGTGGTGGGGATCGCTGGGACACGAGCAGCTTGATCGATTTACTGCGCAACTCCTGAGTGAGGAACTCGCTGGGCGATGTGCGCCCAGCGAGGAAATGTCAAGAGACCACGGTGGCGAGGACGTCGACGATGCGATCGACCTGCTCGTCGGTCGTGACGAGCGGCGGGCAGTACGTGATCGTGTCGGTGCCGATGGCCCGGGTGATCACACCAGCCTCGATCATCGCGTCGCGAATTTGCATCGCGTCTTGGTCGGAGCGCAAGCCGACGGCGAACACTGCGCCCTCGCCGCGGACGTGATCGACGCCACCGTCTTCGGCGATCGCTCTGAGCCCACGTTGGAGGCGGTAGCCCATACCTTGACCTGCTCGGAGCAGCTTCTGCTGCTCGATGATCTCGATGTTCTTCAGTGCTGCAGCGCAGGCGGCCGCGTGCCCCGAGTAGGTGTAGCCGTGGCGCAGGATGAAGTCGGGATCGGCTTCGAGCGCGTCGCGCACCTGCTGGCCGACGATCACTCCGCCAAGCGGTTGGTAGCCAGAGGTGACGCCCTTCGCGAACGTGGTGAGGTCAGGCGTGACGCCGTAGTGCTCTGCAGCAAACCACGTTCCGAGCCTGCCGAATCCGGTGATCACCTCGTCGAAGATCAGCAAGGCGCCGTGCTGATCGCACAGCCGTCGCGCGTCAGCGAGGTAGCCGTCGGGCGGCGGGAAGACACCGGCGGCTCCTTGCAGCGGTTCGGTGAGCACTGCAGCGATCTCGCCGGATCGCTCGGCCATGAGTCGGGAGAGTGCTTCGATGTCGTCGGCAGGAACCTGCACCACCTCGTCGAGCAGCGTGCCGTAGCCGACCTTGTTGAGCGGGAGGCCTTGGGCGCTGGTGCCGCCGTAGTTGGTGCCGTGGTATCCCCGCTCGCGGGAGATGATCAGCCGTCGTTCGGGGTTTCCGTCGAGGGCCTGGGCGAGGCGGGCGAGCTTCATGGCGGAGTCGATTGCTTCGGACCCGGACCCGGTGAAGAACACCCGGGCTTCCGGCATCGACGTGAGACTGACGATTTTCTCGGCGAGCGCATCGGCGGGTGCGTTGGTGAACGGGTCGAAGCAGGAGTATGACGCGATCTGGCGAATTTGAGCAGCGACTGCGTCGGCCATGTCGCCGCGTCCGTGACCGATCTGGCAGTACCACAGGCTTGCCATTGCGTCGATCATCTCGTGCCCGGTGTGGTCCCAGACGAGGGCGCCGCGGCCATGTGTGATGCTCGGAAAGCGCTCACGTGTCGGTTTCGCGAATGGGTGTAAAAAGGCGCCGGGCATGGGCCCATTGTGGCAGTCTGCGACGATGCTCACTCACTTTGATGCTGCTGCGGCTCGAGTAGCTGCTGGCGCGGACCACCACGCCGAGGCAGCGATGCTTGTCGCGTCGATGACGCTTGCCGAGCGACTTGGCTGCCTCGATGGCGACACGCCGTTTTGGCCCGGGCTGTTCGACATGACGTCGGGCGGTTATTACACCCACACCTGGCCAGCGGCACAGGTCGAACGCCTGGGTATTCCGGGGATCGAGTTCGCCGATGGTCCACGCGGATGTGTGGTGGGTGACGCGACGGCGTTCCCGGTCAGCATGGCGCGAGGTGCGTCGTTTGATCCTGGGCTCGAAGAACGCATCGGCGAAGCAATCGGCCGCGAATTGCGCGCCAGCGGTGCAACGTTCACCGGTGCCGTCTGCATGAACCTGCTGCGGCATCCGGCCTGGGGGAGGGCCCAGGAGACCTATGGAGAAGACCCGCATCACGTCGGCGTGATGGCGCAGAACCTGACTCGTGGATTGCAGCGCCACGTCATTGCCTGCATGAAACATTTCGCGGTGAACTCCATGGAGAACGCACGTTTCAGCGTTGATGTGCAGGTTGGCGAACGGGCATTGCATGAGGTGTACCTGCCGCATTTCGAGCGCATCGCCGGCGAGGGCGTTGGCTCGGTCATGAGTTCCTACAACTCGATGAACGGTGAATGGTGCGGTGAGAACGAGACGCTGCTGACGACCATCTTGCGAGAGGAGTGGGGCTGGGATGGCTTCGTCGTCAGTGACTTCATCTTTGGCTTGCGTGACGCCGCCAAGTCGGTCCGCGCTGGCCTCGACATCGAGATGCCATTCCAGCAGCAGCGTGCGCTGGCACTTGTCGATGCGCTCGAGTCGGGCGAGCTGACCGAGTCGCACGTCGACACTGCAGTGACGCGCATCGTCGCGACGCTGTTGCGATTTAACGATGTGCTCACTGCGCAGCCGTCGATCGATGTGGTCGGCTGCGACGAACATCGCCGACTCGCGCGGACGGCAGCGGCGGCGTCGACCGTGATGCTGCGCAACGAGGGCGCGCTTTTGCCGCTCGACCCGAGCGCTGTCGGCAAGATCGCTGTACTCGGCCGACTCGCCGCGGTCAAGAATCTTGGCGACGGTGGATCGAGCGATGTGAAGGCGACCAATGTCGTAACGCCCCTTGCCGGCCTGCGAGCACGCTTTGGTGCCGATCGCGTTGTCCATTCCGACACCGACACATCGGTGACCAAAGGGGCCGACGTTGTGATCGTTGTCGTTGGCTACACGAAGGCCGACGAGGGCGAGTACATCGATGACAACGGCACCGCTCTGCTCATCGGCGAACTGTTCCCGCCGATGGATCATCCGACGTTGGGCGTTCTGCAGGCTGCGGCACCGGCACCGGCACCGGCACCGGCTGTGGCACCGGCACCGGCTGTGGCACCGGCACCTGAGTCGCCAGGTTGCCAGAACCCGACCGAGGACGCTGTGGCGACGCCAGCTGCAGAGGCTGAAGGTCAGGGTGGCATGTCGCCGGGTGGCGATCGCACGTCACTGCGCCTGAGCGATGCCGACGAGGCACTGATCGCGGCGGCTGTCGTTGCGCACCCGAACGTCGTCGTGTCGGTGCAGTGCGGTTCAGCCGTGGTGATGCCCTGGGCCGAGTCGGTGTCGGTGGTGCTCGTGAGCTGGTACGGCGGTGTCGAGGGAGGTTCGGCATTGGCCGACGTGCTTGTTGGCGACGCCGAACCGGGTGGCCGCCTGCCGTTTGCGATTCCCACGGATCCAAACCATCTGGTCGACTTTGACAAGGACGCGACGCACGCGAACTACGACCTCTTGCACGGCCAGTGGAAGCTTGACCGAGATGGGAACACAGCGCATTTTCCGTTCGGCGCTGGCAACGGCTACTCGACGTTTTCGATCGACGCTGCCCACGGGACAGATGCTGGCGCAGGTGTCGAATTCTTGATGACCAACACAGGTGATCGAGCGGGTTCGACGGTGGTGTTCGTTGACGCAGGCCTTCCAGTGAGCGCCCATCTCCGTCCGGCGCACCGGCTGATCGGCTTCGCTCGAGTGGATGCGCTCGCAGGTGAGACGACCACGGCAACGATCGACCTCGACTGGTCGATGACCGACCTCCGGATCGACGGCGACTGGTTGACCGAGCCAGGTGAGTACGTCGTGACGGTCGGTCAGTTCGCGGGTGACCCAGCAGCGATTTCGTTCCTGATCCCTCGCGGCGAGTCAACCGGCTGAGGGTCGGAGCGCATCGAGGCGGTTACCCTTCGCGGAATGCAGAAGCCTGAAATCACCATCCCCGCCGAAGATCCGCCAGCGGAGCTCGTCGTCGACGACATCACCGTCGGTGATGGCGACGAGGCTGTTGCGGGCCGTGCAGTCACCGTTCACTATGTAGGCGTCTCCTGGTCGACGGGTGTCGAATTCGATGCCTCGTGGAACCGTATGGAGCCCTTCCAGTTCGGCCTCGGCCAGAGCCAGGTCATCCAGGGCTGGGACGAAGGCGTCCAGGGGATGAAGGTCGGCGGTCGACGCCGTCTCACCATCCCGCCGCACATGGGCTACGGCGCAGCAGGCGCAGGTGGCCTCATTGCCGGCAACGAGACGCTTGTCTTCGTTGTCGATCTCCTCGGCGTCGGCTGACTCAGGGTTCGAGCACGACCCAGCCGCGACGTTGCAGTTCGGCCGCGAGCTCTTCAACGGGTACATCGCTCAGTGGTGAGGTCTTCGCCGGGGGAGTGTTGGGCCGTTTGGCAGCCGTCGTACGCGGCGAAGGTTTGGCCGCGGCAGGTTTCGGGGCTCTGGCCGCTGGGGGAGGACGTGATCCCGGGGGAGGTCCGTCGCCGTGGATCTCGGTGTGGAGCCGCTCGATGAACTCGTCGGCTTCTCCACTGGTGAACTTGCCATTTGCCTGACGTTGCGAGAATCCCATTGGTCCGCGGGCATCACGATAGTCGGAGTGCCCTGCGGCTTCGAGGAGCTCGAGGAGCTCTCGGAGTTGCTTGCCGTTCGCTGGTGGACCGGACGATTGACCAAACGCCATGCCGCACTCTCCCACACGGCAGCGGCGAGTGGTCGTCCTTGGCGTCGACCAATCCTGACCGGTGATCAGATCGAGTAGATCTCGTATTCAACACCGTCGGGCGTGGTCGTGCCGATGGCGACACAGAACAGGTTGTTGAGCCAGCTATAGCGTTCGTCGCCTGTCTCGAATCGTGGGGCGGTACGGATGCTGGCGGTGCCGTCCTCGTTGCGGGTGCCGAACCCGGTGTAGGTGACGTAGATGTCAGCGCCGTCGTCAGTTCGAAGTGAGAGGCGGACGTCGAGCGCAAAGCCTCCGTTGGCAAGAATGGTCAGCCAATCGCCAGCGGCGACTCCGTCGGGGATGGCTGCGTTGATCTTCGGCCCGACGAACGTGCCGCTGGAAACTGTGGCCACGACCTTCGTGCCGAATGGGCCGCCAACGACCATTGGCCGCTCCACGTCGTTCGTGCGAGCCGAGAGGGTGCCGATGTGTGTAGCGGGAAGTGCGTCGAGAGTCATCGGCCGAACGTAAACGGTCCGACATCATTCGAACGATGTGGGCTACTGATGCGGGAACGCAATGTCGGGACAGCACGTCGGCGGAATCGGATCCCTGACCCCTCGCTCAGCAGATGTTTCTGCCGAACTGAGGCGATCAGGTGAACTCGATTGGAGCGGGTGAGGGGAATCGAACCCCTGTAGTCAGGTTGGAAACCTGAGGTTCTACCATTGAACTACACCCGCATGGTGTGACAAGCATAGCGGCCCAGAGCGCGACGGTGACCTGTCGATCCGACTACTCGGCGGAAGTAAGCGGGTTGAGCTGCGCAGCAAATGAGCTGTGCCACACGTGGCGGATTCGCTCAAGGCCATGGCCGAGGAGGCGGCGTTGGTAGTCGTATGCCTCGAAACTCGTGAGCACCATGAGGGCGTCGAGGAGCATCTCTCGATCGGGTGAGTGGTCGCACTCGGGGGCGAAGTGTTCGGCCAACTGTGACCGGGTGATGACCGTCAGCGCTCGCAGGCCTTCCTCGATTGCTGGGATCTTCTGTGCCTTGATGTGAGCGACTCGACTGACGGCGTAGGCCGTCGAGTGAACCCGCAGCCTGGTCTCGACGTAGACGTCGATCCGGCGTTCAAGGGGGCCGACACCGAGGTCGGTGATTGCTCGCAGCGGCATTGTTTCGTGAACTGCGTGATCGACTGTCAGCCGAACAAGATCGTTGAGGTCATCGAAGTAACGAAAGACTGACCGGTGCGAGACGCCCGCGCGGTCAGCAATTTCTGGAACGCTCGGATCGAGCGACCCTTCACGAATGAGCTGGAACAGTGAGATGATGACAGCGGTGCGGTTGCGAGATCGACGAAGTGAACGGCCGTCGAACTCATTGCCAGTTGTGACCACGTCGTTGCCCGCAGCGAGGTCGGCCAAGTCACGGGGGAGAGGAGCCGTGAAGCTGCTCATCCCCCGGTCGATGATCTGTTCAGTGATTGCAGCCGCGTCGGCAGTCGAAACCGTCGCGGCCCACTCGCGGTGCTCAAGGCGCGTGGGCGTTGCTGTCGAACCCAAAGCAGCTTACATCTCCATAAGATAGAGCAGTAATGGGCGGTTTGGTGAGTTGACATCGAAGACTTGCTCATCAACCGACAACACCTCCCGCATGGCCGCGCAGTGGCATTGAGCTGGGGTGGAGCAAGTATTGGCAGAAATATGACTTATGATCCCACCGCTGACTTGCTGGTTCGTGTCCGCAAACTGCTGGACAAGGCAGAGGGAACGAGCAACGCTCACGAGGCCGATGCATTCTCACGCAAAGCAGCACAAATAATTGCGACGCACCGGATCGATCCGGCCCGACTCGTCGAGATCGACCTGTCTGATGAACTCCGTGTCCGCGAATTCGAACTCGGGAGAGGGGCCTATGTGCGGGCGCGTCTGTCGCTTCTGCAATCCGTCGCCGAGGTGCATGATGTGCGCGTGGTCTTCGAGTCGCGACCCGACGGCACGGTTGCGATGGCAGCGGGCTTTCGGAGCGATCTTGACGTTGTCGAGGTGCTCTACAACTCGCTCCACCAGCAGGCGGCGTCGCAGATGGCGCGTGAACGTCGAGGGACACCAGCAGCGACCCAACGCTTCCGACGGTCGTTCCTTTTCGGGTTTGCCGAGAAGATCAGGCAAACACTGAGAGATTCGCAGGCGGTTGCCGCAGGCTCAGTGCGGGCCGTCGATGATTCGGGACGCCGTGAGCTTGCCGTACTGAGCCGAAACGCCCGGATCGATGATTTTGCAGGGACGGCTTTCGGTCGGGTGCGTACGGCTCGGGCGCCGAGTGCGGCCCAAGCAGGTGGTTGGGACGCCGGTTCAGTCGCCGCCAGCCGAGCGGACGTCGGAAGATCGAGGCTTTCTGGTCGACGCAGCATCGGGCGCGGCAAGCAATGAGCGACTCGGACCGCCTCGCGCTGTACGCAGCAGAGTTGGCGGCGTTCGACGGTACCGACCTCGAAGCGGCCCGGCCGTTTGATCAGGTACGAATGCTCATAGACGCTGTTGTGGCCGACCCGTGGTGGCCTGGCGGGGGAGTGGAGGTTCGAGCCGCCCGGTCGGATGCCCAATCGTCGAGCACTCGGTGCGCCGCCTCTGGCGGAGGCTCGGGCACGATCCGCCTAGCTGCCTCACAGACCACGATCGCTACGGCGGCGCACGAACTTGCGCACGTCCTCGCTGGTCCGGAGAACGGGCACGGCGCGCTGTATCGCCGGGCGTACCTCGACGTGGTGCGGGTAATGACGAATATCGACTCGACCGACCGTCGCCTCGACCTCCACGTCAACCAACTCACCGAGGCGTTCGGCGCTGCTGGGCTGGATGTGGGGACACGCCGTTGGCCCGCGCCGCCGGCTGGAACAGGCAGCGCGTTTGCGCTCTAACTCTCGTTAGGCTCCTCAGGCCCATCAGGGCGGATACGGGGTGTAGCGCAGCTTGGTTAGCGCGCCTGCTTTGGGAGCAGGAGGCCGGGAGTTCGAATCTCCCCACCCCGACCACAACTGGTTGATCTCGCGTCGGCGAGGTATCACGGATGTATCAGGTCGACGGGCCTCACACGTGGGGTTCGAGTCTCCCGGTTCGCCGATCGTTGGCTGCAGCGGAGAGCAGGGAGGTGCCGCCGTTCTGTCCTGTCATTACTGAGCGTGGTCAAGTCGGAGAACACCGATTGCAGGTGGAGTGTTAGTGTATACACTAACACTTATGACAATCTCTGCGATGATTCGAAATGAGCGGGATGCTCTGGGTTTGTCGATTCGCGACCTCGCCGCGCTGGCAGGGATCTCGTATCCGACAATTTCGCGGATCGAGAACGGTCATGAAGACCCGCGTTGGGACACGTTGACGAAGATTTCGGCAGCGCTCGGCAAGACGCTCGTTCCCACGTTCGAGACACGACCGATCCTGCGGCTCGCGGAGATCGACATCGATGGCACCACCGGCGAGCCGAATTGGACCTTGCTGCGCTCGTTCGCTGATCAGATCACGTTGCACCCCGAGTGGACCGCAGCCGCGATCGCAGACGTCCCATCATCGGGTTCGTCGTTTATGTCGAATCTGCTCGCCGCGATCGCGGAGAGGCTTGCGGATAACGCGAGGATACAGCGGCCAGGCTGGACGAAACAGGTTGCAGCGCTCGAGTCGCCGTGGGCAGCGCCGGCGACGCCGCGGCGACGGGCGATGAACGCCGAGAACACGCCGGCTCAGTTCGCTGCACGCCGAATCACATTGCCTGAGCGGGCGATCTGGCGTGATCGAGAACTGATCCCGACATGACGTTGCTCGACGGCGAAGCGATCAAAGCGCTTATTGTTGAGGTCGCAGCCGAGCTCGACGATCAGGTCGAGCGAACGATCATCATCGTCGGAGGATCACTGCTCGCATGGCACGGTCTCCGCGACGCGACCGAAGACGTCGACTCGATTCGTCGGCTCGATGACGCACTGCGTCACGCGGTCAAGACAGTCGCAGCGCGTCACGGACTGGCGGCCAACTGGTTGAACGATCACGCGGCGCCGTGGGCGCCGGCCACGCTCGATGCGAACGCGTGTGAGGTGTTGTTCGAGCAGGGCCAGCTGCGCGTGCTGGGTCTGCCGCTGCGCGACATCTTTTTGATGAAACTCAACCGTGGTGATCCGCTGGACTTGGTCGACATGCGATCTATCTGGCCGCTGGTGCGCGGTGAGTTCGCATCGTCGGCGGAGGTGCTGGCGGCGTATTACGCAGCGTTCCCGAACGAAGACCCTGCAGACGACCCGTACCTCGGAGCCTTCGTCGTCACGGAACTTGAGAAGGGCGGGTTCGCTCTTCTATTGGAGTGAACGCTTCGACGCGGCCACTAGTTGTTCCCGTCGGAACGCCGGAGGGGATGTATCAGCGATGTATCAGTTCGGGGAGCACTGGGCTGTGTTGGCCTGTCCGGATGGTGTCGGTCTGTGCGGACATCACCCCAGCTAGATCACTACGTTTCGACAGCTTCCGGTATAAGCCGGTACACCCCGATATCCCCGTTTTCGGCTTTGGGAGCAGGAGGCCGGGAGTTCGAATCTCCCCACCCCGACCAGTGTTGACGGGGCGGTCGCCGACGAGCCGTCTGCCCGATGTGTCGATGTATCACGGATGTATCAGGCTTCGTATCGGTCTACGTCATCGGCCTCGGTTGAGCGGGACATCCTCGGCGGGCGGTGTGATTGCCCCATGTCCACTCATGGGCCTGGGAGCGAGCTCGACGTACGGAAATGAGCGTCGTCACCGTTCGCTCTACGACGTGAAGTGAGTGACTCGACGTAGGCCTCCAGAATCCGATCTTGTTCGATGTACTAAATTTGATACAATCGTCTCGTGAAAGTGAGTGATGTTCTGACCCAAGAGCGAGCCCGCGTTGGGGTGACTCAGGCGGAGCTGTCGCGCGCCACGGGTGTGAGTCGGCCGTTGGTCAGTTCGTACGAGCACGACAGAAACAGCCCGAGCGTCGATCAGATGACTCGGTTGCTCTCGCCGCTTGGGTTGGAGCTGAGGGTTCAGCCGCTGATGACGAGGGAGGATCGTCGCTCGCTCGGGTTCGCTCTTCGCGTCGTCACGCACTTGCGAGGCGATCCTGAGGGAACGCTTCGGCGGGCTCGGGCACAGCTCGTACGTCAGCGAGATCGAACGACCGACAACGAGTTGCCGTGGCTTGACGTGTGGGAGTCGATCTTGAGTTTGCCGGTTGGCGTGGTCTGTGGCGTCATTTCCGATGAAGGTGAGTTCGCTCGTGATCTCCGGCAGTCGTCACCGCTGACGGTGGTGTTGAATGACGACGAGCGACTCGAGGTCATTCGTGAAACGAAGTGAGCTGAGCCATATCATCCGCGCGGCGGCACGGATTCTCGACGACCCGAACATTGTCGTGATTGGTTCGCAGTCCATTCTCGCGTCGTATCCCGAGACCACGCTGCCCGCCGAACTGTTGATGTCGATTGAGGCCGATCTGCTGCCGCGTGGTGGCGACGACGACGCGGACATGATCGACGGAGCGATCGGCGAAGGTTCGAGCTTCCACGAGGAGTTCGGAATCTACGGACAAGGCGTCGGCGTCGCGACCGCTGTCCTTCCAGGCGACTGGCGGGACCGTCTCGTTCCCCTCACCGATGCAGCGACCGGTGCAATCGGATGGTGTCTCGACCCGCACGACCTCTGTGCAGCGAAGCTCATCGCGGGACGCGAGAAGGACCTTGAGTTCGTCGAGGCTGCAGTCGTTCACCGGCTGATCGATCCGATGTTGGTCGTTGAACGCCTCTCGGATGTCGATGACCTACGCGTTGAAATGGCTCGGTCGCGCGCTCAGCGAATGGAGCCGAGGGGCATGCCAGCGAGCGAGCGAGTGAAGTGGAGGCGGCAACGGGAGATGGCGTTGCGTCAACGACGCGAATCTGCCGAGCCGATCGATTGGTACGGCGAACACCGGTGAGTTGCGAGCCATCCATCGGGACGCCGATGTATCAGCGATGTATCAGTTCGGCGAGCACCGGGCTGTGTTGGGCTGTCCGGCCTGTGTCGGTCTGTGCGCCCATCGCACCAGCTAGTGTCCTGTCAGGTTGTTTAGCTTAATATTTGTTGGATTCGGGAATTTTCTGGTTGCTGTCGCGTTGTTGTTGGTGTCACTGCCAACATCGAAGGG
>Ga0209702_10000507_pt1 | contig 81637 bp, 96 predicted proteins | sample FRY01_FD_187210 | JGI IMG/M metagenome (GOLD analysis project Ga0209702, IMG submission 187210) | Freshwater microbial communities from Lake Fryxell liftoff mats and glacier meltwater in Antarctica - FRY-01 (SPAdes) (version 2) | ecosystem: Environmental > Aquatic > Freshwater > Ice > Glacier...
GGTCGGGGATCAGGTCTGGGAACAGGTCGGGGAGCAGGTCTGGGAACAGGTCGGGAGTCAGGCCAGGGAGCTAATCTAATGTCGAAAGCAACTGAATGTGTCAGGGGTCAAGTCAGGGAGCTGGTCTGGTCGCGGGTCTCGCGCCAGGTCAGGGGCCAGGTCTCGTATCAGGTCTGGGAACAGGTCCGGGCTCCGATCAGGGAGCGGGTTGGGGCTCAGGTCGAGGATCGACTCAGGGGCCAGGTCGATGATCAGCTCTGGGATCAGTTTACTCGCCGTTAGTTTGGCTGCGTCGCCGCCGCAGGTACATTCGGATTGGCAATCCACTTCGGTTGGCCGAAAATTAAAGCGATCAAGGCGACGACTCGGTATGGCAAAACGAACGCGGCAATGCGAAACAGTTGGCCCACCTATCAAGTTCCTCAACGCGTCCCAGGAGGTAGCCTGGAAGACAATCGACGATAACACCGTGACATTCCTGCTGGGACCAGCAGGATCCGCCAAGACGTACCTGGCAACCGCCTACGCGGCTTTACAGTGCAAGTCCGGACGGTTCGACAAGATGGTCGTGACCCGTCCGATCGTCGAAGCAGGCGAGTCACTAGGATTTTTGCCAGGAAGCGTGTCAGAAAAGATCGATCCCTACATGCGTCCGATCAGTGATACGCTGAAGAAACTCAGCATCGTTGTCCCGAAGATCGAATTCACCCCACTGGCCTACCTACGGGGCGTAACGTTCGACAACTCGGTCTGCGTAGGTGACGAGTTTCAAAACTGCAGCGTCAAGCAATTGAAGCTGTACATGGGCCGCCTCGGTCGGGGCACCAAAATGATTATCTGCGGCGATGTAAAACAAAGCGACATCGGTCGCAGCTCGCTGGACAGCGTGGCGGGCTGCCTGGAAGGAATGCCAGGCGTCGGAGTTCATCGGTTCGGACCCGAAGATATCGTCCGTAACAGACTTATCGCCGAAATCATGCAGCGGGTTGAGACGATGGAAGAAAAAACGGCTTAACGCCTGCGGCGACAAAATCGATTTTGTCGCCGCTACTCACTTGCTGAAACTTTGCGTCTTAACCAACCGTAGAGCGGCTTCGACTTCAGCGGGCGTCACTTCTGCCCCGCCGATCGCGTCGGACATGTTGGCTAGCTCGTTAAGCGAGGCGTATTCGTTCCACTTAGAAACCTGCGGCCAAGCGTCGTAAAACGACCAACCAGCACAGCAACCAAGATTAACAGCATGTGCAAAGTCATCGCTCTTGCCCTGCTCTCTGTCGATAATCAACACGTCACTGCCCATCACACGGTGAGCGACTTCGCTGGTCAGGGCCAAGAAGTCGTGCATCAGTCCAGGGTTGTCTTTGCCGTGGAAGTCGTAGTCGAAGAACCGCAAGTGTCCCTGTTTGATCGCTTGGCAGGTGAACTGAATCGAGTGTGACTTATCGATCGTGTAATACGCCGGATTCTCGCCGTTGCTCTCGTCGTGCCTGCGAATGATCGCGTTCTTGATCGCTCCGACGTAGGTCATCGGCCATAGTTCTGCCTGCAGCACGCCGGTTTGCCACAGCATATCCGTCCTCGTTGCCCCAATCCCGCCGGCATCCGCGGCGATTAACTCGACACCAAACATGCTGGCGATCATCAGCAGAATTTTGACTTCCTCGAACGCCCGGTGCGAGAAGTTCATATCGATGCCGTAAAGCACGTCAGTCTTGCCGTCCTTGAAACCCATAATCGCGGCCTTGGTACGGCTTAGTCCGTCGGTACCGCCACCGCCCCAGTCGATCCCCATCGCCAAGCGTTGATACTTGCGAGCAAACGCTTTGGCAGCATGTACGTCGTGGCCGCTGAAACCTAACACTGCTGCTCGCTTAAGATCGTTTATCGAGATCGGCTTGAACGACGTGTCGGCGGACTCTCCCAAGATTTCATTGAAGACTTCCCCTTCACTACCGTGCGCAAGACGGTTGTTCAGTTTTGTCCAGCGGTCGCGGCTGTAAGCGTGCCACGGCATGATCGGCTGCGGGATGTGTAAACCAAGGAACATGTCTCGCCGTTCTGGGACACGGTGAAACCAGCGGCCGTCTTCGGTGAAGATGGGCTTAATTCCCCTGGTACCCTTGTCGGTTTTGCTGCACCTTGCGCAAACCAAGCCAGGCTTACCGAACTTGCCGTTCTCGCCGGGACTGATGTCCTCGTAAACCGGACCAATCATTTTAAGCAGGTCAAACTCGACACCCGCTCGGTTCTCATAGCCGCACGAACGGCACTTGACCATCCACTCGCTCTGGGTTGAATCACGGTAAAATTCGTCGATCACGTTACCGAATGAAAGTGGAGTTCCTGCGAACGATTCGTACTCCCCTTCCAGGCTACCCCCCATAGTTTGCTGCAAAATCTCGATGACATCTCGCGTCATCAACTGCACCTCGTCGTAGAAGTTCTCATTGCTATTGATCCCTCGCGTTCGGTTAGCGTCTCGCTGTGCGTAGTTGAAGAAGAGTGTGCTGTTGTTACCAAACGTTCGCTGCAGTACCTGGGAAGACGCCCCTTTGCGTTTGAGCAGCCGCTTGACCGGGCTCTCGTCAATGAGACCCCGAATGTAAAGCGTCGAGAAACGGCGAACCTGCTCGAATAGCGGCGTGATGTAAAGCAAATTCCAGTTAGGAATCAACATCGCACGCAAGATAACCAGCAGCGCTTGCTGGAAAGATTTGCCGACCTGCCGTGCACACTTCAGAATCATCCTGCGTGGGCGATTGTGGTAGAACGCGGTTTCCAACACAAAGTGACGATCCAGCGTTACCGGTCTGCCGTTGTAACGAAACAACAACGGCAACAAATGGCTAACGTTCGACGTCAACTCCATCCGATTTTGCACGTGCTGACAAATCTCGCGTGAGTTGGTTGACCATTTACGCAATAATTCCGCATCGGGAATCAACAGGGAACTTTGGCTCATGGCTACCATCGACGCGTCTTCTCCAGCCTACTTACGAAAAATGGGAATCAATCGGCTATGGCCGACGTCGCCCGTTACCCTCAGCTGCCTGCATGCCGCAATGCCGTCAGGCATGTTGACCGACGTCTCCAAAGATACCGGTTTCATCTCGCCAAGCTTACAGGTAAGCGAGCATCTGCATCGCTTCGCCGCTAACGGGCCTAAGTTTACACTCACCATTTCCTCCGCCGCAGCCCCTGTCGTAGCTCCTTAAAACCGACACGAGTAAACAGCACGCCCATGAGCCAATTCCTCGCCCTGGTCGATACCGTAACCTTCCTGGTCCGCGTTGTCGTCGTCGGCTTCGCCGCCGGCTACTTGCTACGCGCTTGGCAAACCGGCAGCCTGTTCGCTCCCTGGATCAGCAACCTAGAAAACGGCATCCTGCAGGAAAAGGCTGCCGAACTGTTCGGCAGCCGGCAACGTACCAACAGACTAGCGGACAAGCTTCAAGAACTGCTGCTCTGCCCGCTTTGCCTGGCACCTTACATCTGCGCCGTGATCTGGTCGTTGCTGTTAATCCGGCACGCAGTCGAGATGCCCTTCGCCGTATGGCTGAGCCAGCTCGCCTGGTTGCTGTGCGTCGTCTTCGCTAGTGCCCAAGTCGCCTATATGCTCCGAAGATCCGACTGAATCGGCTAACCGCCGACTATAGTCGCGGCAGACGCGTCCAAAATCGATCGTGTGAGGCTTTTTTAGTAAAAGCCGAAGAACACACGCACCCACCCTCGCAACGTCTTAGAGGGCCAGTTTTGGCCTTCGCTACCCTAGGAACATCGAATGGATATTTTTCCCCTCGAAATCAATGCCCGTCATTTAGCCGTCGGTATCCTCGCCATCGCGGTCTACCTGCTCCTGCAAATCATGCTGGGGCGATACCTCGCTCACTGCCGCCACAAGCAAAGCATGGCTTACGTCGATTTCGCCGAGCAGGTCCAACTAGCCATGCAAGAGGCTCAACGCACAGGCGAGCCTCATACGGTTATTTTTGGGGACAACAAAGTAACGGTTTACTCCGATCGCAAAATAACCGGTAACCCGGCGTTGAAGCGATTCTTGGAAGAGAACCCGGTGCCGGACGACAAAGACTAGCCAGCGGTAAACGTCGTCGCCGACAAAATCGTTTTTGTCGCCGCTAGCCCATACGTCGCCGATGGCCGATTCGTAGGTCCAAAACAACCAAAATCAAAACACACCGCTCGTTAGTCTAATAGCCCTCCCTTTTTAGACACAAAAACCCTCTCCGTTTCTCCCCTCTAAACAGCCTAAAAAACCTCGCCAGGCGACCCGCGTTTACGCGGCCTCTAATTCACCTGCTCCCGAGCCTCCTCCTTACGCATCCAGTGTGTTCCCTCTGTACCGCCGCAGGTACGCAAAACGATTGGCTGCGGGAATCACGGCATATCTCGCGTTTACGCGTAGCCAGCCTGTATTCCCGTCCTAACGCTGTCGTCTACCTACAATCCTCTCTCACTGGTGTGCGCAAGCGGTGTAGCCTGTCCATTACTACGTGGGTTTACACCATCACCAACTGGTACAATTTCAGCCCTCTCTACCCTGCAGCAAACCACCGTAAGCTTGGGGGGTTAGTTAAAAATCGACCCTTATCTACACCCGAATAGGAAACCAACGATGGCCACAGAATCACCGCCCCCATGGCGATCATGATGCTGCGTAACCTCGCTAGCGGAAAATGGACGTTCCCATACTAAATGGGTGCATCCCGCTTGTACTAACCAGCCACCACTTAGCGACATGACCAACATGCGGCGACAAAATCGATTTTGTCGCCGCTAACCACCAACACACCAGTAATGAAAAAACCAAAAACCCTAGGCAGACTCCGCTTGCTTTCTTGCGACGGCAACCGAATCGGCAAAACCTGGGAAGAACACTTCTATGCCGACTTGAACACCGCGACTACCGCGATGTATACCGCGGTAGACAAACGCAATGAAAACGAACAAAAGCGAAACCGGCTCTTCGCCCTCTACAAACCGGACTGCGTCGAAAACGTCGAAGGCTACTGCGACTGGCAGTACGGCCTCATGCTGGCCGTTGATCAGATCACTATCGATGACCCAAACAAATCGCCCCTCTAACCGCGGATACTAATCGCATGACCAAGACATGGATGCTCGAAAACGACGAAGAAGGCCTCGCCGGTGAACCCTGCCAGCAGTGGCTAATCCGCGACGTGAGTAGCGATAACGACGACATCATCGCCGTCGTTACCAAAACTGGCGATGAACAATACGACAACGATGTCGTCTACCCGCAAGCACTCTTGCTCTCCCGAGCACCCCAACTCAAAGAAACCCTCGAAGCAGTCCTAGCCAGAATCCACGGAGAGTTCGATAATCCTTCGCTGGCGGCCAAAGGACCGCTGTTCGTTAAAGACACTGATATAGCCAGCTGGTGTGAAGAGGTGCTCCGTGGCCTCTGAATACACCGTCCATGTCCTCTGCTATCGACTTCCGCCGCGAGACGACGAAAACGTACCAATCCTGCAGACCGGCTTATTGTTCACCGAAGACGGCGAGGCTAGCACAGTAATCGCCTTGCTCGATTCGACCGCCCACCAGCGGGAACAAGCCGCTGAAGCCTACGCGTTCGACAAACGACTCAACAAAGCCGCCACCGACAACTTGCGGTGGGTTCAGTACAGCCGCGTCTAACCAAACCATCCCAAACCAAAAGACAAATCGTGAAGATCACCCCACAACAAGCCCTTGAACGCATCCAGGCAAACGCCCCTACCTCGATCAGCCGCAAAGGCGATACCGGCTGGGAAGCAACGTCCAACGGCGAAGCATTCAAAATTGACTGGCCCAAAGGCGTCGACCAGTGGCCGCCTAAGACGTGGCGAATCCCCACCGACGAAGATGCCCTCCTCAGACCACTTGCCCGCTTCCGCAACGTCCCTGGCGACGAGTGGCACACTGACCGCACCCTCGTCGCCGTCATCACCCTTCCAGCGAACGGGGGCAAACACGCGTTCGCTTCCTGTTTACCTTCCACCGGGTACTTCTCTGCCTGGAGATACTGCGAGATCGAAGACGTCACTCCATCAACCTCGGTAGACGCCAGTTGCGCACTGGAAAAAGTATTCCTCGCCAACTCAGAAGATTGGCGAGTGCTGGTGACCCATCGGGATGGAGTCGAAGCCGGCGACGGCTTTCGACTCCTCGATAGAGACGAACGCGTCGAAAAAGGTGACGAGTACCGCCACGAAAACAGACTAAGTAGCAGTTGGTCGCCATCATACAACTGGAACCAACACACCAACGGAGAACAATCAACCAGATGCACCTACCGTCGACGACTTAAGCAACCATCACACACCGGCACAAATCTAGAGCCAAATGACGCATACTGCACTTAAAGCCACCAAGCGGGCCGATCGTATCAGTTACTCGCAGGTGTTTGCCCCGCCGGAAGATAAAGAGTGGGAGGCTGTTGACTACGCCGACCCGGCTTATAGTGAGCTAATCAAATGCTTAAAAGAGCGAGACAACGAGTACAGAGAAGCCAGACAATGGCTTGACCAATTTTATCCCTGCACTGCTAACGCAATCTCGACAAACCGTAGAGTGCTGCTACTGGTTGGGACTGAGTCTTACCCGGAGGAAATATGGTCGTGTCGTAATGATCACTATCAGACGATCTGTTACCTGGAGTGGAAGCGTCCGGAAGAACCAGACGAAACGAAGGTCTCGCCGTAAATACCTCTCCAGCCTCCTTTCATCTACCGCCAACAATATTCACGCCACCATATATGTGCACACTGGCGCAAAGGAAACCATGAACACGACCCTTGAATCGCTCGAAGCGTTGGTCAAGACAGTTCGCCAGCTGGCTGACACTTACCCTGACTTTGCCTACGTACCGGCGACCCAGCCTAACAATGAAAGTCGCTGCGCCTACAACACTGGCGGTTGCGATAAGTACCCAGGACTTAGCGGCTGTATCATTGGGCAAGCAGTACGCAAGTTGAACGTCGACATACCCGCAAACATGAACTTGGTAGGCGTCCAGCCTATTTTATTGCTGTTACCGGGTGTGACGGCGACCGAACTGAAAAGTGAAGTCAATGTAGTTAAAATCGCAGCATGGCTTCAGACCGTGCAGGCCTACCAGGACTCAGAAAAATCTTGGGCCAGCGCGGTCTCGCTTGCGGACGCAGAGAAAAATAAAAATAAACCACCGCAGGAGTGATTATGCAAATCAGAGACCGAAAGGACTGGAGACACCCTTACCACCTGTCGATGGGCATACAAACAAATCCAAAGTTTGTTGTCGCCAAAGCAAAATGGCTCGGGCACCGCTGGGCACCGCCCAAGGCAAAGTCGTTTTCTTTCTCGATACAGCACACCGATTATCACGGGGCGGCAAGCAACCACGAGACCGGCTATGCCAACGCCAAGATCCGGTATTTCACCACGACGAGCGAGGGAGAGCACCGCGTTGACCGAAGCGTCGAGCTACCGCCGGAGCGGATAAATTAAAGCGAACCTATGGTGGTCGTTGGAAAGTAGCTATCGCGATCGTTAAGACTGACCATGCGAAGGTTGTCTTGCTCCGGGTCGGTGTATGTCTCGGTGTACCTCAGCGAGCTGGCGAGGACTCGCACACGGTAACGCGTCTCGGGATCGTAACCTCGCCACGAGAGCTCGCAGTACTCGCCGTCGCGGTAAACCGAAACTTGGCGGCCGTTAAGCACGGCAAAGTTAGCAACGCCGTAGCCAACTTTGCCGCCCCGCCAGCGACCCCAGCGGTAGAGAATTATCTGGGTAAGCCTGATGGAATTATCCGGCCCATTCAGATACGTGTTGATCTCAACGCGATTGACGATCACCTCGGGATCATTCCTCAGCTTGTTGGTGTTACCTACAAACAACACGAGCAACAACAAGAGCATGTTACTTACCCCTCAAATCCAGTGAAAAGAAAACAATGTTAGAAAACACCAGAGCCCGCGTGGCAAAATTGATAGACGGTTTCGATAACGACGATCCGGTCAAAGTCCCTGCTGAAGACCTTCGGCAGTTGCTACGAGCGACGCGTTTGTTCCAGCAAACTTACTACCTAGGTAGATTTGCCGGGGTAGAAGCTGGCAAGAAGTATTTGACCTTCACGAATTCGAAGACGGCACACCCGTGGGTGTGCGAAAGGACTAAGCATGGTACATGGATTAGAAACGCTGCGGCGGCTCAACATAGAAGCAGTTTCGACGTTCACCGAGAGTAAGGCCGACTTAACTGGGCCGATGATCCCCACGGTCGTGGTGATCAAAGACGGGGTCACCGAGTCTGTGGAGATCTGCGAGGACGGCGAGGCGGCAGAGCTAGCGTTTGCGAGGGAGGTCAGCTGCTATGGCGTGGAAGCGGGGGAGCAGGACTACGACGACGGATACATCGAGCTCGAGGACGCCACGATCTGTATTTGCTGGGCTACAAACAACTCAAAACAAAGCATCAACAAATGAGACTGGGAAAAACGCAGCGAGACGTTCTGCGGTCACTTGTAGAGCACGAGCGATGGTTTTCGATGTGCAGCTGGGTATGGGGTACGCAGTCCCAGACCAAGAAAATAATGGACCAGCTGGTGGAACTAGGACTGGCCGAAATGCAGCCTACGCTGCCCTACGCTGGCTCTACTCTGTTAAACGATTACTACATGCCGACACCGCTGGGCATTAAAACTGCGAAAGAGAACAACAGCGGCAGATCAAAAAAGCCACGTAGCCAAGACGACTTGGCAAGCAAGCTGACGGATCTATTGAAAGAAGGGCTGAAGCAGGCACGTGCGCTAAAGGTGTTGGCCTCCGCCTACTCGCAGGAGGAAATGCAGCCGATCGCCGATAAGGTGAGGCAGGAGTACGCGACGGACTGCGACGTCGTGATCGAAGATTCACCATTTTTCAGTGATGCGAGAGACGGCACGTGGGTGTCGGCGTGGGTGTGGGTACCAAAGGAAGACGTGGAGGAAGAATCATGAAACGAATCGTATTCACCGTCGTACAAAACGGCTTCGATGGGCGGACGCTTTCTGCGGCGGTATTTGCCAGCTATGAGGAAAAAGAGCGAGACGAATGGTATGCACAGTCACCTAACAAGAACTTCTACCGCTGTGCCGATTTAATCGTTGACGAGGACAGTGACAGCATCACCGCTTGGAACAAACTAAACGCGGTGGAAAAGATGCTACTTTTGGACACCGGTTGTTGCTTGTGGCAGAAGGACTTTGACACTAAAAGATTGGACGAAGGTAAGACTACGAGCGAGTTTATCAGCGAAGAAAACCTACCAACCAAGGAACCGGCGGCGGCCGACTACTTGACCGTGGCGGATTTACCGGCTGACTTTATCGTCATAACCGACGGTTACACCCGCTTGGAGCGTTACAGCCGCAACGACTCAGATGACTGGGATCTGTCGGTATGGCGTAACCATGAGTTCGAGTACGACGACAGCGTGGGAGACGCAACTGCCTTGGAGTGTTTCCACGACAGCGACTACGTCGCGGTAATGTTAAAAAAGGGAGGAGCTGGTGAGTAACTGCAAAGACACCTACCGCCACTATCTGCTAAACGGATGGGGAACATCGCCGCTGGACGCCTCCGTCCAATTCTTTGCCGTTATCGGCAACGGCCTGGAGTGGGATGCCGATGGAAACCTGTCGTACGTATTCTCGGGCTACGACCTGGGTGATATCAAGCCGAAAGAGTTTCGAGAGCCTACACGTACTGGCTTCCACGATCTGGACACGCGTTACCGACTGGAGGACGAAGCCGGTCGAATTAAGTACGAATGGGTAAAGACCAACATCGAGGACATCCTCGACGGCGGGCTGTCTGCGTCCTATTTCCGTAACAATCGGCGGAGCGGTCATTACGTGACCAAGCAAGTCTGTTGTCGTCAAACGCTGGCAGCAGCTTTCTCGGCCCCGGACAACATTGAGAAAGACTGGGCGGAAGCTCTTTTCAACTTTCTTAGCTGGTGGGGAGTTAATTTACGGTGCGAGTTTGGCTGCGACCACAAAGGCGAGACCAACTTCTGGGAGCCAGAGCAGAAGCACGTTGAAAAGATGATCAAGGATCAGCACGAGCGGCTGTACATGCTTTTGCATGGTCACAGCTACGCTTCGACCTTTGAGCACACCGTTCAGCTTATGAAGGAAATGTTTAAAGAGGATAAAATATCAAATGAGCAAACCGTCCAGCTTATGCAGGAAATGTTTAAAGAGGACAAAATATCAAAGTGATTGACGCATCGATTAAGTTCACAGGGAACGAGCAGAACTGCTTGGCCATGTTATGCGAGGTGATGGCGGCGATACACCATCAGGTCAATATGCAGAGGGATCCGCCTTCCACAGCCAGCGTGCAAGATATAGCCAGTGTCGTCGAACGATTTCCGCACACGAACTGGGGAGACCTCTACGATAAATTCCACCGCCAAGGTGTGAACTCTTAGTCCCAATCAAAACCTACAACAAGGACAAACATGTCAAACCGTTTATGGTTGGCAACCACTACGTTCAACAACCCAGCTACAGGCGACGTGAGCCATGGCTACCGCATGTACGATGACTACGCAAACATGTACAGCAACTACTGGGAGGCCGCGGTAATCGACGACATGGAGCTACTTAAAGCCGTCGTCTTAGAAGAATCTTCCGAAGAAGACGACGCGATAGAATCGCATATCTTTGACCAAGAAAAATCTCAGACCGGCATGTACATCAATGACAGCTGGTACGAAGCGGAGCAGCTTGCTCCGCTGATCGAAAAGTGGCGAGAAGAGTCGGAGGAATTAGCCGAGAATACAGCTCCGCCCGTGGAGCAGCCCAGCGACACGCCGCGCATCGCTACGGAAACAGCCAGCGACGCGACGGCCGAGCCGGCAAGGCTTTCTAGGCTGGAGGTAAGCGAGCGAATACAGAACGACTTGATTTGCTTGCTGGATTCTCATTTCGGTCAAGTCGAGTACGTCGACGAAGTAAAGACGGCTGCATGCCAGATCGTCGTTGATGCGTTCAAGCTGTCGGCAGTGAAACTGGAACCGCAAACCGTGTGGTTCGCGTGGGGTAGCGACTACGAAGATGGCGACCACCCGTACACGTACGAGTTTGAAACGCCTACAGAAATGAACGCGTTTCTGCACGGCGTTAATGAAGCGATCGGGGCTAGCGATTGCGAGCAATTCGACACGGAGCAGGAAGCGATCGATTACATCAAAGAGAAAACGACTAATACGTAGCCAGCGTTTCGACCTGGCCACTTAACCCAGAGCAAAAAGAGATACTCATGTTAGAGATCAGTAGGTCCCGCGTCGCGGAGATGATTGAACCACTGGCCGACCACGATGCAGTACGCATCCAAGTGGAAGACGTCCGCCGGCTGCTTGACGCGGCGGTACTCCTGCAGCGGCTGCACTGTGCGGCGGACAAAGGAGAGCTGGGCGATATGGACCTCGCTTGGATGATCGAAACCGACGCGTTAATCATTGGGGCCACCACGCCGGACGAGCATCCCGGCGAGAAGTTCGCTCGGTAGCTCTTGCTAATTTACAACCCATCCTCACCTCTAGCGGCGACAAAATCGATTTTGTCGCCGCTTCTTTCATTAACCACCAGGAAAAATATGTCTACGACGCAGACCCGCAAGTTCGGACTTCACCCGCATTTGCTGATGGACGTGATTCAGCGGCAAGCTGGTTCACTCAGCAAGAGCTGCCTCGAAGCGGTGATGAATTCCGTCGACGCGGGAGCGACTTACTGCCGCCTTACGATCGAGAACAACAAAGTTCTGATTGTCGACGACGGACAAGGCTTTCGCAGCCTGCAGGAAATCGAACTGTGGTTCGAGACTTTCGGACAGCCGCACGAAGAGTCGGAAAACAAAACCTATGGCTCGTTCCGTATGGGCCGCGGTCAGCTACTCGCCGCCGGCGTTAATTGCTGGCGTACCGGCGAGTTCGAGATGATCATCGACATCAAGAAAGACGGGCTGGACTACCAGCTGCACACGGATCAATCGCACCACGCGGGATGCGTAATCGCGGTCTATCTCTACGACAAGCTGCTTCCGTCGGATCTCAACGAGTGCGTCCGCGAGCTGGAAAACTGGGTCAAGTATTGTCCGATCCCGGTGTTGATCAACGGGCGGCAGGTGTCCAAAGATCCGGCCACCTGCAAGTGGGATTACATCACGGAGCAGGCGTACGTCAAGCTGCATCCCGGTACCGGCAGTGGGCTGGCGATTTACAATCTCGGTATCCATGTCATGACTGTGCCTGGCTGGAAGTACGGTGTCGGCGGCGAGGTCGTATCGCGGCAACAAGTTCGCGTGAACTTTGCCCGCAATGATATTCAGAGCGACTGCCCCGTATGGCGGATCGTGAAAGCAAATATCGACGACCAGGCGGGTAAGGAGCTACCTAAGAAAAAGTCGCTCAACGACGGCGAACGACAACGCCTGGTCGATCGCTTGCTCGGTAAGTCGACGATGTGGGACGATTTTAGAGAATCGCGGACGATCACAGCGGTAACCGGCAGGCATTACAAGCCGTGGCAATTGCAAGGGTGTCAGCGGGTTACCGTCGCGGCTAAAGGCAACCGGAAGGGCGACACAATCCACCGCCAGAACTTAGCTTTCGTGATCGCGGAAGAAACACTGCGAAGGTTCCACGTCGAGGATGCAGGTGAGCTGCTGCGGGTGCTGGACAAGTCTGCTGAAAGCTATCTGTACTCGCGGCTGACCGTCTTAGACTTCGACGAACTGGCAGCCACGATCAGCGATGAACATGAATTGTTGCTAGAGAAAGACCATAATATAAGGGAGAAGATTTGGCTTGACATGATAAGCGAAACCCGTTTCTGTTTGTCCGTTAGCGATAGCAAGGCAAGTTACCGCAACTTGTGTATTGGCAAAAGCGGTTCCGCTATTGGATGGACTGACGCGAATACATACATCGCGATCAACCGGTCCTACCTAGCCAAGCTAAGTTTCAACGCGACTGACTTTGGAAAACTCGCATCTGTTTTGCTGCACGAAATGTGTCACTGCGATCCAGACATGGATGAGCACGACCATGGTCAGGAGTTCTACGAAGAGTTCCACGACCACGCGCACAAAATCGCCACCTTCGCAGCGAAGATGGTGAAATTCGTTCCGTCGGTATTAAAGCGGCACGGACGCAAGATCACTAAAGCCCAGCTGGCCGAGCAGGATCAGCTAGCGAAACTGGAAAAAGCCCAAGAAGACTTCGCAATCGTAACCTCTGACGAAAGGGATTGACAATGGAAACGCAAGAAACACCGGTTAGTTTGTCGGTATCGCTGCGAGATGCAGCGGAGGATCAGCTGTATGTCTCGCCCGTGTGCGTACGCGTATGGCGAGACCATATCACGTTGGACCTGGAGGAGCACGGGTTGAACGAGTTAGAATCAGGCTGCGGCGAGATCATTTACCTGGAGAGGTACGAAGGCTCGCTTCGGTTGATTGTGTGGGCAGACATTAACGACGCAGATCCGACGCACGTGATCGACCTCAGCAGCGCCCTAGAGAGCAACCGCCGTGTAGCTACTACGGAGACAACCGCACCATGGTAACTAACGAAGACCGGGCCCAGTGGGCGGAGAACGTCATGGAGACGTTTGCTGACGAGACCGGAATGGACCAGGAGACGGAGCCGGAGACGATTCTAGCGGACTTGTTGTGCGACTTGATGCACTACGCCGCGACGCTAAGCGAAGGCATTTTTGAAGCGGCGTTGGCGGACGCGAGAGCACACTACGAGCATGAGGTCGGTGACGGCTGCGGCGACAACTGAGCGTTAACGACTTAACGAACCAAACTAAAAAAGGACCAGTAAATGGGGATTGATTTTACAAAGTCGCCACTCGGCACAAAAGTAGAAACCGTCTACGGACCAGGCGAGATCGCGAAAATTGACTCACTGCACCCGTATTCGGTCGTGGTGAATATCGGCAGAAACAAAAGCATGATCCATCGCTATCGAGCGGACGGCAGGGTATGTGGAGCTCATTTACGCCCCACACTGTTCCTCGCCGACGGGTTCCAGTGGCCTACACAGGAACAGCCGGCCGCACCGGTCGATTGGTCGAAGGTCGTGCTGGATACACCGATCTGGGTAAAACCTGATGGTTTGACCGCGGTAAAACGTCACTTCAGTATTTACTTAGACGGCAACGTGCGGTTCTGGCCAAACGGAAAAACGAGCCACACCGCGGGTGATGGCGTCGCTACCGGTGAGGTGCCGTGTTTGTACTGTTCGCTTGTGGAGCCAACACCGCCGCCCGCAACGGCGAAGCCCGAGGAGGCAGAACGGCCGACGCCGCCGATCGACAAGCGGCACAGGGTCGTACTATCCAACGGAACGGAAATGCACCTGGAAGAATTCAACGAACGCTTGCGTATCAGCTACGTCTACATCGAAGACGGCCACAAGTACGACTCACACATCTGCGAGATCAACGAGAACGGTTTGCTGATTCGCGAGTCGGATGTCTGTGAAATCGTTACCGGACTTAGCGGACTTAAGTCGCCGGCCAACGAAGACGACCCATACGGGATGCCACGATGACAACCGACGATGCGTGTGAATGCGAAGAATGCGAAGAATGCGACAACGGGAGCGATCAATGACAAACGCGGAAAAGACCATGACACCGTCACCTTACGCTGCCCAGTTCAATGAGATAGCGGATCAGATCGAAAAACACCGCGAACGGTTCGACATGCGGTATTGGCTCGACATACCGTATGAGTTTGCGGACGATTTGTCGCGAGTGGGTTACGAGGCTAGTGAAGATATCCTCGTCGATGAAGGCTATTGCGGCACCGCTGCTTGTATCGGCGGAACTGCCGAAGCTATCGCGGCAAAGGATGGCAAGTCGCTACAGGAGTATTTGCCGCTTAGCAGTGTCCAGCGGCTATCGCTTTATTACTCGGATGCCGTATATCCACTGCTTAGCGTGTGGGAAATGTACGCAGCCGAACTAGGCATTACCGAAGAGGCGGTGGCAGATGCCGAGCTGCTGGCGACAATCGACGCTGAAATGGCCATTACGATGCTGCGAAAGCTAGCCACAGGCGAATGGGTATTCGATGCTTAGTATCCATTTCACCTTAGCGGCGACAAAATCGATTTTGTCGCCGATGATCAGTTAAACCCCCCAACCCAGTGAAATTTAAATGACATTTTCAACTTATTCTACAGCAAGTAAGCCACGATCGATTGCGAAACACAACTCGACGACAAAACGAGAACCGTTTACAACGCTAGGACAAACTAACACACCGGTTTCAATCTACGACTTCGCCACGCTTTGGGGTGACTTGGTCGAGGCTTATCACCGCCAAGGCAGCCGAGAGCGGCTAGACACGGTGGTTCTACCGGCGTTCTGTGTCGACGAGCATACTCAATTGAACTCGTTGATGACGCTGGCTGGCGAGTTTGCGAAGCGTTACCGTTGCGAGTTTTGGTTTGATGGCAAGCCGCTACCTGCGTACTTGGACGCTATGAACGGTAACTACAAGTTTTCGCAGGTCGCGATTACGGTTGTACGACCGGAATTAATGACTGCTGAGCAGAGTATGCCACGTGATGAGCCGAACGCGGCCGATGCGGCAGAGACGGTAGCCAACCCTGAACCTGCACCCGCGGCGGAGGTGGTAGCGGAGGCCGAACCTGAACCCGCGGCGGAGGTGGTAGCCAACCCTGAACCTGAACCCGCGGCGGAGGTGGTAGCGGAGGCCGAACCTGAACCCGCGGCGGAGGTGGTAGCTTTAGCTGAGGAGCTGCCTGTGTCCGAGCCGGCCAAGGCAGTTAAACCGGGCAAGTCCGCCAAACCGGCCAAACCGGCCAAACCGGCCAAACCTGGCAAACAGTTGAGGCCTAGCTTGGCGGACTTAGATAGAGCTAGGCGAGAGAAGCGAAAGTACAAAGGCTACCAGGCAACGCCAACGAGCAAGCCGCGGTTCTTCAGTCGTGTTGCCGATGCGGATATGGAGAACCTGTTAGACGCGGTGATCGCCATCGATAAACTACGTCGTCCACAGTATAAGGAGGTCAAGCTCTCCGCGGATTTATTCGACAAGTTGAAACAGGTGATCATCGAGATGGATGCCATCCGTGGTGATTTGCTTGAGGTCATCGTCGCACAGCCATCGCACTTACCGGGAGATTAAAGGCTAACTTGACCACCGACTACATCGAGGCCGGCAGTATCGCCGTGCCGGGTAAGTGGGTTCATCTCTGCGAGCGATGGCATGCGGGTAAATCGAGCATGTGTTACGCGATCGCAACAGCGGGAAACGTACCGTTTGCCGTCCGGACACCAACGCAGGTCACTGCGGAGCAGCGATACCATGGTTGCTACTTACAACTCGTCTACGAGTTGAGGCAGATGGTGTCACTGTCGCAACACGCAAGCGACGATCAAAGACGGCTGCAACTGTTTCTAGCCTGGGCGGAAAGTCAGGCCGCTCGATTGCAGGAGAACTATCAGCTAGAGTGCTGACCGAACAAGAAAAAAGCCGGCCGCTGTTGGACAGACAGCGACCGGCCGAAGACAACACGGGAAGCCGCCCATGTCACCTACTATTCTACCGCCGGTACCTCCGCCCGATCCAGTGGTGTTACCTGATTTTTCTGCGATTATCGGCAGGCAACAGGCCGAGGTTTTTAGTAATTCGTTAGCTAGGGAGACCATTAGAGAAAACAACATTCGTAATCACCGCGTGGCAGACTTCATGCAGGACAGGGATGCCGACATTGCCGCTCGTTTGCGAAGTTGCCATCGGCTACTACAGCGTAAGGGCGATTACTACCAGTCGTCCATGTTTTGCCGGCAGACTCGCTTGTGTGCTAATTGTCACGTGATTCGTAGCCGCTACACCCAGGAGCGATTCAGCGAGGCGGTGGCTACGTTCTCTTCCCGGCAAGGGGTAAAAACACGCCTATTATCATTTGTGCTGCATCCAGAGGCGAAGCCTGAGTTATCGCTCTCGGTAGTCGCCGACGTCATAAGTCGTTTTGGGCAGCGGTTAGAGTGGTACCGAACGCGGCATAACAACAGCGGAGTAACTAAGCGAGAGGTGCTTGGTCCGGTGATGCTGTCGTCACATTTGCAACCGGCTGCCAAGTTTACTGCTCCTGGCGGCTTTCGGATGTCGCACGGCGACAAGATGCACCTTCACATTTTGCTAGGTGTACATGACCGCGCTGTTGCTAAAGACATCGCCGCGATGCTAGAGCAGCTGTGGGTGTCCGCACAGTACAGCGATCATCGGCAAATGGATATGAAGCTTAAGCGGGAGAAACTTGAGCTCGAGGATGCAGAGCATGAGGCCAATTTGATCGCATACCTGGCTAGACACATTAAGCCGGTATGGAATCCGCGACAGGTGATTCAAGCGTACGACCTGGCTGCGACGTTGTCGCGGTCTTCGCTATGCCGCCTCATGGGTGCATCGGGCGTGGTGCGTAAGTTACCTAGCCGACTACCGTTGATCGGCGAGGCGATACAGTTTAATTCCGACGGGCTAAATTTCGAGCCTGTCTTCCTTTCACAGTGGACACATTAATGACGGTTAAAAAGTTTTTCGGCGAACGGCTGTGGTGACTTACGCTTGGCCGTTGTCGCGGCAGGCTATCTGAGTTTTGCCGCAGCGACGACAAGGTAAGCATCAAAAGAAGCGATAATTGAACAAGTGTCTCACTGATGTGACACGGAAAGCGACAAAATATGAAAGCAACGTCACTACGATCTCAGGTCCCAAATAATTCCCACGCTTCTTTGAAGGATCTGCTGGTCTCACTAGGAGTGGCTCGTTGGGACGTTTTAGCGTTTACCGACGGCTCCGGCTCCACCCGCGGTAAAGCGGGAGGCTACGCGGCGGTTTACCGTACGCACGATTCCGCATTCAGGACTCTTACGGGTGGAATTGAGAGCACCACAAGCCAGGAAGCGGAGCTGCGGGCGGTATTTGAGGTAGTAAACGCCCTCTTGGTAACCCGCAAAAATGAACAGTCTGGCGGGCTGTTAATCCAGCTAGTAAGCGATAGCAGGTACGTCGTCGACAAGCTAGCGTCGCTCGATCCGCTCAGTTCTCTTGATACAGGCAAACACACCATGCTAATCGGCGGGTTACTAGAGGCCGCTCGCCGTGGCGTGAAAGTTGCTCCCCACTACGTGCCACGAAATCAGAACCCTCTGATGCGGTTGGCCGATCACTTGTCAAAAGTGGGAAGATTGGCGAATAGTTTGGAAACACATGAACCCAGGCTAGCCGCGACGTTGTCGGAGTGTGACAAGGAGTTCCCGCTGACGATCGTGGCAGCCAGAAAAGGAAAGATATAATGATCACTGTCAACCAACCCAGAGTGTCTACGTTCACCGTAGAGCGGGGCGACTACCTAGTCGACTTGATCTGCGAAGAGCTCGGCACGCATCAAACACGCAAACTATCAGTGCTGGGCGTATACGACGGTTACGTCAACGCGGCAGACGAATTTGGTGGTTTGCTACAGTTCAAGCTCGTATTTTGGCTAGACCGGATGAATCCGCGACGGTTCGTGAATACTGAACTGAGGTTGCTGCCAGACATGTTGCCTGCGCAGCAGTACTGACTAGCGATCAGCTAGTAATCGATAGTTTATGGACAGCCGCCCTGGCCGCAAGGTTTGGGCGGCTGTTGTTGTTTTCCGGGAGAGGATGTCAGCTTCGCCGGGAATTGTTAGGATACTCGCCGAGATCGTCCGTTGCCGGACGAGGCAAAGACCCCCTTTATCAAAAGATGTTTCATGGCCAAGAAGAAGACGACCAACGCTAGTAAAGCCGCCCCTATCGAGTTAGCGACTGCGGACTGCGTTAAACATGTTCTGCGGATTGCGATCAGCACCGGATCGAGTCCGAATCCGTATTTCGCTGAGACAATTCTGCGCAATTACGTGCCGATGGAGGCACTCACCGCCGTGGTGAAGTTGTCCGCAGATGGATTACAGATCGAACGCACTTACGTGTCGATTCGCACCGGGGGGATGCCAGCCATCCTGGTGCTACTTGGCGATTACGTTCCGATGGCAATGATCGAGCTGGAATCCCTACAGGGTGTACCGGTGGCGGTCGAGGTGATGGCGGAAGCGGCGGACATGCTGCCGTTTGCGGCGAGCAGAGCGGCGTCTGTGGAGTCGCTGGTAGCTGCCGCGGTGCAGGTGGGGATCACCGCCTGGGAGAATTCCAGTGCCGGAGCTACGGATGCCGGTGAATACGAAGAGGTAGAGGACGCCGTGGAGGAGTCACCAGCGGTTGCCGAGCACGACGACGACGAAACGGCACCATTTGATTCTGACGAAGAGACTGCGGAGGAGGAGCCAGCAGACGAAGAAGAGTACGAGGAGGTCGAGGTCGAGGTCGAAGAAGAGCTAGCAGACGGTGAAGAGTATGAGGAGCTAGCAGACGGTGAAGAGTATGAGGAGCTAGCAGACGGTGAAGAGTATGAGGAGGTCGAGGTCGAGGTCGAAGAGGAGCTAGCAGATGGTGAAGAGTATGAGGAGATCGAGGTCGAGGTCGAAGAAGAGCTAGCAGACGGCGAAGAGTACGAGGAGATCGAGGTCGAGGTCGAAGAAGAGTACGAAGATGAGGAGTACGAGATCGATAGCAGTGAAGAAACCGACGAAGAGATAATCGCGACCATCGCGGCGGTAAATGACATGGCGACGTTACTGCAGTACGCAGAGTCGGTAATGATGTCTGCTAAGACAGTGGCAAAATGCGGCAACGATCCGGTCAAGTTACGGACCGCGTTGATCGCACAGTTACAAAAACCTTAAGGACCAAAACGGATGAAAACTCCGCTTGCAATTGTGGCGGCTGATTTACATCTTCGAAGTCTGACTTGGCCGAGTCGCCCTGCGATCCAGGGCGACTCTTTTTTTGCCTTCAGTCAGATTCTAGAGATAGCCAAGAAAAAGAAAATTAACGAGTTATGGCTGGGCGGCGACGTCGTTGAGACGCTGCATACGGGTACACCCAACAGCGCCACCGTGAATGTGCTTCGCAGCGGAATGGCCGATGCGTTCGCTGCCGAAATAAACGTCCGGCATATCTACGGTAACCACGACAATATCGAACCGGACTGGATTTATGCTTGTGGCGGTCCACCGGCGATGTCGAAGGACCGTCCCGTGACGATTAAAGGGAGGACGGTGCTGGGGCTGTCTTGGATGCCATCGCGGTTTTTACGTGAAGCACAGGCGGCGGCCGAGGCGGATATTGTCCTGTGTCACCAAGCCTGGGCGGAGTTGATGCCTGGAGAGGGCAGCGAAGGCCAGCTGACACACTTCCGCGGTGCCAAGTTGGTGGTAACCGGCGATCTGCATCAGCACATCTATAAGAAGGTACGCAGGGAGGGGTTATCACCGCTGCGAGTGTTGTCGCCTGGGGCGACACACATGTGCAAGAGTAACGAGCCGACGTCGCATTACGTTGCGGTGCTGTACGACGACTACAGCATCACTTGGGTGAGGCTTCGATCCAGGGCGGTACTGCGTTACACGGTAAACGATGCCGCAGAGTTGGACTCGTTGTGTCTGCAGCTACCCGAGGCAATTGCAAAGGCCACGCAGGTAGCGATGGTGCAGAACTTGCCGAGCGAGTTGATCACGCCCATTTTTATTTTACGAGACCATTCGGGTATCCCAGGCGTTGAGCGACGAGTGACCAACGTTGTTGGTAGTTTCGCACACGTTTTTTATCGTCCGCCGAAGATTAAGATTAGCGAAGAGACTGGCGACATCGCGGAGACTCAGGTGAGTTATTCGTTGGGCGAATTTGTCGCTCAGGAATCGGCGGGCGACCCGCCGGTGACCGATTTATTGCAAGCCTTGCTCGAGCCGGGCATCAAGCCTGCTGAGACTATCAAGCAACACAGGGAAAGGTACATGCAATGTTGATACTGCGGCGATTTAAACTGGCATACGCATGCCAGCACGAAGCCCTCGAACACCATCTGGGGCCAGGCATCACTGCGATAAGGGGAAGCAACGGATCCGGCAAGAGCAACCTAGTGGAACTGATCCGTGCGTCGGTCACCAATGACTTTGGCGGCATGGAAGGTAACAAGCTGGACAATATCTGCCGGAGCCTTCCGACCGGGTCGCCGAGTTACGTCGAGACTGAATGGGAGGTGGACGCCGGAATGCTTGTCCTGAGACGGGCGTTAGCGAACGCGACCACCGAGCTGCGGCTTAACGGCGACGTGATTGCGAATAAAGAGAACGTCGTTACCGAGCAAGCGTTTCGCTTGATGGGTATTCAGCCGAAGGTATTCAAGGACTTCTTATTCGCCGACTACATCAAGCTGATTCAGCTAGCCTCTGGCAACAAGGAATCCCGGGCGGAATTGATCCAGTCGTTGTGCGGGCTGGAAGTGGTCGACAAGCTCGACCGACATCTGCGAGACGCGGTCTCGGCGGATACCGCACTGGCGTCGCAGTACGACCCCGCAGAGCTCGATTTGGAGCTACGGACGTGGGGAGAGCATAGGTTGGCGATCCGCGAGTTAACGGCAGCTAATGCGGACTTGGCGGCTTTCATACTGTCTGAAGAGACACAGCGGTCTTGCCGCAACAAGCTGGTACAGCAAGAGAGGTTCTCGATGTACCAGGCTGAGCTGGCTAAAGCGAATGACAGGCTACGGAAGGCTAAGCAGGTATCCACTGATGGAGTCGAGCTGTCAAAGGCCTCGCGGGAATTGAAGGCGGCGGACGCTGCGCTGACGGAGTCGCAGACATCGCTCGGGATGCATGAGCAGAATCATCGAGATTATCTCGCGTATCAAGGCTATCAGAAAGCATCGTCGCAGCTGCAGGCTCGAATCGAGCAACCGGGACCGGTAGCTCCCAAGCCGACACAAGGGCTTTCGATGGACTACGCACAGGCTACGACGTCTATTGCGTTGGCGAACGAAAGAATCAGAGAGACAAACGAGGCGTTAACGTTAATCGACGACGGGAGGGAAATAACCTGTCCTACTTGCTTACGGACGCTTAAACCTAGTCCGCCGTATTTAGAGTTTCTTAACTCGCGGCTGGCGGAGGCTCAACAGCAACTTTCGGTTGCGAAGGAATGCTCGCGAGCTTGGCAAACGTATGAGACACAGGAGAGCCTATACCGTACGGCTGCTGCGGTGCGGGAGCGAGCATTGGCGGATGCGAAGGCAGACTTGTTGCAACTGGTAAAACCAGACCGACAGGGCAAGCAAGACACCGGACAGGTCGAACAGCTGCGAGCGGTGGTGAAGCGAAACAAGGCGGACGCGGTTAAATGGAGCCAGGCGAAGTTAGCCGCGATAGCGCAGCAGGCGGCAGCGGAGGCTAGGATCGAGGCGGCCGAGACGGACATCAGTTCGCATACGGCTTCGCTTGCGGCCGTCGGTAAGCCGCAGTCAGAAGCATCGCTTAAGCAAATTCAATTGCAGTTGGCGAGGCACGAGGAGCATATTGACGTCTTTAATTCGCAACGGTCAAAGCTCGCGGTAAAGCGAACGCAGGCCTTTGAGACGGCGGGGCGAATACGACGTTTGCGGCGTCAGCGGCGAAGCCTGCAGCGGTTATCGCAGTGGGTAGAAACGTTGAAACGATCGCGGGATGTTTTCAAGCGAGACAGGCTACCGGCGAGGGTTGTTGCTGGTATGCTCCACCGCACAACGGCGAAGCTTAACGAGTACTTGGGGCAACTTTCGGTACCGTTCAGCGTTGTCGCCGATCCAGCGGAGTTTTCGTTTCTAGCGACCCATAACGACGGGACGGTGGAACGGGCCAAACGGCTGTCCACGGGGCAGTCGCTTTGCCTAGGTATAAGCTTCTGGCTAGCCAGGGCAGATGTATTTTCTGGTCAGTTACCATTTTTTTGTTTCGATGAACCGACGTCGAATCTGGATGACGAGCATGTCGTATCCGTGGCGGAACTGTTTTCTTATCTGGCGGGCGACCTGATTAGAAAACACAGGCAAGGTTTAGTCATCACACATCACGAAGCGTTGGCACGTTGTGCTACGCACGTGATTCAACTTTAGGAGAGAGCTAGCACCATGTTTCAGGCAATCTTGAGAAGCCGCAAAACAACATTTGTAAGTGTAGAAAAGTCGGCGGCGACTCGCCGCAACCCAAAAGGAGTGTTTAATCGAACGGACGGCGTCGAAGTTTCTATATCCCTGGATGACGTCATCAGTGGTGGTCATGAGGTTTATGTAGGTGTGAACCGCCGTCCGACAAAGCTGTTGGCCAGGTTCATTCGAGATTACTATGCCAAAGGTGGCGACCTATCCAGTCTATACCTGTTCGCAAACAACGAGGAGGCCGGGGACAATTGGCCGATGCGGCGAGCTTGCGAGGGTCCAACCATGGGCGTTTGCAGGTCGCTGGTGGAGAGCCTTGTAGGTTTACCCGTTGGCGGCCGAGTATGGCCGGACGCGACGCATCCAGCAGTGTGTGCGACCGGTTACCTAGTGCTAAATGGCGGTGACCGAGCGTCAGCTAACGTGGTGGTAAATGCTCTGGGCGACATACGATACGCGGCGTCCAAGGCGAAAGACTTTGGCCTTTCCGCCGCGGCGATCGCCAATCAAGTCTGGCCAGTTGGTTCACCAAACGAAGCGTTTTGCACGTCCGTAAGTCTGGAGCTGGCCAACGCGGTTGTTAGGTACAGCCAGGGCAATAAGAATCTTACGACGTTCTGTGATCATTTGCTGGCGGCGACGTTGGGCCGGGGGACCTATGTCCGTCGCCCAGGGTTATTTGCCAGCGACATGATCGATTGTTACGGAGAGTTTAAAATCGGCATAGCTGCCGCCGGCGTGGCGGCGTTAAAGCTGGTGGTAACGAGTTGGGCTTCGTCGGAGTTCCACTCCGACATCTTTGACGACTCTGTATTTAGTGACTGCGACCCAGACGGAAAATTTCATGCAAAGTTCAAGCAGTTTTGTGGCCAGTAGCACGAAAGAAATACGCATCAACCGGTATTTCAATATGATCAGCCTGTACCGGCCGGAAGACAACCGGGTGCACGCAGCGTTTGTCAAGCGGTTGTCCGTACTAAGAAAAGTAAGCAGTCGTGAGCGGAACAAGTTCATGGTTGAGTTTATACCGGAACCGTTTTTTAAGGAGCAGCTGGTAGACGGGCGGCCGATGTATGTGATGGGTTTCGGACTTTACGCGATGGTCGAGGAGATACTCAAGTCGGCGGGATACGAGCCGTACGTGGTCGATATTGAGCCGCTTGATATGCAGGGGTTTAGGCGGCTGCTACCTAACAAGAATGTGATCGAGCGGATACGTTGGCGAGAGGATCAGAAAATGATCGTTAAAGACCTCGCCACGGTGCCAACCGCCCAGTACATGCTTTCCACCGGCGCTGGCAAGTCGTTCATGCTGAGAAAGCTGTGCGAGGTATTCGATAAGGCAAGAATCGTTTTGACGACTTGTGGTAAGGGGTTACTCGACGACCTGTATAGAGAAATGATCGCGGACGGTAGAGTCGACGTCGGAATTTACCATAGCGATCGACGACATGAGTACAACGGTCGCGTGTTGCTTTGTTCGGTGGGGATGCTGCAACACTTCTGTGACCGGGAATTTGACGTGTTGCTGCTGGATGAAAAGCACGAGTGCGGTACCCTGGCAAGAATTGACTCTTTGTTGTCTGTTAACTGCCGCCGTGCTTATGCGTTCTCAGCGGAACATGACAGCCGAGCGGATCAGGCTGATGGTTGGCTGAAGGTCGCTTTCGGCGAGCTACGCAGCCGGATCACGCATGCGGAATCCGTCGCCGCGGGGGACATTGTTCCGGTCAAGGTGGAGTGGGTGAAGGTGGATGTCAGCCGCTTCCCGGACTACAACCCGGCCTCTGTCCAGTTTCTACGGGAAGCTTATTGGAACAACAGCTTCCGCAACGCGGTGATTGCGAGCATGGCATTGAGTGCGGCCGAGAATGGGCAAACGCTTGTGTATGCTAGTTCTGTAGAGCACGCCTACAGGCTAAAGAAGCTGTTGGGTTGTCCCGTCGTGCATGCGGTGCAGAACGCGGATAACTGGAAAAGATTACAGGATATGGGCGTGGTCGGCATTGACGAGGTGTCGCCAACGGCGGCCCAACTGTTGGCGACGAAGAAGGCGATGATCAGTGGCAAGTTACCACTAGCGATCTGCAACAGCGTGTGGCGACGTGGCGTTGACTTCGTGCACCTGCGTACGCTTGTGCGAGCAGACGGATCGGCAAGTACGACCGATGCGACTCAGATCAGCGGGCGACTGACGCGTAAGTCCGCTGGCAAAGAGTTCGGCCGTTTGATCGATTTTTGGGATGTGTTCCACGACGCAGCATTCAGGAAGTCCAGAGTCAGACGCCAGCTTTACAAAGGTCTGGGGTATGCACAGGACGAGGTACCGAAATGAGTCCAGACAATTCGTTACTGGTCATCGGGGAAGGCGGTGTCAACTATTTGACGCAGGTGTTTAGGCGAGGGTACGTACACGCGTATCGACGATATCAAGCAGAGAGGGGCCAGCAGCAGACTTACCAACCACCTAAGGCGGATAAGCAGGATGGGCTGGCTAAATGGCGAGCAGCGATGATGCTGTTAGTCGGCCGCGAGCTTAACCCGTTGCAGGCGGTAAGGTACGAGATGCGGCGGTACCAGGCATTGAACGAGCCGGAGGCGCCGACGCTTACGCAGGTGGGCGCGTGCCGGGTGGACCCGAATATTCTAGAGGATGAAACCTATGCGGTAGCGGCGACGGCTATTACCAGCGATCTTGCTAAGATCAAACGGCTAAAGACCACCGCCAGCAGCTTGTTTGCTTCTACGCCTTCAGATGCACAGCTGGCCGCGGAGATCGTTTCTTCGGTCAACAGCCACGTGCTGATGGTCGCGACGATGGACGCGACCGAGGGTTTGAAGGCAGAAGATTCGAAGCTGATTAACCTGGCGGTGCTTGAGTACTTAGAGTGTCCATCTGCGTACACCGATTTACGGTTACCGTTTGTGGTCAACCATTTGAAAAAGCTTAAAGATTTTTACTCGATTATGAAGGGTTGACCATGCTGGTGTTGACCCAGGCAAAGCTGCGAATCTTGTTTGCGGCTATCTGTGTAAGCGAAAGGCTTGTCAGACGGGCCTCAAAGATATTGCGGGAAGATACGTTTACGGATGCCTACGCGGTGTACCGGTTTATCTTGGACGTGTTGCTAGAGTATTTTGACGAACACGGCAGGTTACCCTCGCCGCCGGTGCTACGCAGTAATTTGCTGGCGGACATGGCCGGCAACGAGTATTCCGACGAATCGGACGAACAGGAATTGGCGGAGGTATACCGTTTAGTGGAGTCGCTGGTTACCGAAGACCCGGACTTTCTGGTGAAGTCGGTGACACCCTACATGGATGCGTTTAAGGAGCAGTGCATCCGCGAGCGACTTAAAGAGGTGATCGACAGCGTTGATCTTGGTGAGATGCTCAAGACGACGCAGGTTGAACTACGGCAAGCACTGGTCACCGACACCGACAAATTCGACAATCCGCTAGGCTCGTCGCTGGATCAGCGTAAACCAGGCAAGTTCACGATGCTCGGTAATCCTTTGATCGACATCTACACCGGCGGTACGGGCCCAGCGACTGGCGAAGTGATCGGGCATGCGGCGCCGTCGGGCGGAGGAAAGACGACGCTATCGTCGCAGATCGCACTTGACGCGACGATGATTGCAATACACGAAGCCACTAAGAACGGCGCACGTCCGACGGTCACGTACATATTCAATTACGAGATGTTGCTAGGCCCACTGTCGAACATTCTTGCTTATGGAGCGAGGGTCCCGCGGACAACGATCGAAGAGTATCTCAATAGCGTGGATACTTCCGAGGTATTCAGCCGTGGCCGTGACTATAAGCCATACGAGGTTAAGAAGTTCCGCAAGCACCTTAGTTTGGCGGCATCTGGTAATGGTCCTTATCCACTGGCGGAGTGGGACCGGATTCAGCGACTGCGGAACCAGATCAAGGATTCTCTGTACATCGTCGACTTCACAGGCGGCAACGACAAGTTGACCAACTACGCTAATCGGTTTGTCGACGGGATTGACGAGTTCATTCAGGAGCATCAGTTGTCAGTCGGCAGCCCTGGCGTAACGGCTGTGTTTCTTGACTACGCTTCGGCGATCGCGAGGTCCTACACAGCGAAGAAGAACAGGGAGACCGAGTACGAGCTGCTGGTTGACTTGCCGCTGCAGGTCAAACGAAAGATAACTAACCCGCTGCGTTGTTGGTCATTTATTTCTCACCAGCTGGCCGCGGAAGAGGGCGACAAAGCAGGTGGCACACGGCCCAACCCTACTAAGTGGAAAGGTTGTAAATCGTTTTGCGAGAACTGCGATTTCGGATTTGTAAACGGTAAGGCAACTGAGGAAACGTTCTTGTCAATTTTCGTACAGGCTAAGGTGCGTCGCGGCAAGCCCCAGCCAGACCAAGTGGGCCAGCTCAATGGCGAGTATTCCAACTGGCAACCTGCGGGCGGTGACTTGGTCATTACTGGCAACCGCGTGGTCGAACGCGACGAGGCGAGGAAGATGGCGGGCGTAAACGCCCGGATAGCGATCGATCAAGCATGATCAAGCTAAGAAATCCACGACTTTACAGGCGGCTGTGCACCGTTTTTGGGGAGGCTAACGTCGGCCTGCACCGGCCAGGTGAAGCTGGTGTTTTCGTAAAAGGAACCAGCACGTATAACGGCGCCGGACGGTTGACAAAGACGGCTGGCGAGGATGTTGGCGAGGAATACAATGTCCCTTGCCTTGCCTGCGGTGAAAACCGAGTTGGCAAAGAAGGAAGGCTGTGGTTTAACCATTTGTGGGGAACCCGCGATCCGTTTACAGGCGGCACAATCCTGTGGCTGTGTCACTGCTACAACGAAGAGTGTCAGGCGAGCTACACCAACCGCCGTATGTTTGCTGAGAAGATCTTAGAGAGCGCCGAACCCTACGTCGTGCAGCCCGCGGAGCAAGTAGTTAAGGTGCGTCGCAAGGCGGTGATGCCTGGCGGTACACAGTCGCTGCGGTATCTTGCCGGACACGACATCAGGCACCCGGCGGTGCAGTTTTGCATTCGCAAAGGTTACGACCCTCGTGAGCTGTCAGACAAGTACGGGGTCGAGTATTGTCTTTCGCCACGATCCGTCAACTCGCTGGCCGCCAACCGGTTGATAGTTCCGTTTTACAAAGACGAGGAAGGTGTTCGCAGGCTAGCGGGCTGGACGGCGAGGAAATTAATTCAGGACGGGGCTGGAGATAAGTGGGTGCATTCGCCCAATCCGACTGGCGGCATTGTCTACGGATTGGACGAGGCGTCGCAGCATCCTGTGATTGTGATCGTCGAGGGCCCAGGAGACCGCTGGGCCGTAGGACCGCAGGCCGCGGCCATGTTGGGTAAAAATTGCGGGCCAGAGAAGGTGAAGAAGATCGTAATGGCGATGCAGGCGCACGGCGACGAAGCCAAGATCGTAATCTTGCTTGATCCGGCGCAAGACCACAAGGCGAGGTTACGCAAGCAGCCGCACCACATCTGGTCGGCTGTCGTGGCTTTTCAAAAGGCGAGCGAGATTCCCGTGTACGATGTCTGGCTACCAAGATGGTCAGATCCCGGTAGTCTCGCCAGGTCGTATATCTGGAAGCACATCGATAAAAGGCTGACGCAATTGCCACGCTGAAGAGGAAGGTAAACCATGCCGATTTTTGTACGAACCATAAAACTAGTAGAGGACGCGACTATGCCGGCAGAAATTCAAAAAACGATGGAAGCCGACGTTAAACCGAAAAAGATCAACGCCAGACACGTCAGGCATCCCCGGTTGACCATTTTAGAGATCGTGGGCGCAACAAGGTACCTGGAGGCGAATTTCAAGAAGTTCGACGGAATGTCGTTGAAGGAGATACAGGGCGAGCTTGCGGCGTGGCGAAACCGGAGCGGCGACAAAATCGTTTTTGTCGGCGAGCAGGGTTACAAAGGCGTGTCGCTGGGGACAGCCAAAGAGAGTGCCAACGCGGTCGGGTTAAGCTTCGATAAACCCGAACCGCCACCAGTGATAGTGGCATCGTTGCTGTCCGGTCTGTCGGAGGTACTACTGCAACTGTGTGTGCTAGTGGACTATTTCGCCGCAAAATCGGTCCCATTACATGGCCCAATACTTAGAGGCAGTAAGCCTCACAACAAGTTGCAACTGCTGGTGGAGCAGGCAGCGTCGCTAGAAGCTGCCAGTCGTAAGGTGGCTGACGAGCCGCTTGCGGAAGTGGATGGCCACGATAAAAAAGCCGTAATGGCTGAGTACGCTAATTTATCCGCAGCAACTCATCCACCGCGAGGGCGAGGTCTGGATGAGGAACCCCGCAATAAAAGGTCGGTGCGACGGACGTCGTCTCACCCCGGTCAGCCTTCGCTCTTTCCGCCGGTTAGTTCATGAGCGACGATCAAGCCGGGCCGGTGACCGCCGCTGTGATCAGCTCGCGGCTACCGGCAAACCAGCCGATCATAAGCCTAAACAATAGGTCGCTTCCTCCGGTAGGCCGGGACATTGAGAACTGGGCCCGCAAACAGGAGCGGGCAGTTGAGTACGTACTGCGGCGGTGCCTCTACGGGCAAGGCGGTTACATGATGCCGTTCTCGCTCAACGCAGCTGGCGACGTAAAGCAGATGCAGGTGGTCAGCGGCCATCTTTGGTATCCCAACCCGGATAGAGTGACCCGGGGACCTGAGCCGGCCGATATCATGATTATCGGCAAATGGCTTAATGACCAGGATCTGGCGGCTCAGCGGATTTACGCTGGCGATCTCGGAAGTGTGCTGCGGACCAGCCTTCGCGGCGCTGGCTGGACCGAGAGCGAGATGAGCAAGATTTACCTGACGACGGTGCTCAAGACCGAGCCGCCGGATTGGGGCAAGGCATCCATGCCGCGGCTGTGGGTGGACGCCCAGATCCACTTGCTGTGGCAGGAGATATTGTTGGTACGCCCGAAGTTCGTGTTGCTGCAAGGTGCGGACGCCGTGAAGGCAGTGCTCGGTAAGCGAGCGACCCTTAAGCAGGCTGAGGCCGCGTTTGTGAAAGTCGCGGTGGATTTCGCTGTCAGCTTCGGTAGCGACCCTGAACCCGCGGAGATCCAGTTCACGGCTTCGATTTCACCCGCGGCGGTGCTGCATGATCGCCAGCGGCCAGGTGAAGCGTCGAAGTACCTTACGCACGTCGAGCAGCGATTCGAGAGGCAGTTGCGGCTGTTTCGCGGCGTGGCGATCGAGGGCGGCAAGCTAGGAGACGGGTTAGCGGTAATTAAGGTGGACGTCGTTGGCAATCTCTTCGATCTCGAGGCGGCACTGGCGAAGATGCGAGAGGAGTGCCAGGACAAGCTAGTCGCATGGGATGCCGAGTGGCAGGGAGCACACCCGCAAAACGAAGGGTCCTACTTGCGATGCATTCAGTTCAGCTATCACGACGACCACGCGGTAGTGATCGCTTTAACGCATCCGGGAGGGCAGCCACGGTTCACGCACATCGTGCAGACAGACGATGGTCCGCAGGTAACGACTGAAGGGGCGATGGCGGCGGCGATGGCGATGTGCAAGCAGTACATGCAGGGTCTGCGGGTTGTCGGTCATTACTTCGTCGCCGACTTAGAGTGGTTGGTCTACAGCGGGCTCGACCTACGAAAGGAGTATGACGCGGCGAAGAAGCCCAGTGGTGTCTACGCTGGCGAGGGTGGACTGGCGACGGAGCTGATGGCTCACGCTTGGGACGAGACCGCGAAGTTTGGCTTGGACGAGCAGGTGGCGACGCATCTTAATCTGCCACCTTACTGGAACGCTTTGGACGCTTGTAAGAAGCAGGCGAAAGAAGACCAGACGCTGTTGTTCGCTACGCAGACGGCAGCCTACAACGCAGCGGCTAAGGAACACCGTAAGGCTCGTAAAGCAGCCTTGGCGAAACGCTGGGCACGTAATCGGGCAACGGGAGGCTGGATAGACAATCTGGAATCTTTGCGACGGGCGGAGTTAAAGCTGGCGACGGCCAGGCGTACCTACACAAGGCAGAAATGGGATCACGATGAACGGTTGCGGGAGCTGCAGGCCGGTTACGGCTGGATACCCGATGATTTGCTTTATACGTACGGTGCATGGGACGCGGCTGCCGAGTTGCAGTTGGGCAAGCTCTACCTATCGCGACTCAAAGCAGATCGGCTGGGCAATGATTGCACGCGGGCTTACTGGATTAGCCACCGTGCGGCTCTGGCGGTGTTGGAGATTAACTCCACGGGGTTGCCGGTAGACCGTAAGAAGATCGATTACTTCTCGGAGGTTTTTGCAGTCAAGCGTGACCAGTTATTGGCCGACATTCGGAAGGAAATGCGATGGCCAACGTTTAACCCACGCAGCCGGTTCGAGTTTGCCGAGGCGCTTTTCGGCGAGCAGTACAACGGCTATTTCCAGCAGTACGGCAAGCGTAAGCGGATCCGTCCGCTGGGAGCTTTCACACTTCGTGCGGTACCGCTGCGGACGACAGGCCGCTATCCGATGGAGTGGGAGGAAGCGGTTAAGAAGACTAGCAACACCTGTACACCTAGTACAGGCAAGCAGACGCTCGGCGAGATGTTTTACTCCGGCGAGAAACTTCGGGTCTATCGGAAGGTAGACTCGGAGTGGGTAGTTCGGCAGGAAGATCACGGCAAGTTAATCGGGCTGCTGCGGGACTTCCGGTTCCTCGACCAGGCATTGAAGTCGCTGATTCGCGAGCCTGTAAAGGACAGCGAAGACAGCCTGGTTAAAGATGACGACGGCTGGAACGATTACGACAGCGGCGTGGTTCATATGATTTGCGGCGACGGACGGGTGCGGACGCGTGTTCGACAGACTGTCGAGACGGGTCGCTGGGCGAGTTACGACCCCAACCTGACGAACTTGTCCAAGAGCCGCGAGAAGGATTACCGGCGGATACTAGGTAGCCAGTTCAGCGAGTCGATCCGGACGATCTTCGTACCGGACCCTGGTTGGTTTCTCGTCGAGGCGGATTACTCAGGTGCCGAGCTGATGATGGCGGCTATTCAGGCGGGCGATTTGAAAATGATTGAGCACTGCCAGCGTAACTTACTGGAAGACGACCATCCGGATTATTACGACATCCACTCATCGCTGACGGTGAAAGCGTTTAGGCTCGCCTGTGAGCCGACGAAGAAGGCTTTGGAGGGGATTAAGAAAGACCATTTGAGGACGGTTGCCAAGAGTGTTCTGTTCGGCCTTATGTACGGACGCTCAGCTAGAGCGATTGCAATCGCGGTTCGACAGGAAGGCGTGTATATCACCGAGCAGGAAGCTGGTGAAATGATTGAAGCGGTGTTTGAGGCATACCCACAGTTGGAAGCGTTACTGGAAAACTGTCGCAACCGTGTCGAGCCCGGCTGGATGCGGAATATGTTCGGACGTCTTCGCCGGTTCCCGTACACGAAGGACGAGTCGAAGCGGAAGGCGTTTGGGCGAGAGGCGATGAACGCTCCGATGCAGGGCGGTGTGGCGGATGCGATGAGTATCGCGGCCAGAAATATCATCGACTATCGCGACCGGCAGCAGATGCGGTACAAACTGGCTCTGCAGATTCACGATGCTTTTATTTTGCACGTCCCGGCGGACGAGCTGGAGCACGTGATCGATTCAGTCGCGGGAGTTTTTAAGCGGTGCATGGTTGACGCGGTGCCCCTGCGTCAGACCGATTTGGAAGGCCACCGGACAGCCAATGATGAGGTTTACCGATTCGGTATCGGGATCGACATCTACGGTGGCTGGGGCGAGGTACCGGATCCTGCCCGGTTCCTTGACTATGGACTGGACCCGGCACTGGCGGACTGGAAATTGGACGACAATGATCCAGACCGCTGGCTGCACAGGTCCAAGCGGGGTGTTTATTGGTCGCAGCGGCGACGCAACTTTTTCACGAATTAGGGACAACGATGGCAGATTTTAAGAGAAGACGACCAAGTACTGTTGAGACCAAAGTCCAAGGGGGCATTCCAGGTTTCAAGATCTTTAAAGCGGGAGTCAGGGCAAGCATTTGTTTTCCGGATTTTAAGACGCATGCGATCCCGTCGGTTGGTCATATTGTGCCGACGATCGTGTCGTCGGACGCGACCGGACGCAAGATTAAGAAGCAGTTCATGGCGTACCGAGACGACCATGGCGTCGCCGGGCTGACGCCGTGGTACTTCCTAGCCGACGTCGCACGCAGTGTAGGCATTGGCGACGACCAGCGGACGTTTATCGCCGCAGACGCCGCAGATGAGGAAGGCGGCGGCGTGCTGACTTCGCCGTATGGAATTCTGTACAGCCGGATCAAGAAAGCGGTCAAAGCAGCATCCGGACCCGGCAAGGACATGCGAGTCGATTGCGAGATCAAGAAGGTTAATCCGAAGCTGTGGTTCGACTTGTTTGCCAGCAACGATACGGGCTTCAAGGATGTCGCACTGATTGATCCGAAGAAGATGCGTACCGGGTTCGTGCCTTGGCTGTCGCTCTACGAAGGTGGTCGCTTGCGGCTGGAGGAAGGTTACCTTCGCGGAGCCGGCGGGCGAGATCAGGCCCAGATACTGATGCTGTCTGGGTCGGCGATGCAGGCACTCATTGAGGCCGCTTGTTTGGAGACGCCTGGTGTCGACCCGAACGACGCGTTTAACGACACCTACGTGCATGGCGACTTCACGGCGTTGGATGGAACCGGCAAGTTCGTGGTGATTTACAACGCCGATAAACACAAGACCGTCGGCGAAATTCTTTGCCGTAAAGTCACGCAGAAGATCGAGATGGACGCCGACGATTCCGAGGAAGAATATGATCCGGAAGCTGAAGGCGGTGGCGGCAAGCAGAAAGGCGAACGCAGCACGTTCGGCAACTATTCGGTCGATTTCTCTTCGAAGGTGCGTCTTTGTGCACCTGGCGACGAAACACGCGACGTCACCTATTCCCAGGCGAAGCTGATCGCCAAGGAAGGTTTGTCCGATAGCGTCCTGGAGAATTACGACGAGATCTGGAGCTACTTCCGCCTGATGTCGGCTCCCGAGCAGATGATCGAGCTGGCTTCGGCGTTTAAGAAGAAGCCGGAAGTAATGTATTACGCGTTCAAACCGACGCCGGAACTGATGACGGCGGAAGTTCGCGGCATCCTGCAGGCAAGTGCTCAGGTGGCCATGCCGTCAGGGAACGGTTATTCCGACGACGACGACAGTGATGAATCGTCCGCGGCCCACTCAGATAGCCCATACGACGATGACGACGTGGAAGAGTACGACGTCAGCGACGAGCCGCCGGCGAAGGAAAAGGGCGCCTACGTGAGCGACTCCGCGAAAGCCAAGCTTGCTGCATTGACTAGCGGCAAGTCTGCGGTAACTAAACCGCAGGAGCTGCATGAGCTTGAAGACGGGATGAATTCGCTTTTAACTCGCACGAGTAAAGTAGAGACGCCGGTCAAGAAGAAGGTAGTTACTGGCGGCGTTTCCGCTGTCTTCGCGACCAGGAAAGTGATTAAGAAAGTGGTTAAGAAAGTGGTCAAGAAAGCGACGCCACAGCCGCAAGCGGACCCACCAGCCAAGAAAAAGCGACCTACTGACGGTCTACCGTCCTAGTTAGCAGCAATCAACGGGCGGCGACAAAATCGTTTTTGTCGCCGCCCCGGCAAGGGAACGCAAAAAAACTTCAACGATAAACAAACATGGCGAAGAAGAAGATAACTAGTTTGACAACCCCGCGGCGGCGAGCACCACAGTCTACCGCGGCTAGTTTACCGGTGGCGGCGTTACCGGTACCGCCGCTGGCCAGCGTGAAACCAGCGGTGAAACCCGCGGCCGCGAAGAGGAAAACGAAAACACCGGTAAGGCTGAGCGAGGCAGACAGCGAGACCGTTGAGAAGATTAACACCCGCGTTTCTCACAGACACGCACGGAGAGCCACCGAGCGGGAATCGTTCGTGAGTGTTTACAACGGCATACTAGAGAAGCAGCGGATTAAGAAGAAGATCGGCGAGGACAGTTTGATAGGCTTCGGTGCCGATACGTTTCAGCTAGGCATTCCGCTTCCGTTCATGCTGCAGTACATGTTTGGCTGTGCGGTACTGCCGATGGGCACTGTAATTGAAGCCAACGGCCCGCAGATGTCCTGCAAGACGATGTTGATGTACGAGTTCGGACGCTTTTTCAAGAATAGCGGCGGATGGCTCGACATGATTCTAACTGAAGGCAAGGTATCGACTAGCCTGATCCGCTCGGTCGTCGGCTGGGACAAGCGATCACGAGACGCGGTATTTTCCGTTCGGGTCAGGCACATGAACCAGATGATGGATGAGATTACTCGGCGGCTGGCGATCGTGCACACGATGGCTACCAAGGGTATCGATGGGGCTCCTAAGACTGGCTACAAGTTTCCTGTGCTGATGGGGGTCGACTCGATTATGGGTGCGAATGCCCTGGAGACGAAGAATAAGATCGAGAAGGAGGGCAGCACGAAACGCGGCTTCCCGATTGAGGCGTTGATCCTTAGCCCGTATCTCAAGAACGTGTCCTCAAATATCTCAGGGTTCCCGATCTCACTTTTCTTGATCAACCATCGCAAGGAGAAAGAAAAGGACGACGCGAAGCCGTACGAGAAGGTCAAGTTCACTAAATCTGGCGGCAAGCAGCTCCGCTTCCAGGCGACCTACGAGTTAGTGACGCATATGGTACGGGAATGGGTTTCTGGCGATCCGCGTCCCAATAGCAGCAGCGAGATCGAGAACCGCACGATACGCATTGGAAACGATAAGAATTCCGCGGGCACTAACGGACGTGAATTCGATATCCGAGTGAGCTGGCGGTTCCGCGTGTTGCCGAAGAAGCGAAACGACGGCAAGACAGTGCTGGTCGCTAGACAGATCACCCAGTGGCACTGGGAGGAAGCGATCGCCCCGTTCTTGATGAGCTGGAAAAAGGGCAGGACGAACGCCCAGGGAGTTAGTAAGGGGGCACAAGAGAGGGTAGCTAAGCTTGATGCGGTGCTTCATCTCAGGGAGGTAACTAAGGGGTCGTTCTACAGCGACACGCTGGGTATCCCGAAAGCGAAACCGGTTACCGCGTCCGTGATTGGCCGGATGCTTGAGCCTAGCGAAGAAGACAAGTTGGAGGAAACTGCCGCGGTGCGTGAAAAGCGAGACACGATCATCAAGGGCATACGCGCGGTCTTTGGTATCGACGATGGGTACGAGTGGGACTCAAACGTCGATTACCGGTTGGCGATGAAGAAGCTGCAGGACTTCGCCACAAAAGAAGGCGGCGACAGCTTGGACGATTACGTGGATGCTTTAAAGCACAACCGGTTTGAAGACGACGAGACTTTTGACGCGGTGCACCTGGGTCTCGACGATCTAACCTTTGACGGTGATGACGACTCGGACATGATCGATGACGACGACGAGGATGACTCGTATGGTTAGTCCAAGGGATCAGTTGGCCGCTAGGCTGTCTCGCAAGGAGGGCCGGGACGCCGACTTCGACACCAAGGCAACCGCCGACTTGCTACGCGGCATTAAGCTTCCGCCGACGCTGCGTCAGCGAGTCTATGACCACGCCGAGCAGCGAAAGCGAGGGCAACCTAGGATCAAGGATTTCCGCGAGGTGTTCCCTGATTTCCCGGTTTACATCACCGTTGACCGGCGAGAGAATTTGCGAGACACAGCGGGGCTGGGCCAGTTGTTTCCTGCGCAGAAGATGGCTTCGCAGCCGTTCGTGCAAGAGTTTTTTAAACTGCGAGCGGCAAGGCATTACGAGATAGCGGGACGCCCGGTCGTGGTTTTGATACGCTGGCCGAGCATGGCCGGGACCGTGGCCCTGCATCAAATTCCTTATGACTCGGATTTGCCAGGTGTTTCGATCCGGCTAACTATTCCTGGCGATCCGGCGGAGCGATTAGCGGTCGAGCCGGTCGAACAGCTATTCACGCTGTTGAGCAGTTACGGCGTGATCATTAGCTGATGGGTTCAAAGTAGGGAAAAGCGATGATTGTTCCGGTACGCAAACTCGACTTTACGGGCGTAGAAGGTAAACGGCTTTTTGTGGGCCTGCTAGCGGCCGACGCCAAGAATCTACGCCTGATTGAGGTCGACAGTGCTCAGTCGATCTATCTCGACGCTCGCTGTTTGATGGCAGGCAAGTACCAGATCACGGCGGTCGGGGCGAACCAGTACTTTGCCGTCTTGGGCAAAGGGCTTAATCAATTGGTTCGATTTATGCTCTCAGACGAGGCTGGACACAGTACTCAGCCGGGTGAGATCAATCCGATGATCGCGAGGATAGTGAATCAATTAGCCAAGCATCGCGAGGTAGCGATGCTTGGCCATCGGGCGGTGGTCTCCGAAGACCGACGGCAGCTTGATGGGTTTGTGGGTAGGTCGTACTTCGTAGTTTCGAATTTCGAGGTACACGATTATTTCAGCATGGCGTGCGAGGCGCTGCGAGGTAACTTGAAGTTTTATACTGCCTCGATACATGGTCGAGACATGACCGCTGTTTACGCAGCGAAAAGTGACACGATCAAGATGAATGAGGTGGTGCTCAAGCAGGGGGCGGTGATTCAGAACAGTGAGACTGCTGGCAGGGCGATACGCAGTGCGTGTGTGGTGCTCGACTCGGTTAGCCGTCAGTGGAGCGTGGACCGGTTCTACGCTGACACTCGTGTGCTGCACATCCGAGGAGCGAAACTGCGAGATCGGATGATGCAGTCAGCCGATACGTTGTCTGGATACCAGATGTCATCGGAAGAAATTTCTTCCGCGATAGCGAAGGCAAGGTCGCGAAGTTTATCTCCTGAGGCATTGCAGGCGGGACGGTCGAAATTGGTAAGTAGGGCGGAGAGACTGGGGGTATCCGCGGAGCTAGTTGACCAGATACTTTCTTCGCTAACGTTGGACACCAGACGAGCACCTACCTTGTTTGATATCTACACAAAGTGTTTACTACAGGCAGCGAACACGAATCTGAATCGTTCGATGCCGCTCAGACAGTTTGCGTTTTCTTTAGTGTTCGGCGGGTAAATTTCCTACCGGACAAGAGTTTCTACAGTGAAGGGCTAATATGGCGAATAGAGACGAGTTGGCGGTTACGACGGAGAAGGTCGCTACCGAGGGTCAGTTGGTGTTGACCACCGTGAAGACGTTCAATCCACTGATGACAGATGTGAATCGTAGGTGGGAAACTGGTTTGCGAAGCCGGGCGGCTGATGACGCCAAGTTGTTCTACATGATGGCAACGGACGTTGTGACGATAGCTCGCAATCCGGAAGGCTACGGAGATGACGCAGTCGAGCGGCTATGGAAAGTGCACCATTTGGACGATGCGACCAAGAAGCTCTATCTGTTGGTCGGCACAACCATTAAGCGAGAGTTCTTCGAGCAGATAGAGCAGTACAACGCTTCAGCGAACTCGGCGTACGCTTCGATCAGCGCTGGTCACCTGATATTGATCTCGTCGCTACCGACGGATAAGGCGAGGCAGAAATGCTTCTCGCTCATCAAGTTTAACAAGTGGTCAATCAAGTCGGCCAAAGTCTGGGCGGACGAGCAGAACGATAAGCTGGGCGAGAAAGACAGCAAGCCAAAAAGAATTGTGACGATGTTCGGCAAGATCATTAAAAGTGCCAAGCAGTTGATCGATTCGAGTGACCCGCTGTCTAACGAAACGTTTATCAGCGATCTGGAATCGGTCGACTCCAAGGATACGGCCACAGCGATAGAGCGATGTATCGCGATCAAGGAAGCCTACGAGACGATCTGCGAGACAGGCGAAGACCGGATCATGGTGCTGGACAACGTGATTCAGCGGTTGTCAGATCAGCGAAACGCGACCCAGGCTCGCTTGGCAGCGAAGAATCAGGACCTGGAGGATCGCCAGTCGAAGGCCAAGCGGAAGCTAGCGGCCGCTGCGGAGGCAAGTAACGCCGCAGCAACAAATCCGGCTAAGGGCGAGATAGTACAGGGCAAGGTAGTTAAAGGTAAGTTAGCGGCACCGGTTGCCGCGGCCGTGACACGTGTACCGGTACTTAAGAAGGTGTCGCGCACGGGAAGTACGCAGCCGGCCGCGAAGTCAGTTCCTCCGCAGACCAAGCAGGTGACAAAATCCCCAACCAATCCTCCCATGCCCGCGAAAAAGAAGAAGCTTGTTCGCCGGGTTATCAATCCGAGCTGATCGTCGGTAGTTTTTATTCCCCTGGTCTTCTCTTCGATTCGCCAGAAGACCAGGGTTTACGGGCTGCTATGGTGGCAACCGGCGACGGGCTGAGCGTTTACTACTTTGGCGAAGACGGCCCGCTGATCAGTGACATCGTCGCTGAGGGCATCATTGACAGCCGCAAGTCGGCCATGAAGCTGGTCGCTGACGCGGTGTGTCATGCGATTAATTCCGGTGCGGACTACTTCGAGTTGCTGCGAATGGTCGGGAGAATGCGAGCCGTCTCAACAAGCTATGCGTTTACGCTCGGCGATGATTGGGAGACAGGGACGATCGAGGCTACGTTACAGGTGGCGTACTGGCAGTTTAACGCTAAGACGGAAGAGCTGGTCAGGATCATCCCGGACGTGTCACACGATCTACGTGCACTTCGGGACTGGGAGGCTGGCAGTGCTTGTCAGTAACGACGATTTTGTAAAGCTTCCTGCATTCTCCGCTGTAAAAACCAAGCTGCGGTTTATGGGGTTGCTGCAGGTAATGGCCGAGAACAACGGTGTTCCGGACGCTTTCCAGATCTGCCGGTCGCTAGGCTTATCTCATGACTACTCTCGCCGGGCGGTGGCGATTTCCGTAGGCGACGCAGAATCGCGTCCCGATTCGGTTGCGATTCGGCGGCGGTGTGCGTACCGGCTGGCAGCCAACCACGCCAGGCTCGCTAGGGGTTGGGCTTGCCCGCCCGGCGAAATAGTGAGAGACCAGTACTGCGGTGCAGTAATCACTGGTGTCGAAGTTCGTGTCGATAAAGGTGGTTCGCGTATTTACTTGCTGATAGCGTATCGCGTCTTGACCGGGCGGACGGCAGCCGAGCAGGTAATTGATAGATGCAGTAGCGGTACAGCGAAGATGATCCATTTTTCTCTGAGCGGTCGCCCGCGTAACTGTGGGTCGTACACGCCGTTGCTGCTAGTAGGATTAGAGGCGGCGATTTCGCTGCGTAGAGAGATGGGAGACGTTAAGGTGGTTTCGGTGGGTGTATCCCGGTCGCAGCAGACCCGCAACAAGAAATTGACTCGCGAGCGATTTCGCCGTAACGCAGATTGCCTATTCGGTTTTGGTGTAGATTGTTGCCATTGCGGGGTCGGGCGAACAGAGTGTCGTCGCTCCGTGTTGGCAATTGATACACACATCATCGGAAACTGAAATGCGAGACGCCGCTAAGACCCCTCAAGAATTACATGAACGACTTACTCAGAAGTTTCTGGCGGCGCGTTGCCGGAACGACTCCAGTGGTAGCATTCATAACCCGCAGGCTGACGTCTCAGTGATGATGGCGTTCATGTTCGAACACATCGAAGCGGCGTTTAAGCAGAACGCTTGGCCAGAGTTGACAGGTTTCTTGATAGGCAAGTCGGGCGTCGACAAAAACGATTTTGTCGCCGAGCATGTCCGCAACGTGCACTTGCTAGTGGCGGATTACATCAAGGCCGCCTACGTGCCCACCGAGGAGCAGAAGTTGCACATGACCTTCGAGCAGACGCTTGATTCACTGGGCTGGCATTCACAGCCGATGGCCGCAAGGGTTGCGTATGTGTACATGCTGGGACTGTTTCATATGTCGCGATGCTGGGTAATCGGTAGGCAGTCCAATGAGCTCGGCATTTCGCCGGAGAGGGGTTTTGAAGACATTGCCGCAGCGGCCGGTGTGGAACTACGGATGTACGATCAACGGATCAATCCGACAATCGAAGCCCGCAATACATTACGGGATTCGGTGGTCTACGCACAGCAGCTAGGGATGTCTCGTGATTCGATCATTGCAGAGGTCGACACGACGCTGCGGGATTCTTCGCTGGTGTCGCGTGCGATGTCATTGGTTAAAACAGCCGCATCGCGGCTGTATGACCGCGTGAATCCTCCTACGAAAGATTAGTTGAAATATGGGTAAAGCCGAACGTCGGTTGGCTCCCTGCGGAGTCGACGTCGGGGTTTCCGGCGGGTTTGGGATGGTTTGCGATCAAGAACTGGTGCTGGCGGATTGCCCAAAGGGAAAGCCGACGCCGTACCAGGAGCTGGAGGGCAGCTACAAGAAGCTGACAGCTAAAGACAAAGCGAAACCACGCTATGTAGATAAGACGTTACGCCCCAGAAAGGCCAAGGTATTCGATTCGCTCGAAATGCTTGAGCTACTTAACTGGGCCAAGACGCTAGCCAAAGAGCGTGGCTACTGTGGTTTGTTCGTGGTGGTTGAGCAGCCGCAGCTGCACATTGGGAAATCGCATCCGTCGAGCTACATGGTAACCGGCGGATGCTTTCATACCTGGGCATATTCGCTCAGGTCGATGGGGATTAAGTGGGGTGCGGTATCACCTTCTCATTGGAAGAGTGGATACAAACTCACGTCTGACAAGCTACACAGCCGGTCCCGCCTGGCTGAGTTGTTACCCTCTGCGGTGGGTAAACGCACAGTCAGCGACAACAAGCTCGTGCTGGACCAGCACGACGTTAGTGAAGCCGTACTCTTGGCAATGTGGCTGAGAGACTTTTGCCCTCAATACTTACAGGATAACTATGTTCCCGGAAACTGATGTCAGAATCATTGTCGCCGCGGCGATTAGCCCGATCGAACACTCGCAGCTGGAGGCTCTACGACCTCCGTTTCGCGTGCCTGGAAACATCTCCCAGGCGTCGACGATCGCCAAGTACGAAGCCGAATACCCGCAGAAATGGGCGGACTCGGCGATTGAGCGAGTCCACACGTCGGTAGTGGAGTCGATGCATTTGATTGTTTACGTCAACGACGAGAAGGTCATCGACGAGCTTGTCGGCCCGACTCAGGCCCGTGTGCGAGTGTTCGAGGCAATCAGCGATGCGACGCGGAATGCCGAGCGAGTATCGGTACGGTGGTTTGGTGAAAACAGCAAGCTGGTGCAGAAGCACCTGCTGTTCGCGTTCTCGTTCGCTAATCTGCTCACTCGCGAGGCCGGCAAGCTAACTGGCAAAATCGATCATCGTTTGTTTTACGCTTCACAGCACTTCTCGCTGGAAGCTTTGCTGGAGGTCGACAAGGAGCCCAACGTGGCGATGTCGCACGCCGTTGAGCATTTGCTGCCAGCGGGCACGATCCCTGCGGGACAATCGATCACCGGCAGCCTGATCCAGGATGCAAGGTTGATCGAGCAGTGCTTTGCTGCTGTGGGTGAGTTGCCCTCGGGTGCGACCGCAGAGGTGGTATCCATGACCAAGACAGTGATACGCCGCGTGGTCAAAAAAGTTGGGGGTTAACAACATGTTCTTGCCGTCCGGTATCATTTCGTCGGAGCAGACTACTGCGGAGAGATTCGCGGCCAAGCTGCTCAAGGGGCTATCTGCGACTTCGTTAACCGCGGCGGACGAGGACTATGTGCTGCTGAACCCGTTCATATTCAACCTTTGCTTGCCGGAGGCTCCGATCGATCTGGTAACGGAATCGATGCGAGTCACAGGTATGCCGTCATCGCATACTTGCATTCGGCTCCCAGCGGAGGTGTTTGATTACGGGCAACGCGGGCGAGACGTACAGATTCCTGGAAATCTGCTTGTTGCGATTCCCAAAGAGCAGTGGGAGACTGTGCGGCAGTTTATTCTTTCTGTCATGTTCATCGAGCCCGGCTCAAAGAGCTGTGTGTTTGTACGGTTAGGCGAGATTCTGCTGCGAGATCCTTTCGTCTCTACTAGCAAAGTCATCACCGACGTAGCAGCCGACACGGTTGCGGTGCAGGTGGTCGTAGTCGAGGCAGGTCGCCACGCATGGGTGCTGCGAGCTTCGACGGGTTGGCCACTGAATTCCCGGTACGATTTTGCTATGGTGAGGACTTCTGGGGATGCTCGCGGCGAGAGAGCTTGCGAATTATTCACCCAGGGTGAACAAAACCCACTGACGAAAGCAGAAGAAGAACATGGCAGATTCGATTTTGGAGAAGATGGCGATACCCGATGACGGCTCGGCTTGGTCGACTCGGATGTCGACGGCGTTAGCCACAGTGAGGTTATCGTCGGAAGACGAGTCTGCAGGCAGTAAGCTGGAGCAGAACCTGCAGAGATCCGTATTGTTGGTTACGTCCAAGCTCAATCAGGAGGCAAAGACAAGCGGACACCGTATCATTGGGGTTTACGCTCCGTCGTTCGCATTTAACATTACGTCTAACGGCGATACGCTGGTGGTCGTAGCCTTGTGCGCGTTGTTCTTGCAGCCCGAAGAAAGTCATGCCGCCAAAATTGCAAATACACCAGCCCGAAATTCCACCAGTGGCGGTACCAAAGAAGCGGCTATTGAAAAAATCATTGCCCGCTCCTCCCAGCGGTTCACCGCGTCCAGCGGAGCGGACGCCGAAGGTATCAAGCCCTACCGAATCCTCGACCCTTCCCCGCTCGGCAGTCCGCCGGTCTTCGTTGCCACCCCAGGCGACCGTCGACCATCCGACACCGGCGGCACCCGAGTCGTCCACCAAATCAACGCCTCCTCAAAAGCGATTGATAAAGCGGAAACGGTCTCAACCGTCGCCGACGGCGGAGCCGCCACCACCGGTCAACAAATACCAGTTGTTACTGGCCACGTTGGGAAATCGCCCTCGATGCGAGGGGTGTTCTGATTTGCAGCAGCTTGCTGCGATTCTTCAGCGGGAGATAAACCGATTTCCTGCAGAGGATATACGGGTGCTCATCGTCAAAGGCGAGCTGTTGCCGCTGACGGTGGAAGAATGCCTGGTACATTTCACAGACGGGGAGGAATCCGCGGTCATACGTTTGCCTGTCCCAGCGGCTACTGCCGAAGTGATTCAGAGTACCGGCGAGCTCGTCGGAAGTCTGGACGACGACATTGACCCTAGTTCAGACTTGACCGGGATACCGGACGAGGACTTTTTGTTTGGTTAAGTGGTGTTGCTGTGCGTTGCAGCAATCGTTGGTTTCGAAGCCGTCCAAATCGGACGGCTTTTTTCGTTTTAGGATTGAGAGAAAAATTATGCTTCATTACAACCACCGCACCGGTGACGGTATGAACGCCGCCCAGCGAGGCTATCGACGCGGTCGTGAGCAATTGCGAGCTGCGAACATGTTTCGCTTGGCCCGGGTGTTGATTCGCCCGGATGCATTGTTTTCCTCTCCGGAGGAGAACGAAGTTTCGGTTATTTCTGTGCGAGACGTCACCGCGACTGTGGTGATGGACGTCCCTCGCGCTGGCGAATTGCCTAACAGCCGGATGTACCAAACCGGCAAGTTGGTCGTTAGCGAGAACGAGGCGATGCCTTGGAGACCTCGGTTGTCCCTCCAGGTTGACACAGCGTGCGATCTCGCTGCAGGCATTGCCTGCCGTGTGCAAGCATCTCGCGACGTCACGACGGATGACACCATTCTGTCGCCTAGAGCAGGCACCGCGTGGCTGCGAGGCGACGGCAATAGCGTCTTTGTATGTGTAGGTAACTACAGCGTTGACAACGAGATTAGGCCGTTTCGGGTCGTTAGATTGGCTACGCAAGATTTACAGCATGTCCGGATTGGCGGCCAGCGACCTGGCAGTCTGATTGGCATTCCTGGCACACTGCGTATGGGCCCTATGCAAAAGGGCTCGCCGCTGGTCAGATTCGACCGTCCGTTGAAGGTGGAGATCGCCAACCTTGGGCTGGGGAACGAACCTTTGATGCGTGATAACCTCAGTCACGCAGTTCCGGCTCAGCACGCCCGGGCCATGTTCAAGACCGCGGCCAGCATTGTTGATCAGGCAGACGCGAAAGGTGTTTGTTGTAGCGGCGGATTCTCCGTCATGCAGGCTGGTTATCTCGATGACCTTGAGGCCGACGGGGTCAGCGGCACTCAGTGGGATAACCGCCAGGCGTCGCTGTTGGGCGCCGGCAAACACTTGGGCTTCGCTAAGCCTGTCGAGATCCTGTTCCCTGGTAACGGGGTAATTAAGGAGATCGTGGCTGGCGATCGCGGCAAGCGAGTTTGCCTGGTGATGGAAGATGGAACGGAGTATTCCTACCCGTCTGACGCGATACTGACAGCGAGTACCGGCCACTGCAGCCGATATACGCCGATCGGTGTTTGGACGACGCCTGCTGGTCACGCGATTCGACCAGACAGACTGTCGCACGAGGATGTGTTGTCGCTTTTGTGGGACGCAGCACAACAGCAGGGACATGTCTGTGAGGTGGGTGACAAAATGTGCTTGATGGCCCCGCAAGGGCTGCTAGGTTCATTGGCCATCCAGGGCGAGGAGGAAAACGGAGTGAGCGACCACTACCTCAGCTTTAGCGCAGACCTGTGGAACGAGAAGCTTGGCGGTTTCTTACTACCCAGTGAGTCGTTTGAGCAGGATTTCTGGTTGGGCAATGCTCAGTTCGAAACTTTAGTGGGTGTTGCTGCGGAGTCTGGAACGCGTCCTGCTAGGCGTCAGCTTATAAGCAGACGTAGATAGGCTGCAGTGACGTTAGGTTACCGTTGTGCTATGCTCGCCCACGGTTTATTTCGTGGGCGAGTTAAAGGTAGAGCGATGACAGGTAAAGCGATTATCCCTAGTGGATACAGCGACGAGTACGGCCAGCCTAAAGAGTTAGACGCACCACTGGTTTTTAACGCAGCGGTGGCCGTTAGCTACGACGAGGACGACGAGGAGTTCGATCCCACCGTACCGTTGCCGCCGGAGATTGCGTCGCAGGCGTTTGCGCTAGCCACGGATAAGTTCAATTCGCTAGACGTTAAGACAAGAGATAAGACGTCAGTAGGTGCTTTGGCTATCCAGTTCGCCAGAGCGCTGCGTCTGAGGGAGCAGCCGCGGACCAAGAAGCCGCCTGCTGTTCGCGTGACGCAGGACGACCTTCCGGCGACGACCAACAGCCGCAAGAAAGCGGTTAAGACGGCGACGGTATCGGAGATCTCGCCGGCGACACCGAAAAAGACTAAGACGGTCAAGCGAGTCATTCGCGTTAAACGGCACGTCGACCAGCGGGTAGACGATTCTGGGCCGAGTTTAATCAGCGTTAGACGTCCGGTAGTGACCAAACGCACTCCGGTCATCGTCGCACCTGCCGACGCGTCGCTAGCGTCACTAAAGATTCCTCGACTAAGTGGTGTTCCTTCGTCGCCGGGCATCGCGATACAGCTGAGGTATACAGAGCAGTCGCAGTTGGTATCTCAGCGGTTCCGAGTGCACTGGTTGTTGACCTATCTGGACGACGAAGATCAGGTGACGCAGGTAGCAATGACATTTGATCGTCGCTACGGCGAATCTCCTTTCGATGAACTCGAGATCGATTTCTCACCGTATGAATCGATGCAGCTAGTTATTAGCGGAACACAATCGATGACGTTGGAGGTGTTACGAGGTAAGATGGTCGTCGACCTTGGCGTTTTCAACACCGCAATTTTCAACGTAGTGAGACCATGATGGATAAATTTGGCGTGATTCAGCCTGGCCGGACACCTGATCCCGAAGATTCTAAGAAATCGAAGGATAGGGGCAAAAGTGCAGCCGAGCTAGATAATGGTATCCTTCGGGACGTCGCTGACCGCACGCAGGATCATCTGCGATCCAGAGCAGCCGACCCGAACGACCACCAACCAACCGGCTAGCATGTACGACAAGCTCACCTCATTCGATTGTCCCGGTAACGCACGGTACAGCGGTAACGGCAGTAGTGCCGCTTACCCGAAGAACTTCCTGGATTACGCTAGCACCGCCGTTCCGCAGACGTTCGCGGAGTTACTGGACTGGTCTGAATACGCGTTCTTGGCCACGGGCGACTACAAGTCTCTTTTCGAGCGGCTATACAACTACTTCATCACTGAGCTGAAGATCTCGTCGATTGACAACGCTAAGAAGCCGATGGATGAAGAGACCGCGAACGAATGGCGGCAGTTGCTCGAAGACGATCTCAACTGGGGCGAGGTCGCGGCCAGTATGATGCTCAATTTGGGTGTCTACGGTAACGATTTTATCTCTGTTTACGCACCTATTCGCCGCTTTCTAGATTGCCCGAATTGCGGGCTGCGGATTGATATGAAGACGCTGGCTGACACTAGCGGCAGTGATTTCGGTTATCGCAGCGGTAAGTTCACTGCCAGGTGCGTGGGCCAGAAGTGCCGACGAGAGAACCGCGGCACCGAGATATGGTCGCCGCATGATTTGCGATCAAGCCGCCCTGAAGACTTCAAGATCAAGCAGTGGCCGACTCGTGAGATGATTATCCATCATTACGCTTGGACCGACCGCACTATTATTTACTGGCGAATTCCTGAGCACTACAAGCGAGCGGTGCAGTCAGGCGACGTTGAGACACTTGCCGAAGCCGATGTCAACGTGCTTGAGGCTATCGAGAAGAACATGTTGTTCAAGTTCCGTGATGATCGAATCTTTCATGCGAAAGAGCCGACCATTACGGGACTGCAAACGCGTGGCTGGGGTTTGCCGAGGTCGATTTTTCTTAACCGTCAGGGCTGGACGCTGCAGCTATTAAGAAAGAACACGCAGGGGTTGGCACTGGACTGGGTGATGCCGATGAAGATCGTCTCGCCGTCTGCGCAAGCGGTTCCGGTTGGGCGGGGTAATTCGATGAGCCCTTCGGCGAGCGTTAATCAAGCCGACTTTTCTCGCATGTTCGCTAAGGCGGTTTCGTCTCACCGCAGTAATCCGACGAGTTGGCAGGCAATGCAGATGCCAGTGGACGCTAATATCCTTGGTGGCGACGCCAACCGGCTGTTTCCTGCGGACATGATCCGTCACGCCAAAGACGAGTTTCTCGACGCCGGCGGGTTTCCTGTGGAGATGTACCGTGGCACGTTAACGTTGCAGACCGCTCCGGTCGGACTTCGCCTGTTCGAGGCCACCAACAAATCAATCCCGTCGATTCTTAACCGTGCGGTGAAATTCATCAGCGGACGTGTCTCTGAGTTGGCCAGCCGCGACCCGGTTGTCTGTAAGCACGAGCGAGTCTCGATTACTGACGATTTGGAAACGCTAATGATGCAGACGCAGATGGCTATGAGCGGAGCTTTGGCGATGAGCGAACCGATGCGACGCATGGGCGTTGACTACCGTGACAACGCACGTCAGACGATGCGTGAGACAGAAATCACGCAGGAGCTTCAGGAAGCTGCCCAGGAAGAGCAGATTAAGCGACAGCAGTCCAACGCGGCGATGGCGACTCCACCTGCGGGTGGAGCCGATCCGGCTGCGGGCGGTGCCGCTCCGGCAGAAGGTGGCGATCCGGCTGCTAACCCAATGGCAGGCATGCTACCCAGCACAGGGTATGTGCCACCAATGGCGCCAGACCAGATGGAGGAGGCAGCTACGGCGTTGGCCCAAACGCTCGCCGGGATGGACCCGATGTCACGGGACCGCGAGCTAAAGATCATCCGCGACCGTTACCAGACGTTCCACGCGATTGTAAGGACGCGGTTGGAGCAGGCGGATCAGCAAATGGGGCAGCAGGGGCGTCAGATGATGATCGGACAAGGCGGTTAGGCGATAGAACGCGAGTGGTGGAATAGGTAGACACACGGAAATGGCGGGTCGAGTACGAGAAAGACGGGTCCGACCGTAGGAGTCGGGTAGCCTATGTAGCTGCGTCTATAATCTCGGCTATGCTGGGTGCGAATCCCGGTCTCGCGTCTTCAATAACATGCGGCGACAAAATCGATTTTGTCGCCGCTATCTCTCTCTCCCTTCCTAAGGAAGTCTAGTGGCTAAAAAGAAAGTAAAACCGGCAACCATTACAGCAAGGTCGCGACGCAGCAAGATAACACCGATGGTAGCGTTGCTGGTACTCGAAGAAAGCAGTCCTTGCGATCCTGAGACATTGATCAACAAGATCAAGATCGATATGCGGTTGACTTCGGATGATGAGTTTGAGTGGGCCTCGAACTACTCTTTTGTGCCTACCGTGTTGACGCCGCTGCTGGAGAAAGGCTGGGCAATTCGTAAATACGAGCGAGACGGGTACATTTTCTCTATCACGCCCGCCGGTAAAGCCGAGATCGCTCGGCAGTTTTAGCCTAGGCGATCTCAGCTTTACTTCGTTCTCGATAAGCGTAAACCATGGCATCAACACGCGGCGACGTTAATATCCACGCGGTACCAGGTGGCAAGGACTATCTCAAACAGACGATGGCTTCTCGTTACAAGGCGACGCTGCGTAAGTCGCCGCAAGCGGGAATGGCTTCTCCCGTCGGCGTGATCTCGCCAGCTACCCCGATAGCGGGAGAGGTCGTCAAAAGTGCTTTTCAAATTAACAGGGAGGCATTGTTCCAAGAAAACCCCTCCTACGGGTGGCAAGTAACCGGGAGTGGGGGTGGAAATGGGTCATTTCCAGTAGTTGGTGGGTATGACGCTGTGCTTCATTCAGCTGCAGTAAAAATCGCTTTTCTAACGACCTCTACCGGTCATTCAGACGGTTGGACCGGCAAATTAGCGGGAATCAGCGAGTTTGCCGGGAACCGTTCGGTCACTCTTAAACACGCTTTTAGCCCTTGGAGTGCCGTTAAGAGCGTTACTGACCCTGTCTGGGAAGCAGGTTACGGTGCCGCGGACAGTACCGTCAGTGCGATACGCAACGCACCTCGTGCGGTGATGAACGCGGGTTCGGCGTATAAGCATCAGTTCAATCGGATGTACAACCCCTATTCGCAGGCTTGGAACGAACCGGGGATGAGCGGAGACAATATTGGAAGGGCGGCAATGGGGGCCGGATTGGGCGCCGGGGCACTTGCAGCCGGGATGGTTGCCGGACCTGCGGCAGCTGCAGGCGGTGCTGCCCAGGGAGCGAGAGCACTGCTTACAGGCGGCATGCAGGTTGTCCGTAACATGGCTCCTACCGCGATTAGGCAGGCAGCACAAAAGACCGTGGCAGCTTCCCCGACAGCGGCCAGGCTAGCTCAGGCCAGTGGCCGCGGGCTTCAGGCAGTTCAGCAAGGGGCCGGGAAGGCAGTGCAGGTAGTTAAGCAGGTTGCAACCAATCCTACAGTTGTTGATGCAACGAAGCGGTTGGGTTTTGGCCAAGGGTACGGCTACGCGGGCGATTTTGCGGGTAGTGCGGCGGATACAGTAGCCGGCCAGGCTGGTATTGACACCAATGGATGGGGGCAGGCGATTGGCGGGAACTACGGGTTTTTTCGCGGGCTTGGCAAAGGGATACCGGCGGCGGGACCGCTCGGTTCGTTACTGAGCCGTACAGAAAAGAAACTTAAACCGGCGGCGGGACAACTGACCACGTACGGAATCGGTGATGCGACTATCGGAAAGATGCAGGAAGAGCTTACTGACGGCAATATGAACATGTTTCGCCCTACAGATTCGTATCTAAACGCGCAGGATGCGGTATCTCGCAGGATGGATGCCACGGTGTTGGAAGCCACCGGCATGACCGTTCCGCAGATAAGGGAGATGGCGGACCGGGCTAAGCCACTTGTAGAGCAGGCATATCAGGAGTACGGCCCGCTCCCGCAGCAACCTTACGCGACTCCGGCATCAACAGCGACCGTAGCCCGACCGCAACCACCGCAACCACCACAACCAACGCAGCAACCGCAACCACCGCAACCAACGCAACCACCACAACCAACGCCGCAACCGCAACCAACACAACCAACGCAACCAACGACCGTACCCGCTTCTTTGCCGCGAGCAGGTGCCAGCGGCCTTAGCGGACGTAGACCAGGCGAGAGCACAACTAATTTCATCTCGCGACTAGCTGAAGGCGGTAGCTAGGAGTCGCTGGCTGTTTATCGACCGACAAACAGGTTAAAGTTGACCCATCTGGGTCACTTATTTGCCAGTGGTTAGTGATGAACGTGTGTACGTTAGTGGCTAGCCTAGCAGTCCTTCTCTGTCGATACAGGCGAAAGCAGCATGGAAAACGATCAGTGGCGGGCGGCGATTATTGTCGAACGCAAAGACGCCAAGTACATGGACATTGGAATTCAGCGACTGCGAGCTGCTGGTTTCGAGAACATCCACGTCATGGCTAGTGAAGGGGTGACGATCTCTAAGCGGTATCAACCGATGAGTCACCAAGCCAAAGAATGGACCGACGGGTACTCGCTTTGGAGAGGCGCGATCGAGTTGTTGGGTAAGATCTACACTTCGCGTTCCCAGCTGTTCCTGCTGATGCGACCCAACTTCCACCTGTGGGGCGATCTGATGCGATATGGTGAATTAACGATCGACCAAAGGTTGCTAGCTGTATGGAGTCCGTTCACTCCTAACCGCGTATTTCCCTCAAGTAACCAGACTCGCCCATCTTGCGAGGGTAGCTTTGGTTGGTGTCCGACCGCGATGAACGCTGACGCTTCTGTTGCAGACTGCTTGATAATGACCGGCCATATGCTTACGTTAGTCGGCCAGTACCTACCAGCGGTGTCGGCAGGCGGGCAAGTGGGCAGTGCGATTGCTGCGGCAATGGAACGTCAGGGCGTGCCGTTCTATTACCACTTACCAAGCCTGGTGACTACAGCAGAGCACACGCTCGAGGCCGACGACTTTGTCGGTGTTACGTTCGATATGTCCAGGAAGGACATGCTGACGGGTAGCTTTCTTCTCAACCCTAGCACGCCCAGACGTAGAAAAACAGGAAGTATGACATGCGTACCCTCGAACTCGTACCAGAACGCAAGTTCGCCCCCGACAGTAGTAAAAAAACCGCGACTCGGGTCGTAGTTGCGGTTTATGGAGCTGACACCCGGATCGGCTGCAAATTGATTGCATTGTTGAGGCAGAACAATCTCGGGGTGCTACCTCGTCCGGTCAGTTGGGCTATCGGAAAAAGCTCAGCCGAGATCCGTGCGGACGTCGTGGACAAACAACCAGGGGTGATTCTGAACTGTTTGATCGATCCAGACAGCGGAGACCTACCGATCGACGAGACGGCTGCTTACGTGGCAGTGACACAGTCGCTCGTCTCTCAGGCTAAGCAATTAGGTTGTCGTTACATCCACTGTTCCAGTGCAAGAATTTATGGGCTTGGCGACAAGCCGGAACACGGCAACTCTTATGCCGAATATGATTCGGTGCTGGTAAAAGGTGATGACCCATGGCGACAGTTAATCGCCGCCACCGAGCGGACGGTGATGTTGCACACGTTGCTAGCTAATCCGGTCGCCTCGCGTACAGCGAATGATCGTTTTGGGTTCTACGTAGCCAGATTTGGTCATGTGCTAGGTTTTGGCGAAACCCGTTCGCAGCGGTTCCCTGCGGTTCACACGCTATCTGCTTGTCTACAGGAAGCATCGCAGAACAACTGCACGCTGATCTGCAACGATCCTGACCGGCGGATATCACCGGTCAGCGTGGGTACAGCTGCCGGGTGTATCGCGGACTTATGCGAACCGCGTTGTCAGGCACCTTACGGGTTTTACAACGTCGGGTCCACCGACACCGTTTCGTTGCGAGAGATCTGTACTCAGTTAGCACTGCGGCATGGTGTTTACACTTCGCTGGTGCCTTTCAGCGGCCGACGAGATGCTAAGGCGGTCTACGGGGTCGACGCTGATCAGGCGGTGAACCCGGCCTGGTGGCTCAGTCGCGGGATGCGAAAGCTGCCCACCTGGAGAGCGGCGGTCGCCGAGCTGATGGTTGACCGCGATTTGTGCTCGGTCTGACCTGGCAGGGTGAATTACTCAGCCGATCACGTAGGCATTAACCTAGCGGGTGACCCGTTCTCGCTCACCCGCTAGGAATCGATATGCTAGGCGAATTATTCAAAACCGCGGACGACACCGCCGCGGCTAAGCTTTCCGGAAGACTGATTTTGTCAGATTCCGGATGGTTATTATTGACGGTGCCAAACGCACTGGTTCGCGGGGCATTCTCCGCGCTGGCGGTTCCAGGAATCGAGCTACCGCCGCGTAAAAGCGGTTCGGCGTTGCGGGCACATATCTCGGTGATGAACGCCGAAGAGGTCGCCGCTATACCTGGCAAGATCAACGAACTAGGGAAATCGTATTCCTATCAGCTCGGTCAGATCCGCGAAGTCAAGCCGATAGGCTGGCAGGGAATGGAACGGGTCTGGTTCATTCGCGTTGATTCGCCTCAGCTCAAGGAACTGCGAAGAAGCTACGGGCTAAGTCCGATCCCGATGGGCGGGCGGACCGAGAAACCTTTTCATATTACGATTGCCGTAAGACGCAAGAACGTGTTACGGACCGGATCAATGTCCAAGTTGTCTCTTTTTAACTCTTTCTCGATAGGAACGAATATTGGATAGGATGTGCAGAGTTGGCTAAACACGCCATAAGCGAGTTCGTGTTTCCTGTTCCTCTACGGCCAGGAAACGAAAAAACAGGTACAGAGGTCTATACGACCTCGCTACCTCCGGGCAAGACTTGCCCGGGAATGACAGCAGATTGCTGGGAGAAGTGCTACGCCCGCAAGGGCCATTACAACGGGCCGACGGTAATCAACCGCCTGGCGGTGAACGACGCGATGCGGCAATTGCCCGACTTCGTTCGCAGAGTAACGGGCCAGATCGTTTCTCAAGGGATTCGATTCGTGCGGGTCCATGCGGCGGGCGATTTTGACACCCAGGAATATATCCAACAGTGGATCGATATCGCCAAGCGAAATAAGAACACAGTGTTCTATGCCTACACACGATCATGGTCGGTACCTAGCTTGCTACCCAAGCTGCGTAAGCTGGCCAAGATGCCTAATGTTTCGCTATGGTTTAGTTGCGACCGGTCAACCGGTATGCCGCCCAAGAGTACGCGGGTTAGGCGTGCGTACATGTCCGTTACCGACAGCGATAAGCCACGGTACAAAGTTGACCTATTCTTTCGTGCCGGCAGTCGCAGACAGAAACAGGTCAAGTCAGCCGGTACGTTGGTGTGCCCGGCCGAGCGGACGCCAACTAAAGGCGTTACCTGCAGTCAGTGTCGAATCTGCATTGATCGCGGCGATTGGCTAGATCAGCAGAATGATCGTTTGCGTGGCAAGGCAATCAGTCTTCCTGTGCTACAGGGAGGCGTATGATGGGATTTCTTCTTCTTTTGGACATGCGAGGGCCCTCGTTCACGCAGGATGGCTACCCTAAGCCAGAACCAGAGCTGAAAAAGATACTGATGAGGCTCGTCCGCTCGCTAGACAAGGGAACTTCAATCGCACAGTTTGACAACCAGGAGGTGTTGGATTCGCAGCGGCGTCCCTGCGGATCGATATGGGTAAGCCAGCAGCGATGGACGGACGATGCGATTGACGCCTTGATTCGAGAGCTTGAATGACCCTAGCGGCGACAAAATCGATTTTGTCGCCGCATCCACCTAACCCTTTGAATGAGGATTTCGATGAGTATTATTTACGCGATAGCTAATGACGGCGGTATTTCCGCCTACGTCAACGGCCAGATGAAGGTGGTCGCTCCTGACCACCCCAAGTATGAAGACATCTTGCTGGCGTTGGACAAGCAGGATTCCGACAAGTTTTTGAGGTTGGCCGACGTCAGCAGCGCGGTTAATGATTACCTCAGCCCCAGCGGCAAGTTGGCCGTCAAGAATGGCCAGGTGCTTTATCAAGGTGTTTCGATCGAGTTTGCGTTCACGACGCGGCTACTGGAAATGATGGCCAAGTCATTGCCGTATCTGCCTTATGTCCGCTACATCGAGCGAACGATGCGTAACCCGCGGCCACGCTGCGTCGCATCGCTGGATTTGCTAATCAACCGGGCGGATGCGAAGTATCCGTTACCGCTGCTTCCTGACGGACGGTTCCTGGCATACAAGCGAGTCCGTCCGGATTACCTGGACCATTACGGCGCTACGGTGCTCTACGAGCCGCTGGAGGTTAAGTACAAGGATCACCCTTTGGTGGGTGATTTAAACTGGCTGCATGCACAGGAAGGAAACCGCGTCGGGATGCCGATCTGGGAAACAGACGACAACTTCCAGCTAGCTTGCTCGGCGGGATTCCACGCTGGCTTGTACGAGTACGTCGAGACGTTTCACAAGGACGACGGCCCGATACTAGCCGTGGCGATTTGCCCCAGCCAGGTGATCTCAGTTCCACAGGACGCCAGTGCGTTTAAGTTTCGCACACACGCACTGGAAGTGCGGCACATCGTCCCGGAGACGTTCTTGGACTTGATCTTTGATCCGACTGGCTCGCTTAAAGCGGCCAGGGCTAATTCGACGTTCTATAACGACGCTTGGTCCTGCGAAGAAAGTGAGTTCGAGTACTCAGAATTTGGCGACGACGACGACGACGAACACGACGACGACTGGTCGCAGATCTAGTCGTTATTTTCGGCTGTAACACCAAAGGGCACCCAGGAGCCGTTCCGGGTGCCCTTGTTTCATTTCTGGCGGAATTGTTTCAGCAATTCCACCAGCGTTTCATTAAACCATCAGGACCGATCCATGATTCCGGCAATCAGTACCAATTCTTTTGCGTCGTTCGGGATGTCCGGCGGCGGCAAATGCACGATGCGCAACGCCTCCCATTTGCAGCAGTTGTTCCTTGGAAAGATTTATGCGGATCCACTGCACGCACTTGTACGCGAGCTATGGCTAAACGCCATCGACAGCATGATTCAGGCGGGTCGGCCCGAGGTTCCGATCGAGGTTTCGCTGCCAAACTTATTGTCGCCGGTTTACCGGGCGAGGGATTTTGGCGTCGGAATGACGCACGACCAGTTCGAGGCCATCTACAGTGACCTGGGCGGCTCTACTAAACGCAGTGATGCCGCCGTCACTGGTTCGTTAGGCCTTGGCTCCAAGAGTCCGTTAGGCTACGCGGACTTGTTTAACGTCTCCTGTTACGACGGAGAGACGGTTAGACATTACCTGATCTCTAAAGACGTCGACGGCGACATGATGTGGGTCCCTGTCTCATCGTGCCCCAGTGACGAACCGCAGGGAGTCGAGGTAGTCGTTCCGATTAAGACTGGCGATACCGCTAAGGTTATCCATCACTACTACAAGATCTTGTCGGCACTGAACCATCCCAACATGCCGCAGGTAGCGGTGCCAAACGTGACTGGGTTATCCGGTGCTCGACCAGAACCAACGGACTGGTCAGACTATCCCTTGACCTCGCCGACGGTTTCGTTCGACGCGTCTAACAGCCGAACAACGTCCTTTCGGTTCTTTATGGGTAATATCGAATACCGCGCGAACCTCGAAGCGATGGTCGCGAACGCATCGAAAACCTGGGAAGACCACCGGGAGCTAGTACTGGCGACCGCCCGTGAGCTTAAGATTGCCGTCTTTGCACCGATGGACGCCTCGCATGGTCATTGCCCGGTGGACTTCGACGCCGGACGTTACAACGTGCAGCCGACCGCGAGGTCATCTGACTGGGTCATGTCGCAGCTTGTCGAGGCGGCTGAAAAGTACTGGAAGGCACAAGTAGCCAGGCTCAAAGCGGCGGACGGCTTGCTGCAACGGTGGTCGCTGTTAGCGTCGCTTGATAAGCAGTACACCGCGGCTATTTTTAAACACCTGGTAGCACGTGCGGGGGTCACCGGCGACGCTCAGTTGCTTATTCCAGTTAGTAAAAGCCCGCTCAATTTGTTGCTGGAAGCGGCTGGCGACCAGATCGGTACGGGCTGGTTGCCTAGGACCTACACTTCAGGCGGCTCCGACATGCGAGATGTGTCCCAGAAAATGGCTGGTAAACGGCTGGCCAATCACGCAAAAACGAGGGCGAGAGTGGACGACTTCGTGTCATTGACTAGGCAGCTTCGGAGTTCCACCGCCTCGGTGCTAATCATCGACGAGCCGAATAGCTGGCGGCAGCGGTATGAAGCGGATTATGACGCCCGTTTACCGGTTTTCACGGTGGCTTATGAAGAGTTAGTCGCCGGTAAGCTTGTGCGTAAGCCGACAGCGGCGTCCGCATTTAATCTTCGGCGGTATTTAGAGTCTCACGGCGTACAGGTAACGCAGGTCAGCGAGTTGCCGGTAATCGAGCGATCTCGTACGGTGAAGCTTAAACGGCGTGAGAAGCAGTTCACGCTGCAGCAGTGCTACACCGTCAATTCGTCGATGTTCAATTATCCAGCAAGTGTCTTCCGTCCTTACAGTGGCTACGGTGGCGACACGGACGATAGGTTTCTTTTGCTCCGCGTAAATGGACACAGGATCGAAACGTCACCGACGTCTGGGTGGTGTGAGGTGAGTGCTACATGGCATGAAGGTATCACCGCCGCGATGGCAACCGACTTAACACGTAGCGACACGCAGCACTACAGCGATTTACTCGCTTACCGGCTTTCGGGAGTCAAGTCGTCTGCGATGCCGGACAACTGCGACGACTTGTTCGTTTATTTGCGGGAGCAGTATCAGTGGCATCTACCGCTGCTGGAGTGCGCAGCCTTGGAGCGGCATTTAAGGGCGGCGTTAAACAACGCTGACGTCATGGAGCATATTGAGGGCGACACACCGTTTGGCGAGGGTCGTCCGCGGATTCAGACGCCGGTTAACTGGATGCGGTCGATGATGCAAATCTTCGGCCATCGGATGCGGTCGCACATCTGCCGTTTCGAGAAGGTATGCGTAGCCTTCTTCGGGCAAGAATACATCGAGAAGCAAGACCAGTGGAAAGCAAAGAACGATCCGGTATGTCGACAGCTGGCCGAGAACTTTGTCAAGCAGTACCCGCTCTCGCCGATTCTTCCTTTCGGAAACTTTCGAGATACGGTAAAGACTTACCCACAGATGGCCCACCGGCTGGACCGCAAGGACCATCTGACGGCTAAGGACATCCCTAAACTGCCGATTCTGCCAGAGTCCGAATTGCTGACGAAGCTAGTACCCGATCTGCCGCATTTTGTCTCGCTGACGTCGTCAAGCTATTCTGGCTGGCTAAAGCGAGACCAAGTATGCAAGACGAAAGTGTTGACGAATTCGTAGCCATCTTCGGCGACGGCGGGAAGATAGCAAAGCTGGCCGCCGAATTACCGGCGGTCAGCCAAGTTACGTGGCCAGATCCTTACGAGATCACTGAGCTACGGGAGTTGGCCAAGCAGGGCAACGCCGTCGCTCTTGCGATCTACGGACTGCACGATCGTTTCCAGGGAAACGACCCTAAGACATTCTTTCACGCTATTAAAGTGGCCGGGGAGGTCAGCGAACAACTACAGAAACTAGCGGATTCCCTGATACCGCCCGCTCGCGACGTGATGACCAACTTCAAGTCGCCGTTCGATCGCGACCCGAAGCGGTACAGTTCGATACTGGATCAGGCCGGTACGGTTGCCCAGTGGTGGCCAGGGACGATCGGCGGCGTCCCTAACTTGCCAGGTCCGCTTTCGAGCCTGGCGGTGATGGGTACACTCGGCGCTGGTGCCGGGAACCTGACGGGTAGGTTGCTTGCCAATCACCCAGCATTTGATCCAGAGACGGTAACTAGCCGGGCGACGATGATCGGCGGCCTGCTGGGGTTACTTCCTGGGGCGGCGTCCATGGGAATGAACGCTTTGGCTGGCAAGTCGTTGCTGGGTGACAACGTATTGGGGATGCAGAAGCGTTCTCTGTTAGATCCGACGCTGTTCTCACGCCCTAACTTGATTCCGGTTGAGCAGCTGCAGCAGATGGTTTGGGAAGACCCCGACGTCGCTGGCCGTCTGCCCATTCACATTGCGGCGGCAACGTCGGCTCTTGTCGAAGGGGCTAGTCGGCAGAGCCGCAGCGAAACTCCGTTTATCACCCCTGGCGATATTGCGAGAATGGCTGTGGGCATGGGTTCCGGCTACACTAGCGGCTTATTGGTCGGTAAGGCCCTGGGCGGGCTGTTCGGAGTTTCCGACGCAGCTCAGCAGGTACTGCGTCGCTCCGGAGCGGCAGCCGGTCTTTTACAGACATTTGTACCGTTAGCTTTTGGTGCGTAGATGACATTCTTAAAGGGTTCCACCGGTCTTTGGCTTCCCGGCTCGGCGGACAGTAACTGTACGGAAGCCAGAGGGGTGAGTTTCTACGCGGAGAACGGCATGGTGTGCATGCGTAAGGAGCTGCCAGACGGTAAAGAGGAGTTTAAGCAGTTGGCCCCCAGCGAGGCCAGGATACGCATGCAGGCGCTCGTAGAGGTTGCCAAGCGATCAAGCGACGTCCACGGGCCGAACCATTCCCAGTCTAAGTTTTACGAAAACTTTATCGACGGGTATAAACGAGCCATCGTTGCGGCAGAAGAGCAGGGTCCGTATGAGGATCCCAGCAGTCGTCGAGACCGCGTCAACCGCCGTCCGAAGTCGTTCGCGATGCCCTCTAAAAGCCTGGAATGATCATGTCCACTGCCGAACAACGCGCTAAGCTCGCCGCCGATATGCTGGGAACCCTAGTTGATGCGGGGTTGAGTAGGCAGGAAATGATTAGCATGCTGTCGTTCTCCGCTGACGTCCTGGAGAAGCAGGCATCGCAAGGAAAGACGCTTGACACCATGGAGTTGGACAAACAGTCAGGTTTGTTTGGTGCATTGGCCGGAGCGTTGCCGATAGATGCGATCAAGGATATCGCTCTTCGCGGGGCGGACAAGGTGTTTGGGCTTGGCGAGCGTGTAGTAGGCAGTGCGTTGGATACGACCATGAAGTATTCGCCACTGATTGCGGGAGCTGCGTTGGCGACTCCGGTGATCGCAGGTTACGCCGCAGGTCATGGGATAGGTACTGGCAGCGACAACGGCGATGAGATGGTTCGATCGATTCACCAGCGAGAATTGGTTTCGATGCTGCGGGAGAACGCGAGGCTAGCTGAGCAGACTCGCTTGGTTGAGGAGCAGCGACAGAAGCAGTTGGCAGGTAAAAAGCGACCACGCCGTTTCGCTGGCTAAAGCGTGTCGCCGACAAAATCGATTTTGTCGGCGTGAACCCGGAAGTGGCTAGCTGGTACATTGCTTGTGGTATCACTCCACAGGCGAGAAACAATGCACGATAATCAATCCAGCGATCAAACTCTCAGCTATCAGCATTTCGATCGCGAGCATGTTCCGTTCAGCGGTCAGATGCCGCAACTGACTGCGGCAGAGTACTCACAGATCACACGTCGTGTACGGATATCGGGCTATGGGTTGTTTGACACGTCGGACCCGTCGCAGCGATATTTTGGGAGAACGCTGGCAGATTTGCTTAATCGTGCCGCACTAGAACAATACGAGCTCACGGTCTGTCAGCCGTATCATTTTGTTGACGGGGCCGGCACTAATAAAACGCTACGCTTTTATCTTTGGGTGATGTGGTATGAAAAAGTTGATCTCGATGCCGCAGCTGCCCGTAAGTTCTCCGAAACGGGCGTCCTTGACACCGAACCTGTTGTCGAAATTGTCACAGACGCCGACGTCGACGACGGCCTCAAAAACCTCGGCGGATCCGACCACGGAAGCTTTGCTGCGAGCGGCCAATCTCGACGCGTTCAACAAGATTATCCCCAATCTAGTTCGTTATGGGACCGCGTTCGCCACAGGCGGAGCCGCTCTCGCTGGCTTGAACCGTCTGACGAAATTGCGAACCGAGCAGGAGATTGACAACGAAGAAAGCAATTCGCAGAACCAGTTGATCCGCGTGATGAAGCATGCCGAAACAGGCTGGTGGGATGCGATTAAAGGCGGTTTGCAGGCAGGCAACCCGGCTGCCACATCACCACATGAGTTTCCGATCTACGCACCGGCCGTTGGCATGACGATCGGGGCAGGGCTGATAGGCGGATACAAAGCGACCGACATGGTTCTTTCTCGATTGCGAGACAGGGCGGCCAAGAAAGAGATAGCACAGGCACGCAAGGAATACGAAGACGCTATTTTCGGTGCTGGCGGCGGTAGTGGTGTCAAGCTTGCAGGGACCGGCGGCAGCGAACTATCAAGGCAGTTAACTCGCTTTGTAGATGCGGTGACGGCGATGTTACCGCACGACAAGACAGCCTTAAGCCCTGATGACGCACAGCGGATGACTGGTTCGCTTGCGGGACTTTATCTACTGCTTGCTGGCGGCGGTTTGACTGCGGGAGCTTATCACGGCTACAAAGCACAGCGTCGCAATAGCGACATTGCGGCGGTCTCCCGGGCAAACAAAGAGCGGCAACTGGCCGACAACCGCCCAGTAACGCTGCTGCCGACGGTTATTTCTCCCCCCAGCTAAACATAAACCAAGAGTAATTCCATGCTGCAGCCGCCCGTATCTCCTGGTTCGGCGGCTCAGCCAGCCGCGATTTCTCCTATCAAACCACGCTCGCCGCTGATGCCATTGGCGGACTCTCCCGGCGAAGAAATGCCAGTGGGCGTTAAGCTGCGAGCGACAGACGATCCAGACGCTTTACGTACCGGCGTTTACGACTCGGTGCTGGCAGCGGCTAGCTCGATGCCTCCAGCAGTGAGTAACACGCACACGCTCAAGCTGACGGATCTGCATTACGCTGAGGATGATCCTGAGTTCAACGCCACCGACGAGAAGAAGGCGATTCTTTCTGGCAGTAGTCTGAGTCGTCGGTTACGAGGCACGTGGCGGTTGTTTGACAACGGCACAGGTGGCGAGATCGCTGAGCGTAAAGCGACTGTTGCTAACGTCCCGGCGATTCTGCGAGACGGCTCGTTTCTTCGCGGCGGAACGCGGTACACGATGGGTGTGCAGCAACGGTTGCGTCCAGGTGCGTATGCTCGCTACCGCAAAAATGGGGAGGCCGAATTGCACGTTAACGCCCGCCAGGGCACCGGGCGTAGTCACCGTTACGTGCTGGAGCCCGAGACAGGGCACTTCTCTGTGCATGTTGAAGGGGCGAAGATTCCGCTCGTGCCGCTGTTAACTTCGCTGGGCGTTACCCGTGACCAGATGGAGAGTGCTTGGGGCAAGGAGCTGACGGACAAGAACTTCGCAAAGCAGGATCCTAAAGCGATCGGTAAATTCTATGACCGCTTTGTCCCTAAGTCGCAGCAGAACGCAGAGGACCGGTCGAATCCTGAGATGGTTCAGGCGAAGATTCGCGAAGCGTTTGAAAAGATCGAGCTGGATGACGAGGTCGTTGGTCACACACTTGGCAGGGCCACGGGCAAGGTAGACGCTGACAATATTCTGCGGGGCACGACCAAGACGCTGCGGATGTTGCAAGGGCAAGAAGATGCCGACGACCGAGACAACCTGGCGTTTGCCAGCTACCACGGGGCACCCGAGATATTCGCTGAACGGTTCATTAAAGATTACGGACGGTTCCGCAAGGAACTGCTTTACAAGGCGTCACGTAAAGGCACGCTGGACAACGTCCCTTCAGGGGCTTTGGACAAGTACATCAACGCGGCAATTTTCCGTAGCGGACTTGCGCAAGGGTCCGAAGAAATAAATCCGTTCGAAATTCTCGCCGCTGGAACCAAGGTTACGCGGTTCGGCGAGGGTGGTCTTCCTGACACACTGTCGGCACCTGATGAGTCACGAGAAGTAAGCCCGAGTCAGTTCGGATTCATTGACGCGGTGGTATCACCGGAGACTCTCCGCATCGGCATTGACGGTTTCTTGGCTCGTGACACGTTCATCGGTGACGACAACCGGCTGTACAGCAAACTGCTGGACAGCAAGACCGGCAAGACGGTGCTACGGAGCCCCAATCAGTTGCTCAACAGCACCACTGCGATTGGAGCCTCACCGATCCCTGGCTGGGAGCTAGCGATGCAAAAGGGTAAGTTGCGGATGGTGAAGGAAGGCACCGCCGAATACCGCATCCCCAGCATGGAAGACACGTTCGGTCAGTTAGCCAGTTTCACCCCGATGAAATCTGGCATGTTTGGTCAGCGAACTTCAATGGCGAGTCGTATGGCGGCACAGGCTTTGGCTATCGATAACGCCGAGGCTCCGCTGGTGCAGACGGGCGTACCGGGTGATGCGGATGAGTCGTTCGAGGAGCGACTGGGTGTACGCCTGGGTGCGATCCGCGCCGAAGAGCGAGGCCGTGTTCTGGAGGTTTCGCCTGACCACATCTTGGTGCGTTACGCCCACGGCAAAGACAAGAAGTTCAGCCTGGACAACAATCGGCCTGGAGCCCGCAAGAGCGTGTTCCATCACGACCCGATGGTTTCCGTCGGCCAGGAAGTCGAACCCAATCAGATGCTCGCTAAGAGTAACTACGTCGATGACAAAGGCACAGCGGCACTGGGCACCAACGCCCGTACGGCATTGATGGCGTGGGACGACGCGTTCGAGGACGGCATCGTAGTTTCGCAGTCGTTCGCTGACCGCGTGCGGGTACAGCAGGCGTACAAGCACCGTATTCAGCCTGGCGAAGGCGAGAAGGTAGATAAGAAGTCGTACCTGCAGGTGTTCGGCAACCGGTACACAGGCGACCAGCTCAAGGCGATCGACAACGACGGTGTGATTCGCATCGGTACCACAGTCAAGAGCGGCGATCCGTTGATCCTGGGCGTCCGCAAGCGTGACGGAGCCAAGACCCGTGTGCATCGGCAGAGCAAGATGGACTTTGGTGACTCCAGTATCCGCTGGGATCACCATAGTGAAGGCGTCGTCACCGACGTGTTCCATAGCGAGAAAGGTTCGCAGGTTGTTGTCAGGTCGTCTAAATCCCTGGAAGAGGGCGATAAGCTTTGCTACGACGAGCTGACTGAAGTGTTGACCCGCACAGGTTGGAAGCTCGTCGCGGATCTCCGGTTTGACGATGAGATTTGCTGTCGGAGCGAGGATGGCGGCATCCGCTACGACAAGCCGACCAAGCTTTATCAATACGCGACTGGCGGACGGATGTACCGGATAGAGTCGCAACAGATCGACCTGTTCGTTACTGCGTCGCACAACATGTTTGTGCAGCGACGTAATGGTAAAGCATTCGAGTTGTTGCCTACGACGGCTATCGCAGGCAAGCGTGTTCGATACGCCAAGTCAGGTAGCTGGGCAGGCAAGAGTCCGGAGTATTTTGAATTCCCTGCGATGCGAGTAAAGGCAGGGCAGTCTGGTCGCGGGTCACGAGACTTACCGGCGATCCGCTGGCCGTTACGCACGTACCTGATGCTGTTAGGGGTGTACCTGGCTGACGGCAACTGTTCCAAGCAAGTAAAGAAAGGGAACTGGTTCGTTGACATCACGAAGATCAAAGAGCCAAACCGCACGCAGCTACGGGAGGCATTAACCGCGGCTGGCATTAAGTTCCATGAAGCCGCCGGTGGTACCAAAGTTCGTATCCAGAGCAAGCAGCTGTACCAGCACTTCCAGCAATTTGGCCGGGCATGGGAAAAGTTTATCCCTGCCGAAGTGTTCGATTACGCCAGGGAAGACCTGGAGTATCTGTTCCAGTGGCTGATGTGGGGCGACGGGCACGCCGGCGATAAGTGGCCGATCAGCTACTCATCGACGTCTAAACAGCTGGCAGATGATGTCAGTCGCTTGCTGCTCCACATCGGCAAGGCAGGCAACGTCAGCTTTAAAGATCCGGAAGACTGCGTGATCCGTGGCAAGCAGTACAAATGTCGTCGATGTTATTCCGTGGGAATCATCAACACCAAGCTGACGCCGCAGGTAAATCACTCGCACGTCAAGAAGCAATCCGCACAGACGGAAGAGTACATCGACGGCTACGACAAGCCAGTGTTCTGCGTGGAAGTCCCGACGCACGTGCTGTATGTCCGCCGCAACGGAAAGGCCTGTTGGTCTGGTAACTCTGGGCGTCAGGGAAACAAGGGCGTGATCACGGTCAAGCCCGACGAAGAGATGCCACAGGGTGAAGACGGTAAAGCGATCGAGGTAATCTTTAGTCCGCTGTCAGTACCCAGCCGCGGTAACAGCTCGTTCCCACTGGAGATGTTGCTCGGCAAGATCGCTCGCAAACGAGGCCAGGCGTACAAGATCAAGGACTTCAAAGGCGAAGACTTGCAGCAGATGGTTCTCAATGAAGCCGACAAGTACGGCGTCAGCGACACCGAGACCTTCATCGATCCTGCGACGGGTAGAAAGATCAAGGGCGTGTTGTCAGGCGACATGTTCTTGATGGCTCTTCACCACACGGCCGAATCGAAACAGAGTTCTCGCGGGCTGGGGAAATATTCCGCAGAAGATTCCCCCGCAAAGGGCGGAGAAGAGGGTGCCCAAGCGAAGAGATTCAGTGGCCAGCAGCTTTGGGCTGGGCTATCTCACGGAGCTTATGCCACGTCCAAGGAAGCGTCACTGCTGCGTGGAACCCGCAATGACGATTACTGGTCGGCGTTCATGGCCGGCAATCAGGTCGCTCCTCCGAAGGTTCCTGTCCAGTACAACGCGTTCATGGACAGGCTCCGCGCATCGGGCATCAATCCGGTCCGCAGGGGCACCCAGACGCAACTGATGGCGATGACGGACAACGACGTCCGAGACATCGCTGGAGACCGCGTCGTACGCGTTAACGACACGGTAGAAGTCCACAAGGACATGAAGCCCGTGCCGGGCGGTCTGTTCGATCCGCGACTATTCGGCGATGGGACTCGCTTCGCAGCTATCGAGTTACCCGAGCGGATGCCCAACCCTGTCTTCGAGGAGCCACTGCGGCGACTGCTGGGTTACACCGAGAAGGATTTCAGGGAAGTGCTGGGGGGTAAAAAAGAGATACCTGGTTTCGGCAGCGGTCCTGACGCGTTGTTCAAACGCCTGGAGCAGATCGACGTTCCCAAGGAACTTTCCCGTGCTCGTAACGAGATCGCTGGCACTCGTAAGGTAGCTCGCGACGCAGCGGTCCGGCGGCTGGGGTATCTGAAGAACTTCGAGAAGACCGGTACGCATCCGACGGATCTGATGATCTCGATGGTTCCGGTGATGCCACCGCGGCTGCGTCCGATCTCCAAGCTTGGCGGCAAGGGCGGCGTCGTGATCAGCGATCCCAACTTTCTGTACCGCGAGTTGATGCAGGCCAATGATGTGGTCAGCGAGCTCAAAGGTAAGGTCGACGACATCTCCGACGAACGGCTGGCGGTTTACGATGCTCACAAGGCACTCGTTGGTGTCACCGACTCGACCAACCGCGAGTTACAGCAGCGGAAGGTCAAAGGGATCATCAAGCGTCTTGTGGGGAGCAACCCCAAAAGCGGAGACATGCAGAGGAAGCTGCTCAGTGGCAACGTCGATACGGTCGGCCGCGGCGTGATCATGCCTGACACGTCGCTGGACATGGACAGCTTCGGTTTACCCGAGGCGATGGCGTTCAACATGTTTGAACCCTACGTCGCGAGAAACCTGTCGCTTAAGGGGATTCCCCGTATACAGGCGATGGAGCACCTTAAGGCCAGGGACAGTGTTGCCCGTAAGGCATTGCTGGAAGAGATAGGCAAACGACCGGTGTCGCTTAGCCGTGCACCGATTCTCTACAAGTATGGCGACATCGCTTTGTTGCCGCAGTTGGTTAAGGGAGACACGATCAAGCTCAATCCGTTCGTGGTCAAGGGCCTCGGCGCCGATTACGATGGAGACGCTGTCAACCTTAACGTCATGCACGGACGCGAAGCGGTAGCTGAAGCGATGGACAGGATGTTGCCCAGCCGCATGCTGTTCGCCACCAAGGACTTTAAGAGTCCGATGTTCACACCCAGCCAAGACATGCTGCTGGGACTCAACAGGGCTTCCCAGCCAGCAAAGAAGGGAGCCAAGACCCGTTACTTCGCTTCCTTTGAAGATGCCAAATCGGCACTGAAGCGAGGTGACATCGACCTTGACACACCTGTTCGGTTTCCGAAGACACCGTGAGCCTAGTTTAGGCAAGCAGGTTTCGACCACCACAACAGCCAGGTAATTACCTGGCTGTTTTCGTTTACACACACACACGAGAAGATCAAAAGATGAATAGCCACCACAAGTACACAAACGCCAACTTCCGCAACGCCACGCTGGTTGAAGCGTACCGGCTGTACCTCAACAGCAATGACAAGAAGCTATTGACGTCGCTAATGACTGTCGACAACAAGTTTAACGAAGAACTCTATGAAGCGACCGTTTCCGGCCAGGGGACAGGCGCAGAATTCGTCAGTGAGCCGGCCTTTGTACCGATCTGGCGGTCACAGACGAATTCCGCGCACAACCTGGTGAAGGCCGGACTGGCGATGCAGTCCACGCAACTGTTTGAAGGACTCCATAAACCTTGCGTCGCAATTACCAGGATGGGTCACCTGATTGCTGCCGGACTGATTTACGGCGGAGACGCTTGTACGGCAGACCCCGAGTTTAATCATTTCTATGAGCCGATCGTGGGTATCCAGGCGAAGCTGGCGAGGGAGGGTAAATCAGCCGACCTGGCGGAGGAGCTGGCAGCCGTCTCGAAGGAGGCTACCAGTCTTAAAAGTTTATACCGCAAAACGAAAGACGCGATCGTTAACGCGATGAGCTTGAATACCACTCTCGCGACCGAGCGGGACCTGTGGACTAAGCGGGCCTATGAATTGCAAAAGGAAGCGGTTTCCACGAAGAAAGAAACCGCCGTAAATACGGCTAAACTGAAGGCTCAAATAACCCAACTGCACGTCGCGACGGACGAGCAGATTAAGCGACAAGAAGCGCATAACCGTAAAGTAGCTGATGATTCGGCGAGCATCGTCGTTGAGCGGGACATGTTGCTTCGGCAGGTCGCCAGACTGGAAAAGGCTTCCGTTTCGGCGAGGGAGTCAACCGATAGAAAGATAGCCACACTGACGGCCCAGCTGGCAGAATCGCAAGACGCGTTGGCACAGAAACCGCAGAGGCAAGCGGCGGAGGTTGCGATTCTGCAGAAGCACCTGACAACCGCTTGCGTCCAGTTAGAGGCGGCGACGACGAAGATTTTTGAGGCGGAACGCGCCGCCATCCCGGACAAGAAGCAGGCCGCTACCATATTAGCCGCTGTAGAGTTAGCGTTAGCCAAGGCAGAAGCCGCGTTAGAGGCGAAGACGCAAGAGCTGGCTAAGGCACAAACGTTGGCCGCGAAGCTGGTGAAGAGCAAGTCTGTTACTGTTACGAAGCCAGCCGCCAAGACACGCAAGCCTGCCAAGCCTGCCAAGCCTGCCAAGCCCGCTAAACCCAGAGCGAAGAAGTCCAAACTGGGCGAAGGTTTAAACCTTAACTTTGACTGGACAGGAAAAAAGTAACAGCTGTTCCTCGTTGATTTAAGTGACGCGTTTAGGGAGGAGTAAGAAGGATTTAGTCACTCACTACAAGGAACGGGCAACATGCCTCGCAAGACGGAACACTACAGGATATTACGCGGAAAGGTTCGCATAGAAGAATATTTCTGTGACAAGATTAGCGACACTGTCGAGTCAATAAAGGGTGTCAACCTCATGCGTATTGCGAGGGATGAATCGCTAGCACGATTAAAAGCGAACCCGCGTTGCGGTTTAGCCACAGGAAGCACTGACAGCGAGGAATGGTTTGAGTCTGTGAACACCACCGGCTCAACAGCTGCCGGTATGGGGTCGTCCGTTTATTTACCAAGCCGCGAAGAGATTGCCGCCGCGTGTGCAGCATTCCGCGTACGCGACCCACGGGGTTCCGTCTATGGGGGTTCACCCGACTACGACATCGGCGTCCAGTTCCCGACTTTCAACGACCTATCCACTCGACGTACCACGATCCCGGAAGACGATCGAAAATGCGACTGCCCTTACTGGGGTACCGAAGGAAAAGAATGACCGAAAACCAAACTAACCAGGTGAAACCGAATGGCTAAATACATTGTGGAACTTTACGAACTCCGGTGAAAACAGATGCGATACTGCGAGATATTATGACGACCGAAGAATATACGGCTGAAATGTTAAAAGCGTTGGATTGGCTCAAAAGACTTCCTGACGAAAAAATGATGCTGAGTGCGTTGACCCTGATGTTTTTAAAAGGACGCAACGCCACCGATGAAGCTAGTGCGATCCCAGATGCGGAGTTGCAGCATTTCGGGGAACACGTTCAAGAAACGTTCGTGTCAGTGGGATTCCTTTTGCTGATGGCTCGCGGAAGCGTTGTCGCAAACTTTACTGACGGCGTGCCGAAGTATTCAGTTAGCGATCAAGGCATTAAGGAAGCCGATTCGCTTAGTCAGTAGAACGCTATCAACCACCTCGCCGCCGCGAGTTGATTCAATTTCAAAAACAAGCTTCAGCGGCGACAAAATCGATTTTGTCGCCGCTGTTTCTTTTACTCAAGCAAGGATTAATGGATGACAACGCAGACAAAAATTGAGTTTTCAGGCTTTACCGCTACTATCTCTCAAGATCCAGACTACCCCGATCCGATGCGAGAGACTGACGCCCCGGACGTTTTTGCTACCTGGCATAGGCGATACGCTTTCGGTGACGACGCATCTGCCAGGTGGAGCCGGGAAGAATACCGTAAGGCGAACATCGGCCAGCATGACTTGGTACTGGACGTCTACATGTACGACCACAGCGGAGTCGTATTTTCGCACAGTCCTTTCGCGGACAAATGGGACAGTGGCTGGCTCGGCTGGCACTGGATATCCCAGGAAGCGATCATCCGGGACTTCACCGGCGACGTTGAGCTGGCCAAGAAGTGGCTGAAAGCCAGGCTCGAAGTTTTCAACAACTACGTCAGCGGCGACGTTTGGGAAGTGGTTACCACGGACCCGCGCGGCGAAGAAGTAGACAGCTACTCGTTAGCCGAAGCGATCGACGACGAAAGATGCGCCAGGATACTTGCCGATCTGCGTGTCCTCGCAGGGAACTGGAAGTACCAGGACTTCGTGAAGCCGATGTCGGCGAACGAGATCCTCACCTCGCTGGTCGAAAGCTTTGGCGAAGCCTTCGACGCTGACGAACCGATTAACGGCAGCGACGCCGTTGAGTGGATTTGCGACACGTTACCGCAAGCCCGTGTGTGGCTTGCCAAGCAATCCGCTGTGATAGCGGATTTAAACCCTCTTTGATTCTCTATCCAACTAGGAAATTACCATGTCTTTAGTTCTTCACTGCGGCGGCGCAACGGTTACCCGTGATGACGTTTTGAATGTTATCACCCCCGAGGCCACCAAGACGCACTTTCCCGTACCGCACAGCAAGCTGCTGGAGTCGATCGAGCGAGTGCTGCAAACCGAAAGCGGCTATCAGATTACCAAGACGACGCACGCATTGTCTCACGAGGGTAAGCGGTACTTCGGTTTGCTGGAAGTGCAGGCTCCTAACGGCGGCTACGCCGACCGGACACTGATGGTTGGTTGCCGGAATTCGCACGACCGGTCGTTCGCGATTGACTTTACGCTGGGCAGCCGAGTTTTTGTTTGCGACAATCTGTCGTTCTCAGGCGAGGTAAAGCTGGACGGCCACGTGGATCGTCCTGGTTACATCCCCAACACATCCCGCCGCAAGCACACCCGGCACGCGATCAACGATCTTTCGCGGATGGTCAGTGCGACGGTAGGCCGCCTCGGTGACCACCGTAAGAAGCAAGACTTGCGGATTGCCGCTTACAAGACGGCGGAGCTGAACGACAAGGACACCCACGACTTGGTCATCAAGGCGGTTGAGTGCAAGGCGATCCCTGGCCAGCAGATCATGGCGGTACTGGAGCAGTGGCGTAAACCAGCTTACGAGGAGTTCGAACCGCGAACCATGTGGAGCTTGTTCAACGGTTTCACGCACGTTTACAAAGAAGGCAGCCTGGAGCTGACACGTAAGCGGTCGCAGTCGCTGCATGGGCTGTTCGACGCGTACATTGGATTGGCCGTTTGATGGCCGGCCGCTTAAGGTACGCCACGATACTTTTACTACCTAAGAAAAGGTATCAGTCTATTTCCAGCTACCTGTCGGTTAATTTCGGTGGTACCTGGGAATACGACAACAGTGGGACGTGGCTGTGCGACGATGAACTGCGATACGCCCGCCGAGTGTGCAGTTGCAGCGGAGAAGAAGATCGATGCACTTGCTTTCCGTCGTTGTGGGTTTATGGCGGACCCAACGGATCGGTGCGGGCTTAAGCGATCGCCGCTTCGTGACCAGGATCTGCTATTTTGCTTGCGAGGGAAATCAACGTCATACTCTGCCGTTGGCCCTTGCTTCCGCAAATCCGAACACGAAGAGAACCTTATGGCCACTACCGAACGCAGCGTCCTTGAATACCGCATTGACATCAGTGCTGGTTTACAGATCCCCGAAGATGTCGCCAAACTGGCGGTGCTTATTTCGGTCAGCTCCGACGAAGTGAGTTACGCACCACAGCTTATGCTGATCGCCACGGATGCTACCGAGTTATTTTTCCGCGTACCGCAGGACGTTGACGTTGAATTGCGTTACGGCTTTGCCGATGACGCGAGAGACGGCAACAACCAACCTAAGCCGAATATCTCGTGGAGCACTCCGGTGACGATGCGGTCGCTTGATACGCTTCCGCCACCTGAACCGACCGTCTTCGGTAGCGTCAGCCTGGTTGGCGAATCCAAGGAGCAGGTTGAACTGCTCTCACAGGCTACGACAGCCGCACCGCTGACACCTGTGGAAACCTCGACGCTACCCCCGTGGATCGTTCTGCCGGTCGACGTAGCTGACGTCACACTTGTAAGCGAAACTGTCGAGACGGTAGAAACCGCGACATCGGCTCCTGTGGCTACTACCGCGGCACCAGAAGTTCCTGCCGTTGACGTCCCTGAAGTCACCCAGGCTCCAGTGGCCGAGTCGGCCACTGGATCGCCTATGGTCGAAGTCACCACACCGGCTCCTATGGTCGAAGTCACCACACCGGCTCCTGAGGTACTGCCAGTGTCAGTCACGACTGCTTCGCCATCCGGCGGTCAGTATGCGGATGGCTCGCCGATTATTAGCAACGACTTCAGCTAACGCGGTACTGCCTACTTTATTTCGACGAGCGGCGGGTATTACTCGCCGCTCGTTTCATTTCAGCTAGCCGCTCCATCCAGGTAGACTCCGTGCTTTCGACGACCTAACTTGGAAAAACAGATGCCGCCAACCCGTCTACTCGCCGCGTTCATCCTCATGTTCTTCGTCACCGTTTTGGCTGTGACGGGTTACGCAGAATACATGCTTAAGCTGGAGCTAAAGCTATTTGGGCCTGACGAACGGCTGGGAGTCTTCGGTATTCCCTACACGCCGTTTTGGTGGGATACTCTCTGGATCTGTATCGCCGCGGCAGTAGTGGTTTACTGGATGTCGGTGGCTTATCAACTGAAAAAAGCGATCAATCATGGTGATTGACTTATTTAACTTCTCGGCGTCTGGTCTATTCACGCCGGTTCGTCCACTTTCGACCGACCACTAACACACTACTTGAACGGAGCCTCTCAGTGAGCACAAACGAAAATGTCTTGGTCATTCCCTCGGAGCACATCCCTGGGCTATCCAGCTTGTCTGGTTTCGACGGCAACGTCGATTTGGCCGTTCGCCCGGTACTGGAATCTTCCGCACTACGGTTCATGCCTCGCTCGGAAGCAGAGACCAACGAGAACTTTAAGCAGATTATCCCTTACGTGATGATCCGCTATTTCAACGAGCACCTGGCGGCCCGTTATTACACTTATGTCCGTGGGAACGCCCAGGGTGAGGCTAGGCTGCACGCAAAGGTAAGTTTTGGTGTCGGAGGCCACATCAACGATCAGGACTCACAGGACCCATTTAAGGCGTTCCTGCCGGGTACTATCCGGGAGATCAAAGAGGAGGTCACGATGCAGACGGATGTGGTCTTCTCGCCTGAAGTGGTCGGCGCCGTCTACGATCCGACCACGTCGGTGGGCCGGGTTCACTACGGCATCGTGATGGTGTTGCATGCTTCGCATGAGTCAGCGGTAAAGAACAACGACGCATCCGCCGAGAACATCCGCTGGCAAAGCGTTGTCGAACTGCGTCAGAACACCAATTTGGAAGCCTGGTCGAGGCTGTGCTTGTCCGGTCTGCACCCACCGAAGTAGCTAACTGCAGCGACAAAATCGATTTTGTCGCCGCTAGCTTCACAGGGTCATTTTCACTTTCACTGGCGGCCTGTCGCATAGTCAGGCCGCTTTTTTCGTTAACCAACAAAGAGACAATCCATGCGAGACATGCTCTACGAGTTGTTCGGGCTAATACGTGAGATCATTAAAAGCGCGCTGAGCCCTTTGGGGATCTCGCTTCTTATCTGCCTGGCGGTTTTCGCTCCCAAGTCCTCGGTAAGAGAGGTCATGGGTCTGACAAGACTAGAACGGGAGGACACCGTCAAATGTATCTTGGCGATACATCACGAACTAAACGATTTAAACGACCGGATGAGTTACCTAGAAACCCTTCTAGGCAAATCCTTACCACCGACGAAGGATGATGGCTATGGCGACAGCCCATGACAAGCACGTGATCGGATGTTTCACCCCGTCACGTGGCAGGCAGCTCATGACACGCGCCTGCATCATGCAAATGATTTCGCAGTCGCGGCGACCAGACTATTATTCGCTGTTTATCAACGGAAATACGCAAGAGCGTGATTGTTCACTATTCCAGGACCTGCTGACCGCCTACCCGTGGATCAACAAGCATTCGGGCGGTGAATCGATGCTGACGGTCGAGGTTAAGCATCACGCAATGCAGCCGCTGTTGCACACCGATACGTCGTTGTTCGTGATGATCGACTCAGACGACGTTTACGACTGCGACTATCTCGAGCGGTACGTACGGATGATTGACGAGTCGCTGGCAGCTAAACCGCAACCAAATGGCTTTTGCTTCAACCTTATTAACCAACGCTGGATCGACACAGAGGCTGGACAACCGGTCCTCTGGAAGCACTGGCCGGCGGTGAACGGCCTGGGCATTACCCCGTCGGAGAGAAAAAAGGGCATTGTTTGCGGCGCTCCGCCGACTTACGTCTTTGACCGTAAAGCCGCAGAGGCTTTGCAGGGGTGGCGAGACCATCCTCGCTACAGCGTAGATACGTCGAGCGACCGTAGTTGGCGGAATATGCTGTTCGATGCAGGGATTCCCATCACGTGCGTCGGCACCGTCCCGCCTATCTTTGGTTACGTCCGTCACGAGTCGAACACATGCAAACTAATCAGCTAGTAATGCCGGCGGTTGGCGATGCGGTTAAAGTTTACTGGAATACTCACCGTCGTTGTTTTTCGCTACAAGACAGCGAACGGGTCAGGGCTTACAGTGACTCGATGCTATTAGCCGACGTCAGTTTTCACGTAGGCCGAACAGGCCGTCGCCGTGTCCTGGTATCTCGCCGCAAGAACGTGCACGCCAAAGTGCATGGAACAATCGTCGGTCTGCTCACCGGCGGAGGCAGACAAGTCGAGGTTCGGTACGATCCTTATGTTTGCGGCTTCTTTTATTCGCCGGAAAACCCCAACGACGAAGTGATCGGCGGCCAGTGGTGCCGCCTAGCTGTTGTGGATGAGCATCCGCAGATTCTGGTAATCAACCCCGTTTTTAGGACACAGACGATGGCACATAGCGAGCATCAAATGGACATGCGTCCGACGCCTCCCGACGATCTTTACGCTGACGACCAGGACGGGCTAGGGTCTTTCGCGTTACAGCCTAACTTCAGCGGGGAGCAATTCGGCAAGGTTGTCTGTTACCCCGTGATCGTCGAAGCCTGGGACCAGGTGATGAGCGGCGGACAGGCGAAACGTAACTACTTGACCACCTTCGACGAAGCCGAGCGTAAAACAATCAGCCGGTACCGCAGCAAGTTTCACCGTTGGCACCTGGTCAGCGGAACGCCCAAGCGGGTCCTGCTTAAGCTACCGACACTAGAACTCTTGATACGAGCCGTTAACTTCTTCGCTGACCCTAAAGCAGATCACTACCGCACAGAGCGGTAACGAAAAACCAACTCCAACAATGAGGAGATACATTTGGACGCCGCGGTTAGAAAGTACTTAGAGCTGAGCACAGCCCATATGCCGGGACCGGATCACCAGTTCGGACCTCTGCGGTCATCGCCGACGGAATACGGCTTCGTTGTCTGGATGATGGAAAGCGTAGATATCGACGAGCTCCCTTTGTGGTTCGTACAGATCTACTCGTTTGCGAGTTTAAACGACTGCTCGCTGATCGAGTTCGATCGCGACAACGATACCGTTGATCTATTGCCGCAATACGACTGGTGAGCCCGCAACACAAGGAACATAAATTGGACGAGACACTTGAAGAGTTACAGCGGATTCTGGATCAGATGGGGTGTTCTATTTCGCCCTATTTGCTAACCGGATTCGCGAGTTTACTAGACAAACACCGCGGCGGAGATATGTACGGACATGGCTGCCTGCGACGTGGTGGCGGTGGCGTATTCACCTGGCTCAAGTCGCGGCTACAAGAACATGATCTCTTGTCACCATGTAACGGCGAGTTTGCGATACCTGATAGCTTAGTCACTGGCGTGCTGCATTTCGAATCCTGGGACGTAGAACGGTACGGGGAGTGGGCCGATCGCGGAAGCGTCGTCACGGTATTACAAGAAATGCGGGCTGGTGTTCAGCGGTCGCCGCTCAGTCGCCTCAAGGATGCCTCTCCAATCAACCGCACCGCGCACAAGATCGCGATGCGAAGCGAAAAACAGTGCGTGTACTGTAACAAGCGATTCCGCAATCCCGCGGCACTTCTTATACACCTTAAAACCTCACACGGCGGCGAACTCAGTATTTTAGGCTAGCTACCATGTCAGCGGTCTGCCCACTAACCCTTTCCTAAAGACAATAATGAACAGAACAGATGTTAAAGCGATGTTTCCTGTGATTACCGCCTTCGCGAACGGCGAAGCCATCGAGTTTCGCTTATCCGCGAAGGACGCGTGGAGGGACGGAGAATCCTTAAGTTTTGATAGCGGCAAGGATAACTACCGAGTCAAGCCAAAGCCGTCCTATCGTCCGTTCAGGTGCGCGGATGAGTTTCTTGAGTACACAAACAAACCGGTATGCCGGAAGGCTTGTGCGACTTCCTATTTCCTGGCCCAGCGTTTCGACGATAACGACGTGGTACTTAATGGCAGGGTGTACACCTGGAAGGTGCTCCTGGAGGAGTTCCAGTTCTCTGACGGTACGCCTTGCGGCATTGCCCTAGACAATGCGACCGCTGCCAGCTAACATCGCTGGCGGCCTATCAATACCGCCGCAGCACGTCGCTGCGGCCGGCCACAACCCAGGGGACCATGTCGGGTCCCCATATTTTGCCCACGTCGGGCAGGAGTCTTTCGATGATCCAAGTGATCGATGGCAAGCGTTACAACACCGAAACCGCTGAGAGTATCCATGAACATTCCAATGGGCACTTCGTCGGCGACTTTCGCTTCCGCACCAAAGACCTGATGCGAACAAAGTTAGGAGCGTGGTTCCTTCACCACGTTGGCGGCGCAATGAGCGACATGAGTGTTAATGTCGGCAACAACGGACGTGGCGGCTCTGAAGACATTGAACCTGTGTCGGATGATGACGCCTATGGTTTTCTCGAATCCCACAGCGATTACGAAGGTGCGAGGGCAGCGATCGATAAGTATTTCGCGGAGCGTGTCCAAGACGCTTGATGCAGAGCAACACGCCGCGAGGCGAGGCAGTGCGGGGTTGCAAGTCGCAACCCCTTGTATACGACGGGAAGCGTTTCACTTCCCACCACTCAATACCAGGAAAATAGCTATGACCAAGACAACCATAACCCTCACAGATCGGCCACCAGTCTTGATCGATATGGACAAATGGGAACTAATCTCCAAAGCCATCGACACGGAGTTCGATAACCAGTACGAATTTCAGGCGAATATAACCAGCAAGTGGTTTGTGGGGGTGCGTGAGAACGCGGACGGAAGGGCGATTGTCTACGCCACCTATTTGCACAGCAGCCAACACCAAGGGGCACGGGGATACTCGACAAAGCGAGGCGTCCTATTGCCAGCAGAATGCACGATCGCTGACGTCGTGAACGCGATCAAGGAAGTCTGTAGCGACATGGAGGGAGCGGCGTGCGCTGGCGAAGACAACAGTCGGTGGCAAACACTCAGCCATGACTGCGTTGCCGATCTCCCGGTTCAAGTGCTTTAACACTTAGCGGCGACAAAATCGATTTTGTCGGCGACACACTTCACGCAGGCCACCGGGTAATTCCCCGGTGGCCTGCTTTGTTTAACCAGGCCTATCACAAATTAGACCCAATATTAACCCATGGCGATGATCGTTAAATACTCGTCCGACGGGATGAAGCAGATTATTCAGGAACAAGCGACGGCGAAAGACTTTGGCAAGCTCTTCCGCGAAAAGAAGAAAGAGGCCAAGGGCGACGTAGAGAAGCAGGTCGACTGGCTTAGCAATGGGCAGTTCGAGGTTAGCTGTGATCGCTGGGCAGCGGCACACACGTATCGTCTTCGCCCAGACAACTGGCCGGTTAACAATGGAGAACCGCAATGACACATGACTACCGATATTACTTACAACGCCGAGTCGATTACTACGACAGCTTGGACCCGCTAACGACAAGCAGCGTAACGCGAGACCTGATCTTTGCGGCCAACATGGCGCTGAGTAATTACGACGAATTCATGGCCGAGCATAACCAGCCGCCGACCGACACTCAGTGGCGAGTGATTCGTCACGCCATCCACATGCTCCACATGTGGAGCCAGTTGTGTGCGGAAGCCACGGTGATTCCCGACGAGAGCTGCAGGGTCTGGCACAAGCAGGCTGAGCGGCAGTGTTACCAAGACTCCTTAACCTCGATGAAGTTAGTCAAGCTCATCGAGGACTACGACGTGGTGAACTGCCGGGTGCGGATGGGGTGCGTTTGGTACGACGCCGAGCAGATCCCGCCGGATCAAAAGATCGTGTTCGTAGCCAGCGGACCAGAGGTGGATGTTACCGGCTAGCGTAGCCGGATGGTTTCAGTTTTTACTAACGCACAAAGAGAAAATACATGTTCAGGCAAGTTGATTTGGCAGATACGGTGGGCAAGACAGTCCGTGCCGTCGCGGGTATCGGTAACTACACGATAGTCGTGTCGTTTACCGACAACACCTTCAGCGCGATATCCGTGGACAAGCCGGACGATCCCTTCCTCGACGAGGACGAGGTGTGGATCACCTCAGACGGAAACTTCAGCGTGCTATCGCCTGGCGCTAAAAGCAAGCTCGTAGGTTTGTTCGGCAAAGAGTCTACGAAGCAAATGCGTGCGGCGGTGAAGGCCAAATCTGCGAATTTGCGAAGCAGATGACGAAGAACAATCTGGATGAGCGTCGCGAACTTTATGCGGAACTGAAAGCGGAGTTCGAGGTTACCGGCGTCTCTTGAATAACTTGCCGCCGTGATCTGCGAGCGTAAACGACGCACTGATCGCCGATTCTTTGGTTAATTAACGCCTCAGCCGGAATTCGCGGTTTCGCGGCTATCGTCTATTGTCGTCTCGTAGTGGACACGACTTACGGCCCGGGCGATGCGCAACCGACAAGGCGATAACTAAATGGCGAAGCAGAAGACGACGACGTTATTGGGTGAAGTCCAAGCGATGGACGACTCGAAGGCTGTACCTCGCGACTGGTTTGCGAAGCTCGACCCTGCTATTAAGGCGGAGTTGTCGGAACTATGTCAAGATTTTCTAGATGGCGGAACGGTAAGACGTAAGTTTGCCACTGCCACTGACATGTATCATTGGCTGTATAAGAAAGGAATCGTTAGTGTCCGCGCCGACCGGTTCCGGCACTGGCTACGGGAACTAGGTGCGAACCGTGGCTAAAAAGTCGCTGCTAGACGACGTTGCGAAGGTGCAAGACGCGGTTAAGGTGTCGCAAGAGGTTGCGACACTTCGCAACCAGCTAGCGACCGCTCATCGGGTTATCGCCGATCAGCAGGAGCGGATTGAGCAGATCAGTCGCAAGCGGTTTCGGATTGGCAAATCGACGGCCAAGAACCGCAACCCAGGGAAGACCCACACACGTGTGATCGTTCCCGACTCGCATGGTTGCTTCATCGATAAAGCGGCTGCGGCCGCGTTCCTATCCGACCTGGAGTTGCTTGCACCTGATGAGGTTGTCTGGTTAGGCGACCACATCGATTGTGGTGGTTTTCTCGCCGAGCATCACACACTCGGCTACGTCGCTCAGGCTGAGTATACGTTCACAGATGACTGCATCGCCGCCAACACGTTCATTGACCAGGTGCAGGCGATCACCCCCAAGGCCAAGCATCGTTACCTTGCAGGGAATCACGAGCGAAGGCTAGAGACTTGGTGTGCGACGACTTCGCTGCGTAACGCTACCGACGCTGCGATGCTTTACCGGCTCTTCTCGGCGCCGGCCGTGCTACACCTCGAAGAGCGAGGCATCGATTACTATGACCAGGGCAAGTTTTATGATGGCTGCCGAATCCCAGGCACGATTAAGCTCGGCAAGTGTTACTTCACGCACGGGAGTAAGCACGGTAAGAAAGCTGCTGACCAGATGTTAGCCAGGTTCAATGCCCCGGTATGTTTCGGACACGTGCACAAACTTCTTGCCGCCAGCGACCGCAACGTGAAGGATGGTGAACTGGCGGCCTGGTGTTGCGGTTATCTCGGTCAACTACAGCCACTGTGGCGACACACCGACCCGACGGACTGGGTCCAGGGGTATGCGTTTCAGGTCGTCCGATCCGACGGTGAATTTCTCCACATCAACTGCCCGATCATCGGCGGGAAGTCGTACCTTGTGCAGTTGTCTGAGCGAGTGGGGAAAGCATGAAACGACCTCCCGACTTCGTCTGTACACTAGGCGGGGCGGAGTGGCAGGTTCGTTTCGTTCGCAGGGGACATCCGAAGGTGCCTAAGTGCTGGGGCATCTGTTACTGGGATCATAAAGAGATATACGTCCGCTACGACTTGTCCGAGCAGCGGGTCAGGGAGGTGCTGTTGCACGAGATGCTGCACGGAACCTGTCGCCTTCTTTTTGTTGCCGAAGAGTGGGTAGACTACACCGCCCAGGAGCTGGCCGTCGGCATGCGGCGGGCAGGCTTCTGATTCTTTTAACGGCGGCGATGACCGAACGTTCTAGCGACGCGAGGGACACGACGTCCTCTTGATTCGTCGTTGTTATCAACTCTAACCAGGACAACACAGTGACACTCACGGAAAGACAGCAGTCGTCGTCGGATCAGGCCCAGCAGCGGTTTGCCGAAGCGACGCGTTCGACAGCATTCAATTTGAATCTCGGGATCATGGAAATTCGCCTGCTGCGAGACAACAACTTTCAGTTAGTCCATCGCCGCAGCGCGTCAGAGTTGGCAGCTCTGCAGCGGTTGGTCGACAAAGGGATGGTACTTACCGAGCCAGGCAAGAAACCAACGCTGTCCGAAGCCGGACGCGTGACCCGCGAATTGCTGGTGCTTTCCAGGCACATCACCACGGACGAGAATCCACAGCGACTCGAGCCCGATGATCTCCTGCAGATTCTGCGTAACGGGATGCGTCACTACCTCGGCGGCGGCAACGCTTGGCTCGCTAGAGTATACTTGCGGAAAGGCAATCCGGGCGAAGAATCCGAGCTGAGGATCGTCACCAAGAAAACAGATTACGACGTCTATCCAGTAGACGCCGGACTGCGGCCATGGATCCACCAAGAGTTCGCCATTCCGGCGTCGGCGATCCGCGAGGTCACTCGTTCGCCAGAGCCGCCAACCCAACCCCATAACACTGATGGCTAAAAAATGAGAAACATCTTCTTTGGCTTGTTGTTCACCCTCTGCGGTTCCGCACAGGCTCAGGAGCTCAAGGTGATCGCCTTTGACTGCTTCGGCACCGTGTTCAACTTTGCGGACCTGCCGCTGCAGGAGAAGCGAGATTACATCCGGCAGCTTAAACAGACGCCGTGGAAGCCACTGGAGCTGCCCGCGTCGTGGGAGACCATGCCGGCGCATCCGGACAGCCGCGAGGGCCTGGAGCGGCTACGCAGGCATTACGTCGTTGTTACCTGTAGTAATGGCCCTGCTCCGCTGCTCGTAAAGATGAGCCGAAACGCAGGGATCAACTGGGACATGGTGTTGCCGCTGGAGCTGATCCCGGCGTATAAACCAGATCCTCAAACGTACGAGATGATCGCCAAGGTGCTGGGTGTGCTGCCCAGTGAAGTCTTGATGGTGACCGGTAACGAAGGCTCGCCGGACCTTGTCGTACCTCGGACGATCGGCATGCGGGTGATGCGTATCCGCGGTGAGCCTGGAACCCCGCAGACGATCGGCGAGCTCGCTGATCTGCTAGAACCGTAATAACACCTCAGCCCTAGCGGCGACAAAATCGTTTTTGTCGCCGCTGTATCCAGTACTCGACCAACGACCGCGTCAGTTTTATGGAGTAACCAATGGCCGAAGTTTTGTGCAAGATGGGCGGCATGTTGGTAATCGTCGAGGTGTCGCCGACGCTTGATGATGCTTGCGGGACCTGTCCGCAGTGCCTTGCGAACAGGTTTAGCGTTAACGGCGGTTGGCTGCAGTGCGATTGCGGCTTCGCCTATTTGATTGCTCATCTGGGCCGGATCGATC